>WNGA01006698.1_pt1 | contig 17748 bp, 20 predicted proteins | sample 5400061 | NCBI WGS metagenome assembly WNGA01 (sample SAMN13153366, study PRJNA577476) | soil metagenome | isolation source: 100 cm soil or saprolite under grassland replicate 2 | place: USA:California | collected 2016-06-15 | reverse complement strand
TCGGCGAGCCGGGCGTCGAGTTCGTCATGCGGGCGTGCACGATCGAGTACCACGCACCGGCCGTGTTCGACGACGAGCTGGAGGTCTTCATCCGCGTCGCGCGCATCGGACGAACGAGCGCAACGTACGAGTTCGCCGCCTACCGCGCGCGTGATGACGTCTTGATGGTGACGGCATCACAGACACTCGTGCTTGTCGATCTCGACGAGCGTAAGGCCTGCGAGATCCCGCAGGATTTCCGCGACACGATTCGCGGGTTCGAGGGAGATGACGTCACCGTCTAGCTCGGGAGCGCTCGAGGCCGTGGAGCGGATCCTCAACCGCGGGGGCGACAACGACGAAGTGCTGCGCCAGGTGGTCGACACGCTGCACGAGCGCGCCGTTGCGTGGGTGGGCATCGCATTCACGCAGTACGATCGCGTCGAGCTCGGGCCGACGGCCGGCAGCGCGCGGCCTGATGTGCCGCAGCGGCATCCGATAGCCTGGCAGGGTCGGACGATCGCCGAGCTTTGGACGAGCGACGACGCCGACCGCGCCCTGTGCTCGCGCATCGCGCTGATCATCTCGCCGTACTGCCGCAGGTAAGCGAGCGCCCAGCCGCTTCCGCAAGACGGCCGGGCGCTGCAGCTCGTTGCGCCCTATCCCCTTACCGTCTTTCTACTCCAAACCGTGCGTCGTGTCATCCCTCGGCCGGGGTACCTCGATCCGTTCGAGGGATGATCCCTCGTTCGGGGCCACCGTAGGAACCCGTTACGCCGCGGGCGGCAGGCTGCCATGCAGGTCAAGCGCGCCCCCGCTGCGGCACTCCGGCGAGAGGTACTCGCGTGGATGGTACGGGTATGCGCGGAGGGCGAGCGCGTGAAGAACCTCGGCGTTCGCGACCGTTGCTCCGAGCCCCCGCGCGACGCGCGGAATGAACTGGATCGCGTAGCACTCTGCCGAAGCTTCATCTTTGACGCCTCGCAGATGGAGCGACTCGTGAGCGAGCACTTCGACCGCCCGCGCCTCCGCCCCCTCGCCGGCACCGTGATCGCGGTGCAGACGCCGAAGCTGCGCGCAAATGTCGTAGCGGATTCGGGCGTAGTTCGCCGGCGACGTGCCCGAGAACTGGACGACGCCGCCGGGCTCGACGCTGCCGCGTATGTCGCTGAGGCTGTCGCAACGCACCGAGACGGGGCGGCCTGCGACGCCGCTCGCAACCTCACCTAGGCGGGCCTCCAACCGGCTCGCCCGATCGGGTGCGTCACGCAACTCGGACCACGTGGGCTTGCCGTCGGACAGCTGCAGTCGCGGCGCGCTCGGAAGAATCCCGAGGTTCCACAGCCCGGCCAGGCCGAGCAGCGCGAAGCCGGCGTACCTCCTCCTCCCGTTCCTCGGGTCCACCCGACCACCATCGGCAGGCGGGCCGCAAGGGTCAAGAGGGTTAGCTCGGCGTGGCACGCAAGTCCTTCACGTCGCCCAGTTCGGCGGTGTACCAGTTCTTGGCCAGCTGGTCGTCCACGATGCCGCCGTAGCTGACGATGTTCGCGCCGTGCTCGGCGAACGTCCGGGCGACGTCCTCCAGGAGGCGCGGGCGGTCCCAGGAGTAGACCGCGATCTGCACGCGGAAGCCGCGCTGCACCGAGCCCTCCTCCCAGTCGACCGGCGTGAACCGCTCCGGATTTCGCTTCAGCGCCTTCACGTTGGGACAGTCGTCGCGGTGGATCGTGATGCCTTTGCCGAGCGAGATGTAGCCGACGATCTCGTCGCCCGGGACGGGCGTGCAGCACTTCGCGAGCCGCACGAGCACGTCGTCGACGCCCTGGACGTTGACGCCGATCTGCCCCGAGGAGATCGTGCGCTTCGCCTTCGTCGGCCGGAGCGGGATCGTCTCTTCCTCGGCCACCTCGTCGGTCTTCAACCGTTGGATCACCTTGTTGACGATCTGCGAGGGCCCGAGCTTGCCCGAGCCGAGTGCGAGGTAGAAGTCCTCCGCCTTCTTGAAGCCGGCTTCCCGGATCACCTGCGCGAGTACCGCGGACCCGGCGAGCTTCTTGTGGGGGAGGTTCTGCGACTTCAACGCCTGCTCGAGAGCGACGCGGCCCTTCTGCTCGGTGTCCGCCCGCGTCTCGCGCGAGAACCACGCGCGGATCTTGTTCCTGGCGCGCGAGGACTTCGCGAGCTTCTCCCAGTCGCGCGACGGACCGCGGCCGGACTTCGACGTGAGGATCTCGACGAAGTCGCCGTTCGCGAGGCGATAGTGGAGCGGGACGATCCGGCCGTTCACCTTCGCGCCGACGGTGCGGTGCCCGACGTCAGTGTGCACTGCATACGCGAAGTCGATCGGCGTCGCGCCGGCGGGCAGCGTCTTCACCTCACCTCTCGGTGTGAAGACGTAGACCTCGTCCTCGAAGAGGTCGGTGCGGAACGTCTTCAGGAACTCGATCGAGCCCGCCTCGGTCTCGCTGGTGTCCATCAGCTGCTTGACCCAGTCGCGCCACTCCGCGTCGGCGGGACGGCCCTTGCCGGCCTTGTACGCCCAGTGCGCCGCGATCCCGAGCTCCGCCGTCTCGTGCATGTCGCGGGTGCGCAGCTGGATCTCGAGCGGCCGGCCCTCGGGCCCGATCACCGTCGTGTGCAGCGAGCGGTAGCGGTTCACCTTCGGCATCGCCACGAAGTCCTTGAAGCGGCCGGGCATCGGCTTCCACAGCGAGTGGATGAGGCCAAGCGCGCCGTAGCAGTCGCGCGTTCCCTCGTCCCCTTGGCGCTCGACGATCACGCGCATCGCCGTGAGGTCGTAGATCTCGTTGAACTCGCGGCCCTTCTTCGCCATCTTGTCGTAGATGGAATAGAAGTGCTTCGCGCGCCCGACGATCTCGGCGGGAATGTCGACCTTGTCGAGCTCCGACTTCAGGACGGCCGCCGCCTCCCGCACGTGCGCCTCGCGGTCGGTGCGGCGCTCCGTGACCATCGCCTTGATCTCCGCATATTTGCGCGGATGCAAAGCCTGGAACGCGAGGTCCTCGAGCTCCCACTTCATCTGGTGGATGCCGAGGCGGTGCGCGAGCGGCGCGTAGACCTCGAGCGTCTCCTTCGCCTTCTGCACCTGCTTCTGCTTGCCGAGATACTCGATCGCACGCATGTTGTGGAGCCGGTCCGCGAGCTTGATCAGGATCACGCGGACGTCCTCCGCCATCGCGACGACCATCTTGCGGTAGTTCTCGGCTTCCGCCTGCTCGCGCGACTGGAATTGGACGCGAGTCAGCTTCGTGACGCCGTCGACCAGCTTCGCGATCTCGTCTCCGAACTCGTCCTTGACCTCGTCGAGCGTCGTGTCGGTGTCCTCGACGACGTCGTGCAGGAGCGCGGCCGCGATCGTCTCCTCGTCGAGCTTGAGGCTGGCGAGGATCAGCGCCACCCCGTACGGGTGGTGGATGAAGTCCTCGCCGGAGCGCCGCTGCTGCCCCTCGTGGGCGCGCGCGGCGAAGCTGAACGCGCGCCCGAGCAGCTCGCGGTCGATGTTCGGGTTGTAGGCCGCGACTTCGGCGAGCAGCTCCTCGACGAGGCTCTGATATCGCTCGTCAAGCTCGAGTACTGCCATGGATTCAGTGTACTCCGGGCGTTCCGCCGTACCTGCCCGGCAGGAAACCGCGTTGTGCCGGGGAAGTGAACGTGCCAATGCTCAAGCGCTGGCGTGACAGACGAAAGCTGCTGGAGCTCGCGCGGCTGCTCGCCGCGCTGGACGCGTACGCCGCGTCGCGCTAGGACCGCCCCGGCGCGTTGACCCAGCGCCGGATCCGGCGGATACTCGGTCCGTGGAGGGACAGACAAGTGTCGCGGTACTCGCCGCGGCGATGGTCGCGCTTCTCGTTTTCGCAGCGCCCGCCGAGAGCTCGCGCCGCGCGTCGTTGAGCCGGGACTGGGCCTATGCCCTCGCGATTCAGAAGGACGGCAAACTCATCGCCGCTGGTCTCACGCGCGCCCCTGGCAAAGACAGTCTCGCTCTCGCGCGCTACACGCCGAAGGGAGGTCTCGACTTGACCCGAGCTTCGGACGCGTTGGCAAGGTTCAGGCGAGCTTCGGCAGCGTCGTTGCGCTCGAAGCGGACAGCAAGGTCGTCGTCGCCGGCACGAACGTTTCCCACGGCAGCTTCGGCTTCGGGCTCGCACGCTACAACCGCGACGGCACATTGGACATGAGCTTTGGGAACGGCGGCAAGGTCGTAATCGGCTTCGGCGCTGAGTTATCGCCGAAGCTCTCGGCAGTAGAAATTCAGCCGGACGGGAAGATTGTCGCCGCCGGCGAGGCCGGTTTTTCGGACTTCGCACTCGCGCGCTTCACAACCGACGGCCGGCTCGATCCGACCTTCGGAGACGGCGGCAAGGTGCTGACCGATTTCACCCCGGCTTCCAACTGCGACGGCTGTACGAAAACGGAAGACTCGGCTCACGCGCTTGCGATCCAGCGGGACGGCAAGATTGTCGCCGCCGGCTCGAGCGACGCCCACGGCAACTGCGATGACAGGGGCAATTCGTGCGACAACTTCGCGCTCGCCCGATACAACACTGACGGTACCCTCGACCAGAGCTTCGGCGCCGGCGGCAAGGTCGTGACCGGATTCGTCCGCCGGCCGTCACACGAGCCGAGCAGCTCTCTCGCTGAGGCGGTGGCGATCCAGAAGAATGGCAAGCTCCTAGTTGCGGGGCTTGGAGCCGGCTACGACTTCGCGCTTGCGCGCTACACCACCGGCGGCCGGCTCGACCGCAGCTTCGGAAGTGGCGGCAAGGTCCTGACCGACTTCGGCTCCGGCTGAGTCACGCTGCCGCAGGCAGCGCCGCGGGCTCCGCGAGCAGAGCGCGGAACACTTCAGATTCGAGCAGGCTGCGCTTGACTCCGCTCTCGAGCGCGAGCTCGTCGAAGATCTCCTGCGCGACAGCGTCTTTCTTCTCTGCCTCCCACTGGTCGCGCAACCAGGCCGCGAGCTCCACGTAGCGGTCATCCGCGTCGAAGACGCGCCGCACAACCAGCTGTGGCGCGACGGTGCCGTTCCAGCGGTTCTCCTCCAGCCGAAACACGACGTCGAAGCGGCCGACCCGACGCAGGCGATCGAGGTGCGAACCCAGCCCGAACGCGATCGCGCTGCCGGCGTCGCCCCCACCCTCGCCGCGGACACGGAACTTCAGATGCTTGCCGTCGCCGACGGTACCGAGGTCGCGCAGCTCGCAGCCCGGCGCGAGCAGCGTCACCCCCGGATTGCCGAGGCCGAACGGTGCGAGCTGCGCCAGCTCCTGCGCGAGCTCGAGCGTGAGCGACGTCCCGCGCGGGACGACCGCGTCGACCGGCGTCACGGGTGCAAGCTCGTCGTCGGTGAGCACCGCGTCCGCGTGCTCCGCGAACGCGCGTGCAAACGCGTCCACCTGTAACGGGTCGATCGACAGCCCCGCGGCCGCGCGATGGCCGCCCCAGCGCATGAGATGGTCCGAGCACGCGGACAGCGCCTCGTGCAGGTCAAACGCGCCCACTGAGCGACCCGATCCTTTCCATTGCTCCTCGCCGCCCGCGATCAGGACGACCGGCCGGTGGTACCGCTCGACGAGCCGTGACGCGACGATCCCGATCACGCCCTCGTGCCACTCCGCGTCACCGAGCGCGTAGCCATGCCGGCGGCGCTTGTTCTCGGGCCACGCCTCGATTTGCTTGACCGCCGAGCGCAGGATCCGGTCCTCGACGGCCTGCCGCTCGCGGTTCACGTCCTCGAGACGAAAGGCGAGACGCTTTGCCTCCGCCGCGTCGTCCGTCAACAGCAGCTCGAGCGCCTCGCGCGGATGACCGAGACGCCCCGCGGCGTTGATACGCGGCGCGAGGCGGAAGCCGACGGCGCCTTCGTCGACCGCGGCGGGATCGACGCGTGCGACCTCCATCAAGGCGCGCAGCCCGGGCTTTTGCGTGCGCGCGAGCGCGCGAAGACCGGCGCGCGCGAAGGCGCGGTTCTCGTCGACCAACGGCACGACGTCGGCGATCGTCGCGAGTCCGATCAGGTCCTGGTGCTCCGTGACGGCCACGCCGAGCGCCTCGGCGAGCTTCGCCACGACGCCGGTGCCGCAGAGCTCGGGAAACGGGTACTCGGACGGACGCGTGGCGACCACTGGGCAGTCCGGGAGCTCGTCGCCCGGCCGGTGGTGGTCGGTGACGACGACGACGAGCCCCCGCGCCTTCGCACGCGCGACCTCCTCGACCGCGGTGATCCCACAGTCGACGGTGAGGACGAGACCGCAGCCGTCGTTCGCGAGGCGGTCGAGCGTCTCGCCGGAGAGGCCGTAGCCTTCGTCGAAGCGGCTGGGAAGGTGCCAATCGACGTCGGCTCCGAGGGAGCGCAGGCACAGGAGGGCGAGCGCGGTGGCGCAGATGCCGTCGACGTCGTAGTCACCGTGCACGCAGATCCGCTTGCCGGCCCCGATCGCGGCACGGATCGCCTCGACTGCACCGGCCATGTCCCCCAGCAGGAACGGGTCGTGTCCCGGTGGCTCCGCCGCCAGGAACGCGCTCGCGCGCGCGGGATCGCCGTAGCCCCGCCGGACGAGGACGCTCGCGGTGAGCTCGCTGAGCCCGAGCTCGCGCGCCAGCGTTTCCATTTCGTCCGACGGACACGCTTTGATCGTCCAACCGCGGTGCTGCATGGGCGGTTCACGCTACGAGTCCAATCGGACGGCAAGGGAATGTGCGCTCTTTCCGGATACTCTTCCGCCCGAGTGATTCACCGCGCCGTCATCCTCGTCGTGTTTGTCGCGCTCGCCTGTGCCGCCGCCCCCGGCGCAACGCAGATCCCCACGATCCCGCCCGGGGTGATCGTCGGAGGCATATACGTCGGCGACCTCACGTCCGAGCCGGCGCGCGCCCAGCTAACGCGGAGCTTCACGCGCCAGATCCCCGTCTTCTACGGAAAGCAACGCTGGTTCGCGTCGCCGGAGCAACTCGGCGCGGGCGCTGCGATCGACAGGGCGGTGGCACGGGCGCTCGACGCGCGTCCCGGAAAGCAGCTCCGGGTGCACGTCCGCTGGTCGGGCAGAAGGGTCAAGGCTTTCGTCGACCGCATTGCGCAGCAGGTCGACCGCGACGCAGTCGACGCCGAGCTCGTAAGCGTCTCGGCAACAGGTCCCGTGATCAGCAATGCGAAGCAGGGAGTCGCGGTCCGCCGCGCGCTGTTTCAGCGACGGCTGGAGCGTGCACTGGCGCACAGCTTGCGCACCCGCGTCGCGGTGCCGACGCGGCCGGTGGAGGCAGAGCGAACCCGTGCGAAGTTCGGACCGGTGATCTGGATCAGCCGCGGGTCGAACACCCTCCGCCTGTACGACGGGATGCGGTTCGTCCGCACGTTCGGCGTCGCGACGGGCCGGTCGCAGTACCCGACGCCGAGCGGCTTGTGGCACGTCGTGGACATGCAGCTGAACCCGTGGTGGCGGCCGCCGAACTCGTCGTGGGCGCAAGGGCTGAAGCCGATTCCGCCTGGGCCGGGGAATCCCCTCGGCACGCGCTGGATGGGCCTCGACGCCGCCGGTGTCGGCATTCACGGAACACCGGATGCGGCGTCGATCGGCTACTCGGCGTCACACGGTTGCATTCGCATGCAAATTCCCGACGCTGAGTGGCTCTTCGGCCACGTCACGGTCGGCACCCCCGTTTACATCACTTAAAGACCGCCGGAGTCTCGACACTCAGACGACGTGCTCGCGCGCTACAAGCGCGACCGCCTGCGCCTCGCTGTGAACGTCGAGCTTGTGCAGGATGTGCTCGATATGCTTCGCGGCGGTCTTTCGGCTGATCGCGAGCTCACGGGCGATGTCGGAACGCGGGTAACCGGCAACGAGGAGCGCGAGGACCTCCTGCTCCCGCTCCGTGAGCTCCGGTCTCGCCGGCGCCTCCGCGCGGGTGACCAGCCGACGCACCCGCGCCAGCAGCGTGTCGGGGAGAACCGGCTTCGTGAGGTAGTCGTCCGCTCCAAGGAGGAGTCCCGCCACTTGATCGAGCTCGTCCGTTTTCTCGCCTGACACGAAGATGATCGGCAGCGCCTCCCCGAACTCGTCTCGAAGCTCCCGGCAAATTTCATATCCGGACGCTCCCGGCAGGCGTACCTCGAGCAGGATGACCAGGGGCCGCTCGGCCAGGATGAGCTCGCGCACCTCCTCGCCGGCCCCCGCCTCACACGTCGTGAAACCGGCGCGCTGCAGCGATCTCGCCAGCTGAGCCCGAGCGTCCGGGTCCCCGTCGACGACGAGGATTGGTCTGGAGGAGATTCCCCGCATGTCCCTTCTTCGTCCGCGCGCATCACGCCGCATTGCGTGCGTGCAAGGGTTTGTATCGCCCGAGGCCGTCTCGTTCAAGGGCGATCTCCGTACGGCGTAGGTCGTAGATCGCATTCGGAGAGCGCCCCTTGTGGAAAAGTCATCCCCCGTTGATGATTGTCCGGGCCTCGCCAAGCGGAAGGGGGATCGAGCGAATTACGAGAAAGCAGCCAATCGTGGGGCTGCCACAGAAGCTGCGGCGAGGAAAAAACGAACCATGGGAGGGAGAGCACTTATGCGGCGAAGTTGGATGATCGGACTTATCACGGTGATCTTGGCGGCGGGCATCATGGCGACCGTCGCGTCGGCAGGAAGCCCGCACTTCATTAAGAGTGCAACCAGCGTGACCAGAAACGCGGACGACAGCCTGACGATCCTTGCCAAGGAAGCAGGGCTCGGTGGCGAGTCGATCAACGTCACGATCACCGGCACAGTGGCGTGCATCAACCCGGGCGGCCATGGTCCGAAGGCGACGAACAAGCACACCTTCGCCACGTCCGGGACCTTCACGGTGCACAACGGCAGCGCCGACATCTCGCTCACGACGGACGCGCCGGTGTTCCAGCCGGATTGCACCCCGCCGATGACGATCGAGTACAGCAACCTCACGCTGACGGACACCACGAACAACATCAGTCTGAGCTTCCCCGGCACGTTCTAGGGGATGGCTGTCGGCAAGCTGCGATTTCGTAGCGCAGGAGGGGCGGCAACTCGCCGCCCCTCGCCGTTTCGGCTCGGTCTCACGGCTCCTGCCGGAATTCGAGGATCGAGATGCGGGCGCGACCGTCCCCCCGATCGTCCAAGCGGTCTCGTGGAAGGGTCTCAGATGATCCGCATGTCTCCTTTCATCCGCGCGATCAGTCAGCCGATTTGCGCCGCAACGACTCCCAGGCCGCCCGCGCCCACAGGAGCACGAGCCCGACGACTGCTGCCGTTCCGACGACGATCACCGGCGCAAGCGCCAGCACGTGCTCGGCCGAGAGCTCGAACAGCCATGCGACACCGAACGCAACAAGGACACAGAGCGGGCCGGCAATCCAGAGGAGAACGCGCCGCATAGACGTGATTATCCTGTCGGCGTGGTCGAGACGAACTACTGGTCGGGCGAGGACTACGTCGTCGAGTTCCTCGGCTACCGCTTCGGTTTCAACGGCCAGGACTTCGAGCAGCGTGTCACGGCAGCCGCCGTCAAGCTCGGTCTCCTCGAGGGGAACGAGCTTGACGACGACGAGACGGCCGACTTGGTCGAGCTGGCCGCGGATGGAGTGATCCAGGACGCCCGCAGCGGGCTCGGCCGGTATCTCGTTCGACACTGGGAACGCGTTTCCCTCGTCGAGGGCGAGTCGCTCGTCTACTGGCTGCGCAAGCTTGTCTTCCGCGGCGCGTGGCTCGACCACCGTGTGAAGGAAGGCCTGCTCGAGGTCGCGTTCGACGATGCGAACGGCGACTTCGGGTATCGCGATCCGCGCGGCGGACGGGCGCTGTTGGAGTTGGCGCCAGTGCCGTCCTGGCACGAGCTGCAGTTCAGGCGCTGAAGGAGCCGGGCGGGACCCGGGCGACGCGCTCGTAGTAGGCGAGGCGCTCGGCAGCGAATCTCTTGCGCTCCGCTGGTGCGATGTGAGCGACCTGGCGCTCGACGATTCGCTTAGCGAGCATGCACTGATCTCGAACATAGTGCGCCTTGTGCTCGGCGCGCTCCTCAGGTGTTCTCTTCCTCTTCTTCCCCATAGTCTTCTCTTAGTAGATCGAGGATGTCCTCCGTATTCGCGCGGATGTCGAGAAGCGCATCCATGATAATCGTCGCGTCGTCAAACAGTGCATCGTCCACGCAGGCATCCTCGTCGGCGTTCTGCGCGCACACAAGACGCCGAACCGGACGATCCTGATCAGAAGAGCGCCGAGTCCGGCCTTGGCGCGCCGAGATGCGCGCGCCCGAGCTCGGTGACAACACGTCCGCGCGGCGTGCGCTGGATGAACCCGAGCTGCAGCAGGTACGGCTCGTAGACGTCCTCGATCGTGTCCGGCTCCTCGCCGAGAGCGACGGCGAGCGTCGACAATCCGACCGGACCGCCGCCGAAGCGTTCGACAATCGCACGCAGCAACTCGCGGTCGACGCGTTCGAGGCCGAGCTCGTCCACCTCGTGCAGCTCGAGCGCTTCGCGCGCGATCTCGATCGTCACCGCGCCCTGGTGGCGCACCTCGGCGACGTCGCGCACACGGCGCAGGATCCGGTTCGCGACACGCGGCGTGCCGCGCGCGCGCCGCGCGATCTCGTCGGCGGCAACGTCCGCGGTCTCGACACCGAGGATGCGCGCGCTCCGCCGCACGATCGACGCGAGCTCCGTCCGTTCGTAGTAGCCGAGCCGGAACGTCATCCCGAAACGATCACGGAGCGGCGTCGTCAGCAGGCCTGTGCGAGTCGTCGCCCCGATCAGCGTGAACGGCGGCAGGTCGAGCGTCAGCGTGCGCGCCGCAGGGCCTTGCCCCACGATGATGTCGAGCCGGAAATCCTCGAGCGCCGGGTAGAGGATCTCCTCGACGGCGCGGTTCAGCCGGTGGATCTCGTCGATGAAGAGCACGTCGCGCTCCTCGAGGCTCGTGAGGATCGCCGCCATGTCGCCTTTCCGCTCGATCGCGGGGCCGGCGACGGTACGGATGCCGACGCCGAGCTCGTTGCGGACGATGAACGCGAGCGACGTCTTCCCGAGGCCCGGCGGCCCGGCGAGCAGGACGTGGTCGAGCGCCTCGCCGCGCCCCTTCGCGGCTTCGAACGCGATCGAGAGCTGCTCCTTGACGCGCGCCTGGCCGACGAAGTCGTCGAGGGTCTTCGGGCGGAGCGAGCGCTCGAGCTCGGCGTCCTCCGGTAGTAATTCACGGGCGACGACGCTCATGCGGCCTTTCTCAGCGCGGCGCGCACCTGCTCTTCGACCGGCAGCTCGCGGTCTACCTGCGCCAGCGCGCGCTCTGCGTCGACCACCGACCAGCCGAGCTCGACGAGCGCCTCGCGTGCGACGAGATCGGCGTGCGACGTGTCCGCCCCTGCGTCGCCGATCTTCTCGCGCAGCTCGAGGACGACGCGTTGCGCGGTCTTCTTGCCGATGCCGGGGATCGCCTCGAAGCGGGCCGTGTCCTCGAGCGCAATTGCGCGCCGCAGCTCCCCCGGGGTCGAGCCGGAGACGATCGCGAGCGCCACCTTCGGGCCGACACCGCTGACGCTGAGCAGATGAACGAACAGGTCCCGCTCCTGGGCGGAGCCGAAGCCGTAGAGCTGGAGCGCGTCCTCGCGGACGTGCAGATACGTCTCGACCGTCAGTTCTTCGCTCTCCCGCCGTAGCACGGACGGGGTCGCCTGGATCAGGTAACCGACACCGTTGACGTCGAGGACGAGGCCGGCCGCCGTGAGCCCGGCACGCTTGCCGCGGAGCCGGGCGATCACGCCGCGACTCTCTTGGGAGCCGTCGCGTGGCAGATCGCGACCGCGAGCGCGTCAGACGCGTGCTGATTCTCGACGTCGATCCCCAGCACGAGCCGCACCATCCGCTGCACCTGCGCCTTCTCGGCGCGACCGTAGCCGCAGACCGCCTGCTTCACATGCGCGGGCGCGTATTCAGCGGCCGCGACGCCGGCGGCCGCGCACGCGACGAGGACGGCTCCGCGTGCCTGCCCGACAGAGAGCGCGATGCGGGCGTCGGCGCCGACGTACGACTCCTCCAGCGCCACCGCATCCGGCGCGTGCTCGGCGATGAGCGCGGCGACCCCGTCGAAGATCGTCTTCAGGCGCAGGTCTTGGCGTTGCCCGGCGCGGGTGGTCCAGCACCCGTGCGCAATGACCTTGAGGCGCCTGTCGCTTTCGTGGACGATGCCGTACCCGCACGCTGCCGTCCCTGGATCGATGCCGAGGACTCTCACGCCGACACGTTAGGCGCCGTGCCGGACGACTCCTGCCCGCCACGGCCGCTTTCGGCGTGTCTCTTCCGAAGACCGGTGCCTGGCACCAAACGGTCTGTCCGGGACCTAGCCGCTGCAGTCGGCTGCCGCGCGTCAACGCTGCAGCCAGCGGCATTGCGCTGTGGAGAAATCGTCACATCGTTTGGTTCGGTGCCTGGCACCGGAGAAGCGCCCGGCCCCTCCATGGCCAGGTCCGGACTAGCCGGCGACGGTCTCGAGCACGCGCTCCGGTATGTCGAAGTTCGAGTAGACGTCCTGGACGTCGTCGTTCTCCTCGAGCGCGTCGATCAGCCGCAGGATCTTCTTGGCCGTGTTCTCCTCGGCGATCTCGACCGTCGTCTTCGGCACCATCGTCAGCTCGGCGTTCTCGACCGTGAAGCCCGCCGCCTCCACCGCCTCGCGGACGCCGGTGAGGGCCTCCGGCGCGGCCGTGATCTGGAAGGTCGCGCCGTCGAGCGCGACGTCGTCCGCGCCGCCCTCGGCCGCCGCGAGCGTCAGCTCGTCCTCGTCGACTCCCTGGGCGTCGACGAGCACGACACCGCGCCGCTCGAACTGCCACGCCACGGCGCCGGAAGCGCCGAGGTTGCCGTCGTGCTTGCCGAACGCGGCGCGAACGTCGGACGCAGTGCGGTTGCGGTTGTCCGTCAACGCCTCGACCAGAATCGCAACGCCACCGGAGCCGTAGCCCTCGTAGACCACGGTCTCGTATGCGTTCGCATCGGCGTCCGCACCCGAGCCGCGCGCGATCGCGCGTTCGATGTTGTCCTTCGGCATCGAGTAGCTCTTCGCCTTCTCGATCGCGTTCTGGAGCGCCAGATTCGCAGAAGGATCGGGCCCTCCCTCGCGCGCCGCGACGATCAGCGCGCGCGAGAGCTTCGAGAACAGCGCGCCGCGCTTCTTGTCGGCGGCGCCTTTCTTGTGCTTGATCGACGACCACTTGCTATGCCCGGACATGCGACTCCTCTTCTACCAAGTGCAGGAACCTCTCGTGGACGCGAGTGTCGTCCGTCAACTCGGGATGGAAGGCCGCCACGAGGATCCGCCCCTGGCGGGCCAGCACCGGATGCCCATCGTGCTCCGCGAGGATTTCGACGCCCGGCCCGGCCTGCTCGATCCACGGCGCGCGGATGAACACGCCCCGCAGCGGGATCGCGTCGCCGTCGACATCGAGGTCCGCCTCGAAGCTGTGCACCTGCCTCCCCCACGCGTTCCGTTCGACCTCGACGTCGACGAGGCCAAGGTGGTTCCGGTCGAGGACGATCATTCCGGCGCACGTCCCGAGGATCGGACCGCCGAACCGACGCACAGCCTCGTCGAGCCCGTACAGTCGCATCAGCCGCATGAACGTCGTCGACTCTCCGCCCGGGATCACGAGGCCGTCGAGACCTTCGATCTGCTCGGGCTTGCGTACCTCGACCGCGTCGGCGCCGAGCCGTCGCAGCATCGCCGCGTGCTCGCGAAAGTTCCCTTGCACCGCGAGCACGCCGATCTTCATGCGAAAAGCGTAGTCGCCGCTACGTGGGCTCGGCCATGCCACGCCGGCGCGCGAGCCAGAGCCCCAGGAGCATCAGCACGAGTCCGTACCCGGCGTACGTGAGCGCGGCGGCCCAGGCACGACCGCCCGGGGCCTCGTCGTAGCCGGAGAAGAAAGGAATGAAAGGCGTGACGAACCACTTGTCGACGAAGTGCGTTGTCGCCAGCAGGAGCCCGAACGCGCCGAGCACCGCGTAGCTCGAGCGCCCGATGCCCGAGCCGAGCGCGATGTACACGAGCGAGGCAACCGCGATCAGGATCCAGTCCGTGTCGTTCGAGTGCCAGAACCAGAGCAGCGCGCCGCCAATCGTGAGGCCCGCGACGACCTGCACCCAGAAGCCGTAGACACGGTCGACCGCGAGGCCAACGAGCATCGCGAAGATCCCGAAGACAAGCGTCACCGTCGCCGACCAGTTGCCGCCGTTCGACAAGACGTCGGTGACGAAGAACCACGCCGCAGCGGTCTCGAGGAGGACGAGGAGCGGGAACCGGAAGATCCGCCGAGCGACGGCGGCCCCCGCGATGAGCGTCAGCTCGATCAAGAAATGGTCGACGTGAAAGCCCGCGAACGGCGCGTCCGTGTGCGCGAGCCAGCCGAGCCACTCTTCCAGCGCTCCGACCACCACCGCCAGGGCAACGACGGTGGACAGCGCGAAGAGGCCCGCAGTCAGTGGTCGCCCTGCGGCACGCGCGCCGAACGCGAGGATGCCGAGGACGACGAAAACGAGCAGCGCCCAGCCAACAAACGCTGCGTCACCGTAGTCGCTCCCGAGCACGGCCAGCAACGCACCCGTTGCGGCAAGGATCGTCAGTCCACCCGCGTAGAGCAGGAATGACGCGCTCGACCACGGCGCCCGCAAGGCCTGCACGTCACAATCGTGACGCGCCGCCCGGACGGCGCTCTACCAGCCGCGCGTCTCGAGCAAGTCTTCAGGCGCGAGCGAGGCGGCCGAAAGACCGCTCATTGCATCGCCAAGGCCCTGGGAGACGCGTGCAAGAACCTCTGCGTCCTCGAAGTGCGTCGTCGCTTCGACAATCGCCTTCGCGCGCACGTCCGGGTTGCTCGCCTTGAAGATCCCCGAACCGACGAAGACGCCGTCGGCGCCGAGCTGCATGCAGAGCGCCGCGTCCGCCGGTGTGGCAATCCCGCCGGCCGTGAACGTCACGACGGGCAGGCGCCCGTTCTCGGCCACCCAGCGCACGAGCTCGTACGGGGCGCGCAGCTCCTTCGCCTCCGCGAACAGCTCCTCGTCGCGCAACGACTGGAGGCGCCGGATGTGTCCGAAGACCGAGCGCATGTGCGTGACCGCGTTGACGATGTCGCCCGTCCCCGCCTCGCCCTTGGTGCGGATCATCGCCGCCCCCTCCGCGATGCGCCGGAGCGCTTCGCCGAGATTCGTGCACCCACAGACGAACGGGACGGTGTAACGCCACTTGTCGATGTGATGCTGCGTGTCCGCCGGTGTCAGCACCTCGGACTCGTCGATGTAGTCCACCTCGAGCGCCTCGAGGATCTGCGCCTCGACGAAGTGCCCGATCCGCGCTTTCGCCATCACGGGGATCGTCACCGCCTCCTGGATCTCACGGATCTTGTCGGGATCCGCCATGCGCGCGACGCCGCCCTGCGCGCGGATGTCCGCCGGGACGCGCTCGAGCGCCATGACCGCGCACGCGCCCGCGTCCTCGGCAATCCGCGCCTGATCGGCAGTCGTGACGTCCATGATCACGCCGCCCTTGAGCATCTCGGCGAGGCCGGTCTTGACCCGGAGCGTCCCGATCTCCATCGGGGTCAGTGTAGCCCTCAAGCAGCGGTGCGAGCGGCCGGCGGCGCGATCACGAGCACGCGGCAGTTTGATCGCTTCAGCACGGACTCAACTGTTCTGCTGAAGGGCTGCCGGCGACCGCGACGCGCACCGAGCACGACGAGCTCCACGTGGCGTGCGTTCGCCTCGTCCGCGATGGCAGGCCCGGCTTCGCGACCGCGTACGATGCGACCCAGAACGCGGATCCCGTATGAGTCCCCGACCGCTTGCGCGCGCTGGAGCAGCAACTTCGCATCCGCCTCCTCCTCGAGCATGTGCGAAGCCAGCGGCAGGACCGGCGGCACTTCGATCACCACGACGGCGGTGATCGAGCACGCGTGCTCCGCGGCGAGGCGGCAGGCGACATCGAGCGCCTGGTCCGTCTCGCGATTATCGGCAACAGGGACGAGGATCGAGCGGTAGCCGATCGTCCGCGACATACGTTCGACGCTAGAGACGCTCCTCTAGGCGGCGGCTTAAGGAAACGCGCGCCGGGCTTAAGAAGGGCTTACGAGGCGGTAGCCGACGCCCGGCTGGTTGAGGAGGTACCGCGGCCGCGCCGGATCCGGCTCGATCTTTCGCCGCAGATGCGAGACGTACACGTGCAGGTAGTTGGACTCCTCGCGGTATGCCGGCCCCCATATCGCGCGCAGAATCGCCGGATGCGTCAGCAGCTTGCCCTCGTGCTCCGCGAGCAGACGCAGGAGGTCGTATTCCGTCGGCGTCAGCGAGATCGGCGCGCCGGCCATCGTGACCGCGCGCTTGTCCCGGTCGATCCGCAGCTCTCCGATTTCAATGACCGGCTCGGCGGACGGGCTGGTTCTCCGTAGCGCCGCACGTAGGCGCGCGAGCAGCTCGTCGCCGCTGAACGGCTTGGTTACGTAGTCGTCGGCGCCGGCGTCGAGCGCTGCGATCTTCTCCTTCTCTTCTCCGACGGCGGAGAGGACGAGGATCGGCGCGGCGGACCAGCGGCGCAACTCCCGGCACACGTCGGTGCCGCTGCCGTCGGGCAGGAGCAAATCGAGAATGACCGCCTCGGGCGGGCGCATTGCGGCCTGCGCCAGCGCATCGCCGGCCGTCGCCGCCGTTTCCACCTCGTAGCCGGCGCTGCGCAACTTGATCTGCAGGGCGCGCAGAATCTGCGGCTCGTCGTCGACGACGAGCACGCGCGCGCCGTTCATGCCGGGCCGCCCGCCGCGGGCAGCGCGAAGGCGAACGTCGAGCCGCGGCCAGGCTCCGATTCGACCCACAGCCGGCCGCCGTTCATCTCGAGGAAACCCCGGGCGATTGCGAGGCCGAGCCCGGAGCCACGCGATCCGTTGGCTCTGGAGCCGCGCACGAACGGCTCGAAGATGAGCAAGCGCTCGTCGGCCGCAATACCGGGACCGCGGTCCGCGACGCGCACGACAACTTCCCCGTCCGTCTCCGTTACCGCGACCTCGACCGATCGCGACACCTTGAGCGCGTTCTCGAACAGATTGACGAGCACCCGCTCCAGCTGCGCCGCGTCGACCTGCACCGTCGGCGGGTCGGGCGGCAACGTGACCTCGATGCGTTCACCGCCGGGACCGATCGCGTCGAGCGCGCGCGCGACGAGGCTGTCGACCGGCCAGACCTCGACGTCAGGCGCCGCGGCACCCGCCTCGAGCCGCGACAGGTCCAGGAGATTGCCGACGAGGCGGTCGAGCCGGCGCGCCTGCAGCCGGATCGCGGCGAGTAGCTCACGGCGCTCCTCCTCCGACACGTCTCCCGCCGCGACCTCGCCCGCCGTCAGAATCGCCGTGATCGGCGAGCGCAGATCATGGCTTACGGAACGCAGCACCGCCGTCTTCGCCACGTCCTCGCGCTCGAGATGCCGCCGCCGCGTCGCCAAGCCGCTGACGCTGACGGCCGTGACGAGATAGACCGCGAGCGCGACCCAGTTCTGCGAGTCCTCGAGCTGGAACGTGTGCTTCGGCGGCAGGAAGAACCAGTTGAACACGAGCATGCTCACGACCGACACAGGGACCGCGTAACGCAGTCCCCACAGCGCGGCGACCGGCAGGACCGCGAAGAGGTACAGCACGCCGAGACTCAGCACCGGCGCCACGGGTTCCAGGACGAGCACACCGACGCTGACGAGCGCGACCGCCGCGAGGCTGAGAATG
>WNGA01005800.1_pt1 | contig 17750 bp, 19 predicted proteins | sample 5400061 | NCBI WGS metagenome assembly WNGA01 (sample SAMN13153366, study PRJNA577476) | soil metagenome | isolation source: 100 cm soil or saprolite under grassland replicate 2 | place: USA:California | collected 2016-06-15 | reverse complement strand
ATCGAGCAAGCTCTACAGATAGCTCCAGAGAGTAGCGATGCACTTGAACTCGGTGATCAAGTTTTTTGTTCTTGACGATTTGCCCCGCTGAGTGGTAGCTGTGTCGACTGATCCAGCTCCGGATAGCGCGTTGCCCCATCCTTCTTCACTTGACCAACCGGCCAGCTACCGTGATCCGATTGTACGACGTCTTCTGGGTCTCGTCAGGCTAAAATTGTCCTCAAGCCCGATGGGCTTGTAGAGAGCACCGATGGCCTGGAGACGCCGATGATTATTGGGAAACCTGCACCCTTTGTGAGCGCCTTCGTTGCAGCCGTAGACGAAGCGATTCGCGTGCATCAACCAAGCCGCGGCATGTCCGCCATGCAGCGGACCTGGCTGGCCTTTTGTGTCACGGCCGTTTTGGTGACGAACTCTATTTGCTGGGCACGCTTTGAACGCGCCAGCCTCGGCACGTATTCGCTGGCTGCGCTGTCGTGGATGTTCCGGCACAGCAAGATTCCCTGGGACCAACTCCTGGTGGCGAGTGTGCGAGTCATTCTCCGGTACCATGGCATCACCTCGGGGAGCCTCGTCATCGATGACACCGACAACCAGCGCTCCAAATCGGCCAAGGCGCTCGCCCATCTCTATAAACTGCGCGACAAGGAAAGTGGGGGCTATATTTGGGGACAAAGCCTGATCTTTCTCGTCTTGGTGACCCCCAAAATCTCCATTCCCGTGGGCTTTGTCTTCTATCGGCCAGCCCCTGAGCTCAGTGCGTGGTATAAGCAGGAAAAGGTGCGCAAGAAGCAAGGCGTCCCCCCAAAACAGCGGCCCCCGAAACCGGCGCCCAATGCCCAGTATCCCACCAAACAGCAACTCGCCCTGCGCTTGCTTGAGGCGTTCAAGGCCCACCATCCCGACATCCGGGTGCACTGTATCGCGGCGGATGCCCTCTATGGCACGGTGTCCTTTGTCAATGAAGCCTCGGCCATGTTCGGTGGCGTGCAAGTCCTCTCCCAAATCCGCAGCAATCAGAACATTCGAGCCGGGAACCGCGCACAGCACGTGGCCGACTATTTTGCCACCCATCCCGGGACGCCCCACACCATCCGCATCCGGGGGGGTGAGGAGGTAGTGGTATGGGTCAGCAGCGCGCGTTTATACGTCTGTTCCCACAAAACCAAGCGGTTCATCGTGGCGATCAAATATGCAGAGGAAGAGACCTATCGCTCTCTGATCGCCTCCGACCTGAGCTGGCGGACGCTTGATATTGTCCAGGGCCACTCTCTGAGGTGGCTCGTGGAGGTTTTTATTCAGGACTGGAAGTCGCATGAAGGATGGAGCCCATTGACCAAGCAGCCCGGCGAAGAGGGCGCACGCCACAGCGTGATCCTGAGCCTCCTGGTTGATCACAGTCTCTTCGTGCATCCCGACCAACAGCACCAGCTTAAAAACAACCTGCCCGCATACACTGTGGGGAGTCTACGAGCAAACGTGCAGGTGGAGTGTCTGGTCGATGTCATCGACGACCTCGTGTCGTCCGACAATCCGCAGGATAAACTCAAGCGCTTCACCAAAGCCCTACACGAGGTGTTTGCCCTCAACCGGTCCACAAAGCATATGATTCAGCGTCAATTGGGACGACTCGAACCTACTCCTTCCTTGAAGTACCGAGCGCATGAAGTCATGCGGAACGTGCCGGTGATGTCAACCTAAAAAAACTTGAGGAGCGAGTGAAACATTTTACGGATGTACGCAAGCCAGGATTCCTTCACGTGTATAGGAAGAAGGACCTCAAAGTACATCCAGCAGCCCCAAAAACCATTTGTTTTGAAGAAGATGGTGATCGAAATCCCTACTTCGATGATCCGCTCATCCTGAGAACATATCTCAAGGCAATAGAGCCACGATGGAAGCGCTGTATCAGTACAATCGAGCACGGTGTAGCCGATGAGGAGACCAAGTGGATTGTCGCTGGCTATATTGCCTTTCTCCGCGCGTGCTCACCGACGATGCGACGCGTAGGCACTACCATGCTCGAAGCGTTGGTCGAGACAACACGTCCGAGTGTGGCGCGATACGTGCAAGCCAATACACCACAACAGGACCATGCTGAGCAGGTGGTAGCGACCCTGCTCCATCCATCGGTCTACGTCTCGGTCGATGCGCAATATCCCAAGGCACTTGGCATCACAAGCCTCATCGCTATCCAGAAGAGATACTGGGAGTCTCCTTGGCTCATCCTGCGCAACGATGCAGAGATCCCATTCCTTACCAGTGACTATCCAGCCAATCCCTACTATCACAACAATGAGCCTCAACGCTTCCATGTCTATGTCCCTCTCACACCACAACACGCGCTGCTCATCACGCCATTGCCAGACACCGAGCGCATGCATGCCCACGCCCAGGATAGCTATGGCATTGTGAAACGTCAGCAGATAAAGTTGTTCAACAGAATTGTTGTACAGTGCGCAGAAAATGTCGTGCTCTCAGACAGGCAGAGCCCATAGATCAGGGAGCTAGTAGAAAAATATCGCTCTTGGCGTGTCGAGAGTCTACATGACAAGCTACCGGTCTCAGAGAGCGGGTATTATTTCATAACACGCATGCGTGCGATTGAGAGGAAGCCAGACGAGGAAACGCTACCAAGACATCCTCTCACTGAATTCTGTGAGTGAGTTCCCTTCCCCAGCAGCCCTTTTCTTCCCGGCGAAAGTATGTCATCTTAGCGAGACGAAACAGCGGAAGCCAGCGTAGTGGAGCACCTGCCATGGACTATGATGAGCTTGTCGCCAAGGTCATCGAGCTGCTTCAGCGGGAGAAGCGCATCCCCTACCGATCCCTGAAGCGTCGCTTCGATGTGGATGATGACTATATCGAGGATCTGAAGATTGACCTCATTGAGGCGAAACGGCTTGCCGCTGATGAGAATGACAGAATTCTGGTCTGGATCGGCGATGCACAGGCAGTCACTTCTGAAGTAGCTCAAGCGACACAACCGCTTGCAGCCCAGCAACAGCCCTCCCTTGAGGTCACACCTCGTGTTACTGCCTCTCCTTCTCCCGACGCGGAACGCCGACAACTCACCGTAATGTTTTGTGACCTGGTCGATTCCACCAAACTCTCCTCCCAGCTTGATCCTGAAGAGTACCGGGACGTGGTCCGTGCATACCAAAAAGTCTGCACGGAAGTCATCCAACGCTATGAAGGACATATTGCCCAACTGCTCGGGGATGGTCTCTTGATCTACCTTGGCTACCCTGTCGCCCATGAAGATGATGCACTGAGAGCTGTCCATACTGGTTTAGGAATTCTAGAGGTGGTAGAAGCCCTCAATACCAGTCTGGAGCCAGCCAAAGGGGTCACACTGGCGGTACGACTTGGGATACATACGGGTCTCGTCGTCGTGGGTGAAATGGGTGGAGCAGGACGACAGGAACAGTTGGCTTTAGGTGAAGTCCCAAATGTTGCCTCACGCATCCAAGGGCTGGCAGAGCCCAACACCCTAGTCATCAGTGCTGCCACGTACCGATTAGTCCAAGGCTACTTCGAGTGCCAGGACCTGGGAGCACAACTGCTGCGTGGCGTCACCGAGTCCATGCGAATATACCAAGTGCTCAGCGAGAGTGGTGCTACCGGTCGCCTGGATGCGGTTCAGCCCAGAGGACTCACACCGCTGGTTGGTCGAGAATCAGAAGTCGCGCTTTTGCTAGAGCGGTGGGAGCAAGCGAAAGCTAGTCATGGACAGGTGGTCTTACTCACGGGTGATGCCGGGATCGGAAAGTCCCGGTTAGTCCAAATGCTGAAAGAGCATGTTGCGAACGAGTCCCATACACGTTGGGAGTGCCGCAGTTCCTCTTACTTTGAAAATACAGCGCTCTACCCTATGATCGACTTGTTTCAACGGCTGTTGAGGTTCCAAGCTGAGGATACTCCGAACGAGAAATTGGCGAAACTCGTACAGATGTTGAGTCAGTATCGACTTCCCTTGGGGGAATCCGTACCGCTGTTTGCGCCTTTACTTTCACTGTCTCCGCCTGAACATCACTATCCTCCGCTCAACCTCTCACCACAGCGGCAACGCCAGAAGACACTGGAAACCATTGTCGCCATCCTCTTGGAACAAGCTGAGCGCCAACCTATGCTCTTTATCGTGGAAGATTTACAAGCAGCTACCCTAAAATTTGAGGTGAAAAGCATAGAGTCTCGGGCCCCAGCAACGACTGTATGCCTGTTCCCCCAAGCGGCCGTTCTGCCTCAAACTTTGCGGGCTCTGCTTACACTGGCTCGACCCGACAAGCCTCGAATTATTGAACCTAGTCCTTGACCAGACACCGACGGCTTCCCTCTTAGTGCTACTCACCTGTCGTCCGCATTTCCAACCTGCCTGGCATCACCGTTCGTATCTCACGGAGATCACGGTCAATCGCTTAACACCTACCCAAGTGGAACAGATCGTCACACGCATGACCGATGGCAAAACGTTCCCAGCAGCCGTGCTCCAGCAAGTCATGACCAAGACGGATGGCGTACCATTGTTTGTCGAGGAAATCACGAAGGCTATTCTTGAATCAGGACAGCTCAAAGCACTCGATGGGCACTACGAACTCGTAGGGTCTTTGTCCACGTTCGCCATTCCAGCCACGCTCCAAGATTCGCTCATGTCTCGTCTTGATCGCTTAGTCACTGCGAAAGGTATTGCTCAACTGGCGGCGGTCATTGGGCGGCAGTTTCCCTATGAGCTGCTCCAGGCAGTCTCACAAGTGAACGCATCGACGTTACAACCAGAATTAGGACGCTTAGTCGAGGCAGAGATTGTCTATCAGCGCGGACTGCCACCACAAGCGACCTACATATTCAAGCACGCATTAATACAGGACGCAGCCGCTCAACTCCTGCTGAAGAGCACGCGCCAGCAGTATCATCAGCGGATTGCTCAGGTGCTCGAAGCGCAGTTCGCAGAGACCGCTGAGGCACAACCCGAACTGCTGGCGCATCATTATGCGGAGGGAGGACTGATTGAACAATCAGTCGTCTACTGGTACAAAGCTGGTCAACAAGCTGGCGAGCGGTCAGCCCATGTAGAAGCGATTGCCCATCTCCGTCAAGGGCTGGCGTTGCTTCAAACGTTGCCGGAGACCCAGGAGCGTACCAAACGCGAAGCGGACCTATTGATCGCACTGGGCGCATCGCTACGTGCCAGGCAAGGGACAGGGGCACTAGAAGTGGGAGAGACGTACACCTACGCTCGGCAGCTCTGCCAACACCTGGAAGACCCGCAACGACTTATCCCCGTGTTGAATGGTTTGTGGAATTATCATTTAGTACGTGCCGATCTCCAGACGACGCATGCACTGGGTGAACAGCTCTTAGACCTGGCGCAGCAGTCCCAGGACTCAGCCATGCTTGTGGCGGCGCACCGTGCCTTAGGGGCGACATTGTTCTACCTCGGCGAGACAACCTTAGCATACACGCACTTTGTACAGGGTATGGCACTCTACGACCCCCAGCAACACCGCGCCTCGGCGTTCCTCTCTGGGGACGACGCTGGCGTGATCTGCCACATCCTTGCCGCTTGGGCACTGTGGTGCCTGGGCTATCCTGACCAGGGGCTGGCGCGGAGCCAGGAAGCAGTGACGCTGGCGCAGCACATTGTACATCCCTTTAGCCTGAGTTTTGTCTTAGGCTTTCCGGCATCTTTGGAGAAATAATGTACGCTATCCTGTCCAGTTTGCTGGACAGATATGGGATACGCGTGTATTCTCAAGGCCATGGAAACTCGTGAACAACTCCATCAACGCGTCCGGCACGAGCAACAGCTCAAGGCACGCCTCCGTTTGGCGACCACACGACTGACTGCGGCAGAACAGGAACGGATCTGGGCGATCGTGGCAGCCCACCACGCCGGGCTATCCATCCGACAGATCGCCGCCACGACAGGGCTGAGCCGCAGCCGTATCCATCAACTCCTCCAGGACACCGAGGCGCAGGAGATCCCGACGTGGCTCAGCCATCTCCGGACACGCGACAAGGCCGGCAACAGCGGGCAGGACGCAGCACCATCTGCCACGCCGGCTCGGATACAGGCCCACCTCGCAGACGAGGTTGAGGTGTTGCAATGGTGCCTTGACTGGTTGGAGCGGCTGGAACGTGGCGAGCAGGTGGTCGTCAACCTGCGTCCCGATACAGAGGACGCCACCGAGTACGTGCAGTTTGATCAGGCACGAGTACGACGCGTCCTCGCACGGATGGCTGCCGACCTCGACACGTTGGCCCGTCAAGGTCCTGAGACGGAACCAGACAGCGCAGAGCCATTCCCCGATCCTCGTACGCGGCATCGTCAACGCTTGGCCGAGGCGGAGGAGCAACCCCAACGCGGCCGCACGGCGAAGGAACAGCGTGAGGCGTTACGCAAAGCCTTCGGTCTTCCCCACTATGACCGACATTGAGCAGGTGCAAAAAGAGCAAAAACCTTTTACCCTCCACTGAATACCCCGCCGGACTACTCCACGCGATTCAGGGGAGGTACACAGATGGCATCAGTCCATGTCGAACGTTTGGATCACTTGGGGTTGCTTGCTTCTACCATCAGAGACTTAGGCCTGATGAGCATGATTGACGCACGTCTGGTGCCCGATGAGCAGGAGGCGATCACGCCAGGCGAAGCGGTGGCGGGGATGATCCTCAATGGCTTGGGGTTTGCCAATCGCCCCCTGTCCTTGACGCCGCAGTTTTTTGCTCATACACCCCTCGATCTGTTGTTTCGTGGAGGCGTCCACGCGGAGATGTTTCACCGCTTTAAGCTTGGCCGCACGCTCGATGAGGTTTCTGCCTATGGCTGTGATCTCTTGTTGAGCGAACTGGCCGTGGCCGTCTGTACGCAGGAAGGTATCGACCTACGCTTCAATCATCTCGACACGACCAGCTTTGCCCTCAGTGGCGACTATGTGCCCGACAGCGACGAGCAAGCCATTACTATCACCCATGGCTACGCGAAAGACCACCGGCCGGACTTGAAACAGGCCGTGTTGGAACTGATGGTCTCGCAAGACGGCGGCGTGCCCTTTGTGAGCAAAAGTTGGGATGGGAATGCCTCGGATACGCAGATTTTCCAGGAGCGGGCCGCCGCGCTGATGGCGACCTTGAAGCGTGCCCCCACGCCGCGGTATCTGGTGGCAGATTCGAAGCTGTACCATGAAGACAATGCCGCCAACCTCCGCCAACTCGGCTTTATCACGCGTATTCCCAACACGCTCAAGCTGGTGGCGCAGGTGATTGAGCAAGCGCTCAGGGGGGATAGGGCATGTTCCCATTTTTCCGGTCAGGCTTCCAGCAGAGCAAGGGGTGAAGTCGCCATACGTTTCAACATGTTCCACCGACCCGCTTTGTAGTACGACCGCAACAGGAGTATGGCCTCTGCACTAGCGCGACACCAAAAGAGACTCGGCCCTTTCAAGCGCAGATTGACCACACGCCGCACGGCACTTTCAATCGCTCCGCTCCCGATAGGAAGCTTCATGGCGACGAGCTTGGCATATGCCATGCGGCTCTGATTCTTGATGAAGTAGTCCCGCTGCGTGCGGATCGCCTTGCTGTTGCGGCCTCGACAGATCGCCTGCACGGCCGCAATGACCTGCTCCACCTGGCCTTGTAGCAGGGAGCGACGCTGTTGGGTGCGCCACTGGGCGCGCGCTTTCGCACTCCAGTCTTTGCGTAACGCCGCGACCTGCCCAAGGTGTTGCACCGCATGATAAAAGTCCAACAGTTCCTCCACCTGCGCCGCCGCTAAGCCTAACGCCTGCACCAGCAGCGGGACGCGTTTCCATATCCATGGCGCCCCATCAGCGATAAAGAGCACCTGGTCCGCCTGGGTGATCTCGAGGCGTTGTAAGTAGGTGCGCAACAAGGCGAACACCGCATCAGGGCCCTTGAGTGTGGCATCCATCACGGGAACAAAGGTGGCATCACGCTTGCCCTCCGCATCCACCACATCCACCAACAACACCTTCGGTTCACGCCACGCTCCTGTATAACGCCTGCGCCCCTTTTTCGTCTTGGGCCCCCGTTTGGTCTCGCGCAGCCGCAGGCGGCCGCCATCGCTGCTGATCACCACCCGACGTCCCGCCACGGTGTCCTCAAACGCTGTGTGCTCGACCTGTTGCATCAGCCTGGCCCGTGCCGCGTAGCGATAGGCAATCGTCCGTATCGTTTTGGTGTCCAACGCAACGCCCCTGTTGGCCAGCACATCCTGCGCCTCTTGCAAAGAGCCCAACATCGCCGCGAACAGACTCACCTCAGCCGCCAACGCCGGGGTGCAGCGATTGTAAATCCCTAAAACTACTAGACCAGCATATACCCCGGCGGAGCGCTTACCCGCTCGCCTCTGGCCCTTCCGGCGGTAATAGGTCACCCGCACCGGCACGGTATCCCCTTGCGCGGTACGAACCCTCACCTCCACCTTGCCATCGTTTTTCAATGGCGTGGGCCACTGGTGTACGAGCTGTGCTTGTTCGGCTTGTCATGCCGCCGAATCAAGTGCGTGCTGCAGGTGATGTCCGACCAATAAGCTCCCCAACCGATCGGTGCGTTGACGAATCGCCCGCTCCAACGCCTCCAGCGCATCCGGGCTCGTCACCAGCCGCGGGATCTGCTGCATCTGTTGAAGCTCATCGAGGACTTCTTGTATGTGCTTGGCGTAATCGGTATCCTGGCCGGTCAAACCCGAGTCACTCGTCATGTCGATGCTCCTTTTTGTGACACATCGTCTCTGGAGCATCTTCGGTGATTCGGGTTCTGTTGTCAGCTCCGTTGTGTCTTCAGCTCCGGCTCTCCTCTCATTTCACATGTTGACCGGAAATTTGGATCGTGCCCCGTGGCCAAATATGTGGTGAGCCCCCCGATCGCCGTCCGGCGCATCGATCACTATGATGGCGAGCGGGTCACGTATCATTACCGGTCCCACAGAACGGAGCGGGTAGAGCGCGAAACCGTGGATGTCGATACCTTTATCGGTCGGATGGTGCAACACACAGTGCCCAAAGGCTTCAAGCGCATCCGGTATTACGGGGTACAGGCCACGAAGACGTTTGCCAAGGTGAAGGTGGCCATTCAAGCAGCCCTGGCCCGGGTAGAGGGCGTGGTCAAGGGCGCGGTGCAGATCATCGCCCGGCTGACCTACAGACAACGTTATGAGCAGAGCACGGGTCGGGACCCCCTGATCTGTCCGCACTGTCAGGGCAAAATGGAGGTGTGGCACATCTGGCACCCGACCTACGGGGTCATCTATGACGAGGGGCAGGTGATCCAACGAGGTACGTATACCTCAAGCGCCCAACGATCCGGCCCCTGATACAGAGACTGATGTTGAAGAGTCCGCCCGTAGGGCGCTATGTGCACCTCTTACCACACCCGATTGGCCTGACAGTCTATAACGTCCTCGTCGAGATCAATCAACGGGCATTGCTGGACCTCAACGGCTCCTCGGCGTATGTCTCGACCTGGAGTGTGCACCGCATAGGGACGGTGGGGAATCGACACCTGGCAACGATCCGGAACGAGGTCGGCAGCCAGGTCGACCGCTTCATTATCGTCTACCGTAGCGTCAACCCCTCTCCCGCTGGCCGGGCGCTGCCGCCTTCCCCGGCCTCCGCGCAGCCAGGAACCGACTGATGGCACGTCACATTGACTACGAGACCCAGCTCCGCGACTTCCACGCGCAAAGGTTTTCCCTGCGCACCATGGCCCGTATACTGCATCTCTCCACCTCCACCGTCGCCAGGCGGCTCTCACAGCTCGGGCTGGCGGCGCCTGCTGATTCTCCCCCACGCGGATCCACCAAGCAGAGGTCTCATGGCCACCTAGAGATACCTGAGAAGGTACTGAACGACCTACATGAGCTCGTCGACTGGTGGCGCGACCGACGGGGCAGCCCTCCACCCGTCCCCGGAGGCCAGCCGCAAGACCGAGCGCGTCACCTTTGATGTCGAACAGCGCTGGCTCGAGGCTATCCGCAGTCAAGCTGAGCGAAAAACGCGCAGGCTGCCCTGCTGCTTGCGGCGGGGGGGAATGAGTGAGCTTGGCAGTGGGCTCGATGCCCGCTGCCAAGCTCAGCTTGAAGGGTTACAATGGCGGCATGGTTCTCCGACGCACTCGACGGGACGACCATGACCCAAGTTGTCAATCAGGCTGTGGGTCCCGAAAACCCGAATCATTTGAAATGCTTGACATTTGTTCCGGTCATGATCACCCTGGCACAGCCGATTTTCCCATAGAGGCTGAGCGGTAGACTTCCATGGTCAGGACGAGACGCGCTTGAGGCTGTCTTCAAGCAGTTGCGCCGCCACCTGCATCGGGCTCACCTTGCGCTCCGCCGTGCTGATGGACTCGGCAAGCTGCGTGAGCCGCTCAAGCGTTGCCTGACTCATGGGAACCTTGCGTTGCATGACCCATAAAGGATTGCTGGGCCGCCCCGGCCGCCGCCCTTGACCGGGCTCTAAGCGCGTGCGCAGGATGGCTGCAAGCCGACTCATCCCAAAGGCTCCACCGCCCGTCTCGGGCACCTCGCCAATCACCGTGGCACCCAGTGCCTCTGCGATCTTGTTGACATTTTTAGCCATCGCTTGCCTCACGGAGTGGAAACGATATTTCCAGGTAATCCCGATCAATCACCAACCCGATGGCGCCTTGCCGCGTCTGTTCTCCCATGTCCACGAGGAACTGCCGCAGCCTGGGAGCCTGGGCCTCCAGGAGCGTCTCGGCGGTATAACAATTAATCACGACGGGCTCGTCAAACACCAGCCGACCGCCCTGGGCATCGTCGCGCCAGACGCCCTGGCCCTGAGGAAAGGCGGTCGCCCCGCCAAAGAGCTCGCCCAGGGTTTCCAAGGCCCTGTGCACCCACGTGTCTTGGTCAACGGGCTGGGAATCGCGGTCCACACTGGGGATGAACAAGACGAGCAGGGTGCTTTCGACCTTCGCCGCGCCCAGTTGTTGGGCCAATGTCGATCGAGATTCGGTCATGAAACCTGCCTAGAGTAATCGGTTGCTCGTCCTCAGTTTAATATATACTTTCTGGGCAAAAAGTCAATCGCTCGCAAACCTACTGTATATCTCGGCGTAACTTCCGTGGTGGCATACACTTACGGGTGCGATGATGGTAGAATCTCGCCGACTCGTTGCGCTGTAATTGACGCTGCACTTGGCGACAGATGTAGTCGATGCCGGGTGCGCAGTAGACTTCCAGCAAGAGCACGCTCAGTCCGTAGCGCACTTGGGGCAGCGTCAAGGCCGGCGTCACCTGCTGCCCCCGATGCGTTTCCCCGATCAAAAACCATACTGCCATCAGTGACAATGCCATGTGGTGATGCCAACCGTGCCAGGTGCGCACCTGGTACTCATCCATGCCGACTTCGCCCTTCCCTCGTTTGAAACTCGCTTCAATGCAGGCGCCCGCTTTGATCACCCGCGCCAGCTCGTCCAGAGACGGCTCCGAAAGTTGCGCCGCAGACACGCCAGTCGGCGTGAGGTAGTCATGGTAGCGGTGGTGCTCGTCCTGATCGGTCGCATCGCGAGAGGCACGGGGCTCCAACGTCCGATCGTCCGTCAGGGGACGGCGGGTGACCACGAGCCACTCTTGGGGTCCGGTCCGTTTGTGTGCAATCCGCGTCTGCACCCGGCGTTTGACCATCTCGATGGCCACGGGTCCTTTCTCGCCGTCTCGCACCGTGAGCCGCCTCCAGGCCGTCGGGTGGAGGGATTGACGCCAATCCGTGACCGATGGCCACGGGGCTTTCGGTCGCCGTCCACGTCCTTGGTACGCGGGCAGTGGCGCCTCCAGATCGCGCATCGTGGTGGTGCAGGGCACTCCCAGCACATAGCGCTCACCGCGCTCACGTAGACCTACTGTATGTCTCGACGTCGTTTCTTTGGTGGCAAGCAGTTAGGGGTATTATAGGGGTCACATCGAGCACCGCGTTGCGCAGTAATTCGCGGTGCCCGTGGCGACCCAGAGAGGGCGCGCGAAACGTCTACCACACCGCCATCCGTCGCGCGCTCAGCCCGTGGCGCCCCTGCGGGAGCGTCCCTGCAGACGTCCAGGGCTGCCCCCGAGGCGTGGCACCGATCAGGCACCCTCGCGCGCTCCGGGACACCCCGGTGGCGCACACGGGAGGAGCAACGACCCCATCGCCTCACCATGCCACGGGATGCGCTGCCCGCCCGTCTCTCCTCTTTGCGCCTCCTGGCCATGGCTTCTCCACACGGGATGCTCGTTGGAAGCTCTTGATATGACAGGACACGAGCGGAATCGTTAGAGGGGATACAGTAGGTTTAAAGGAAAACCTACTCGATTTTCAAATGCGCTTACCCTGGGAGCACGTCCCTGCTGCTTGTCTTGGGCGGTGAGGTGTGGTAGGAATCACGTTCAGAACCGCCGTCATGGTAGGCATGGCCCTGCGGACACGGGGCACTGCGCTGCCTAAGGCCATGCCGCAGGAGCGCTGTTAGGTTCTGAAAGTACCATATGTCTTTCATCGCCGAGAAGGGGAAGCAACCATGCCGATTTATCGGGTCATGTACCTTCAGCTTGCGGGTAATTCCAGTCGGCTAAAAACCTGGTAAAATAACCCCCTTTCACCACCTGTGTGAGGGGGGAACACCATGGTATCTCACCATATATTCTACCAGCTGGTGCTGTTGGGACTGTTGTGGCTGTTCATGATGCTGCATGTCATGTGGCCAAGCGATCGACCGGTGCTGGCACCGAGACCACCCCAACCCGTCGCGCCACCGCGCAAGCGCTCCAAGGAGCCCAAACCCTTTGCAGGTCTCCTCCACAAGCCCCACTGTGCGGCCTGTGAGCAGGCGGCCCAGGCCCCAGAGGCCCTGCCACCTCCCGCCCCCCTGCCGATCATCTCCCGCCGGGGACGCCCGCGCGAGGTGGACACCTCGCAGCATTTCTGCCCGCACCCCACCTGTGACTATCGGGGCTGGGTAGGGCTGGGCAATCTCCGTGCCAACGGCCATCCGAGTGGTGGCCCCTGGCGGCAATTCTACTGCACGGCTTGCGAGGGCTATTTCCAAGAGACCCACGGCACGCCGTTCCATGGCAAACGCGTCGCGCCCGAGAAGCTGGTGTGGGCGGTGGGCGCGTTGGCGGAAGGTTTGGGCATCCGCGCCGTCGCCCGGGTGTTCGAGGTGGACCCGAATACCGTCCTGGCCTGGTTGGTTGACGTTGCGGAGCATGCTACGGCCTTTTCGCAATACTTCCTGCACGACGTGCGTGTCAATCAGGTGCAGCTGGATGAACTGTTTGCCTTACTCAGCGCCGTCAAGGCCGGTGAGGTCACGGAGCGCGAAGCCATCACGCGCCTCTCACGGTCGCCCCATTGGGTGTGGACGGCCATGGACCCCGTCACCAAGCTGCTGCTGGCCATCGATGCGGGCGAGCGCACGCTGGCGATGGCGCAGGGCGTGGTCCATCAGGTCGTCCAGATGTTAGCCCCGGGCTGTGTGCCCCTCTTCCTGACCGACGGCTTTCGGGAGTACATCACGGCGTTGCTGACGCACTATGGGCAGTGGGTGCAGCCTGAGCGCCGCCAGGCCACCGGGCCAGCCCCGAAGCCGCGTTGGATGCCACTGCCCCAGCTCCTCTATGCGCAAGTGGTCAAGACCGTACGCCGGCGGCGCCTCGTGCACGTGAAGCACCGGGTGGTGTTCGGCACGCTGGAGGCTATCAATCAGGTACTGGCGGCCTGCGGCTGGCAGATCAACACCGCCTTCATTGAACGCCTTAACCTCAGTATCCGCCAGCATGTCGCAGCGGTCGGGCGGCGTGTGACGACGCTCTGCAAAGGCGAGGACGGCTTACACCAGCAGTTGGCGTTGTATCACATGTACTACAACTTCTGTTTGCCGCACGCCAGCTTACGCGTGCCGTTGCCACAGCCCCTGCCGACCAACGGGACGGGCTCCGCCAAGCAATGGCGGCCTCAGACGCCGGCGATGGCGGCGGGATTGACGGACCATGTCTGGACCCTACGCGAGGTGCTGCTCTTTCGCGTGCCGCCGTGGCCACAACCCGCGGGGGTGTGAGGAAGAGAGCGCAGGAGAGGGAGCGACGGGTTGCCGTGAGCTGACGCGGGGTCGGTGTGTCCGCACGGCTGGTTTTGAGGGCGTCACCAGGAGTGAAAGGGCCGCTGGGATGCCATGAGAGCCCTCTCGTATAGAACTTTTTGACCCTTTGGCGGTCGACGGGTGAGCCTGCGATATTTATCCGCATTGGGCAGGTACACGACCCTACGGTAGGGCTAATGCTAATCGGGAATTGGATGACCAAAGAAATATCGTTGGCCGGGTTCGAAGCGATCGGGGGCGTCGCTCTCCAGGAACGTCTCCATAATCGCTGCCGCAGGTAGATATTGCAGGATGTTGTCCTTGTCAAAGAAAGCGCTGCAATCCACGCCGGTGGATGCTTCGAAGAGCATTTCCTCTCGATAAATTCGGTCTATGGTGTCGTCTTTGGAGGTCAATCGCTCGTACAGCACTTCTGCAGTCCGAGCAATGTCGAGCACTTGCCCCTCATAGACCGGCGTATCGAGTGATCCAATACTTTGGAGGATTGCGTCGCGAACGGCGCGCACATCCCTCGCATATCCCTCAAAGTCGACGATGGTGCGGACGTCTAGGTCTTCGGATTCCACCACGACGGTCTTCTCGTCTGCTCCCATCCAAATCGGTCCATTCTCTGTTTCAAGGAGATAAGACAGGTGACGCTGAATCTGATAGCGTGGTTCTTCCTCCACCGCCTTCGCGTGAATTGCCAGGAGGGGTTCCACAGCCCAAAGACCGCAGGAGTTGGCAAGGGCGATAGGCAGGAAGTACTGTACGCCGTGGTCATCTAGCTCATCGATGTACCCCTCGAAGAATCGCTTGATCAAGCGCCAACTCCCAGCGTAGCCTAGGAGCTCTGTGGCAGCTTTCCAGAACTGGAAACTATCATTCTGGCGCAGGAGCTCAGGAATACGGGCTAATAGGTCAAAGTGACCTGAATGACATGACAGCAATACGCCCGCAAGCACTTCCCATTCGTCCGCGCTGTGAAGTAATCGGTCTGTGGCAGCGTGCGAGAACTCGGCTGAGTGTAGGTGAAAGCCGTTCGGCATGTCTTTGTAGATCTGAATTGAGGATTCTTTCATGAGGCTTACTCTCTATATGAAGGCATTAATGTTTTCCAGTTTCTTCTGCCACGCTTCGATGTCCTTGCATATTTTCTCCGTCATGACGGTGTCGGGTACCACGTTGTGAGGATTGTTGCACCCGCCCGCCATCGACGGAGTCTTGTGATTCAGCTTGACACCCTTGAAAGTTTGGCCAGGATTTGCCGCTTCCCACGCTGCGACGGCTACACTCTTGTCTCGATCGTTAAAGTTGAGTTTGGCGGTCTGGGCAGTTGTTTCTGTTCTAGGTCCGGTGCGCGGGCTTGTGTAGATTGACTTGGCGTCTTTCGGAACATCGAAATATATGGCGCAACCCGACTCCTCATCTTGATGAACATTAGGGCAACTCGGTTGTCCCGCTTTCGCGTTCGCCCGCGAGTTTGCCTTTGCCGCTTTCATTAAATCGAATAGTTTTTGAGCAGTGTCTTTTTTCTTTGGATCAGCCACTTGATTAATTTTATTTTGCCAGAAGTCGTCCTCTTTCATCGGCTTGAAAGCATTCCCTGAGTCGTCTTTTTGCCAAGGATGAAGGGCTGCGCCGCAACATGGGCACTTGCCTTCATCGACCGCCTTTTGTGCGTCTGCGAGAGTCTGCGTCTCGGCAGATGGTGCCGGTGGTGTGGCCGGTGGAGCGGACCCGTGGTTGCTGGTGGTTATATCGATATGTCTGCAGACGTTCTTACCCTCGAACTTAACGTCCATAGACCATGCTTGAAAGAACGTCTTCCCGGTGATCTGGTGCGTGACGACACTGGCCCCGAAGCTTCTCGTGGCAGCTTCGTTGCCGAGCGCCGAAGGCTGGTAATACGACTGCTGGGCAAGTGCCGCCGGTTGTCCACCCAGTTTCACCGTTTGCGAGCCTTCCTTGAGGTCCGTCGAGAACGAGGTATCAGGATAAGGCACCGGAATGGGACCGGCAGGCGGCGAAGGAGGGGACAGGCACACATCCGGGAAGCGGGCAATGGATTTATTCATCCCCGATTTCGCAGCGATTGCCCACTTGTTGGCGAAGACGTTATGGCCCATAGCGTGCCGATTCTTGTGATGGCCTAACGATCGCGGCCGCGCGCGTTCCAAATGCGGAGCTTCCATGCAGGGCTGCAACTGCACCCGGAGCATAGCCGCGCGCAAATGCCTGCTCGGCCCAGGTAAATTGAATCAAGCCTGTTGCCGCTCCGCAGTCGCCGATACAGTCCGCAGGATGCCAGAGTGGTTGTGAGGGTCGGACCTGTCGCATGAGGCGGGTTTGCGAGAGCACGAGTTCCTCGAATGCATAGGATTCTCCGGCGACATCACTGATGCGGAAATCGACATCATGCATTTCTATTCCCGCTTCGTTCAGCGCCGTGCGCAATGCACTGGCCAGCCCTTTTCCAAGAAGAGGTTCATCATTGCGCACAGTTGCCATTTCCCGCGCCAGACCCAACCCACAAAGCGTTGCAGATGTCCGCGCGATTGGCGTCCTGCCGACAATGGCCAGACACCCCGCCTCACCTGGGATCACACCATCCGTTTGCTCAGAGGTTTTCAAGCGGTAATCCTCATCGAGCCAAGCCAGGACTCGGGCATCGATCAGGCTGTCGATCGCCAGAATCAGGCAGGCGGGAATGTTGGTCGCCGAGAGCATCGTTCGAGCCTGATCGACAGCCTGGAATGCCGCAGTGGAGCCGCCTTCGATGCACAGTATCTGGGGAGGTCTCAGCATTATGCCATTCTGCAAAGTCACATTTGCCACGGTCTCTCTCAATCGCGGACCAGGGCGTTGGCTCTCTGGCATGCATAGAAAGAGCGGCATATGGTTCCATGGCAACTCCTCAATGCATTCCCGAGGTAGCGCCTCAAATACCAAGTTGGCAAGGGTCATAAGCCGCGCATTTCCTCGTGTCTCAACAGACACAGCGGGGACCATAGCGCCTACGATGCTGTCCCCACCGCGTTCCCGATAAGGAAGCTCCTCAAAAGCGGAGATACCAGCCCTAAGCGCTGCGGCGGTACTTTGTGGTGTGTAGCCCACCGGACTGATCATGCTTAGGCACGAGATCGAGACCATTCTCGCGACTTCCCTCACTTGAATCTAGTCACAGCGTCGACCGCCTCGGCCAAGTTCTTCTAGCGAGGCTTATCCGAATTCGGTTTACGGGCGTGTGGCTCAACCACTATCTCACGAAGCCTGGTGAATTTACGGGGCAAGTCCACACTGGCGCGCCCCACGAGGATGATCCTCTTCTGGTGAGGCTCTATGATGAGAGTGTCGGGCTTGATGGGCTTGCGGTATGTCTTGTCATCGAAAAGGAAATTTGCCGCCACGTTTAACGCGGGAAGACGCACAACAAACTTTCTTTCTACAGACATATTCAAGCACATGAACTCGGTCCCGGCTTCCAAGCCGTCGAGCTGCTGGTCCTCAGGTGCGGCCTGAAAGTAGCGTTCATCAAAATCGGCTGGCAAAAAAGGCAAGACCTCATCCATCCAATGCTGGTCATAGGTGCCGGCGAACCGCACCCGTGATTTCGCAAACCGGGAAACGGGACCAAAACCAATCGGTTC
>WNGA01009947.1_pt1 | contig 17757 bp, 19 predicted proteins | sample 5400061 | NCBI WGS metagenome assembly WNGA01 (sample SAMN13153366, study PRJNA577476) | soil metagenome | isolation source: 100 cm soil or saprolite under grassland replicate 2 | place: USA:California | collected 2016-06-15 | reverse complement strand
CGCTTTAAAAAAGTATGATTTTATAGTAATCTACTTTCTAAACTCTACGCATTTCTTTTACATGGAAACTTATACGCTTTATTCTTTTTGCAGCAATCATAAGTATCCTCTGGTTAATTACCAATCAATGTTGTTTAATTAAGCAGATGCCTCTTTCGTCGGCACGACAAAAAATTCCGCTACGAAGCTTGTCACTCCGACAAAGGAGGAATCTAATCTGCATTATAAACCACATTGAATTTGCAATGACTGGTTTAAATATTTTTCACTACTAATTAAATTGTTCTTCAAAAGCATATTTCTTTTTTTGTACTCATTTTTCTATGCAAAAAAAACAATTCAAAAAACAGAATGTAACTCAAGTCTCTTATTACATACCCGGCAATTTCACACCACCTTGCTTCAAATCTTTTATAATTTTTTCCTGCAACGCAAACTTTGTATCATTAAACCCATGAGCAGATGCCCAAACATTTACCATCAAACGATAACCATCCGGCTCAAGTGTGGAAATACTGATACGATGCGCCGGTTCCGTCAAAAGATTTCGTGATGAAAGTATAGATTGTTCAATGATCTTTTTCACCTGCTCTGCATCTATTGCAAAGCTAAATTTCAATTCAATATCTATTCTTCTTGTGCCTTTGCGGCTTAGGTTTATAATAATCTCGTTTGATAGTTTACTATTAGGAACAATAATCGTTTTATTATCGAATGATGTAACAACAGTATAAAATAATTGTATTGATGAAACGGCTCCTTCCTGCCCCTGTGTAATAATATTATCACCTATCTTATAAGGTCTTAATAAAAGAATCAGCACACCGCTTGCAAAATTTTGCAGCGTTCCGGAAAGAGCAAGACCTGCAGCCACTCCAAAAGCTGTAATAACTGCTGCGAATATTGTCATCTGTATACCGAGTATCTGCATGAGCAGCAACACAAGCATCACCTGCAAACTCACAGCTACCAGACCTTCCAGAAAGGAACGAATCTGTCTAAACCTCGGAGCAAGAAAAAATTTATTGATCCATTTTCTTAACAGGCGAATCAGCACTTGTCCAACAATCAAAATAATTATAGCCAGCAGAATTTTGGGCCCGTAATTCAAGAGCCATTGATAGGCAACATCATAAAAACTTTGAATTCTTTGTTTCATAGATTAAACTGCCGGGAAAAACTATGCCATCTCTTGCCTGAAGAAATACAAAATTATTTCCACCCGTTATAAAAGGCGCAAACACTGTTTACAATGCATATAGCACACTTAGGTTGGGGACGGCATATTTCCCTGCCATGAAATGACATTGCCATTCCTATTTCCCAATCTTTTTGGGGAATAATATCCATAATCTGTTTTTCAATTTTCTTTGGGTCTGTTCCTGAAGCAATACCTAAACGCGGCGCCACCCGCACCACATGCAAATCAACAATAACTCCTTCCGCAGGAGCGCCAGCTTCCCGTTTAATTACATTAGCTGACTTTCTGCCAATACCCGGCAACTCAGTAAGCTCTTCCATTGTAAGCGGTATGTTGCTATCTTTTTTTATTTTCTGCGCTATCTCAACAAGCCATTTTGCCTTGTTGGCAAAATTCCTTACATCACCAATAAAAGGATACAATGAATCAGGTGTGGCATATAAAAGTGCTTCTATGTTAGGAAAAGCTTCAAATAATTTTGGCGCAAGCTTGTTAATATGGCGGTCGGAGTCCTGTGCAGATAAAACTACCATTATTACAAGTTGATAAACGTTTTCATAATCAAGCGGATGTTTTGTGCCCCTGTATTTTTTAAGCAACGGCTTGATGGCTTCAGGCCAGTTAATTTTTGGCAGCATAGTAAAGGAATTTTTTTGAAAGATAAATCTACTATAAATAGTAATGCTTACTCTGCCGGAATTTTATGCTCAATGGCTTTTACTATAAAATTATTATTCACTATCTCTACGTGGTAAAGATCATCAAAGTCCTCATCATAAACCGGCGACTGAAATTTTTTATAAGTGCTTTTGATACCAACAACGGGTATATATTCTTTCCCGTTTCTGTTTTTATTTCTTGCAATGGCATCGTCAACACTTGTATGAAAATAATAACCAATGACCCTGAATCCGTATGTTTTTGCTTTTTCAATATATTTAAGCCTGTGTTTTTTTGTTGCATTGGTGTTATCTACCACAAAACGCTGTCTTGCAGCGAAACAAGTTTGAAGAAATATATTTTCTTTATGCCTTGTGCCAAGCAAGTCAAGAGAGATTCTAATGTGCGTTTTAAAAAAGTATTCTTTTAAAAAAGTTGATTTACCCGAAGCCTGTATGCCACAAAAAATAATCGCTTCCATTCAGTGGTCAGTCATTAGTTATCAGTGGGCAGTTATCACCACAAAAATAGTAGTCAAAATAAGAAGAGGAATATTAATCAGTTTTTTTGGCTTCATGGTATTCCTGGTAATGCTTTAATAATTCATCCCCGCCAAAATCATGTTTCAAATCACGAACAACTGTGTGCACATGGTTAGCGTTATTCTGTGTATTATCCAATTCAATAATTAATGTAGGTCCTTGTATGCGGTAATAATATGGCTTTCCCATTTCCTGCTTCTGGCCACCTACCCACGCGAATTGTAAATTTTTTAAACCAGCCTCTTCGATTTCACGCATCATATCATCTGCAAAATGTTTTGTATAGCGATTAATATAAACGCTTAAAAGTTGTAAAAATATTTTCTGTTGTTCTTTGTTCAGATCAGCATAAAAAATTCCTTCTGGTTTTTCTATCATTGCTTTCCTGCTGTCAAAAGTTATAATATCAGAAGGCACTTCGTTACTGATAATTGCTTTGGTTAATTGTTCTTGCGTAAGAGATTGTATTAACGCAAAACCAAGTTCCATTTCATTTTTAAGCACCTGTTTACCTTTTTGCGGTCCTGATAAAACAATTGCAGGATTGGCTCCTAAAAAGCCGGGTGTACCAGAAACAATTTTGTTATTTATTGTTGAAAAATTAAAAGAGATATGATGCCCTTCAAACCGCCAGCCCCAGGCACTTTTATCTGAAGGCTCACCAAAAAATATAAATGCATAATTTCCGGGATCACGAAACCAATCACCCTTTATTCCCTTGCGATCTTTTTTTGGTATAAAATGCCAGTTATACCTTTCATCATTACCAAAATCATATAAAGCTTTTGTACGCTGAGATGCAGACAGACTTGCCAAAAATTTATTTGCCAGTGATGAATAGGAATTGCTTTGCGCTGAACAATTTGTTTGCATCACCAAACTTATAGCGATGATGAGTGTAAAATATGTTTTCATAGTTTTTACTTTTCGTTTCTGTTAATGATATAAGGTAAGAACAATTTTTATTCGCGGAATGTTTGCATGACTTCATGAACTGCGTGTACCCGACTTTTATACTTCGATTAAACTTTCGTTGCGTCGCACTCTTGTACTTTCTGTTTTTTATTCGACATTACAAGCAATAGTAATTTGGTTAGCAAATAACAAAATAAATTTTAAGTAACTATTTCTCCATTTGACTTTACTGACTTTACTGACTCAGTTATTCTTCGCCGGCAAACTGAAATAAAATACAGCACCTTTATCAATCTCTGCCTCAGCCCATACAGCGCCGCCATGCTTTGCCACTACTCTTTGCACAAGCGCAAGACCAATGCCAGTGCCTTCAAATTCTTTAGTGCCATGCAGGCGCTGAAAAACACCAAAAAGTTTATTAGCATATTTCATGTCAAACCCTGCGCCGTTATCTTTTACGGAATATATTATTTCATCATCCTTTTTATAAGAATCAATTCCTATGCACGGATATTCACGTTTTGCTGAATATTTTATTGCATTCGAAATGAGATTGCTCCAAACCTGTCTTATCAATGTGTTATCGCAAACAGCGTGACTCAGTTGACCAACTTTGATGTCAACATCTTTTTCGCTTAGTATCAGTTGTTCTTTAATTACAGCTTTTACCAATTCATTCATCTCAGTAAGCTGCATCGTCAATTCTTTTTTTCCAAGATAGGAGAGGTTTAAAAGTTGATCAATCAACCTTCCCATGCGGGAAGCTTTATTTTTTATAGAGTCTAATAATTTTGTACCCTCCTCATCCAGTTTACTTGAAAATTTTTTTGATAGCACGGTGGCATAGCCATCGATAATGCGAAGCGGTGCGTGGAGGTCATGCGAAACGGAATAGGAAAAAGCTTCTAATTCTTTATTTGCTGTTTCAAGCTCAGCGGTACGATGCTGCACTTTTTTCTCCAGTTCTTGTTGTGCGTTAGATACCTGCAGAGCCATTGAATTAAATGCTTTAGCAAGTTTACCCAATTCGTCGTTACGACCCACATCAATATTCCATTCATAATTTCCTGCTGCTATAGCAGATGCAGCATCGGTAAGTTTATTAAGCGGATCGGTGATGTTTCTACTCATTAACCATGCAGCAAAAATTCCTATAGCAATAAGCACTGCTCCAATAAGCATTATCCATGACAAAAAACGATTTGCCGTTTCTGTAATTGTCTCTTTTGAAAGTGCAATAAGTAACAACCAATGCGTACTTCCTATAGGTTGCGCAGAAGCTATAACAGAATAACCTTTAGGTCCTTTGTAAGTGATAACTTTCTGCATATTTTTCAAATCCACCGGTGGGGCCGGTATAGGTACAATTCCGTTAGTCCAGAAGCTGCCGTCATCATTGCCAAAATAAAATGCGCTTTTAGCACCCATGAGCTGTGAAAGCTGCTCAATTTCCTGCGGTTTTGTAACTATCAGCCGCCATTGCACAAACCATCCAATAACTTGCTTTCCATTTGCTACTGCTGCTGTAACCGGGCTATATATTTTCTTGCCAACCAAATATAATTTTCCTATTTCTCCAAAAGCAGAATGAACAGGCGAAACCGGCAAAATAGAATTACGGTTAACAGGAATGCTGATTCCGTTGTTATCTGAACTAAGCACTTTTACCCGGTTTGCATCAAACAATTCTACCAAAGGTATTAGTGTATCTTCTCTTGCATTATTAAGTGTCTGCTTTGCTTCAAATACAGAATCCTTTCTACCAGATTGCAAATATTTTTTTATGGATGGCTTGTTAGCAATTTCATATGCTTTGGGTATAAGAAAATTGCTGGATTGCTGAAGCAGTGAACTTAATTGATTGGTTAAAGAGTTTAAACGTTCCTTTCCGGCTGAGAGCTCTGCATTCTCAATACCTATATAAGATGTATAGCCAAAGATGACAACAACACTAAGTAAAAGAATACATATCAGAAGCGGGAGCCTTTGCTGAATAGAAAGTCGCAAGAATAAAAAAGGAGAAGGAGGTGACTTCATAAATTTAATTATCGCGTAATTAAATTAAGATTCAGTATTTACAATTTTAATTTTTTTGACTAAAAGTAAAAAGATCATTTGAGCAGTTTGATCTAATATCGCTTAGTTGCTTAAGCTGATACTGGATTTTAAAAAATAAAATTATTAAATTAAAGATAGTCATAAAAAATATTCACTTCTCCAATTTATTTAGTTGGTCCCTATTCTTCTTTTGATGTTTTTGTAATAATTTATAAATAGTCCCTGTTGCAAATTAAGGCACCTGCAACTACTCATCTTTTTGCAGTAGTGGAGAGAAAAATTAAAAGCTAATTCAAAACGCATTAAAATGTGCTTTGAACTGGTGTAGAGGGTTTATAAAACAAAGTGTACATGTTAAATTGCCGGCATGAAAAACCAAAAGTCAACCCTTATATTATTTATTTGTTTGGTTAGTTATGCCGTGCATGGACAAAAAGGCAAAATATCTGGAAGAGTTTTTTCATCTTCTTCAAATGATATGATACCTGTTGGAGCAACGATTAAACTGCTTGATAAAGATTCACTGCTTATAAGATCAATCCTTACAGACAGTCTTGGAAATTTTTCTTTCAACGATCTTCCTGCCGGAAGTTATCTGTTACAGGCTGATGCTTTAAGTTATTCAACAACAAAAAAATCGGTTCGTATTTCAGGAGGAAAAAATAAGTTATTACCCGATACAATTTTCATGCAGCCATTTTATCAGGATTTACAATCAGTAGCAGTGACTGCCAAAAGACCAAATGTTGTAATAAAGGAGGACACAACTGAATTTCAGGCTGCATCGTTTAAAGTAAATAAGACGGCAACAGTTGAAGATATTTTCAAAAAAATGCCCGGTGTTGAGGTAAGCAAAAATGGTTCGGTAAAAGCGCAGGGAGAAAATATTACGCAAATATATGTGGATGGCAAACCATTTTTCGGAACAGATTTAAAAGCAGTTACACAAAATTTTCCTGCTGATCTGATTGACAAAATACAAATCATTGATAAAAAAACTGACCAGTCACTGGGAAGCAAAACAGATGATGGCATTCGTGAAAAGATCATAAATATCACTTTAAGAAAGAATGCAAAAAAAGGCGTATTTGGAAAAGATTATATAGGCTATGGGACAGAAGGACGATATGAAGCAAAGTCAAACACAAACTTTATTAATAATGATAAAAAAATGTCTGTAATAGTTAGTGCAAACAATACAGGCAGAAATGATAGTCGCAACGATAACGGTGCATATAATAGTGGTAATGGCGTTACAGATAATAAACAGGTAAAGATCAACTATGCAGATAAGCTTGGAAACACTTTTGATTTTAGTGCATGGGCAGGCTATGAACAAAATAAAAGCGTAGTTGAACAAGTGATCAACAGGAAAAATTTTTTCTCTGATTCTTCTGCTGATTATTTTGAAAACAATAATGGCAGTTACCGCAATAAAAATTTATATGCCGGACTATATTTTGAATACAAACCAGATTCGGTAACTTTAATCAGGTTTAATGAATCTATGGGTTACGGTAATAGCAGTAATGAGTCTTTTTCTGCATTCAATTCAACAGATTTTAACGGGGACAAAATCAATCAGGGAGCAAATGAAAATAACGGCTTCTCCAAAACACCTTCTTTAAACGGACAAATGAGTTATAATCGCCGCTTTGGTAACTCAGGAAGAAATGTTTTTGTAAACTTTTATAATAATATCAACAATAGCCAATCAAATATTTATAATTGCTTCAACAATTATTTTTACGAGTTGGATACTCTTGCTTATACTTTACTGCTTAACCAGCTACAGAATAACAACAACAGGAATACAAATCTTGGTACAACCATAAATTATAGTGAACCGATTGCTCCAAATAATACATTAGACTTTGGTTATTCTTATAGTTACGGAAACAATGATATGCCCAAAGAAGTGTATGATTTCAATTATCAAACAAATCTGTATGACCTGCTGAATGATTCTTTGAGCAATCATTTTGATAATTATATAAATAGCAATACGGCCTCTTTTAATTACAGTTACAATTCAAAGAAAACCGGCTTTAGTGTTGGCTTTCGCTGGAAGAATTCACTTACCCAAAGTTATTCACCAGTTAAAGATGAATTATACCAGCAAACTTTTACCGGCTTTTTGCCAAACTTTAATTTTTATTTTGCGGGTAAAAGAAAACGCCTGAATATTTACTACAACTCTTATGTGAGAGCGCCGCAGGCTTATCAACTGCAACCTGTAACAGATAACACAAATCCTTTGTACCTGAGATTGGGTAATCCTGATTTACAATATGCATCGGTTCAATCTCTACGGTATAATTTCAATTATTATAACCCAAAAAAAGAAACAGGTTTTAATTCCAATGCAAATTTTTCAACCATCTCAAATAATATCAGTAACAGCATCATTTTTGATAATACTACAGGAAAACAAATTTCTCAGCCATTAAATACGGATGGCGCTTATAACTGGAATATATGGGTCTCTTATTTTAAGCCCTTTTATTTTGGAGATGATAAAGTAAAATGGAATATAAATGTGCTCACCAGCGGATCAAAAATGATTAACCTGCTAAATGGTAAAGAAAATACAAATAAGAATAATTTTATAAGAGTTTTTTTTGGCTTGACCTATGATACACCGGAGTGGATTGATTTTCACACAGACTTCAGCATGAGCAGGCAAATGAGTGAATATTCTTTACAGCCTGATCATAATAACACTTCCTATTTTTTCAGTATAAGCCCTAACATCACTTTTAAACCTGTTAGCAATACAGAAATAAATATTGATTATGATTACCGGCAAACAACAGGACAAGCGACTGGTTTTAATACTTCTGTGAATATGCTTAATGCAAACATTACACAATATTTAAGCAGCAAAAAAGATATATGGATCATGTTAAAAGCTTTCGACCTGTTCAATCAAAACATGAACGTCTGGCGAATCTATGGTGATAATTTTATTCAGGATACCCGGGCAAATGGCTTATCAAGATTTCTACTCCTTAGTCTCAATTTTCGTCTCAGTAAATTCAATAATATAAAGGATAATCAACCTCTCTCCCACTCTTGAAATAAAAATCCCTGCGGAAATCTTTGGTAACTATCCGTTACAACTTTTCATTTTAGAAGCTGTTTAAATTTTTATGATACCAGCTTTTATATTTCATCGCATCTTTGTTGCGTCGCAATCCTTTTATCTACAGAATATGAATTGAACTTCTATTGAATTATAAGATACTTATACTTCAATTGTTTGTTTTTAACCTGATTTGTAAAACCGCAAATTGGCATAACGAAGATTTTTAAAATATTGCTCCCACTCAGTCGTCTATCTACATGTAATGTTATTATTCATTTTTAAAAAAGAGAAACATGTACTACAATCAGTCATGCGCCGCAAAAGGCGAGTATGGAAGCAGGAACCGGCACCTGTTTATCCGATCCATGCAAAGAGCTGCTGTAAACATTTACAGAACAGAGAATAGTTATGAAATGCTGGTATTTGCTCCTGGTCGTATCAGGGAACATTTTCATTTGGATGTAAAAGGAAATGAACTCACAGTTTCCTATCAGCCACCTGAGGGTTTTCCAAGACCAGACTGGATCATCCGGGAATACAGCCGCGGGGGATTTGAAAGAACATTTCCCCTTGATGAAACCATTGATAAGGCAAACATCACTGCAAAGTATGCAGATGGTGTATTGCAGGTAAGTCTGCCTGTAATTCCGGGGAAAGAAATAGTTCAGCAGGAAATAACTATAAATTGAGTCTGAACTAATGATTCATGTAAAAGGTGATACCGCAAGGATATCACCTTTATTTTTTGAAAAAAATTATTCAATACAAGATGTTCATTAAGGTCAGCTATGTGTATATTTTTTCCTGCTTCTTCTAATCCTGCTTTACAATCTTTTGCACAATAATTGTTTATCTATATAAAAACAAAGTATGAAACCGATAAAGGGTATTTTAAGAGATGCTGTAAATGTTGGTGATGAAGAAAGAATTATTTCCGGCGGAGTTGGAGCCGCATTAATTGCAATGGCAATTCCTTCTATTAAAAATCCAACGATAACAACATGGATTGAACTGGGATTAGGCAGCTTACTGGTTTTAAGAGGAGCTACAGGATATTGCCCGGTAAATGCTGCCATAGGAAGAAATACTGCTGAGAATGCGGAGGAAAAATTTGAAACACTTGCTGAGTAAATCTTTGCACAAAGAATAAGTAGCAAAATTTTATGCCTGCTATAATTGATTTACTTTTTAAACTTCTTTTCCAAAGTCTCTTTTCTCTTTCGCCACCTGCCGATTGGTTCAGGATAATATAAGTTTTTGCCCCTTCTGTCCTGAAGACCCGTACGTTTCATTAAGGCATTACTGATCTCTGTTATTTTTCTGTGCTTACCAAACAATTCCTTTAACCTTTTTGCATGCGATGCTTCAAAAAATTTTATGCCTTCATTAATAACACGCAATTCGGGTCTATACTTTTTCAGCTTTCTGTAAATAATCATTAAGCGATCATAGGGATATTCATTTGCAGGATCAGCTTTCCTGGCTTCTTCGTATAAACTTGCTGCCTGTTCTAAATCATTATCAGTTTCAGCATCCTTTGCTTTGTCAATGATTTCTTTGATTGATGTTTCTGTTTGAAGTGCCATAAATTATACACTGTTTTCTTTCGCTTTGGCATAATTATCATCAAAATCCTGCATCGCCTGTTCAGGTGTAGAGCCACGACCAAAAATTACGTTTGCCATCCAGGTCTTCACCTGATGATGCACGCCAGGCAGAGCCATCTTTATAAATCTTTGGCTTTAGCTCTTTTACAGAAGCGGGAATATTTGGTGAATTATAGTCAATTTTATATTCTTCTTCCTGTTTCATGCCTGGTTTAAACCATATCTTTTAAATATTGATAATACTTTTTTTCTTAAGGAATCAGGACAGTTTGTATTAAAGGGTAAATGAAGCGGATGAAAGGAAAAAAAAATAACATTGAGATAGCTTCATTTCCATACCGTCCACCCGCTACCTTTTCTTTATAAAGTTCTTTAAGCTCTGCTGTTACCTTGCCATGCACAGTTTAATGCCCTGCATTTTCCGCAGCTTGTTTTATTGAAGCATTGAAAAAATTATGCCATTCCTATATTAACAGAAGTTGTGATTATACTGGAATATATTTTTAAGAAATATAAGCCGCATATTACCTTTATACTCTAAAGCAGTTGGATTTATTATTTCTTAATTGAAAAGAAAGTAGTGTATTATCAAAATAATAGTTTTGACTTCATTAACTGATTCAATTTAAATAATATGAGCAAAACCTTTATTATAAACTACAGAGGCCGGGAAATTAAAATAGAACAACAACCGGCTGATCAATACAGCAATACTTTTTTTATTGTGCATTTACCAGAGGGAAACCTGCAAATAGAATATACAGAAGATGATGAAGGAGCAGGCCGCTGGCTTGATACAAATGCAAATCACCAAACAGAAATTTCAGCAGAATTAGGAGAGCTTATTGATCTTTATATGGCACAACACAAGATCAGCATATAAACTTGTTGAAAATTGGGAAGAGAATTTTTTTTGTTTCAAACAACTGGTGCCATACTCATTTCTCGATGTGCCTGCCCCGAAACTTTGTGAGTCACGCACTTTTAAGTTCCTGTTCTTTATTCTGCAAAGCGTATTCTTTGGCAAGTAGCTTTAGTGAAAGGAAGAAGATTTGTGTAAAATGAATTCATTTATAATAAATAATTTCATTTTATATAGTTTTCATTTTTGAAAACAGGGATAATCACTTTCCTTTTTCAATTTTTGATTTTCTGTATTCAACCCGTGCACGAGAAGTCCAAATAACAATCTGCCAACTGATGCTATCTTTCATAAAAAATTTGGTAACAACACAAATGAAAAGAAAAAAGGAATTGATGATTAGAATTTGTAAAATTCTGTAGTTTTTTAACAGCATTTGGATAAATTTTTTATTAAGTAACTTTTGCTCTCTAAAAGTTTAAAAGGGCAGATAATAAGAAAGCAGCTTATAATGCTGCTTTCATTTTGTAAGGTTTTAGAGTAACTTTCGATAATTAAATCCAAATATGTTACCAATTATTTTATAATTGATTTTCAAAATTTTAAGTAGACAAATATTCTACATGCTGTTAAAAAATTCCAAATATGAGAGCTAAAAAGAAAGAATAGAAGCCCAAAATCAGTTAATACAATAGCCCTCCTTATATAAGGCTGTTTAATATTACCGCTTCAATTTCTCTGTTTTAAATGTTTCCCGTCTGAGCTTCGAGGTCGCTATAGCTTCTTTTTTCTTTATTCACTAATTGACTCGCTTTATTTTTTACCTGGTCTATTTGACTTGAGACAGTGCCGGCAACTTCGTTGTAGGTACCTTTAACGGTATCTTTTATATCTGAGGCTCTTTGTGAAATTTTTCTCCTGGTTTCTTCACCCCTGTCAGGAGCGTATAAGATGCCTAATAAAAATCCTACAAAAACCCCGTTAATGAATGATTGGATATGCATACATTTAAAGTTTAAGCATTTACATTATTTTATCATCCAAAGTAATTCTAAAAGCTTGCCAGATTATAACATATATAAGAAATGATTTTAGAAAGGCTTTTGGGAAATAAATTCCCCGTTTTATTTATAGTAATTCAACCTTTGTAATTAACATTTAAGCAATTTGAATAGACCGTCAACTTAAACCCATTTTTAACTGGCACAATTTTTAAACAGGTTCATTAAATTCTTTATTTATGCGGGATTGGTTAAGAACGTTAATTGCCGGTTATGGAGCATATAAATGGGGCGGTGGTTGCCTTGGTACCATCGTTGTTTTTTTACTGATTTATTGGTTGCTCGGGCATTGTTAATGACAGAGTTTTTCATTTTTATCTGTTGGGCTTCATTTATGGGTAATGAAATATCGTATAAACAGATTAAAAGAAATTCTCTCTATTTATTCTTCTTTTACATTATGATAATGGCTTTCTGAAAATTCAGCCTTGCGCCTGAAATATACCATAGTTGCAGAAATTGAAATTTCTATATCCTCTGTTATCATCAACAGATGTTGTCCCTGTGAACTGGTAACAATATGCTCTCCTATAGCATCAAACTTTTTCTCTAAGCCATTCTTAATAGTATCAATCTCATTGTCTGAAAACCTCCTGATGAATTTAGCCACACCGGTTTTTTGAACTGCTTCAATAGCAGAAACAAAATCAATATAGTTTGAAACAAAAGGATAGATAGGTTCTTCTTTCAACACATAACTCTCCTTTAAGAGAATATTGCCGGCAGGAATAAAAAGTTCTTGCTCCACCAGGAAGCAATAAAACTTTTGTTCACCCGTCTTCGGTTCCTCATCCCAGTTCACAAAACGAAATGTGTTTTCGCCTGAAGCAATAATGTAATGCAATTCATAATTTAAAAAATCCGGCTGCAGGGAATGCAGGTTTACATTTATTTCTAATTGTTTTACATTAATATTCATTTTGCAGAAATTGAAACCAAAATTACCGGATTATCAAAATGTATCCTTGCCTTACTTATATATTCGGGCAGGCAGTAATACACTCCGATAAATGGATTCAATTAGCAGTAAACCTTGAATGTAAAGCCAAACTTTTCATTCATATTGCAGCCGGTTTACAGTACTGTGATTAGTGACAGCATTCCCCAGACCGACAGAAGTAATAAAATTTTTTAGAATTCATTTAAACAATGATCACACTATTATTGCCGCCAAATACATTTGGATTTTGACTGTCTGCTTCCGGTTCATTGATCCACATAGATTCATTTACGCGGTATTTAAATTCGTGTTGGGTATTTTTTGGTAATGACACATCACATGTAAAACTGCCATCTTTTTTCTTACTCATTACAATTGAATTTTCCCAATCGCTATTCAGCCCTAATATTTCTACTGTTTCAGCATTTTCAACATTCAATGTGAATTTCACTTTACAATAATCTTTGGTCTTAAAATAAGTTTTCTGTACCATAATTTACTTTTTTAGTTGTTACTTACTTACATCACTCGATGCCAAAAATAAGAATAGATAATTTTACAACAGCCTTTCTCAATCCCTATGTGGATAAACAAGGAGTTATTGTTAATTCTTTAATTTTAACAATTTGGCAATTGTGATACGTGATTCCATTAATAAAGGATTGTTACAAATAAAGAATAAAAAATATATTTCTCTTCTTTTTAATTACATAATTAATTTGTAAAATTTTTTTAACTCAGCAATTTCTGTTGAAGAAAGCATCTCGTTGTTATCATATTTCGATTTTAAAAACAACACCCTTTTATGTTGGGGATATGTCAGAAAAAAATTTTGTTATACATGTTAGTTTCTGCTACTCATTGAGCGAAAATCAAGACTACGATAGCAAAAAATTCTATCATGGCTGATTATTCCTTTCTTTTTCGATACAAATATTTTGATAGTTTTATTGCCAATTTAATTTTTAAAATCTGCAGCAACCGGCAAAATTGATGTGACAGCGCCGGCATACGGCGTATTTTTCTAAGTTTTTATTAGCGTTGTACTAAGAAAAACCTTCGTTATCTTGTAGCCGTCAGTAACGACGACATACTTGTGACTGCAGCTCCTATCTTTGATTTTATGGTAATTTACAAGAATAGGTCGTCTGTTAATTTAGTTCTGGTTAAACAATCACTTAAGTAAAGTACTAACGAAAATTCTACATGGCATTTATCAGCATAATTGACGTCTTAAATGAATTTCGCGGAAACATGTTATCGGTCTTCGATACTGAAGCGCTAATACGGTATGGAGGACTGCTGATCATATTCCTGGCAGTATATGCTCAAACAGGATTATTTTTCTGTTTCTTTTTGCCAAGTGGTGTCTTCTTGTTTACAGGAGGATTGTTTGTTGCAACGGGTCAACTGGGACATAACATTGTGACTGTTTGCAGTTCTTTGGTTCTGGCTTCTGTTTTAGGATGTTTTACCGGCTACTGGTTTGGACGTAAAACCGGTCCCTTACTATACACACGAAAGGATTCAAGATTCTTCCGGCAGAAGCATCTCAGAGCGGCCGAATATTTTTATAATAAGTATGGCCAGTTCGCATTAACAGTGGGATTGTTATTTCCTATCACACGCACTTTTGCACCTATTGTTGCTGGAATTATCAGGATGAAGTTTATGCGATTTTTTCTGCTGGTGTTCATTGGTTCGGTGCTATGGATTCCGATTTTTATATTGGCAGGTTATTTAATTGGCAGCGTTCCCGCTCTCAAAGAATATCTCACCTATATTGTAACAACCTTTATTCTCATAGTAACAACTCCCCTCGTTATCCGCATCATTACAGAATTTAAAAAACAGGGAAGGAAAGTGATGGAAGAAGTTGGGGAAGATGATACGCTTGAAAAATAATACCGGAAATTCTAAAAGGACTTTTTTAAAATATATAAGCACTTGTATAATCTTCTTCCATTCTGTATAGCCAACAATAATATCAAAATCCGAAATTAGTCTGTAATTCTGTAATTAAGCTTCTTTTAAGCTCAAAATGTAGAAAAAATAAAATAAATTTATGTATCCAATATCTAAAACCAATTTTATGAAATCCAATTTACTACACTTTAGTTATGACATGCCTCATAGCAATCCTTTAAGGGAAGAAAAAATTCAACAGTCAAATAAAATAAAATTTAATCGTCGTACGAGCAGAAGGAATTTGTTTATACTACTGATAATGTATTTTATTTCAATCTGTTTTTTGATCTTTTAATATAAAAGACAGTTGAGCATTACTCTTAACATGTTCACTACATTTTAATTGATTCTCTCAGAACTGAAGGGTTATATTTTTTCAAGTAGAAATAGTTTTTAATTCACGGTTCTGCAGAAAACACAAAAAATGATCATTGACTCAATACTGTTTTATCATGTTTTTTTGTGTGGCACTACATGAACACTACTGTTAATGAACGTTATGTTGCTGTTGCCATTATAAACACAACAAGAGTATAATTGTTTTTTAATGATCCATACCTATAACTCTGACTAAAATCCAATGCTTATGTATTTTACTTCAACCTCCAATCTAATTCACGTTCAAATGATGCAGGATATGCTGCTCATTCAAATTGACGATTTTCTGAATGAAACACTTTACATGGTAAAAAATGAAGATGATAAAACTATTCGAAAGGGAAGGTTCACAGGAAATTCTATACAATTAAATCTCATCCATTTACCTTCAGGGCATTACCGGCTGGGATTAAATCACGATGACGAAGTAATAACTTATATGATTATTAATTTCTTGCCAGCCGTGTTCACCTCCTCCTGGATGTATAAAAGAAACTTCATTGGTATGTGCCCATAATTTGAAACTAAAGCAGTATCAGCATTGTCAATTGATTCTTTATATTTTTCAATCAGCGCTTTAATCTCGGTTTCTATCACGCGTGTACAGAAATTGATTTTTATTTTATTGTTGAAGATACATTTATTGATGAAAAGAATTCCGTCGCCCTGATAACTAAAGCTGAATGAAGACTTCCTGCCTGTTGTTTCAATGTCAAGCCCTGCTATTGCAAATATTGTGTTGTGCGTTTTTTGCTTCTTATTATTAATTTTTTTCCCAATCTCCGTGCAAAAATTCTAAAACTCGTCTTTCGAAATCAGTATAGTTCGCTGGATCAAAAATGAATTCATGTCTGCCGTTTGGAACAATCCACAAATTTGCTTTTGGAATATACTGGTACATCTCCAGGGCATTTGTAACAGGAGCAATGGGATCATTGTCTCCATGAATGATTAGAGTTCTTGCCTTAATTGTTGATAATAGATCGGGAGTAAAAGAAGGATCTCCATATAATTTTCTGAAATTCCAGAATTGACGTTGAAGTAAAATTCCTTTTATTTTTCCATGAGTTTTAATTGAAGCTTCCAATCTTTTTGGATTTTCCGTTCCGCGGCCAAAAGAAGTAATTGCGTCTCTTGTTTTTGTTGAAAAGTAGGTTTGTCCGGCCATTACAATAATTTTTTTGGTCAACTCAGGCTCTAAAGTTGCCATATATAAAGTAATAATACCGCCGGAACTGCCTCCCATTACGTACGCTGAATCCATATGTAATTCATGCAACAGCGCAAGAATATATTCAGCAGCTTTTTTGTGTGAATAAACTTCAGTTGTATCCATATAATCGGATCGGCCATGGCCAGGGAGATCGATAGTGATTACTCTATAGAATTTGGAGAATTCGGGGTATAAAAGGTTTCCACATAGAACTTGTTCCTGTGAATCCATGTAGAAGGACCAGGGGCACTCCCTTGCTAGTATCTTCATAATATATCTTCAGCCCTTTTACAGTTGCAAATTTTCCATTTGGTGCTACCGGTTCCTGAGCATATGTTCCTGAACTAAGAATAAAGTAAGAAATAATAAAGCAAAGGGTGTAGCAATTACAGTTAATCTTTTTCATAAAAAATGTATTGTCAAGAATGAAATAATTTTTTGTAATAAGGTTTATAAATTTCGCGCAGTCGAGTCACGCAGAGGAGTTTCACCTCTGCGTTCTCACAGAACCGTGCGTGAAAGTCTCCCTTCACACGGCTCTTCCTGTTTTGAATCACAAATGTATTTTTACACTATGGATATACCAATGACCAGTATGGGAATAAACGGGGTTTCTCTTTGTACTTTTGTTTCAGCCACTTTATAGCAGCTTTCTTGTACAAGCCTTTCTCCCATTGTACCCACTTAAGTAAACGTGCATTAAGCTGTTGCCAAACGTTACGGGTATGTGCTGTCCAAAACTTACAATAATAATTCATCACTCCTTGTATAACCGGTCTCAGTTTTAGTGCAATCTCCTCAATTGGTTTTCGCCATTTGTGGATATGAAAACCTTTAAACTTTTCCAGTACCCTTGTTTTGGATTTTGTGCTCATAAAGCTTGATACCATCAGCTTGTTGCCTTTACTGGTTTTACTCCAGAGGGGGCGAATAGTGAAACCAAGAAAATCAAAACTCCGTGGATATTTCTTTTCAGACTTGCCCCGCAGGTTGATGATCTTTGTCTTTACAGGATGCAGTGTTAATTTACAATCTTTCATGCGTTGCTGTATCATTTTTAATACATACAATGCCTGTTTTTCTGTTTTGCAATGTACCACAATGTCATCGGCATAACGTTCAAATGGTTTTTCGGGATGATGCTTATCCATCCATTTATCGAATACCACATGCAGAAAGATATTGGCCAGTAACGGACTTATCACTCTTCGTACACAGTTGGTAATTTTTTTCGTTTTGCTCATTTTTGGCTTCTTTTAAGGGT
>WNGA01005795.1_pt1 | contig 17757 bp, 21 predicted proteins | sample 5400061 | NCBI WGS metagenome assembly WNGA01 (sample SAMN13153366, study PRJNA577476) | soil metagenome | isolation source: 100 cm soil or saprolite under grassland replicate 2 | place: USA:California | collected 2016-06-15 | reverse complement strand
GCAGAGATCATTCCCGCCGATCTGCTGACCGCGTGCCGCCAGGCGTGGGACGACGTGCTGAACATCGGCGAGGTGCACGGCTACCGCAACGCGCAGGCGACCGTTTTGGCCCCGACCGGAACGATCAGCTTCATGATGGATTGCGACACGACCGGCGTCGAGCCCGACTTCTCGCTGGTGAAGTCGAAGAAGCTCGTCGGCGGCGGCGAGATCACGATCGTGAACAAGTCCGTACCGATGGCGCTCGAGAAGCTCGGTTACGCGCCGACGGAGGTCGAGGAGATCGTCGCGTTCGTCGACGAGCGCAACACGGTCGTCGGCGCACCGTTCGTGAAGGCCGAGCACTACCCGGTGTTCGACTGCGCGGTCGGTGAGCGGGCGATCCACTACACGGGCCACACGAAGATGATGGGCGCGGTGCAGCCGTTCATCTCGGGCGCGATCTCGAAGACGGTAAACCTGCCGGAGACGGTGTCGGTGGACGAGGTGGCGAAGCTCTTCGTCGACTCCTGGAAGCTCGGCGTGAAGGCGATCGCGATCTACCGCGACAACTGCAAGGTCGCGCAGCCGCTGTCGGGCAAGAAGGACGACGGCGCGCAGGCGACGCTGCTGGAGGCAGCGGCAGTACCGCCGCTGCCCGCGACTCTTCGCCGCCGTCTGCCGGACGACCGCACCGAGATCGGCCGCAAGTTCCGCGTCGGCGACTACGAGGGCTACATCCACGTGGGCCTCTACGACGACGGGACGCCTGGCGACATCTTCGTGGATATCGCCAAGGAGGGCACGACCCTCGCCGGCCTGATGAACTCGATCATGATCTCGGTGTCGCTGGGCCTGCAGTACGGCGTGCCGCTCGAGGTGTACGTCTCGAAGTTTGCGCATATGCGCTTCGAGCCGAGCGGGATGACGAACGACCCGGACATCCGAGCCGCGAAGTCGATCGTCGACTACATCTTCCGCTGGATGGGGAAGAAGTTCCTGACCGTCGATCAGCAGGAGGAGATCGGGATCCTGTCGGCTGAGGTGCGCGCGCGGTTGGCGGAGGGCTATCGCAACGGTGGCGACGCGCCCGCAGCTCCGACGATGCCGGTGGAAGCGGCGCCACCCGGCCAGACGGCGTTGTTCAACGCCTTCGAGGATGCCCAAGAGTGCGCCAAGTGCGGCGGGCGGATGGTGCGAACCGGCAGTTGCTACACGTGTAGGGACTGCGGGACAAATACCGGCTGCTCGTAGAGCACGACTCGCGATCTTGTTGGCGAAGGCCTCGCCTGCGCGAGGCCTTCTTACTCTTCGGCGCAGTGGACGAGAAACCTGGTGGCCTCGGAGCGAGCGTGACGGCGGATGACAGAGCGGCGGACCAAGGAAGTCAGTCAGCTCAAAGCTTCTGCAGAGGATGGCAAGGGCCAGATGCGGCGCTTCCGATGGCGATGCGCGAGACCCAAGCAGTGCCATTCATCTGCGGCGCGGGGCTGCTCGTCCAGCTCATTCTCCTCGGTATCTCGTTGGCGGCCCGGTAGGCCTTCGACGACCTGCAGTACGCCGTACCGCTCGAGGTATACGTCTCAGGCGTCGCAGCCTAGTGGATCGCCTTGTTCTTGGAATCAAAGGCCCTGATCGAGCTCAGCGGCGACTGAGGGTACCTGGGGGAGCCGAAGCTCCCCCAGGTAAGCGACGTCAAGCCGCGAGGTCGAGCGCCGGCTCCGGTGCCTCGACGAGCTCGACCTGCTGCTCGAGTTCCTCGCGGCGGATCAGCGTCAGTGCGGCAACGATCCCGATGGCGGCGATGATCACGCCCGCGAGGAACGCCCCATGGAAGCCGGTCACGAGCGCGGCCGCCTGCGTCGAGCCGCCCGCAACGGCGTCTTCCGTCCGCGAGGTCGCGATGGTCGACAGGGCCGCGATCCCGAGGGCGCCGCCGATCTGCTGCGACGTGTTGATCAGGCCTGAGGCGAGCCCCGCTTCGGCCGGCACGACTCCCGCGAGCGCCGCGATCGAGATCGGCACGAACGAGAAGCCGAGGCCCACCGCGATCAGCAGGAAGCCCGGCAGCAGATCCCCGAGGTACGACCCGCCGACCGACACCTGCGTGAAGTAGACGAGACCAGCCGTTAGTGACGTCATCCCGATCAACAGCGCCGGCTTCACGCCGATGTGCGTCACGAGCCGCGCCGCGATGGCCGACGTGAAGATCGCGGTGCCCGCGATCGCCAGGTACGCGACGCCCGTCTTCATCGGTGAGTACCCGAGCACTTGCTGCATGTAGAGCGTCAACATCAGGAACAGCGAGAACGTCGCGGTCCCCAGGATGAAGCCCGCGGCATTTGCACCGCTCACGGTCTTGTTCCGCAGGATGCCGAGCCGCATCAGTGGCTCCGAGTGCCTGAGCTCCCACGCAATGAAGCCGACGAGCAACGCGACCGAGGCGGCGAAGAACGCGATCGTCCGGCCCGCGACCCACCCGTTCTGGCCCGCCTGCGTAATCGCGTACACCAGCGACGAGAGGCCGCTCGTCACGAGTACGGCGCCAAGCGCATCGAACGACTTCACGCTCGCGTCGCGGCTCTCCTTGAGCAGCAGCGGCGCGGCCACGAATCCGATCACGCCGACGGGGACGTTGACGAAGAAGATCCATTCCCAGCTGAGCGCGTCCGTGAGGATTCCGCCGAGCAGCACGCCCGCCGCGGCGCCGAAACCCCCGACGGCGCCCCAGACGCCGAGCGCAATGTTGCGTTCACGGCCTTCGACGAACGTCGTCGAGAGGATCGAAAGGGCAGCCGGAGTGATCACCGCGGCGCCGAGGCCCTGCAGAGCACGCGCCGAGATCAGCGACGCCTCCGACCACGCCAACCCCGCGAAGAGCGAGGCGAGCGTGAAGACCACGATGCCGGCGAGAAAGATCCGCCTGCGCCCGAGCAGATCGGCCGCGCGGCCGCCGAGGAGCAGGAAGCCCCCGAACACGAGCGCGTATGCGCTGATCACCCATTGCAGGTTCTCCTGCGAGAACCCGAGGTCGACCTTGATCGAGGGCAGCGCGACATTCACGATCGCGATGTCCAGGACGACCATGAACTGGACGACGCTGAGGAGTCCTAGCGCCAGCCACTTGCGTCGCTCCGAAGTAACCATGTCGTCCGTTTCCCTTCGCTAGTGAGGAGGAGAGAAGTTCTAAGTTCAGGTTGCCGACGCCCGTGAGGCTGGCCAAGGGTCCCAGCCGGTCAATCGGGGGTACGGTTGTCCGCCCCTGCCGGCCCTGCAAGCTCCCGAGCGGGGAGCCGCTTCCGCGAGCGCAACGCCGCAGCGAATCTTGCCTCGCCGTCCCGCGCCAGATTTCAGGTTTTTGTAATCGGCGCGAAAGAGCTGCGGAATCCTCCGCTGCCACCTTTACCGGGCGCTCCGAATCGGAGCAGCACATCCAACCGATGGGAGGACGGGATGAGGAGACTTCTACTGGCAGCGTGCGTTTCCGCGCTCACAGTCTTTGCGTTCGCAAGCGCGGCGATGGCCGACGAAGCGGGCGGTGTGACCGGCCCGGCGTTCTACGTCGACGGCCAGCTCTACCGCACCGTCAATACGCCCACCGATCTCTCGAACACGGGCGCTCCGGACTCGAGCTTCGACACGATCTACCAGTTCTTCGGTCTGCAGGCGAACGTCGCGACGGCCGCACCGGGTGACCCGGGCTACAACGGGGGCCGTTGGCAAGTGCACGGCCTGAAGTTCGCGAACTATCCCGCCGCGGTTGCGGCGTTCGACGCGAACGGCAGCGGGAACTTCGACAGCGACGAAGAGGTCGACGCAGCGCTCGCAGCCGGAGCCGCGACGGACATCGGGGTGGTCAAGAGCTTCGTGTGCCCGGTGATTCCAGTCCCCAGCTCCTGAGCAACCGAGGGCCGGCACGGCACGCCCCGTGCCGGCCCGCACCGTGACGATCAGCCGAGCCGACCGTACGCGGCGGCTTAGGAACCGTTGTCTCAGCGCGGACTAAGCGAGGTTGAACCGCTAGACGTGCGTGTCGTTCGGACCGAACCAGTCCTTGAAGCTGCCGTTCTCCACTTTCACGTACCTGAACTGCTGCTTGTCGGGCTGGATCGGCGTCCTGAAGGTGGCGGGCCAAGTCTTGCACTCGTTCAAACGGCTCGTTTGCAAGACGTGACCCGGACTCTCACCTCGCTTTAGCTCGGGATCAGCGCCACGGCCGCACCGTCGATCGAATACGAAGGTGCAGGAGTCGCGACCTCTGACGCGAACCGAGGCGCCAATTGCGGCGCACGGGCGCCCACAACCTTAGGAGACTTAACATGGAGGCTGCAGCAGCTGTCGCGCGCCCGCACAGCATCACGCGTTGGGCCGCGCTTGGAGGCGCCGTCTACGTCGTGCTGTTCGTCGTCGGCACGATCGTGTTGTTCAACGGCGCCCCGGGCGGCGACTCGACGCCGTCGAAGGTCATCCAGTGGTATTCCGACAGTGGCCACCGAGACCGCGTCAACCTCGGCTGGATCCTGATCGGCATCGGGGTGTTCTTCTTGCTCTGGTTCGTCGCGGCGCTGCGCCGTGCCGTGAGCGCTGTCGACGGCGAAGGCGTCCTCACGACGGTTGTCACCGTTGGTGGGACCGTCTACATGGCAGTCGCCCTCGGGAGCGTCGCTCTAAACACCGGAATCAGAACGATGAGTGACGACACATTCCAGCACCGGGTGTTCCCGGAGTTGATCCACGCCGCCGACGACGCCGGCTACGTCATGCACGCAACGGGAGCTGCCGGGCTCGGAGCGATGATCATCGCCGCCTCGCTGGCGTTCATGTGGGGCGCCGTCTGGCCTCGCTGGGCCGGTTGGCTCGGCGTTGTCGTCGGGATCCTGGCAATCGGCTCGATTGCGTTCTTCCCGCAGTTCCTCTTCTTGCTGTGGATCTTGGTCGTGTCGGTGCTGATGTTCCTCCGGCCCTTCGGTAGGACGCAGGCCCCCTAGGTTCACCGGCCTCGGCTCTCGGGTGGCCGTCGCAACCGACTCTGCAGGAGCCGCGGGCCCGCCCCTCGCGTGACGAGGACGGCCGCAAGCGAGCGACGCAACGGCACAGCATCGATGATCGTGGTTCTTCGTTACCTCGAGGCTCGCTGACTCCTATGCGACGTTGAAGCGGTAGACGTGCGTGTCGTGCGGACCGAACCAGTCCTTGAAGCTGCCGTTCTCGACCTTCACGTACCTGAACTGCTGCTTGTCGGACTGGATCGGCGGCGGGAGCGGATCCTGGGCGTACTCGAACATCACCTGCCCGGCAGTGAGCTGCGCACCGCCTTGCCTCGGAGGGAGTCCGGAAATCGTCACGCGGCTCGTGCTTCCGCCGCGTCGGACTGCGATGACATGCAGGAAGTCACCGCTTCGCCGCGCGGTCAGCTCCACGTCCGCCGCGCTTGCGGCCACTGCGGCCTGGGCGACGGGCGCGATCAAGGCCGGTAGGACCGACGGCGACGTCAGCTCGACGAGGAGTGGCCGGAGCACGAGCTCCCAGAAGGTCCAGTTCCAACCGAGCTGCGCGTCGCGCGGCCTCATCACCTGTGTCAGCTGGCCGCCGAAGAAGACGAGGCCCCGGGCACCGTCGACGATCGCCTGATAGGCCATGAATCGCTCTTCCTGAAGAGTCGGGAAGCGCGGAACGAGACCGGGGCGCTGCTGATTCGGGCTGATTCCGCTCCAGGCGATCTGAAGCGTCATCCAGATTGGCTTGGCGCCGGCCGCCTCGACCATCTTCTTCGTCACGTCGCCGACGACGCTGATGTCCTTGTTCGGCAGGTCCGAATGCTGACCCGGCGGATACGCGACCGGGTAGATGTCGGCACCGGTGATGTCGAAGGCCGGACGGTACGGGACGAGGCTGGCGACCGTACCGAGCGGGGCCTGCGTGATCACGATCGGGTGATCCGGGTCGATTGCGCGAAGCCTCGTTCGCGCACGGGCAAGTCCAGCCGCCGGAATACCGCCCCAGGCCGGCTCGTCGACACCCTTGTACGCACCGAGCGCGGCGTGCGCCTTGAGTCCGTTTACGATCTTCACGAGGAGCTGCTCGTTCACGGATGGCTGGCCGTCAGCCGCCGGCGGAGGCAGGTTCCCGGCATTTCCGAGCCGCGGCCAGCAGTAGAGGCCATGTGCGGCGGCTGCGTCCATGCGTGCGCGCTCGGCCGCGATCTGGTTGTCGATCTGCTGGAGATTCCACTCGCGCAAGCCGGTGCGGACGAAGTTCGCGCCGGCGCTCGCCACTTCAGCCCAGGCGTCCCTTCCGTCGCGCGTCGTCCCACCTTGTGGAGGCGCTTCGGACAGCCCGATGGGGAAGACCGTTTGGCCGTCGATCACGAGAGATCCCGTCGCGTCGATCGCAACCGTGCTCATAAGGGCGACCTATGGGGTTAGCGGCCGGTCCAGGTGGGAGCGCGCTTCTCGAGGAAGGCGGACATGCCCTCCTGCGCGTCGCCGGCCATCGCGTTCGTCGCCATCACTGACTTCGTGACGTCGTACGCGCCGTACTCGTCGAGCTCGATCTGCGTGTAGAACGCTTCCTTCCCGATCCGGACCGTGAGCGGACTCGAGCGTGTGATCGCCTCGACCAGCTCCGTCACGGCGTCGTCGAGCTGGTCGGGAGCGACCACGCGGTTGACGAGGCCCCACTCGCAGGCCGTCGCCGCGTCGATCATCTCGCCCGTCAGCAGCATCTCCAGCGCACGCTTGCGGCCGACCGCGCGCGACACCGGCACCATCGGCGTCGAGCAGAAGAGGCCGATCTTCACTCCCGGCGTTGCGAATCTCGCGTCGGCGGCGGCAACGGCAAGGTCGCACGCGGCGACCAGTTGGCAGCCGGCCGCCGTTGCAACGCCGTGCACCTTGGCGATCACGGGCTGTGGGACGCGATGGATCGTCTCCATCAGCTCGGTGCAGACGTCGAAGAGCCGCTGGTAGAACGCGGGCTCGCGAGCGATCATCTCGCTCAGGTCGTGGCCGGCCGAGAACACGGGCCCGGCGGCGTCGACCACGATCGCACGCACGTCCGCGTCGGCGCCGAGCGAATCGAGTGCAGCGATCAGCTCCTCCATCAGCTCGAGCGACAGCGCGTTGCGCTTCTCTGGGCGATTTAGTGTGACCCGTCCGGCGGAGCCTTCGCGGGCCACCAAAAGAGTCTGAAATGCCGTCGAAATTGCCACTTCAGAGGCGTACGCTACTCCTGGTGGAAGAGCCAGTCCATCTCTCGCGATTGACGCCGCTCTCCTTCCTCGAGCGCACGGCTGCAGCCTTCCCGCAACGAGTCGCAGTCGTGGACGGCGACCGACGACAGACCTGGACGAATTTCCGCGAGCGCGCTCGTCGCCTCGCCGTCGCCCTGCAGGACAGCGGCATCGCGAAGGACGATCGTGTCGCGTTTCTCGCGCCCAACACGTCGGAGCTGCTCGAAGCGCATTACGGCGTCCCGGCTGCGGGCGCCGTGCTCGTCGCGATCAACATCCGCTTGACCGCCGATGAGATCGCCTACATCGTCGACCACTCCGGCTCCCGGGTGCTGGTCGTCGACCCGTCGCTCGCCCATCTCGTTGCCGACCTCGACGTCGAGCACCTCCTCGTGACCGGGGAAGGCGGTGCCTACGAGGCGCTCCTCGCGTCAGCGGGTCCGGGCGAACCTGAAGACCGCCTCGCGGCCGAGGACGACACGATCAGCATCAACTACACGAGCGGTACGACGGGGCGACCGAAGGGCGTGATGTACACGCACCGCGGCGCGTACCTGAATGCGCTCGCCGAGCTGGCGCACGCGCGGCTCGATTGCCGCTCCGTCTATCTCTGGACGCTGCCGATGTTCCATTGCAACGGCTGGTGCTTCACCTGGGCCGTGACCGCGGCGGGCGCGAGGCACGTCTGCCTCCCCAAGGTGGACCCGCCGCTGATCTGGCGTCTCTTCCACGAGGAAGGCATCACCCACCTGAACGGGGCACCGACGGTGCTGGTGATGCTCGGCTCGGACCCGACCGCGAAACCGCTGCCACAGCCGATCCTCGTGACCACGGCCGGAGCGCCGCCTCCGCCTGCCGTGATCGAACGAACGGAGGCGCTCGGCTTCGAGATCAACCACCTGTACGGCCTGACCGAGACCTACGGGCCGATCACGATCTGCGAATGGCATTCCGAATGGGATGAGCTCGACATCGGCGAGCGAGCGCGGCTCAAGGCACGCCAGGGCGTGAACATGCTGACCGCCGACCGCATCCGTGTCGTCGACGACAAGATGCGCGACGTCCCCGCCGACGCGGCGACGATGGGCGAGGTCGTGATGCGCGGCAATAACGTGATGAAGGGTTACTTCGACGACGAGCCCGCCACCGAGGAGGCGTTCCGCGGCGGCTGGTTCCACTCCGGCGACCTCGCCGTGATGCACCCCGACGGCTACATCGAGCTGCGCGACCGCGCCAAGGACATCATCATCTCCGGCGGCGAGAACATCTCCACGATCGAGGTGGAGCAGGCGCTCGTACGCCATCCCGACGTCCTCGAAGCGGCGGTGATCGCGATGCCTGACGAGAAGTGGGGCGAGCGGCCGAAGGCGTTCGTCACCCTGAAGCCGGGAGCGACAGTGACGGAGCCGGAGTTGATCGCCTTCTCGCGGGAAACGTTGCCGGGCTTCAAGGCGCCGAGCGCGATCGACTTCGGCGAGCTCCCGAAGACATCGACCGGGAAGATCAAGAAGTACGAACTGCGCGAACGCGAGCGGCTGGCGCAGACGAGGGCGTAACAGCCGAACTGGCCGTCCCTCGCGCCTGCTCGCCCTAGCGGCTAACTCGGAGCGATGTTGTGGTTGAACCTGAAGCGGTTCGCTGGGTCGAAGCGCTGTTTGACCGCGCGAAGACGTTCGAATCGCTGGGCACCAAACTCTGTGTCCAGACTCTCGCCTGACGCTTCACTCGCGTAGTTGAGATAACCACCGCCGATCGTCCAGGGCGCGAGCGCCGCTGAGTAGGCGCGGGCCCACGCGATCTGACGCTCGTCTTCACGCGGGTCAGTCCAAGCGCTGGTGAACGTCGCGTTGTAGCCGGCTTCCCGTCCTGCAAACGCCGTCGCCTCGGGCGCGACGCGGGCAGCAGCTCCGTGGAGAGGCTCGAGCAACACGTTGCCCGAGACTTCGGGATCCTCGAACTGTGCGCTAGTGAGCTCGATCAGCTCGTCCGGGAGCTCACGCAGAAAGCGTCCCGACCAGTAGTTCCGCAGTCCGAACGGAGCGCGCCCGAAGATCTCCTGAAGCTCTGGGTAATACATCGGACGGATGCCGTCGCCGGCCGGCACAGCGAGCTCGGTCAGCGGACGGATTGCCTCGCGTCCCTCGTCGATTCCATCGAAATGCGCAACCGAGACGCTCACCCCGCCTTCCGCGCTGGTGCGTCCGGGGCGGAAGATCTGAGCGAAGCAGACGAGGCTGTCCGGTGCGCCGGCCATGAGGTCTCTCCAAGCGGGAAGCACGGCCGGCGCGTCGTCGAGGCGATAGTTGAGAAGCCCGCCGAGCAGGGGGCCCACAGGATGGAGCTGGAACGTGAAGTCCACGACGACGCCGAAGTTCCCGCCGCCGCCACGGAGCGCCCAGAAGAGTTCAGGGTTCTCGCTCTCGCTCGCCGAAACGACGCTCCCGTCGGCGGTCACAACAGTCGTGGCGAGCAGGTTGTCGAGCGTGAGGCCGTGCAAACCGATCAGATGTCCGATGCCACCGCCGAGCGTGAGCCCACCGACTCCCGTGTCGCCGAAGGTGCCACCCGGCGTTGCGAGCCCCTGGCGCTGACACGGGGGATCGAGATCCTCCCAGAGCGACCCGCCGCCGCACGTCGCCGTCCGCGACTCCGGGTCGACGACGACCTCGCGCATCAGCCGCAGGTCGACGACCAGACTCCCATCACCGATGCAATGGCCCGCGACGCTATGGCCCCCGCCACGGACGGCGATTGGAAGATCCCACTCGCCGGCGAACGAGACAGCTGAGACGACGTCGTCGAGATCAAGCGGCCGAAGGATCACCTCCGGCCGCCGGTCGAGCAGTCCGTTGAATGTCGTCCGCGCGGCGTCGTAGCCGCTGTCGTCCGGAGCGATGACCGGTCCTCGGTGACCGCGCCGGAGATCCGCAAGTGACCGGTTCGTCAACCTCGAATCAGCCGATCGACTCATAGTTGTGCAGGAACGACTCTGCGATCAGGGGCTCCAGACGTTCGTCCGGAATGACCGGACTGTCCCAATCGTCGCCGGTCATGTTCTTCATCGCATCGAGATCTTCCCAGACGCTGACCATCACCAGCTCCTCGCCTGTGGCGCCGACGCCACGGCCGGCGTGACGCGCTACGAGACCTGGCTGGGCATCGACGAAGGGGATGGAGACTTCCTCGGCGAGGCGCGCGAGCTCATCGGCAGCGCCGGGCTGAGGGCGGGCGCGGAAGACACGAACGATCATGAGCACCTCCAGGATGGGAGTTACTGACGACCTTATGGACGGCGCCATTTCCCGCGAACAGAAGTTAAGTTGATTCTTACGTAAGAACCTGCTTACATACGAGGCCAATGGAGGCTGCGCTCAAGGCGATCGCCGCACCACGGCGGCGACAGATCCTGACGCTCGTCCGCGACGGCGAGCTGAGCGCCGGCGAGATCGCGTCGCACTTCGACGTCACCCGGCCGGCGGTCTCCCAGCATCTGAACGTCCTGAAGGAGGCGGGGCTCGTGAGCGAGCGACGAAACGGCACGAGACGCCTGTACCGGGCACGTCCCGAAGGGCTCGCCGAGCTCAAACACTTCCTCGAGGAGTTCTGGGGCGTGCGACTCGAATCACTCAAACGCGAAGCGGAAAAGGAGGAGCGAAAGAAGCATGGACGCAACCACTGAGACAACGACTGTCGAGCGGCAGCTCTCGATCGCAGCCAGCCCGGAGACGGTATGGGAATTCCTCGTCGATCCCGACAAGGCCACGCGCTGGATGGGCCAGAAGGCAACGTTCGAGGCGCAGCCCGGAGGGCTCTACCGCTGCGAGGTCATTCCCGGACACACGGCGCGCGGAGAGTTCGTCGAGCTCGATCCCCCGCGCCGGCTCGTCTTCACCTGGGGTTGGGAGTCGGGTGAGAAGAGCGACACCTCAGTTCCGGCCGGGTCGTCGACGATCGAGATCGAGCTGACTCCCGAAGGCGACGGTACGAACCTGCGGTTCGTCCATCGCGATCTCCCAAGCGCCGACGCGGCCGAGTCGCATGCGCACGGCTGGGATCACTACCTCCCGCGGCTCGAGACCGTTGCCGCCGGCGGCGATCCCGGCGAGGACCCGTGGCTGACGCAGGACATGCAATCCAACGGCTGAGGAAGGAGACGAGCGCGCTTACGCACCCGATAGATCGACGACGGCCGAGCCGGCGCTGACAGCACGCGAGGCGCGCCGGCAGGACAGCGCCTTCGCACCGTTCACGGCCGCCGGTCGTAGAGAACCGTCCTAGCTCGCGCCACGATGTGGTCGTTGACGGCTACTGTCTCGCATCGGTCAGTGGCTCTCCAACGATTCAGCGGTAGTCGCGAGCTCGCGATCGACCTCGGCACAGCGAACACGCTCGTGTTCGTTCGCGGCCAGGGAATCCTCGTCTTCGAGCCGTCAGTCGTCGCGATCGACGAGCGCACGAACGCCGTCCAGGCCGTGGGCGAAGAAGCTCGGCGCATGATCGGGCGCACGCCGGCGACAATTCGCGCGATTCGCCCACTCCGGCACGGTGTGATCGCCGACTTCGACGTGACCGCGGAGATGCTCCGCTACTTCATTAGGCGGGTGGGCGGGGGTGGCCTGTCGCTCTCCCGGGTCGTCCTCTGCGTCCCGAGTGGAATCACGCAGCTCGAACGAGATGCGGTGCAGGAAGCGACGCTTGCTGCCGGCGCGCGCAGCGTCTCGCTGATCGAGGAGCCGATGGCTGCCGCGATCGGCGCGGGACTTCCGGTTGCCGAACCGCAGGGCAGCATGGTCGTCGACATCGGTGGTGGCACAACCGAAGTCGCGGTGCTGTCGCTCGGGGGCATCGTCGTGTGGGAGTCGATCCGAGTAGGCGGCTACGAGCTGGACGAGGCGCTCGTGAGGTTCGTGGACTCCGATGCCCGTCTGCTCATCGGCCCCGAGACGGCGGAAGCGGCCAAGATTGCCTGCGGTTCCGCGTGGCCCCTGCCCGAAGAGCTCGAGACGGACGTTGCCGGACGCGATCGAATCACCGGGCTCCTGAGGCGAACGACGCTCACGTCGAGAGACGTGCGCACGGCAGTGTCTCAACCGGTTGACACGATCGTCGAGACCGTCAAGCGAACGCTCGAGCGGACACCACCCGAGCTCGCCGCGGACATCGGCAACGGCGGCATCGTGCTGGCCGGCGGCGGCGCACTCCTGCATGGCATGGACCGCCGACTCGCCAAGGAAACGGGATTGCCTGTTCACATCGCCGAAGGCCCGCTCGAGTGCGTCGTCCTCGGTGCCGGTAGCAGCCTCGAAGAGGGAGCCGTGCTCGGGGGAACGTCCAGGCGCCGTTTCCCGTCGCGCCGGCGTCGGAGACTCCGATGACCCTTTCCCGCGCCTAGGATGGGGACATGTGTCGAAACATCCACACGCTCTTCAACTACGAGCCTCCCGCAACCGACGAGGAGATTCGGGACGCCGCCCTCCAGTACGTCCGCAAGATCAGCGGCTTCACGAAGCCGTCACGTGCGAATGAGGAAGCGTTTGCACGCGCGGTCGACGACGTCGCTCACGCCTCGAAGCGGCTGCTCGACGGACTCGTGACGTCCGCGGAGCCGAAGGACCGCGAGGTCGAGGCGGAACGCGCCCGGGCCCGCGCGGCCAAGCGCTTCGCGCCGGCTTAGTTCTTAGTCCGGATAGCCGACGTCGAGGAGGTTGCCGATCATTCCGGTCAGGTGGGCGCACCTCGTGGATCCTCGGCTGTCGACGAGCAGGCCGAGCCGTCGCCGTCTCGTGTTGACGAGCGCAACGACGAGCCGCCTGCGGGAGACGAGACAGGCTGTGCCGCGTTGCCGCCAGGCTGAGCCGAGCTTGCTGCTGTAGAAGCGGATCACTGCGCGCTGTGTCTGCGGCCGTGCCAGACGAGCGATCCGTGAGACCGCCTCGAACGGCACCGGTCCGATCTCACCGCCGATTGCTTCCTCGACAAGCAGGCGAGCACGTGGGTAGTGCGGCACAGTCCGGGCGAGCCGTGCGTTCGCGCGCACGTAGGCGGGATCCTCATCAGTCGCCGATGCCGCTGCGGCCGCGGGCAGGCTGAGGACAATCACGACGGCGACCCGGCGAAGCATCGACTCTTGGTTCGGCAACGAACCGCTCGCTCATGAGACCCCCTTGGGGAGCGCACCTTTTGGCCGAGGCCGAAGCGGACGGTCGCGCTGCGCCTGCCGACGCGGAAGATCAGCGGCATGCAGGCCGGAGCCGAGCGGAGGTAGAACCCACCCGAGTAGGCAAATCCCTGGCTCGGCAACGCTCTGCAGCCCGCAATTCGAAGCGAGCTGAAGACGCCGTGACCGCCGTAGCCCCACGCGATCGCAGCTCGGCCCCGCCACGCCCGCGGCACCGTAATGACTACCGACTGCCCTGTCGCGCGGACGATTAGACCCGCTTTGAAGAAGTAGGGCCACCACGGCCACTCGCCGTTGCGAATGACTTGCTCCCGAAGCGCGGGAGGCACGGAGACGACCCCGAGCACGAGGCGGTACCGCTCCTTCAGATCGTTACTACCGAGATAGGGGAATCTCGTACCGCCGATGCTCTCGCTGCACGGAACGGCGCGCTCGGGCGCTGCGATACCTAGCACAAGAGCAACGAGCCAAATCGGCGCCATGACTCTTCTACACTCCCGCCGGATCGGTCGTTCCCGCAATGGTCGAAGAAGCACGCCTCGAAGAGTCGGAAGCCGGACGCGTGCCGGTGACCGACGGCTGGTTCGTCGTCGACATCCGCGAGGGCGCGTGGGTGACGAACGAGCATTTCGGGGCGGCCTGCATCTTCGAGGGCGACGAGGCGCCGTTCGCCGACGTGGGGTTCACGCTGGGCGTCCTCCGGCCTGGACAGTCGGGCGGTCTGTACCACCGCGAGGCGAACCAGGAGGACTTCCTCGTCCTCGCCGGCGAGTGCCTGCTGCTGATCGAGGGCGAGGAGCGGCCACTCAAGGCCTGGGACTTCGTCCACTGCCCGCCGGACACCGAGCACATCTTCGTCGGGGCCGGCGAGGGCCCGTGCGTCATCTTCATGACGGGGGCGCGGATCGGCTGGCCGGAGAAGGGCATCGTCTATCCCCGTTCAGAGCTCGCCCTCCGCCACGGTGCGGGCGTCGAGACGGAAACGAGTAAGCCCTCCGAGGCATACGCCACGTTCCCGAAGTGGAATCCGGGGCCGCCGGAGACCTGGAACGGTTTGCCCTGGAGCTAACGGTGCTGCTGTACGACAGTCCCGTCTCGGGCAACTGCTACAAGGTGCGCCTGCTCCTCGCGCACCTCGGGATCCAGTACGAGCGGCGTGCCATGGACGTCGTCGATCGCTCCGACAGACCCGACGTGCTTGGCGGCCTCAATCCCGCGCTGCGCGTGCCGACAATCGTGCTGGACGACGGCAGGCCGCTCGCCGAGTCGAACGCCATCCTCTGGTACTTCGGTGAGGGAACGCCGTTCGTTCCCGATGACCCTTACGAACGAGCCCAGGTGCTGCAGTGGATGTTCTTCGAGCAGTACGACCACGAGCCGGCGATAGCGGTCGCGCGCTTCTGGCTCGGATACTCGGCCCGCCCGGAGGAGTTCGCCGACCGCCTCCCCGAGCGCACGGCCGCCGGACACAGAGCGCTCGCCGCCATGGAGCGGCACCTCGAAGACCGAGAGTTTCTCGTCGGCGGCGACTTTTCGATCGCCGACATCTCGCTGTACGCATACACGCACGTCGCGGACGAGGGCGGGTTCGACCTCGAGCCATATCCCGCTAATCGCGTCTGGCTCGCCCGGGTCGCATCCGTGCCCGGACATGTCCCGATCGACGCTTAGCGGCAGTCTGTCTGCCAGTCGTGGAGTAGACGATTCGTGACGGAGCTCGGGACCCGCGTACGACGGGCGGAGCAGCAGCAGGTGGTCGGCTTGTCCTAAGACCCCGCCTGACTCTCCACCAGGGACTTCAGGTTCGCGAGAATGCGGGCGCGGAGGTTGTTGAGTTTGCGCCGCATCATCAGCGTGTTCATGGCGCGGCTCAGCACCGTCTTCTCGCGATAGAAGCCCTCGATCCGGACGCTCGTATCGTCCGCGCTCTTCGGCTCCAGTATGAACGAGAACCCGAAGTCGCAGAAGAGGCGCGAGAAGCCGAACGGATCCTTGTCCATGACGTGGGTGAGCTTCCGCTCGGGTACCGCTTCGGTGCACCTCTCGACGACCTCGCCCCGCCGGCCTCCCATCTCGACCTGACACCGACGCGTGGCTCCGACGGCTTCGCGCGCGCCGGCGTCCACCTCGACGCTCGAGACGGAGGGGAAGTACTCCGGAATCCGCAGAGGATTCTCGAGCACCGCCCAGATCTGCGACGGCGCAGCGTGGATGACGATCTCGTTCGTGCCCTGGAGTTTGGGTTCCATGTGGCTTAGTTCCGCTGACCGGCTCTCGCCAGGATCTCCTCGATTACGGCCGTCTTGGCGTCGGCGTAGTTCTGGACGAACGTCCACTTCTTTGCTGCGAGGTCGCGCTTCGTGCGAGCGTACAGATCACGGTCCGCTTCGTTCCGACGCAGCCAGTCGCGGAAGGTGACCATCCGATCGACCTCGGCGCAGCCTCGTGAGAACACGTGCACGTGAACCTTTGTGCCCGGTCGTCCCTTGAACATCCGGTGCTCGTCCTGGTCGGGCTCGCGAATGCGAAGCACGTAACCCGCTGCTTCGAGCAGAGGAACGTAGGCTTCCTCTTCCCCCGAGTCGGCCACGACAAGCACGATGTCGATGACCGGCTTCGCGGCGAGACCGGGGACCGACGTCGATCCGGTGTGCTCGACCAGCAGCGCTCGCTCTCCGAGCGCTCCTCGAATCCGCCGCGCCTCATGCTCGAAGAGTCGCGGCCACTCCGGGTCGTAGTCGACCAGGACGACCGGGGCGGAGTGCGTTTGGAGCTCCCCGATCGTGGCCCCGCGGATCTGCTCCTCGGTCATCGGGGTCTTGGCAGACTCCGCCATGGCGCGATCATTCCATCCTTGCGGAACCACGAGAAGGCCCGCGGCCGCGGGCCTTCTCGGCTCAAAGATCCTTAGTAGCCACCTCCGCCGCCGGAGCCGCCTCCGCCGGAGTAGAGGACGATGAGGACGACGGCAACGGCGATCGCGAGGAGGACGCCGAGCACCACGAACCAGCGAGTCCGGCTCCACCCGGTTCGGGTCTGTTCGTCGCGGAATGTGGCCATGAGACCACTCCTTTCCGCCCCAGTTGGAAGCCATATTCCCTTCACCGGCAAGGCGCGAAGGCAAACCCTGAATGGCGCAGGTCGGTAATACTTTCCTAAATGAAGCGTCTAGCCGACCCGTACCGCGATCTCGACGTGATCGACTCCCGCGCGCCGCGGTTCAACCAGGCCACGATCGGCGTCCTCGCGGTGCTTGCGGTCGGGACCGGCTGGTGGTGGCTGCTCGGGATCCTGGCGGCGCAGCTCGCCGTCGGGCTGACACTCGGCAGGCGATTCTGCCTGCCGTGTGTCGCCTACTTCGAGCTCGTCCAACGGCGCTTCGGCGAGGGACCGCTCGAGGACGCCCGCCCGCCGCGCTTCGCCAATCTCGTCGGCGCGCTCTTCCTCACGGCCGCAACGGCGTCATACGCAGCCGGCCTCGAGACCGCGGGCGCGGTCCTCGGCGGACTCGTCGCAGGGCTGGCGCTACTCGCGGCGGCGACGGGTTTCTGCACCGGCTGCGAGGCCTACAAGCTCGGCTCGTTCCTGCTCGGCCGTCCGTTCGTCTCTTGCCCGCTCCCGGAACAGCCGGCAGCGCGGCCTGAGTAGCGCGAGCCGTACCCTTTCCCGCGTGAAATCGGGACTTGCCCTTGTCGTCCCCGGCAACGGTCGCTTCGTGCGTGGGGGCGCGTACCGGATCAGCGGGGCCTGCCGCCGCCTCGTCAGCGAGGCCGAGCAGCTGGCGGAGCGGCTCGCGCCGCAGACCGTCGTGTTCAGCGGCTGGTCGCCGGTCGGCGACGTCCCCGAGGCCGAGCAGATGCGCGGTCTCTGGCGCGGGCCCGACCTCGAGCTGCTCGTCGAAGCGACCGCCGCAACCACTGCGCAGAACGCGGCACGGACGGTGCCGCTTCTGCGCGACCGCGAGATCGAACGCGCCGTGGTCGTGTGCACACCAGTGCACCTCTACCGCGCACGCTGGTTCTTCCATCGCCTCTACACGGCTCAGGGAATCGAGACGTCCTTTCACGTAGCACGGGTCGTTCCGACGCCGGCCGCGGTCATCTGGGAGCTCGCAGCCTTGACGGTTCTGCCACGACAGCTTCGGGCGGCCACGGCAGAACTCGAGGGCGAGACATGAGCGACACGCTTGTCTTCATCCCGGCGTGGAACGAGGAGGAGAACATCCCGGCTGTTCTGGACGAGCTCTGCAAGGAGCTTCCCGACGTCGACGTGCTGGTCGTCGACGACGGCTCCACCGACCGGACGGCCGAGCTCGCGCACGAGCACGGCGCAGCGGTGCTGTCACTCGGTACGAACCGAGGGCTTCCGA
>WNGA01005794.1_pt1 | contig 17758 bp, 14 predicted proteins | sample 5400061 | NCBI WGS metagenome assembly WNGA01 (sample SAMN13153366, study PRJNA577476) | soil metagenome | isolation source: 100 cm soil or saprolite under grassland replicate 2 | place: USA:California | collected 2016-06-15 | reverse complement strand
AGGACGACGAGCGCCAGACCCGTACATCGAAGAATCAATCCCAGTTTCGGGTTTCCCATATTTTTCTCCCTATCGGTTTGCGACTCCCGAACTCCGATTCGAAAATGTGCTCTTTCGATAATCTCCCCCTCCCTTCCGCTTAGTGCAGTGCTCAAATTCGGTTGCTCCAAGATTTTTTTCAAGAAGTACTTGTCCGCAAGCTCGGGAGCGCCTTCCGCGCGCTCCGGAGTGTCCGGATTCCAACACCTGGAGAGGTCTCGATCAATACGACCTTAGTCGTAGTAGGCAAATCTCCGAGGAGAGCCGAACTGGACGAGAATCGGTCGGCTGTGGTCCCTCGTCCGACCGGACCCCGGAGAGAGAACCCTGGCACGCTTACCCCCCTACCTTCCTCAGCGAACTCTGCCCGACCTGCGCGTCACTCTATAGCAATCCAGGCTTCAATCCAATGTGACGGATGGCACAATAGAGTGGTTTCTTCTTAGCGATTTGAACGCTTTACGGAGGATGGCCCAGATGCGGCCCGTTCCAGGCGGCCGCGGTGCAAGAACCGTTCCCGGCCGGTCGGCTGCGCCATATCCGCGATCGCCCCGGCTGTAGAGACCCGGCGCTCTGATACAAGGACGCCGAATGACCTCGCCTCCCGTTCTGGCCCGGGTCCTCCGAGGCGACCAGGTCGAGTCCCGCCATCGCGGGGACGCGGCCATTGTTGACGATTCGGGAGGGTTGCTGGCGGCCGCCGGCGCCCCGTCCCGGCCGATCTTTCTGCGTTCGGCGGCCAAGCCTTTCCAGGCTCTCCCTCTGCTCGAAGCCGGGGGGGCCGGTCGCTTCCGGTTGAGCGAACGAGAGATCGCGCTCATCTGCGCCTCCCATGGAGGAGAGCCCCGCCACGTCCGGACTGCCCTGCGGCTTTTGGAGAAGGGCGGCTTCCGCGTCCGCGACCTCGTCTGCGGGCCGGACCTGCCCTCGCACGAGCCTTCTGCCCGGGCCCTTCTCGCCCGCGGCGAGCGCCCGACGCGTCTCCACAACAACTGCTCCGGAAAGCACGCTGGACTTCTTCTGGCCTGCCGGCTACTCGGTTTGCCGGCGAAGACCTACTGGCGGCCCGACCATCCCCTCCAGGTTGCGATCCGCCGGAGGCTCGCCGCCTTGAGCTCGTTCCCCGAGGAGAAGATGGACGTCGCGATCGACGGTTGCGGTCTGGCGGTGTACCGCCTTTCGCTCTCCGCGCTCGCGCTCGCCTACGCGAGGCTGATGGCCCGCCGCGTGTCCGGAGAGACGCGGGGGGAGAGGGAGGCGCGCGCGCTGGTCGTCCGAGCGATGTCGAGAAACCCCGACATGGTCGCGGGGACCCGGTTCTTCACGACCGAGTTCCTGCGGGCGGGGGGCGGGCGGTGGATCGGGAAGGAGGGCGCCGAAGGCGTCTACGCCGTGGGTCTTGCCGCCGCGGCCATGGGAGGAAGGGCCGCCGGTATCGCGCTCAAGATCGAGGACGGGGCCGCGCGGGCGCGCCCGGCCGTGACTCTTGCCTTGATGCGCGAAATGCGCTGGCTGCCGGCTGCTGCTCGCCGCGCGCTCCGCGCGTTCGAGTCGCCGCCCGTGCGAAACGCCGCCGGAGCGATCGTCGGATCGATCGAGCCGGAAGTTCCTATAATTCGGCGCGATGCGGCGCACTGAGCCCGGTCGGTTCTCCGGGCCCGGCGTCGCCGCGGCGTCGCGTTAGCCGGCCCGTGCCCTTTCGCAACATCTCGGAGTTCGTCGCCGCACTCGAGGCAGATGGAGACCTCGTCCGCATCGCGCGCGAGGTCTCTCCGAGGCTCGAGATCGCCGAGATCGCGGACCGCGCGGTGAAGGGGGACGGGCCCGCGCTCTTCTTCGAGAACGTGGCCGGATCGTCGATGCCGGTCGCGATCAATCTCTTTGCTTCGCGCCGGCGCATGCTCCGAGCTCTCGATCTCTCCGGTTGGGAGGAATGGGACTCACGGCTGGAGCCTCTTCTCGATCCGAAGCCGCCCGAGGGACTGCTCGAGAAGCTGAAGACGATCCCGAAGCTGACCGAGCTCGCGCACGTCTTTCCGAAGAACGTGCGCTCGGCGCCCTGCCAGGAGGTCGTCCTGACCGGCGACTCCGTCGATCTCGGAAAGTTGCCGGTCCTGACGTGCTGGCCGCAGGACGCCGGCCCTTTCATCACCCTTCCCCTGGTGATCACGCGCGATCCCGCCACCCGCAAGGTCAACGTCGGCGTCTACCGGATGCAGGTCTTCGATCGGAACACGACCGGCATGCACTGGCAGAAGCACAAGGACGGCGCGGGCCAGGCGCGGGGATACGAACGGGAGGGCAGAAGGATGGAGGTGGCGGTCGCGATCGGCGCGGACCCGGCGACGGTTTTCTCGGGCGTCGCGCCGCTCCCGCCCGGAATCTCGGAGTTCCTGTTCGCGGGGTTCGTACGCGGGGAGGGGGTGCCGCTCGTCGACGGAAGGACCGTCGACGTACCGGTGCCGGCGGACGCGGAGATCGTGCTCGAAGGCTACGTCGATCCGGGGGAGCGCCGGCGCGAAGGTCCGTTCGGCGACCACACCGGGTTCTATTCGCTGGACGACGACTTCCCGGTCTTTCACGTGACGGCGGTGACCCGCCGCCGCGAGCCGGTTTATCTGACGACCATCGTCGGCAAGCCGCCGATGGAGGACGGCTTCCTGGGAGAGGCGGTCGAGCGTCTCTTTCTTCCGCTCGTGCGCCGGATGATCCCGGAGCTCGTCGACATGCACCTGCCGGTCGAGGGGATCTTCCACAACCTGATGCTCGTCTCGATCGACAAGCGGTATCCCGGTCACGCCCGCAAGACGATGCACGCGATCTGGGGCACGGGGCAGATGATGTTCACCAAGACGATCGTCGTTTTCGATCGGGACGTGGATCTGCGCAATTTTCCGGAGGCGCTCTGGCGGACGCTGACCGCGATCGATCCGGAGCGCGACATCGAGTTCGTTCACGGACCGGTGGACGAGCTCGATTTCGCCGCGCGCCTGCCCTGCTACGGCAGCAAGATGGGAATCGACGCGACCCGGAAATGGAAGGAGGAGGGGTTCCTCCGCCGCTGGCCGGACGAGATCGTCATGAGCGCGGACGTCCGCAGCCGGATCGATGCGATCTGGTCGGAGCTCGGGATACGCCTTCGGCGTTGACCCGGAACCGGAGACCCGGACTTGAGGAGCGCTGTTAGAATCGAGGGCTCGGTGGGTACGCAATTGAAGGTCCTCGTCGTCGATCCCGATTCCGAATCGCGCGACGCGCTGCGCCGCGCCTTTCCCGACGCCGGAGGGCAGGTCCGGAGCGTCGGCTCGGCTCTCGAGGCCGGCCGACATCTTTCGGAATTCCTGCCCGACGTCGTCGTCGTGGCCCTCGATCTTCCCGCGGCGGACGTCGAGAGCCTGCTCGCCGAGGCGCGTCGGCGCAAGCCGCATCGCGCCGCCTGGGCGCTCGCTCCGGCGGGCCGGTTCGAGGACGCAATGGCGGCGATCGAAAACGGCGCCGACGATTTCCTCTGGAGGCCGGTTTCCACCGCGCGCGTTGCTCTCCTCTCGGAGAATTTCCGGCGCCGCCGGGAAGAGCGGGAGCGCGGCGAGGAAACTCGACTGAGGCTCGCCCGCGTCGAGGCCGCGGTCGCTCTGCCCGGTCGCTCGTCGCGCTGGGCCGGAGCGATGGCTGCGATCGAGCGCCTTGCGGCGGAGCGCGCGGTGCTCGTCACGGGAGAAGAGGGCACGGAGAAGGAAACCGCGTCGAGGTTCCTGCACCGTCTCTCTCCGCGCGGCGCCGAGCCGTTCGTGAAAGCAGCGGACGGAGAGGAGTTCGTGGAGGCGCTCGCGAGAGCGGGGAGCGGCACCCTCTCCGTGACCGGCATCGATCGGCTGTCCCCTGCCGTCCAGGAGATGGTCCTCGCGGCTCTCGACGCCGGGACCGGACCCGGCCTCGTCCTGTCGGCGGAGCGCGATCCTGCGGAAGCCGTGCGGCGCGGCGATCTCACCGCGGCGATCGTCGATCGCCTCGAGGGATGCGTCGTCCATCTGCCGCCGCTCCGCGAGCGGGGCGACGACGTCGCGCGGCTCGCGCGGCACTTCCTCGAGGAGGCGAGCGGCACGGCGGCGTTCGACCCGGAAGCCATGGACGCCCTGACCACGCACGACTGGCCGGGCAACGTCACCGAACTCCGGGAGGCGGTCCGGCGCGCGGCCCGGCTCGCCGAAGGACCGACGATCGGTCCGACGGTCGTCCGCTCGGTCCTCGGGCGGCCGCTCGCGGCACGCGGGTCGCGAAGGCGGAAGGTCCCGGTCGTGCGCATCGCGGTCGGCGACTCGCTCGCCGACGTCGAGCGCCGGCTGATCCAGAAGACGCTCGAGTTCGCCCGCGGCAACAAGCGCAAGACCGCCGAGCTCTTGAAACTTTCTCTGAAGACGATCTACAACAAGATCAAAGAGTACGGGCTCGAGCACTAGATCTCGGAGCGAGCGGCCCGCCGCGCGTACAATCGACGCGTGCGTGAAGATCGCCGGCCGAGCCTCTGGAAGTCCCTGAAGCGCGCGCTCGCCGGACCGGCGGCCGGGAGTCCCTCGGAAGAGCCCGCGTCCGTTCCGCGTGCCGAGCCGGGGGCCTCCGTGCCTCCTGCGCCGGCTCTTCCCGACTTGCGCGAAGCTCCTCCATTTCTCGTGGAGACCGAGCCGGCCGTGGAGGTCCCGCCCGAGCCAACGCGGGAAGCGCCGGCCACGGAGTCGCCGCAGAAGGGAGCGGGACGCCCGTCTCCCACGCCGACAGAAACCGGGGGTGCTTCCGCGCCGCCGACGCGGCTCGCCCGCGGACTCGCGTCGTTTTCGCGGAGGAACCCGGAGAGAGAAAAGAAGTTCGCGCATCTTCTCCACGACAATCCGTCGGACGAGAAAAAGGAGTCTCCGTCGCCCGGGCGGCGGAGCTGACGGCTTCCGTGGCTTCGATGCGAACGCCGCAGGACCTCACTTCCGAGGTCCGTCGCATCCGGGAACGGGCCCGGTCGCTATCCGGCTTCTGGATCTCCGAGTTCGCGGCGGCGATCGCCTCTCTCGAATGGGCTCTCGGTAAGCGGGACGAGTCGCCTTCCGAGGATCTCGGTTCGCCGGCGAGCGAGCACGGAAAAATCGCCGGGCGACTGCTCGAGGCGGTGGCGAAAGAAGCGAAGAAGCCGACGAGAGTTTCGAAGCCGAAGAAGACTTCGGAGCCGAAGAAGAGGTAGCGGCCTCGTTCAGCCCCGGCGCAGGTTGAGCCGGACGGCCTGTTGCTGGAACCGGCGGGCATCGGGAAACCTCTTCATGGCGGCAAGAACGTTCGCGTAGGTGGAGGTGCCGCGGACCCGAGCGATCTGCCACTGCCAGGACTTCGGCGTCTCGAGCAGCATCCGCTCGATCGCGTCTCGCCTTTCCAGGAAGGCCAGCGTGGAGCGCCCGATCGCTTCTTCGTTTCCGTCGCGCCGCACGGCGATGACCGATGTTTCGTCGTAGTACACGACCGCCCAACGGGAGTCGCTCGCAAGAAAACGCACCAGCGCCTGATGGTTTGGCCACCAGTGAAACAGAAAGGCGGTCTGGACCCCGCGGCGATCCATCTCGGACTGCCACTCGTCCGGTCGCTGCACCTCGCGAATGTAGGGCCCGAGAAAGTCCACGCCGTACACTTCACCGCGGCCATCGATGTAGACGCCGCCGGGAATCGGCTGCGCCCAGGTCAGATACCCGCCGGTCGTGAAGTCGTTGAAGAGCGGCCCCGGCAGTCTCTGCTCCTTCAGGAAGGCCGCCGCCCGGACGGGAAAGTACATCTCGATCATGCCGAGCCCGAACTCGTGGAACTCGTTGTTCGTGCGGTAGAAGCCGTTCGAGACGACGAACCAGCAAGCCGCGACGAGTGCTGGAACGAGAACCACGGCGAGCGCGCGACGAGCGGCCGCGGTCACCGCGGCGGGCGCGATTCGAATGCGCTCGGCGAGCACGGCAAGGCAGCTCGCGATGCAAGGACCGCCGGCCATCGCGAGGAGTGCCATGTTTCTTCTCGCGAGAGTCGAGAGATATCCGACCCCCACGAGAAGGGCAAGGTCGGAGAGATCGACGTGCCGTGCCGGCTCGGACCGCTCCTGCGCGGATCGGGCGGGTTGGGATGGAGCGGCGTCGCGACGTCGTCGGGCGCGTTCGTGTCGCCGGCGGTCGGCTCGGCGGGCGCCCTTTGCGGGACCGGCGGCCGATGCCGGTCGTCGAAACGCCGTGAGGAGGAGCGCCGCGAGCGCGACCGCGACGGCAAAATAGAAGAAGACCCGGTAGGCACGGATCGAGTACGTCACGAAGTAGCCTTCGAACGGGCGGGCAAGCTCACCGATCGACCGGAAGAAGGGATAGGCGCCGTTCATCTCCGAGATCAGGACGAACGGGAAGAGAGCGCCTTTCAGTCCGAACGGATTGACGACCGTGGCCAGAAGGGCTGCCGCTCCGCTTGCCAGCACGCGCGAGCGCACGCGCGGGTCCACGGAACGGCGCCATCCCGGCGGAAGAACGGCGAAGTCCGACAGGAGCGTCCCGGCCATCTGGCATGCAATCACGACCTCGCCGACGATGAAGAGGGAATGGCAGTTGGCGAACAGACACATGACCACGGGCAGGAGCCAGAGTCTCTTGCGGCCGGCGACGCGGCCGGTGGCGTAGAGCCAGAGAATCACCTGAATGAGCAGGTACGAAACCATTTCCGGCCGGATCGCGAAACGCTCCTGCGAGATGACGACGGCCCAGGCTCCGAGCAGAGCTGCCGGGACCGGCCCCACGTGGCGGCGAAGATTCACGAGAAGGAGTGCAATGGCCGCGGAATAGGTCGCGGCGGCGGCGAGCACGAGCAGGGAGGGGCCACCGAGCCGGTACAGTCCGTAGATCAGGACGTCGAAAAGCCACTGGACGTTCGTCCAGGCGTGGTCCCGCACGGTCCAGGACAGAGGATCGTGGGAGGGCACGGAACCGTGTGTGACGATCCACCGGCCGCTCGCCAGATGCCACCAGGTATCCGAGTTGTCGAGCCGGCGCAGAGCGAGCGAAGCGACCAGTGCGACGACGAGAGCCGGCAGCACGCGCTCCAGGCGGTCGATCACGTCTCGTGCGCGCGGCCAAATGGCAGAGGACCGGAGGTCCATGGAACGGACGAGGTTCTGATCCGCTAGTTGTTGACGGCGAAGAGGGCCGCCGCGAGCCGCTCGCCCTTGGGTCCGGACTGGCGAGTCGCCTCGTACGCGACCCGGCCGGCGGGCACGCCCCCCTCGGCGATCTTTCGTGCGCGATCGAGCTCGCGCTTGACGACGCTCTCGAGGCTCATGTAGCTGCCCCAGCCCTTCTGAAGCGTGCCGTTCACGGACAGGCCGGGCGTGCTGCCGAGCTCGATCGATGCGGCAAGCGCCCCCTCGTACTTGATCTGTTCCGTCACCGCCTCGTCGTCCATGTCGCGCTGGAAACGCGCGACGTCGAGGCTGAGCGCCCGGGCGTGGGCGACGAGGTCCGCCTCCTCGCGCTGACCGGGGTTCGCGAACAGGAGGTCGTGGAACTCCCAGAACTTTCCTTGCCGGAAGGCGGCGAGCGAGGCCGCGGCGAGGCGCGCGGCCCGGCCGTGGATCGCGAGGGCGTTCTGCTTCAGGACGATGCGGACGTCGTTGGGGTACTTACGGGCGAGGTACTTGATGGGCTCCACGACCCGGGGACAAACGGGGCATTGGAAGTCGGTGAAAAGGAAGATCCGAACCGGCGCGTTCTCCGGCCCACACGCCGGAGACGTTCCGGGCGTTCCGTCGAGCCCGGCCACCAGCGCCGGGGCGGGCTCGACCGCCAGCGGCAGCGGCGGAGTGCTGCCCGGTTTGGCTTCCAGGCCGATCAGCTCCTGAGGGGTCAGAGCCGGCGGCTCTTCCGACATGAGCGCAGGCGTTGCGCTCGTTATCGTGGTTCCGGCTGTCGTCACGGGTTTCTTGACGGCGCTCGCGGAGCATCCCGCGGCGAGGCTGATCGCGAGGACGGCGAGACTCCGTATCGTCATGTTCGTCATGGCGGGTAGGGTACCGCGACCGGGACGTGGTGCCGGAGGTGGGAGTCGAACCCACACGCCCGGGAGGGGCGGGGGATTTTGAGTCCCCTGCGTCTGCCATTCCGCCACTCCGGCCGAGATCGCATGATAGCGGCAAGCCTCCCGCGACGAATGGGGGACGTCCGGCGCGGCCGACGCGAGACCCGGGAAAGTTGAGTTTTTCGAGGGTTTTCTCTATAATCCGCTGCTCCGCAGTTCTTTATTGTTTTTGTTTGAGGAGGTTTCTGTGGGATTTCGAGTCGGAGAGAAGGTCGTCTACCCGAATCACGGCGTGTCCGTGGTCGAAAAGATCGGCGAAGGCTTCGTGACGGACTCGGCCCCGGTTTCTCCGCGCAGCTTCTATCATTTGCGCCTTCTGGCGAACAACTCCAAGGTCATGGTTCCAATCGGGAACACCGATCTGATCGGCTTGCGGCGGCTCACCCAGCGGAAAGACGTCTCCGGTCTCATGAAGACTCTGTCCGACGGCCGCTTCTCGGCGACCGGCGACTGGAAGGGCCGCTACAAGCAGAACCTCGACAAGATGAAGAGCGGCCGGCTGCACGACATCGCGGACGTCCTGAAGACCTTGAACTTCATCATGACGCGCAAGACCCTCTCCTTCCGCGAAAAGAAGATGTACGAGCGCGCCAAGTACCTGATCGTCTCGGAGATCGCCGTCATCAACAACATGGACGAGGGAGAGGTGGAGAGGCTCGTGGACCGGGCGCTGGCGAAGTCCGCACAGATCCGGGCGGCCAGCCACTGACCCGTCTCGGATAAGATCTCGACCGAAAAGGAGGCGCCGGCCTCCTTTTCTTTTGGGATCGGTCTCGGGACTAGAATCGCCGCGATGAGACGGCTCGTTCCCGTGATCACCTTCGCTGCCGCCGCGGCCATGGGATCACTCCTGGCCGACACCCTTTCGGACGTTCTCAAGGCCGACCTCGCCCGGGAACGGCGCCGGCTGGCCGCCGACGCCTCCCAGCTCGCCGACGTGTCGCGCCGCCTCGAGACGGCCACATCGGATCTCTCCGCCGCCAGCCGCGCGGTCGCGGACCTCGTGGGCCGCCCCGACGCCAGCGGCGAAGAAATCACCCGCCGCGAGGACGCGGTCGCCGGGGCGGAGCAGGAGCTGCGTACGCTCCTGGATCGCCGACGGATCGTCGTCGAGCGGATCCTGGAGCGTCGGCGCAACGTCGCGCTCTTGGACGCCGAGCTGCGTGGGAAGGCGCGGCCCGCCGCCACGGCCGACCTTCTCACCGGCCGCTGGACGGTCTCCCTCGAGCCGGGTGAACAGCGCGGGATCTTCCGGATGTCGCTCGACGGCACTCTCGTGTCGGGCGACTACACGCTGGAAGGGGGCTTCTCCGGGTCGCTGCGGGGCACGCTCATCGGCGACCGGCTGCGGGTCGAGCGCGTCGACTCGCAGCTCGGTTTCGTCGGAATCTTCTACGGACGCCTCGCCCGGGACGGAAGCGCGATCGCCGGCACGTGGGAGTCGACCACCTTCGGCGTGGGTGCGGCCGGCTCCGGACGCTGGCGCGCGGTTCCGCTCAAGGAAGAGACGGAAGAGTCGCCGTGACCACCGGGCGGCGGCTTCCGATCCTGTCGGTCTTGGTCGGCGCGCTTCTCGGATTCATCGGCGGGTATTTCGCCGGAGGCGGAGGGCGTCCGGTGATTGCGCCGGCCGCAGTGGCACCCGAAAGCGCCGCCGGAAGTCTCCCGGATCTCCAGCGCGCCGTGGAGAAAGATCCGGAGAACCCGCAACTCCTGATCGCACTCGGCAACGCGTGGTACGACCGGGAAGACTGGGACCGCGCGATCCAGGCCTACGAAAAGGCGCGCCGCAAGGCGCCGGGGAACCCGAACCTCCTCTCCGACCTCGGCGCCGCCTACCGGAACCGTGGCGATTTCGACAGAGCGGTCCCGCTGTTCGAGCGGGCGCACGAGAACGACCGGGAGCACTGGCAATCGCTCTTGAACCTCGTGCTCCTCCACGCCTACGACCTGCACGATGCGGCGGGAGCGCAGCGCTGGTTCGACGAACTGAAGCGTCGCTACCCGGAGATCCCCGACCTCGAGAGGATCCAGGAGCGCATTTCGACTCTGCGGGCGTCGTGAGCCGCGTCGCCCTCTTCGTCTTCCTCGTCTTTTTCCTTCTCGCCCTCCTGCGACTGGCGCGTCCGTTGCTCCACGCGGGTCGAGCGAGGTTCGGCCGTTCTGTGCCCCGCCCTCACGAGGCCGAGATGGTGCGCGACCCCATCTGCGGCACCTGGATCGATCGCCGGCTGGCCCTGATGGGACGGCGGGGGGGCGAGACCGTTTCCGTCTGCTCGGAGAAGTGCCTCCGCGAGCTCGAGTCCGCATGAGCGGGCTCCTCTTCGACCGGGAAGACCGGAAGCGAGCCGCAGTGGAGAGCTCGGCGGGAGCGCCTCTCGCGGACCGGATGCGACCGCGCTCGCTCGACGAGGTCGAAGGCCCCGGGGAGGTCGTCGGCACGAACGGCTTCCTCTTCCGTGCGATTGCCGAAGATCGGGTGCCGTCGCTCATCTTCTGGGGTCCTCCCGGCGTCGGGAAGACGACGCTGGCGAGATTGATCGCCGCCCAGACCTCCTCCCGATTTCTCGCCTACTCCGCGATCGCGACGGGCGTCCGAGAGATGCGCGAAGTCCTTGAGGCGTCGCGGGCGCTCAAGGCAAAGGCAGGGCAGCGGACGATCCTGTTCTTGGACGAGATTCATCGTTTCAACCGGGCGCAGCAGGACGTCTTCCTTCCGTACGTCGAGACCGGCGACGTGATCCTGATCGGCGCCACCACGGAAAACCCCTCCTTCGAGCTGAACGGCGCGCTTCTCTCCCGCTGCAAAGTCGTGGTGCTGGAGCCGCTGTCGCCCGACGCGATCGTCCGGATCGTCCGCCGCTCCCTCGAGGACATCCCGCGAGGCTTGGGTTCGCGCGACTTCCGGCTCGACGACGAGGCGCTGTCGTTCATCGCGCAGACCGCGGGCGGCGACGCGCGCCGCGCGTTGAACCTCCTCGAGGCCGCCGCCGCCGACGCGGAGACCTCAAAGACCCGCACGATCGACGCCGCGCGCTTGAAAGACCTGCTTCAGCGCAAGGTCCTCCTCTACGACAAGGCGGGGGAGGAGCACTACAACCTGATCTCGGCGCTCCACAAGTCGATGCGCGAATCCGACCCGGACGCGACCGTGTACTGGATGGTGCGGATGCTCGAAGCGGGGGAGGAGCCGCTCTATCTCGCGCGGCGGATCGTGCGCTTCGCTTCCGAGGACGTCGGGCTCGCCGATCCGAGGGCGCTCTCGATCTCTCTGGACGCCAAGGAGTCCTACGATTTCCTCGGCTCGCCCGAGGGGGAGCTGGCTCTCGTCGAAGCCGCGGTCTACTGCGCGCTCGCCCCCAAGTCGAACGCTGTCTACATCGCCGAAGGGGAGGCGAAGAAAGATGTGGCGGAGCGCCCGGCGGAACCGGTGCCCCACGTCGTCCGAAACGCCGTGACGCGCCTTATGAAAGACGTCGGGTACGGCCGCGGCTATCGCTATGCGCACGACGAGCCGGAGGGAGTCGGCGGAATCGAGTGCCTGCCCGACCGCCTGCGCGGAAGGCGCTACTACAGGCCCGGAACGTCGGGAGAGGAAGCCGAGCTCTCGCGAAGACTCGAGGAAGTGCTGGAGACGAGAAGAAAGAAGAGCCGGGAAACGGATGACGGGAAGGGGGAAACGAAGCGTTAGCTTTCGCTTTCCCGTTTTTGTTTCCCGCTTTACGGCTCCTCTCTCCGGTAGTTCGGCGCTTCCTTCGTGATGATCACGTCGTGCGGGTGCGACTCCTTCAGCCCAGCTGAAGTGACCCGTACCATCTTCGACTTCGTCCGCAGCTCCTCGATCGTTCGCGCGCCGGTCAACCCCATCCCGCTGCGCAGCCCGCCGGTCAACTGGTGGATCATCCCCTCGACCGAGCCCTTGTAGGGCACCATGCCCTCGATGCCCTCCGGCACGAGCTTCGAAAGCGAGGCGTCGGTCGAGGCTTCGACCCCCATCGACTCCTGGAAGTAGCGGTCCGAGGAGCCCGACTTCATCGCCGCGAGAGACCCCATGCCGCGATACGCCTTGAAAGTGCGTCCCTGGTACAGGATCGTCTCGCCCGGCGACTCCTCGGTTCCGGCGAGCAGCGATCCGATCATCACGGCGTGCGCGCCCGCCGCGATCGCTTTGACCACGTCTCCGGAGAACTTGATGCCGCCATCGGCGATGAGGGGCACGCGCGTTCCCCGGGTCGCCCGCGCGCACTCGCGGATCGCGTGGATCTGCGGAACGCCGGCTCCCGTGACGACGCGGGTCGTGCAGATCGAGCCGGGCCCGATACCGACCTTGACCGCGTCCGCGCCGAGCCTCACGAGGTCGCGCGCGCCCTCTTCCGTCGCGACGTTGCCCGCGATGATCGGCGTCGCGGAGAACTTCTTCCTCAGCAGCTTCAAAGCGTCCAGGACCCCCTGGCTTTGGCCGTGCGAGGAATCGAGCACGAGGACGTCCACCTGCGCAGAGACGAGCTCGGATGCCCGCTCGACCAGGTCGTTGGCGACCCCGACCGCGGCGCCAACGCGCAGCCTCCCCAGCCGGTCCTTCGCGGCGCTCGGGTACTTGATGGCCTTCTGGATGTCCTTGACGGTGATCAGGCCCTTCAGGTTGCCGTTTCGGTCCACGACGAGCAGCTTCTCGATCCGGTGTCGGTGGAGGAGCTCTTTCGCCTGCTCGAGCGTCGTTCCAACGGGCGTCGTGATGAGACGCTCCTTGGTCATTCGCGAGGAGATCGGCCGGTCGAGACGCGTCTCGAACCGCAGGTCGCGGTTCGTCAAGATGCCGACGAGCTTGCCCTTTTCGTCGATGACGGGAACCCCCGAGATCTTGAACCGCGCCATCAAATCGAGCGCCTCGGCGATCCTCTGCTCGGGGCGCACCGTCACCGGATCCACGATCATTCCGGACTCGGATCGCTTGACCCGGTCCACCTCTTCGGCCTGCTCGGCGATCGAGAGGTTCTTGTGGATAACGCCCAGGCCGCCCTGCTGCGCCATCGCGATCGCGAGGCGCGACTCGGTGACGGTGTCCATCGCCGCGGAGACGATCGGGATGTGCAGGGGGACGGAGTCGGTCAACCGCGTGCGGAGATCCACGTCGCGCGGGTGAGCGCGCGACCGCGCCGGGAGGAGCAGGACGTCGTCGAAAGTGAGCGCGAGCGGCAGGGTCTCGCCTCGACCGCGAAGAGAGACGCGCGGGCGTGCCATCAGGCTCCCGCCGCGGCGGCGCCGTGACACTTCTTGTATTTCTTGCCGGAGCCGCATGGGCAGGGGTCGTTCCGGCCGACCTTCGGGCCCGCGCGATGGATTGTCTCGACCTTCGCGTCCTGGCCTCCCGAGGCGGCCGCGCCGTAGGAGTAGTTCACGTTCGCGCGGCGGCGCGAGGGCATCGCGACCGGTGCGTGGCGAGCCTCTTCGTCGACGAGCTCGCCTTCCGCTTCGCGGATCACCGGCTGGAGGCGGAAGAGGTACTGGACGATCTGGTCCTCGATCCGCTCCTTCATCAGGGTGAAAAGCTCGAAGGACTCCTTCTTGTACTCGACCAGAGGATCGCGTTGTCCGTAGCCGCGCAGCCCGATGCCTTCTTTCAAGTGGTCGATGGCGAGCAGGTGATCCTTCCACTGCTGGTCGACGACCTGCAGCATCACGAACCGCTCGTGGAGGCGCATCGTCTCGGAGCCGAGGACCTTTTCCTTGGCCTCGTAGATTTCGGAGAGCGCCGCCAGGAGCGTGTCTCGGATCTCGTCCCGGGCCTTGCCGGTCAAGTCCAGCGTCCCGGCGTCGATGCCGAAATACTCCTTGAGGTCCACGTCGAACGCGGCCATGTCCCACTCGTCGAACGACTTGTCCTCCGGCAGATTCCGGCCGAGGGTGTAGTCGAGAATGACGTCCGCGAGCGCGAGGATTTCGTCCTTGCTCTGATCGCCTTTCAGGATGTCGCGCCGCAGACCGTAGATCTCCTCGCGCTGCCGATTCATCACGTCGTCGTACTCGAGCAGGTGTTTGCGGGTCTCGAAGTTTCGCCCTTCGACCTGCTTCTGCGCCCGCTCGATGGCCCGGGAGACCATCCCGTGCTCGATGGGAACGCCTTCCTCCATTCCGAGCTTGCGCATGATGTTCTGGAGGCGGTCGGAGCCGAAGATGCGCATCAGGTCGTCTTCGAGCGAAAGGTAGAAACGCGACGAGCCGGGATCGCCCTGGCGGCCGCTCCGGCCGCGGAGCTGGTTGTCGACGCGGCGGGACTCATGCCGTTCGGTCCCGAGGATGTGCAGGCCCCCCGCGGCCAGGACCTTCTCGCGGTCTTTCGTCGCCTCGGTGCGGAGCTCCCCGGAGAGCGCGGTGAACTCCTCTGGAGAATTCGTCTCCGCGCGCCGGTGCTCGGCGAACGCGTCGGGGTTGCCGCCGAGCACGATGTCGGTTCCGCGGCCTGCCATGTTCGTCGCGATCGTGACGGAGCCCGACTTGCCCGCCTGCGCGACGATCTCGGCCTCCTTCTCGTGGAACTTCGCGTTCAGGACGACGTGTGGCACCTTGCGGGTCTTCAGGAGTCCCGAGAGCCGTTCGGACTTCTCGATCGAGACCGTACCGACCAAGACCGGCTGGCCCTTTTCGCGGAGAGCCACGATCTCGTCGGCCACGGCGTCGAACTTCTCCCGCTCGGAGGCGTAGACGACGTCCTGGTGGTCGATGCGGATCATCGGCATGTTGGTCGGAACGACCACGACGTCGAGCTTGTAGATCTGGTGGAATTCCCCTGCCTCGGTGTCCGCGGTGCCGGTCATGCCCGCCAGCTTTTCGTAGAGGCGGAAGTAGTTCTGGAGCGTGATCGTCGCGAGCGTCTGGTTCTCGCGCTCGATCCGGACGCCTTCCTTCGCCTCGACGGCCTGGTGGAGCCCGTCGGACCAGCGTCGCCCGGGCAGTACGCGACCGGTGAACTCGTCGACGATCAGGACCTGGCCGTCCTTCAACATGTAGTCGACGTCTTTCTTGTAGAGCGCGTGCGCGCGCAGAGCCTGCTCGGTGCCGTGGAGCAGGTCGATGCTCGTCAGCTCGTAGAGGTTCTTGACGCCGAGCAGCTTCTCGGCCTTGGCGACTCCTTCCTCGGTCAGAACCGCCGTGCGCGACTTCTCGTCGACCAAGTAGTCGCCGGTCGTCACCTTGTTGCCGTACTTGTCCTTGGTCTCCTCTCCCTTGACGAGGCGGGGAATGATCCGGTTGCACTTGTAGTAGTTCTCGGTGTTCTCCTCGGAGGGTCCGGAGATGATGAGGGGCGTCCGCGCCTCGTCGATCAGGATCGAGTCCACCTCGTCGACGATCGCGTAGACGTGGCCTCTCTGGACCATCGACTCCAGCTCGAACTTCATGTTGTCGCGCAGGTAGTCGAAGCCGAACTCGTTGTTGGTCCCGTAGGTTACGTCGCAGGCGTACTGTCTCTTCCGCTCTTCGTCGGAGAGCGAGTTCTGGATGCACCCGACGGAGAGCCCGAGGAACCGATAGACCTTGCCCATCCAGTCCGCGTCGCGGCGCGCGAGGTAGTCGTTGACCGTGACGACGTGGACCCCGCGCCCGGTCAGCGCGTTCAGGTAGACGGGCATCGTGGCCACGAGCGTCTTGCCCTCGCCCGTCTTCATCTCGGAGATCTTGCCCTGGTGCAGCACCATGCCGCCGATCAGCTGGACGTCGAACGGGCGCATCCCGAGCGCGCGCACGGACGCCTCCCGCACGATTGCGAAGGCCTCCTCGAGAAAGTCGTCGAGCGCCCGCACCCGGGCCTGCTTCGCGTCCTCCTCGGCAAACCCGTCGAGCTTGCCGGCCAGGCGCGCCTTCAGCTCGGCGGTCTTGCCGCGCAACTCGTCGTCGGAGAGCTTCTGGAGAGCCGGCTCGAGCGCGTTGATCCGCTCGACGCGCGGCAGGAGCTTCTTGATGTCGCGCTCGTGCTGGGTTCCAAAGACTTTGGCGAGGACCCGGTCGATCATTTAGGCCGTCAACAACTCAGACGGGGAGAATTATTCACGAAAATCGGAAGGCCCGCCGGGCCGCTCGATACCGGAAATGGCAGAGAGATCGATCCAAAAATCCTTCGGTCTGTCCGACATCCTTTTGACCCTTTCTCCAATCCCGAGTGGCATTTCCCGTCAGGGTTTTCCGCCTCGCGCGAGCTTGTTCCTTGCCGGACAGGCTCTTAGCGACGCGCAACCGAAGGTACGGCGCTCGCAAAGTGTCAATGATCATGGCAGAGCCGCGCCCACTGCGAGTGCCCAAGAACGCGCTCGAGGTCGAGCTCGCACTGGCGGGCGCCGCCCCGAGACAGGTGGAGCTCTTCCTCGCGGAACACGAATCGCACGGTTTCCACCGGCAGGGGGTGCTCAACCTCCTCGTCGGCCAGGTCGGTTCCTTTCTTCCGGTGCGCGACCTCGAGACGGGGGAATGGGAATCGTTCAATTCTCGCGCGGTCGCCTGGATCGGGATCTCCGGCGCCTCGATCGATGCGGAAGAATCGGGCGACGAGCTCTTCGAGCAGCGCCGGTCCGTCCGCGTCGCGCTCGCCGCGGGGAACTGGCTCGAAGGAGAGGTTCTCTACTCGGGGCCGGACGGCGGCTCCCGCCTCGTCGACCATCTGAACCGGAACGAGCGCTATTTCCGGCTCTGGAGAGGGGACCGCGTCTTTCTCGTGAACAAGGAATGGGTGCTGCGGGTCGTGGAAAACGGCCACGACGCGGAGTAGCCATGGCGCAGATCGACCAGCTCCTGGGATCGATCGCGCGGTTCGGCGCGACCGGCGCCGTCCTGGCGAGTGACGAGAAGGTGATGCTGTCGTTTCCCGGCGGACCGCGCTATGCCTCCCAATCGACCCCGCACACTTCGCTCGTACGTCTCGTGGAGGAGATCCTCCCGGCGGGGATCGAGCTTCACCGCGACGGAAGTACCACGTTTCCCTATCGCAACGGAGGGGGTCCGGTGGTCATTCGCGTGGAGGCGGATTCGTCCCGGTGGAGAGTCACGATCGAAAAGGCGGACGCCGCTTCCGAATCGGTCGTCGCGCCGGAGCTGCCGTCGCCGATCTTGGCCCCGTCTGGAAGCGAGACTCCCCGGGAAGAGCCTCCGCGCCGACCGCTGTCCGAGGTGCAAGTGACCGCAGCGATCGATCGGATGCTCCTGGCGATGCTCGAAATGGGAGCTTCCGACCTCCACCTCTCGACCGACACGCCGCCTCGAGTCCGGGTCCACGGCGAAATGAAGGTCCTGCCCGGCGCCGAGGCGACCCGGGAGCACGTTCTGCTCGAGCAGCTGTACGAGATCACGCCCGACCGGAATCAGCAGGAGTTCGAGACGCGCAACGACACCGACTTCGCTCACTCGATACCGGGCGTTTCGCGCTTCCGGGCGAATCTCTTCCGCGACCGGCGCGGGCCCGGCGCGGTCTTCCGCGCGATTCCCTTCGAGATCCGGACACCCGAGGAGCTCGGCCTGCCGAAGCAGGTCCTCGATCTCTGCTCTCTGACCAAAGGGCTCGTTCTGGTCACCGGACCGACCGGATCGGGCAAATCGACGACGCTCG
>WNGA01005793.1_pt1 | contig 17763 bp, 12 predicted proteins | sample 5400061 | NCBI WGS metagenome assembly WNGA01 (sample SAMN13153366, study PRJNA577476) | soil metagenome | isolation source: 100 cm soil or saprolite under grassland replicate 2 | place: USA:California | collected 2016-06-15 | reverse complement strand
GCGGACGGCGTCACCGCCCTCGACGTTTCACGGCTCAGGGGCGGCACGATGACCGTCAACGGCATCAAGATGATCGTCCCCTGCAACACCTTGCTCCAGTTGCCAGCCGCCACCATGATGTGGGCCGACCTGTTCGACCCGGCCACGTCGACACCGATCGGCAGTTACATCGGCGCGGCCACTAGCGCGGTCCCCGCGAACCCGACTGTCCCTCTCACGAAGACCGGGCTCGCCCTGGCGGATAACCCGATGCCGTTCCCCTCGTTCGCGGTGAACGTCAACGGCAACGTGGTCAACGGAAAGTACATCGTCGGGTTGATCGTCCCCGTCACGCAGCAGGACCTGAACGCCAGTTCGGGACTCGTCACCTACATCGACTACGCGTTCGGCTCGTTCCGAGTCGGCGGGATCGAAGTGGCCGGGTCAACTTTTTGCGACGCGGCGCTGCCTGGGGGCGGACCGGCATGCCCCGGGGCCCTGGTGCAGTTCAATGACCCGGTCACTGACTCGCCGGCTGGCAGCGGGCGCTGGGGCTTGACCCACAGCATCGATCCGCGCTTCAGCGGCGACGACGCAAACACGACCATCCATACCTCCACGGGCATCCCGCTGTGCATTCCCCGTGTGGCGCCTTCCGCGATCGATCCGGAATGCCCGCTGGGCAACCGTCCTCTGAACGGGGACACGAGATTCCCCGTCGATCCGTTCCTGGCGGTCGGCGCACCCCTGAAGATCTTCGACATGCCGCCGCCGCCGGGTCAGCCGGGCGCAGATCCTACCGGGTTCCCCGACGCGACGAAGCAGGTGCCCCTGATGGTTGGTGACCAGGTCGTTTACTCGGGCACGCTCTACAAGATCAACCCCCTGGCCACTGTAATTGACCCTGTTACCGGAGCAACCATCCCCGATAACACCGCGGCCAACACGTACATTTCCGCCCACACGGTGGAAAGTGTCCTCGGCATCTTCACCGCGCCGGGCGTCCCGCCCGCCTACGTCACCATCGAGGACATGCTGATCGGCACCAATGGAGCCGCGGTCCAGGGCATCCTCCAGGAGGCCTCGACTCGCTTGACCACCGTCGGGTTCACCAGCGACCCGACCCGGCTCGTGGACATCTACGCCCAGGACGTCAACCCCTGCTCAGGCCAGGTGTCGCTGCGGCTGCTCGCCACCACCGACCCGGCCGCCGACGCGATCAGGGGCCGCTTCGTGCACCGTGTCCTCGGCGGGCTCTTCATGCCGCCGACGCGCAATTACACCATCAGGACCCGCACCCAGACCTTGGATCCGACCACCGGGCTGCGGGTGGACTTCGTCGCCGCCAACGGCATCCTCACGGGGGAGTTCAGCCTGCCGCTCTTCGAGTACATCTTCCCCGAGAACCATCGGCTCGGCGATCCCATCATCCCGAACAACTACCAGGACCTGCCGTTCCTCGCCCTGGGCTCGGGCCCGGTTGATGGCCCTGGCTCCGGCACCGCCGTGCTTGGTCAGCTCGTTCCGTGGCCTGGAAGCGCCGCACCCGCCGCGCTGACCTGCGCGGCCGGCGGTGGTACTCCTCCCGTTGTCACCGTCGACCCGGCCATTATCTCTGTCGCTGTGGGCGCCACGGTGACGCTCAATGGCGCCGTGACGTTCGACCCCCTCGACAACCCCGCGTCGCGCACGGCTGTGTGGACCGGGCCGGTGGCTGGGACGCCGGGCGGCACGGTGACCGCGCCGACCTACACCTTCACCGCGCCCGGCACGGCTGGGACGCTCGTCTTCACGCTGACGGCGACTGACAACTTCGGCGCCGGCAGCGCGACCGAGTCCGTCATCGTGCTGGCGGCGACCGACATCGTTCAGATCCCCGCGGGGATTTCGGGCTGGGCCGTCCAGCGCGGCCAGAGAGGCGGCTTCGGCAAGCTCAATGTCACGGCCACGTCCACTGCCGCCCCGGCAGCAACCCTGACGCTCCTGGAAACCCCGGACGACGCCGCGATCGGCTTCGCGACGTGTCCGCTCAACGCTCCCGTTCTCGGCGGTGTCTGCAACTGGGGCACGGGGACCTTCAACAAGACGACGAACACCTACGACTGGATCGAAAGCAAGGGCGCCCCGCAACCCAAGAGCCTGACCGTCATCTCGAGCTTCGGCGGATCGGCGACGGTGTCCTGCGGCCCACCGAATGGAAAGGGCACGGTGAGCTGCCCGTAGGCAATCGTGAGTGGCCGGTGGGCGAAGACGAGGCGCGAGATACGCCTCGCTCTTCGCCCACCCCAAACCTCGACATCACCGGACCCGCAAGAACTGACAAAGGGAGAAACGAAATGCTTCTGAACGGTCGATACAGCGATCGGGAGGTAAGAACGACCGCGCGGGGAGGGGAGCGAGCTTCCCCGCGGCTCGTGCCCCGAGGGTTCGCCCGGAGGGCGGTCGCGCTGCTGGCGGCGGCCTTCATGCTCGCCCCGGGGCCGATCTGGGCGCAGAACCTCACGGCGGCGGCGCTCGCTCCGTCACTGAAGAGGGTGCCCGTCCCACAGCCGAGCAATCTGGGACAGTTCGTCAAGAACAACGCCAGGGCGATCGAGCTGGGCAAGGCCCTGTTCTGGGACATGCAGGTCGGCAGCGACGCGGTCCAGGCGTGCGCAAGCTGCCACTACCATGCCGGCGCCGACATCCGGAGCAAGAACACGATGAACCCCGGGGGGGACGGCACGTTCGAGGCGGTCCCTGCCAACGGAACGCTCGACGTGACGAAGTTCCCGTTCACCGAGTTCCAGAGCGCGGACAACCAGAACTCGCCGATGATTCGAAGCTGGAACGACATCGTCGGCGCTCAGGGGGTGTACAACACCACGTACGTCGGCCAGCCGCAGAGCGGCGCGGTCGAGCAGGGTATTGCCGTTCCCGACCCGGTGTTCAACGTCAACGGAACCAACGTCCGCCGCGTGACGGGACGCAATGCCCCGACCCCGATCAACGCGGTCTTCAACTTCGCCAACTTCTTTGACGGTCGGGCCAACTTCATTTTCAACGGCTCCACTCCGTTCGGCGACGCCGACCCGAACGCAGGGGTCTGGGTGAACGCCGGCGGGGTGCCGAGCAAGGTCCGTGTCCGGATCGACAATGCAAGCCTGGCTTCTCAGGCCGTGGGGCCGCCCGGCAACCCCGTCGAGATGTCCTTCGCCGGGCGCACCTTCCCGGACATCGGCAAGAAGCTGCTCAACCCCCAGATCGTCCCGCTGGGCAAGCAGAACGTCCATCCCAGGGACAGCGTGCTGGGAGCCCTCGCGAACTCGACGATCAGCAAGAAGGGGATCTCGTTCAAGCTCGGGCTCCACACGACGTATGCGCAGATGGTCCAGGCCGCCTTCAACGACCAGTACTGGAACGGGGGCACCGTCACCCTCCCGCAGGGAACCTACACGCAGATGGCGGCGAACTTCTCGCTCTTCTTCGGCCTCGCCGTCCAGCTTTACGAGGCGACGCTGGTCTCCAACGACAGCCCCTATGACCGCTTCCAGGATTGCGCGCCTCCCAATCCCGGCGAGCCGGACACCACGGCGAGCTGTGACCACAATGCGCTGAGCGCGAGCGCACAGCAAGGGCTGACCATTTTCCTGACCGACAATGACCCGGCGGGAGTGGGCGGCAACTGCATGAACTGCCACGGCACCTCCACGTTCACCAACGCGTCCGTCATGCACGTGGGCGCGACGAACATCGGCGCCAGCCTTCCCGAGGGGCTCATCGAACGCATGCTGGTCGGCGATGCGAACGGCGCGTGGTATGACTCCGGGTACTACGACATCGGCGTGAGGCCGATCGCGGAGGACCCGGGCCGAGGCGGGACAGACCCCTTCGGCAACCCGCTGTCCTTCATCGAGCGGTCGCTGATGGTGTTCAACGGTCTGACGACCGGAACCCCTCCCGCGCCCAACTACGGACTCACCTACGCGCCGTTCGCCACGACTCCACCGGGTGTCGTGCTCTTGCCCTGCGGTCCCAATGACCCCTTCGGCCGGCCGTGCCCGGCGGACCAGCGGGCCGCCACACTAGGCTCGTTCAAGGTCCCGACGCTGCGCAACGTCGAGCTGACCGGTCCGTACATGCACAACGGCGGTGAGGCCACCCTGATGTCGGTCATGGACTTCTACGGCCGGGCGGGGAGCTTCTTCCAGACCAATCTCGCGACCCTGGACGCGGACATCCAGGTCCTTTGCGGGCTGAATCCGAATCCGGACCTGACGTTCTGTCCGCCAATCGATCCCCTGATCGCTGAGGGCAACCAGAACAGGGTGGTGGACTTCCTGCTGTCGCTCACCGACGAGCGGGTGCGCTGGGAAAAGGGGCCCTTCGATCATCCCGAGCTGTTCATCCCGAACGGGGCGACGGTGAGGAGTGGCAAGGCGACCGACATCATGTTGAAGATCCCTGCCGTCGGCGCTGATGGCCTCGCGGCCGAGAAGCTCCCGGCGATCGGCACGTTCCTGAATCTGGATCCCCATCAAGGGTGGTGAACGAGGCGGCAGGCCCGAGGGCGGCCTCGCCGCCTTCGGGCCCGTCACGACACGGCCCGCCAATAGACAGAGAGAGAGGAGAAAAGAGAGATGAGAGCGCGAGAACCACTTAGACTGAACAGACGAGAGTTGCTCAAGCTGGGCCTCCTCTCGGGGGGCGCGGCGCTGATCGGCTCGAGGGCGTTGCGTCCGACCCCGGCCTTCGCGTTGTGTGACGTGGGTGACGAGCCATTCCCGACAAGTCCGCTGATCCTCAATCCGTTCAAGGATCTGCTTCCGATCCCGCCGGTATATGCCCCGTCCGACCCCAGCACCTGGAGGAACCCCAGGACCCGCGTCCTCGCCCCTCCCGGCCCGGGCGTCGGCCAGCAGGACTCGGACGGAGGGACGCATCAGGTCTGGCCGAGCACGCTGGGGTTACCGGATCCCATCTATTACAAGATCGACTTGAAGGTGAACCAGCATGCCTTCACCACGTCGCTGGTGCAGCCCATCAACTCACTCGGGCAGCCAGTAGTCCCCCCGGACGGCATCGGCGGTCCCAGGAGTCTACCTGGCAGCACCATCTACGGCTTCAACGGGACGTTCCCCGGCCCGAGGATCAACGCCGAGTATGGGCGACCGGTTCTCGTTCGCTTCGAGAATCACCTGGACGAGAATCCGTTGAGCCTCGATCGCCAGGACTTCGGGGCTCCTGACTTGGCGTTTCTCACCCACCTGCACAATGGCCATACGGCCCCGGAGAGTGACGGCAACCCGCACTACAAGCCCGGCGCCTACCAGCCAGGGGAGTGGTGTGACAACCTCTACCTCAACTGGCCCGCGGGTGGCGACGCGAGAGAGATGCAGTCCTTCTTCTGGTTCCACGACCACCGCATGGACCATACCGGCGCCGACGTCTACAAGGGCATGGTCGGTCTCTACCCCATCTACGACCCTGTTCAGGACTCGGGGGACGAGACCAAAGGATTTCGGCTGCCCGGCGTCCGGACGGACGCGAGGGGGAAAAAGGGCGTTCCTGGCACGTTCAGCATCGACTACGACATCCCGCTCGCCTTCTACGACTGCCGGCTCGACGACGGGGTTACCCCACACCAGGATTTTCATACTTCAACCGCCGACTGCGGCCTGACCCACCCCGAGTGGTGGGGGAAGACGTTCTTCCGCCACTACCCCAACCACGGCTTCGTGGGCGACATCTTCACGGCGAACGGTGTCGCCTATCCGGTCCTCCAGGTCGCGCGGCGGAAGTATCGGCTCCGCTTCCTGGACGCCTCGATCTCCCGGATCTATGAGTTCAAGCTCATGCGCTCGACGACCCCCCCGGTGGCGGCCAAGGACCTCGTAGACGCCAATGGCGTGAAGACACATACGGGCGTGAAGCTGCAGGGGCAGTACCAGCTCCCTGACGGGCAGCAGTGCATGAAGTTCGTCCAGATCGCGAGCGAGGGCGGGCTCCTGCCCGTGCCGATCGTTCGCGATTCCTTCCAGATCTGGCCGGCGAAGCGCCGTGAAGTGATCGTCGATTTCACCAAGTACATGGACGGGAGCCCGACCAGCAAAGGGGACGTGATCTACCTGGTGAACACCCTGCAGATGACGAACGGTCGCAAACCGGACGAGCAGTTCCTCGACAAAGACCCGATCACCGGTGATCCTCTGCCACCCGGTACTGTGCTAAACCCGGACTTCGATCCGAACTTTCGCGTGCCGGTCCTGAAGTTCGTTCTGGGCAACAGCGCGACGGATCACAGCATCATTCCCGCGAGACTGCGCGACCTCCCGCCGGTTCCCCCGTTCCCGTCGACCCCCCCGGCCGAGAGCGACTTGACCTGGGGCGGCTTGACGCATCGGTTCTTCAAGCTGGAGCGTAGCGGAAACTTCGGCGGGGAGACCGAGTGGCTGATCAATGGCCTGCCCTTCGACCCCCTGTTCTCAATGGCCAACCCGACGCAGGGGAGCGCTGAGTACTGGACCTTCGACACGGGCGGGGGCTGGGTCCATCCGCTCCACATCCACATGGAAGAGCACCAGGTCCTCTATCGGAACGGGCAGCTCGCGCCCGACGCCGGCCACCCGGATGATCATTCGAAGGAGGACGTGATCGCGCTGGACGGCCCGGTGACGCTCTACCGGAAGTTCAGGACGTTCCTGGGCCCGTACGTCTGTCACTGCCACAACCTGGCCCACGAAGACCACGCCATGATGTTCGGCTGGACGATCGTGCCGTAGGCCTCAAGGAGTGAACCCGAGTCCCCCGGCGCTCCGGCGCCGGGGGACCGCCAAGCCCTGTGGCAGCGCGGGGCCGCTTTCGCGCACAGGCTCGGGCCGTTTTGATAAACATCCTTGGGGATTTCATCATGAAGAGGTCGTTGCACTTGGTCCTTCTGTTCGGGTCGATCGCCGGCGCGTTCCTCGCCGGCGCCTGGTACACGCAGCGGGGGCCTGTCAAACCGCTGTCCGGTGTGCCTCCGCAGGCAGTGCACGCGCACGGTGCGGGGGGCCACGTTCGAGGCTCCACGGCCATGTCTCCCGCCAGCATGGAGATCAGCGCCGAGAAGCAACAGCTCCTCGGCGTGAGGGTGACGCCGGTGGAGAAGGCGTCCAGGACACAGACGCTTCGCATCTTCGGCCGGGTCGCTCCCGACGAGACGCGGATCTACCGGCTGAATGCCGGCGTGGAGGGCGTCATCCGCGAGGTCTCGACGGTCACGACAGGCAGTCAAGTCAAGAAGGGCCAATGGCTCGCCACAGTTGCCGCGCCGGATGCCATCGCGTGGATTCAGGCATACATCGTGGCTTTCGGTTATGTGGATCGGATGAAGCAGACCGGCACGGACATCCTCGCGCAGATCAGTTCAGCCAGCCCCACCAGCTCGAACTACCAGCAGCGAATCGAGAAACTGCAGACCCTGGGGCTATCCGACGGCCAGATCGAGGACATCGGGCGTAAGCAAGAGGTGCCGCACGGCATCAAGATGCTCGCGCCCGCTGACGGCTTCGTGCTCGCGCTGAACGTTTCCCCAGGGCTCAAGTTCGACCGGGGCGTGGAGTTCTATCGCATCGCCGACCTGCGCCGGGTCTGGATCCTGGCCGATGTCTTCCGGAAGGAGGCGCAATACCTCCGCCCCGGGGTGCGCGCGAAAGTGTCGCTCCCCGATGAGCCGACCCCCCTCACGGCCAGGGTCGCCGAGATCCTGCCGCAGTTCGATGCCACCACGCGCACGTTGAAGGTGCGGCTCGAGGCCGACAATCCCGGCTACGTTCTCCGGCCGGACATGTTCGTGGATGTGGAGCTGCCCATCACGCTGCCGTCAGCGATCGCCGTTCCCGCCGATGCGGTGTTCGATTCGGGCGTGAAGCAGACGGTGTTCGTCGATCGAGGCAATGGGTCCTTCGAGGCTCGCGAGGTGGAGACGGGCTGGCGCTTGGGCGATCGAGTGGAGATCGTCAAGGGCCTGACCCCCGGGGAACGGATCGTCGTGGCGGGCGCCTTCCTGCTCGACTCCGAAAGCCGGATGAGGTCGGCTCGTGGCGCGACCGCGCATGCCGGGCACGACCATGGCGCCACTGCTCCCGCCGGCAGTGAGGGGGCATCCAGCACGGCCCAGAATGGTCACGCGGCGCACGATCACGCCGCGCACGATCACGAGACGCACGATCACGGCGGGCACCGCTGATGATCAACCGCATCATCGAGTTCTCCGCCAAGAACAAGTTCATCATCTTCTTCGTGACTGCCGCCGCGGCGCTCGCGGGCTGGTGGTCGAGCCACCACGTGCCCCTCGACGCCATCCGGGACCTCGGCCGGGGCGATGACCGCCATCATGGGCGCCAGCAGCGACTGCGCTGGCGTGAAGCATGAGGAAGGAGACCGAAGATGTCGCTCCGGATCCTGCTGGCTGACGATACTCCAGGCGTCCGCCAGGGCGTGAAGGGCCTCCTGGAGCGGGAAGGGTTCGAGGTCGTGGGCGAGGCCACGGACGGCCGGGAGGCCGTCCGGCTGGCTCAGGCCCTCTCTCCCGACGTGGCCGTCCTTGACCTGTCCATGCCCCGGTTGAACGGCCTGGATGCCGCCCGCGAAATCCAGCAGGTCTGCCCCTGGACGGACCTGATCCTCCTGACCGTTTCCACCGAGGCGCACCAGATCGTCACCGCCCTCCGGGCGGGGATCCAGGGCTACGTCGTGAAGGCCGAGGCCCCCGAGGACCTGGCCCGGGCGATCGGGGAGGTCTCTCGCGGAAGAATCTTCTTGAGCCCCAGCGCCTCCCGCGTAGTCATCGCCGTGTACTCGCTCGAGACCCACTGTCCCCTGCGCTTCGACCCCTTGGACCCGAGGTGCGCGCTCTGCGGCTTCTGCCCGTTTACCACCTCGCGATGAAGAAGGCGGCGTATGCCATCCTGCTGCTCCTGAGTCCCGGCGCCGCGCGCGTTCTCACGGACAGGTAGCTGCCCAAACCATCCTCTGTCGCCTGAATGCGTTGACATTCCCTGCCGGCCGGGTTATGGAACTCTTATGATCGTGAAAATCTTGCGCTTTAGAGCGGGTCAAGCGAGCTCGCCATGCAGGGTGCGTTGACGCTACGTGGGTGGTTTCAGGGGTTGCCCGCCGCCGTCAAGATCATGCATTCCACCGGACTTATCGGGCGAGCGATGGAGCCGGATTATGAGACATAGCATCAGGGCCAAGCTCGTCGTCAGTTTCGGGTTCTGTGTTCTGCTGATCGTGACGATGGTCGGGTTCAACCAGTCAACTTTGCAGAAACTTGACAAACTCTACCAGGAGACCTTCAAACGCTCCCTCGACATGGAATTGGCGACGGATGCCGCGCACATCGGCGAAGACCTGTACCTGATCATCGCCAATGCGGTTATCAATCGGGATATAGCCACGACGGAACGGCTGTGGGCTGCCGCAAAGATCGAAAACCTGGAAAAACTGCAGAAGGTGGCGCTAGCCGCCGGCACTGAAGAGAAACCCAAGGTCATAGGGGCGCGGAAGGCCTTCGAAGACATAATCCGCATTTTTGAGCAGGAGATGCTGCCGCTCGTGAGGAGCGGCGCGGTCGTGCCCGGACCACTTGCCGACGTTGATGCCCGGATCGACGCGAAGATTGAGACCATCGCCCTGGCCCTGCAATCGGTGGCGCGGTCCATGTCCGCAGACAACTTGAATGCGTCAAAGGAGTTCCACGCGATTCTGGTAAACACTGCTAGATTCGGGCTCACAGTTTCCCTCATCTGGGTAGGAGCTGCACTGTTCACTTCCACCCTGACGATCCGCAAGATTATCCGTCCCCTTTCAGAAATGACCCGTGCAGCCCTAGAGATGGAGAAAGGGAATTACCTCATTGAATTGGCCCACCAATCACGTGATGAAACCGGGATGCTCGCCAACGCCTTCAGAGCAATGTCGGGACAGGTGGAGAGACGGACGTCCGAACTGCGAGAGTCCAACGAGCATCTCCATCGTGAGATCAGTGAGCGCAGGCTGGCGGAGGAACGACTGCGGAAGGCCCATGATGAACTGGATATCAAGGTTAACGAGCGCACTGCCGAGCTTTCTCGTTCCAACGAACGACTGCAGATGGAAATCATAATAAAGCAGCAGATAGAGAATGCGCTGCGCGAGAGTGAGCAACGCTTCCGTCAGATGGCGGAAAACGTCAAGGAGGCGTTCTGGATGACCGACGCCGAGGTCACGCGGGTCATCTACGTGAACCCCGCGTACGAGGAGACCTGGGGGCGCTCGTGTGAGAGCCTGTATGCCGACCCGAGGTCGTTCCTGGAGGTCGTGCACCCGGATGACCGGGACCGCGTCAACGCCGCCCTCGAGACGCAGGTTCGGGACAAGGTATTCGAGGAGGAGGAGGAAGAATTCCGGGTCATCCACCCGGATGGGTCAGTGCGTCGTATCGGGGACAGGGCCCTTCCTATTCTGGACCAGACGGGGCATGTGTACCGTATCGTCCGGGTCGGGCGGGATATCACCAAGCGCGCGCTGGCGGAGGAGAAGGCGCGGCAGCGTGAAGCAGAGCTGGCGCATGTCGTGCGCCTCGGCACCATGGGCGAGATGGCCGCGTTCTTCGCCCACGAAGTCACTCAGCCGCTCTCGGCGATCGCGAACTATACCCGGGGGTGCGTGCGGAGGCTGCGCGCGGGTATTGGAAATCGCGAGGAACTCGTGGCGGCCATGGAGCAGGTCTATGGCCAGGCCGAGCGCGCGGGCGAGATCATTCGGCGTCTGAGGAGCTTCGCGCGTAAACAGGAGCCCCGGGTCTCGATGGTGAACGTCAACGACCTGGTTCAGGACGTGATCGGCTTTGTCCGGGCTGAGGCGCGCGAGAAGGGCATCACGATCCGGATGGAGCTGGGCGATCCGATGGATCCCGTGATGGCCGACAAGATCCAGATCGAACAGGTCATGCTGAATCTGGTGAGAAATGCCATCGAATCGATGAACGACAACAACTCCACGAGACGGGAACTGACCGTCCGGACATGCATGACCACACGGACCGGGGTGGAGGTCACCGTCTCCGACACCGGTCGCGGACTTGCTCCAGACGCGGCCGAGCACGTATTCGAGCCATTCTTTACGACCAAGGCCAACGGGATGGGAATGGGGCTGTCCATCAGCCGGTCCATCATCGAAACTCACGGTGGTCGGCTCTGCGCGACCCCTGGGCCGGAGGGTGGCGCGGTGTTCACGTTCAGGTTGCCCGCATCATCCGGCGCGGGAGAATCCCCGTGACCACGGCATCTGAACCGACCGTGTTCGTCGTCGATGACGACGATGCGGTACGCGGGTCGCTGCGCTGGTTGATAGAATCGGTGGGTCTGCGTGTGGAAACTTACGGGTCGGCGCGGGAGTTTTTGGCCGCCTACGACCCGGTCAGACCCGGTTGCCTCGTCCTGGACGTGCGCATGCCAGGAATGAGTGGCCTCGACCTTCAGGACAGGCTCGCGCTGCTGCAGTACGCCCCGCCCACCATCATCATCAGCGGGCACGGCGATGTGCCCATGGCCGTCCGCGCCATGAAGGGCGGTGCCGTGGACTTCGTCCAGAAGCCGTTCAACGATCAGGTGCTGCTGGACTGCATTCAGCGGGCACTGGAGCGCGACGATCGTGAGCGGCGCGACCAGGTGCGCCGGGCCAGCGTAGGCACGTTGCTCGCGCGACTCACTCCGCGCGAGCGCGAGGTCATGGACCGGATGATAGCGGGCATGCCCAGCAGAGCCATCGCTGCTGATCTCGGGATTAGGCCCAGGACCGTGGAGTCCCACCGCGCCAGCGTCATGGAAAAAATGCGCGCGGAGTCCATCTCGGAACTGGTGCGGATGGTGCTGAGCGTCTCGGAGGACACGAAGTGAAGCGATCGGGGGAACTCGGCGAGACCCGGAACGGTGACCGGGCAGGACGTGAAGGCTAGTACCGGTCCTCCGTAGGCTCAGGCGGTCTCCAGCAGATAGCTCTCCGCGGCGGCGAGGCCGGCGCCAGGGCGGACGTCGACGCCGAAGGTCTTGAGCGTCATCTCCACGCCGGCGAGCCCGCCGAGCAGCTCGAGCTCGTTCAGGCTGCCGAGATGGCCGATGCGGAAGACCTTGCCCTTGACGAGGCCGAGCCCGATGCCGAGTGACAGGTTCAGCATCCGGTAGGCGTGCGCGATATAGGCGTCGGAGTCCTTGCCCGGCGGCATCTTGATGGCGGTGAGCGTGTTCGAGTACTCGGCTGGATTCCGGCACAGGAGCTCGAGCCCCATGGCCCTGACCGCGCGGCGGCAGGCTTCGGCGAGCCGCGCGTGGCGCTTGAAGACATTGGGCAGCCCCTCCTCGTTCAGCATGAGGAGCGCCTCACGCAGGCCGAAGAGGAGGACGGTGGCCGGCGTGTAGGGGAACTCGCCCCGCTTGTTCCGCTCGATCACCGGCGCCCAGTCCCAGTAGGAGCGCGGGCACTCGGCCTTGTCCGATGCCGCGATCGCCTTCTCGCTGGCCGCGAGAATGGCCATGCCCGGCGGCAGCATCAGCCCTTTCTGCGGCCCCGTGAGCGTTACGTCCACGCCCCACTCGTCCATCCGGTAATCGATGGACGCCAGCGACGACACCGTATCCACCAGGAGCAACGCCGGATGGCGGGCGACCTCCATAGCCGTACGAATGGCGGCGATGTCGCTCGTCACGCCGGTCGAGGTCTCGTTGTGGACCACCAGCACGGCGCGCACCTGGTGCGCGCCATCGGCCCGGAGGCGCGCCTCGACCTCGGCCGCGGGGATGCCGTCGCCGTAGGCGACCTCGAGGCGCTCGACCTCGATGCCGTAGGCGGCGGCTACCTTGGCGAAGCCGGTGGAGAAGTGACCGTTGACGCACGCCAGGGCCCGATCTCCGGGCGAGAGCGTGTTGACGATCGCGGCTTCCCAGGCGCCGGTGCCCGAGCCGGGGAAGAGGAGGATGTGGCCCTCGGTCCGGAAGATGCCCTTGAGCCCGGCGAGGCACTCGTGGACAAGCGTGGCGAAGCGCGGGCCGCGGTGGTCGATGATGGGCTCGGCCATGGCCCGCACGATGCGTTCCGGCACCAGCGTGGGCCCGGGGATCTGGAGGAATGGCCGTCCCGGCATAATCAGACCCTCACGTTCACGAGGCGCGGGCACCGGGGCCGTCGCCCGCCCGCGCCCGCCGGAACCTCGCGTCTGTTTGTTGTTCCACGCCCTTGGTGGGTTGGCAGGCTCCGCCTCCGGCGCAGTCAACGGTGCCGGGGTGGATCGGCTGGCGGGCTGCCATGGGGCCTTATCATACATCGTGGTATCCTCACCGGGCCATGACGCGCGCCCTACTACCGACGCCTGCGCTCCTGCTGGACCTCGACCGCTTCGAGCGCAACATCCGGAAGATGGCCGCCCACGTGAAGGCCGCGGGCAAGAAGCTCCGCCCCCACGCCAAGACCCACAAGTGTCCGGCGATCGCGTTGCGCCAGATGGCGGCCGGCGCCGTCGGCGTGTGCGTGGCCAAGGTCGGAGAGGCCGAGGTGATGGCCGCCGCCGGCGTCCGGAATCTCCTCATCACCACCGAGGTGGTCGGTCCCGAGAAGATTGCGCGCCTGCTGGGCGTGGTCGATCGCCAGCCGGAGACGCTGGTCGTTGTGGATCACCCGGACAACGTCCGCGAGCTGGGCCGGACGATGGAGCGGGCCCCCCGGGTGCTGAACGTGCTCGTCGACGTGGACGTGGGCGGCCGCCGGACGGGCGTGCAGCCGGGGGAGCCGGCGCTCGAGCTGGCCCGCGCGGTTCAACGGGAGCCCGCGCTCAATCTCCGCGGACTCCAGGGCTATGCGGGGCAGTGCGCCCACATGGTGGGTTTCGAGGAGCGGCGCCGGGCGTCCCGGCGGTGGATGGGCCGGCTCATGAGGACGCGGGAACTGCTTGAGAAGCACGGGCTGCCCGTGGACGTCGTGACCGGCGGGTCGAGCGGCACTTTCGACATCGACAGCGAGCTCGAGGGCCTGACCGAGCTCCAGAGCGGTTCCTACTGCGTGATGGATCTCGACTACCGGCGGATCGGCGGCAAGGCGGGCGGCGCCTACGACGACTTCGAGATGGCGCTGACGGTGCTCACGACCGTGATCAGCGTGCCGAGCGCCGAGATGGCCATGGTGGATGCCGGCCTCAAGGCCTTCTCCACCGACAAGCCCTTCGTGCCCGAAGCGGTCGAGTGGCCGGGCATCGAGTACTCCTGGGCGGGAGACGAGCACGGCCGGCTCACCGTCACGGAGCCGGGACGGCTCCCGCGCCTCGGCGACCGCATCGAGTTCTTCCCGCCGCACTGCGATCCCACCATCAACCTCTATGATCGCCTCTACGCCATGCGCGGGGACAAGGTGGAGGCGGTCTGGGAAATCGCGGCGCGCGGCCGCTCGCAGTAGAACGCGGGTTTACGCACTCGCCTGATCGGTCAAGACGTCAGTAATCGCCCGTATAGAGCCGGACAGCGAACTTTTGCGGGCTCTCCCTGATAAGGAGCTCGAGAAAGGTCCTGACTGGCGTCAGCTCTAGGGACAGCGAGAGGTGCATGTCGACTTCCGCGTTCCTGAACTTCCGCGTAAAGCTCTTCAGTGAGAGTGCATGCACGCGCTCAAAAAGCTTCTCGTGCAAGAGCTTCGACGCCTTCATGGCTGAGATGACCCGAAACTGCCCTTCGGGCATCCGGTCAAAGATGGTCCGGAACTCTGGCAGATAGTCGGGGCGAAGAAGTCGGCTGACGATCGCTTCCTCGAGCACCATCTTGCCGCCGAGCACCGCGAGGGCCCATACATAGTCATCGGGGACAAGACTGCCAACATCGGCAGCACTGAGGTCCGGGACGCTCAAGACGAGGAAAATGTAAGGGAGTCTATCGTTCTCCTGGCGTCGGAGGGCGTTGTTGATCTTGTAGGCGGCGAGAGCGAAGCAGTCCTCTGTCGCAAGTCCTACGAAGCGCTGCGCCTCGCGGAAGAGACTTCCGTGGAACTTGATGTTGAACCGGCAGATCGGATTATTATTGCCATTAAGAAGCCGGTAGTCGGTGTCCGTGCGAGAGGGGCGGTGGTCCTCGATCCGCAGGATACCTCCTCCGGTCAATTCCTGGATCACCGCCTCGAAACGGCGCTCCGCCAATTCTCCGAGGAGCATTCGCGCGATGCCCAACCGGCGCTTCGTGAGGCCTGGTGCGCTGGTTCGGTCCGCATAGGGGACGAGACCAGCAAGCCCCTGCCGTCGAACCTGTCCGACGAGCTCCTCGACGCCTCGCCGCTGGAGCTTGAGGTTTCTGGAGACGGTCTTGGGTTCGTCGCCGACGAGAATACGCTCGACCGCGAAGACCTGACGAACTTCCCGGACCTTGGAGAGAGGAGCTTCTGTGAGGACGTCGTGGAGCACTCGCGCGAGCCGCTGGAAATCCTTCACCTAGCGGCGGAGAGCGGACGGCTCACGTTAGTGGGTCCGACTGCGCGCAGCTTGCATCAGAAAGAGGGGCGGGAACCGGAATTTCGATCCTTCCAGGTACTCCTCCGCCAGTTCGATCGCGATCCAGCGGCGGTCCAGGTGCTCCGCAGCCTCACCTGTGATGTTCGACCCGGCGAAGATGTCGAGCACCAGGTCGTTGGGGTCGGTGCAGAGTTTGATGAAGAACTCCGGCAGACCTCGCGGGAAGCGTGCGGGGTGGACCGGGAGACCTGCGGCCTGGCAGCGCTTGAGGTACTCGCCGTTCGAGTCGTTGTTCCCGAACTCGATGAGGTTTGAGGGGATCGCCCCACCGTGGTTGCGCGTGAACTTCGCCGTGATCGTGTGGCCGCTCGGGCGTGCCTTGGCACGGTACCCGCGCTGCAGGAGCCTTAGCATGTCAGGGCTGTACTCCTTGAGCACCTTGTGGTTGTCGGCCTTGGGCCAGGCAGTCTTCGAGAGCCACCAGACGAGGTTAACAGCACACTTGGCGCGGATACGTCGGACATTCACCCACTCCGCGGGCGCCGGCAGGGCTCCAGGGTTGTACCAGTAGAAGTCCTGCGCGAAATGGAAGCCGACCTTATCGTGAAGCGCGAGCAGGAGGTAGTACTGGTAGAGACTCCGCGTCGGGACTCCCTTGTTCCAGACTCCGCCGATGTCGACGACGAAGCTGCCGTCCTCGGTGAGGACCCGCTTGCATTCGTCGGCGATCGGCAGGAACCAGGCGATGTACTCATCGATGCGAACGGAGCTATATGGCTTCTTCTTCTGGAAGGTCAGCGGGAAGGGCGGCGAGGTAACGATCAGGTTGACAGATTCACTCACTAGCCCATGCAGGACGTCAAGTGCGTCGCCGAGGAACGCTTCCCCCAGCCTCGTGTGATAGAAGGGCCGCATGCGGGTTGTCCCCTTCGGTTATTGCACGCGAGGATAGCCCACGGCTGACGGGCTTGTCAACGATATCTTGGGGTATCTAAGCTGATACAGCCCCGCCGGTGGGGTGTGCGCAGCTAGGCCTTAGTCATGCCCGGCTGCGACTCGCCCGTCTCCCGGTAGCGCTGGAACACGTCCCACACCTCGTCGGCGGTGCGCGACTGGAAGATCTCGGCGCGGCAGCGGGTGGCGTGGCCGAGCCCTTCCGTGTACCAGGCCAGGTGCTTCTTCATCTGGATGAGGGCGTACTTCTCCCGGAAGTGCTCGCGGATCAGCGCGCAGTGCCGCGCGATGACGCGCGCCTTGCAATCGCGCTGCTGATCGGGCGGCAGCGACTCGAACGTCTCGTCGAAGACCCAGGGGCTCCCGAGCGCCCCGCGCCCGATCATGACCGACCGGCAGCCGGTCTCCGCCATCATCCGCCGCGCCTCGGCCATGGAGCGGACGTCGCCGTTGCCGGTGACGGGAATGCTCACCGCCTCAACCACCTCGCGGACGACCGTCCAGGGCGCCTTGCCGGTGAAGCGCTGAGAGCGGCTGCGCGGGTGCACCGTGATGGCGTCCACGCCCTCTGCTTCCGCCATCTGCGCCACCTCCACAGCGTTCAGATGCTCGTCGTCCCAGCCGCCGCGGATCTTGATGGTGAGCGGGACGCCGACCGCCTTGCGGAGGGCACGGAGGACGAGGGCGGCCCCCATCACATCCCGCATCAGCGCCGCGCCCTTGCCCTTGCCGGTGATCTTTGGCATGGGGCAGCCCATGTTGAGGTCGACGATGTCGGCGCCGAGCGACTGCACCCGCTCGCCGGCGCGCACCAGGATATCGATGTCCTTGCCCAGGAGCTGCATGGCGAGGGGACGCTCCTCGGGATAGTAGGCGGCAATCGCGTCCGCGTGCGGATGGTTCATCAGGAGGGCGGCGGCGTCCATCTCCTCCGTCGTGGTGAGACCGCTGCCGCATTCCCGGGCGACGAGGCGGAAGGGAGCATTGGTGATGCCCGCCATGGGCGCGAGCCGGGCGAGCGCGCGGATCTCCACCGAGCCGATCTTCATGGAGAGAGTATACCAGCCGCCCGACTGCCGCACGCGAAGCGTACTCTCTCTACACGTTGAGCGTGCGGCCGAGGGCGCCGTACCTCCGCAGATGGGCCTTTTCAGCGGCCTGCTACAACGCGCGCTTGTAGATCGCGCCCCCCTTCATGATCAGGTGCAGGTTGTCCTGGTTCTGGAACACGCGCAGGTCCTCGAGCGGGTTGCCCTTGATCACGATGAGGTCGGCGTACTTGCCGGGCTCCACGCTGCCGATCTCCTTGTCCATGCGGAAGAGGTCGGCATTGACGCGCGTCGCGG
>WNGA01010927.1_pt1 | contig 17764 bp, 24 predicted proteins | sample 5400061 | NCBI WGS metagenome assembly WNGA01 (sample SAMN13153366, study PRJNA577476) | soil metagenome | isolation source: 100 cm soil or saprolite under grassland replicate 2 | place: USA:California | collected 2016-06-15 | reverse complement strand
CCTGCAAAGGCGCGCGCGCCTCGCTCCCGGCTGTGATCGGGTTCTCCGTGGCGATGCAGCTTGCGTCCATGCCATTGCTGGTCCTGGTCCGCACCGAGGGTCGCTGAAGCTGGCGAACGCGGGGAGCGTACGAGCCACAGTCGCCTTTACGACCCTAGCGGAAGGGTAGCGTTCGGTCCAGGACCAGGCCAATGATGATCGACACACCCAGGAAGAAGGCGAAGGCGACGGCCGCTGCCTCGGCAGACGCTCGGACCACCCGGCGTCGGTCTGGGAAGTGCCTGGCGTACTCTTGATAGGTAATAAGCCAGGCCGTCGCCCCGGCCAGGAGGCCAAGCACTGTACCCACAACCAGCATGATCAGCGACATCGGGGAAAGTCTCCCGACAACCCTGAACGAATAGGGAGCCCCTCCACGAGACACCCCGTGAGTATGAGCGAGCGCTGGCGGATGCGGACATGTTCCGTGGCCAACGACATGAGCTGCGAACTGTGACGAGCGTCTATACCCAAGCACGCTACGCGGCCGAGCCGCCCGCCCCGCCGACGGTCGCGGCAGCGCGGGCCGCTTTGGACCGACTCAAGGCGCTGCGAAAGCTCGAGCACCGCGGTGGCGCGCCCGGCACCTGAGGTGCGGTCATCGGTCAAATCCCTCGCGCCGGCATGCTTACGGGTGGCGTCTATCTTTGGCGTCGGCCTAACCTTTATTTGCAGCTGAGGAGCGATCTTCGGATGCGTCTACGGCGCAACGGTGGTGGCTCGTTTGCGGCTGAGCTCCGGCGTTGGACCGCGGCCAACGCGCCCGCCGCGGGTGGCTCTTGGTGTGCGGGGCAGTGCTGTTCACCTGATGGGCGTAGGCAGTCGAAACTGAAGCCTCCGACACCGCTGGCTGACCACTCACTTGAGAAGTCTCAGGAGGACGGGGATGTGTCGTAACATCAAGACGCTAGCCAACTTCGAGCCACCAGCGAGCGACGAAGAGATCCGTTCGTCGGCACTCCAGTTCGTCCGCAAGCTGAGCGGAGCGACGCGACCGTCGCTCGCGAACGAGGTAGCCTTCAATCGCGCGGTCGACGAGGTAGCCTCGGCCGCCCATCGATTGATCCACTCGCTGCAAACGAGCGCCGCGCCGCGGAACCGCGAAGAGGAGCTGCGCAAGGCTCGGGAGAGGACACTCAAGCGATTCGCATGAGAACTGAGGATGTCGACGGTTTGCGCCGTCTGGTGAGCTCCTTTCAGCGTGCTCGCCTTTCCGGATCGCGCCGTGCGCGTCCTATAGATAAGGACCGCGGCTCGGGCCGAGACTCATCGGTCCAGCCGGCGCGGCCGCGCGGGAGACGGGCAAGTACGCCGTGACAGGCCTTGACAGGCCAGCGGCCACGAGTGTATTAAACGTAATAGTTATTTAACCACACAGTTCATCATCGCATGTCGTCCGAGCGCCTCAGCACTATCTTCTCGACCCTCGCCGATCCCACCCGGCGCGCCATCCTGGCTCGCCTCGCCTCGGGCGAGGCCTCGGTCACGGAGCTGGCCGAGCCCTTCGAGATGAGCCTTCCGGCCGTCTCCAAACACCTCAAGGTGCTGCAGCGCGCCGGGCTGATCGAGCAAGGCCGCCAGGCGCAGTGGCGGCCCTGCCGGCTCGAGCCCGGTCCGCTCAAGGAGGTCGCCGATTGGCTCGAGCCCTATCGCCGTTTCTGGGAGCAGAGCTTGGATCGCCTGGAGGCGTATCTGGCCGACGTGCAAATCAAGCCAAGCAAGAGGAAGAGACATGGCGGCAAGAAGTAGCAGCGCCACGACATCGGCGGAGCGGGAGCTGGTCGTCACGCGCGTCTTCGATACGCCGCGCCGGCTCGTGTTCAAGGCCTGGACGGAGCCGGAGCGGGCGGCCCAATGGTGGGGGCCCCAGGGCTTCACGACGATCTCCTGCGAGATGGACGTCCGACCGGGTGGCGCCTATCGCCGCTGCATGCGCTCGCCCGAGGGCACCGTCCACTGCACGCGGGGCGTCTACCGCGAGATCGCGGAGCCGGCGCGGCTGGTCTTCACCTATGCCTGGGAGGATGCCGATGGCAGGCCCGGCCACGAAACGGTGGTGACGGTGACGTTCGCCGAGCAGGGTGCGAAGACGAAGCTCACGTTGCACCAGGCCGTCTTCGAGACGGTCGAATCGCGCGATGGACATCAGGGCGGCTGGACGAGCTGCATGGAGCGCTTCGCCCAATACCTGGCGAAATGCTGACCGTTCTTTAACTAGTACGACGGAGAAGACCGATCATGAATCGTGCGCTGTGGATCGTTCAGGGGCTGCTTGCGCTCTTCTTCGCTCTGGGCAGCGGCGCGCCAAAGCTGCTCCTGCCCCCCGAGATGCTGCCGCTGCCGATCCCGCTGCCGCGCCCTTTCGTGCTGTTCATTGGTGTGGCCGAGGTGCTCGGCGCGCTCGGCCTGATCCTGCCCGGGATCACCCGCGTTCGGCCGGGCCTGACACCGCTGGCCGCCGTCGGGCTGGTGCTCGTCACGCTCGGCGGCACGGTGTACCAGCTAGCGGCCGGTGAAGTGGGGAACGCGCTATTCGCGGCGGTGGTGGGGCTCATCTGCGCGTTCGTCGCCTACGGCCGTTGGCGGCTGGCGCCGCTTCGTGCGAGGTCTCATCCGTCAAAGCTCCAGCCGGCAAGCTAATTACTGGAGGGACGACCGTGGGGATACAGCGGAGCTTCCCAACCCCAGGACGCCGACTCCCGGCGGTGCGCCGAGCGTTCATTTGCCGGGTGTGTCGATCTCGAGCTGGCCGGTTCGACTGTATTGTGAGAGAAGGCACGCCTGTGTCCTCGATTTTATCGCAGTCGGGGCGCCGGTGGCCTTTTGCTGGCACGATCTCTGCGGCCGGGCTGCCGGCCGAGAATCTCTTGAATCTCAGGAGGAGGTAACGGATGAGCGGAGTACGAGTACTGGTTGGTACGCGCAAGGGCGCGTTCGTCCTGACGTCGGACGGAAAACGCGAACGGTGGGACATCAGTGGCCCGCTCTTTACGGGCTGGGAGCTGTACCACCTCAAGGGATCTCCCGCCGACCCGAATCGGCTCTACGCTTCGCAGACCAGCGGCTGGTTCGGGCAGATCATCCAACGTTCCAGCGATGGAGGTAAGACCTGGGAGACGCCCGGGGGCGAGAAGATGCCCTCGCCATACGACCCCCCTGCTGGCGGGAGCAACAAATTCGTCTACGATGGAACTCCCGAAACCGGCAAACCCCTCGGCACACACCTGTGGTACGACGGCACACCCCGCCCCTGGGAGTTCAAGCGAGTCTGGCATCTCGAGCCGTCCCTGACCGATCCGGACACCGTCTACGCCGGGGTTGAAGACGCCGCCCTGTTCCGTACGACCGATGGCGGCCAGAGCTGGCAGGAGCTTCCCGGACTGCGCGGCCACGAATCAGGACCCCGCTGGATGCCGGGGGCTGGTGGGATGTGCCTGCACACGATCATTCAGGATCCAAGCAATCCGGGGCGGATCTTTATCGCCATCTCGGCCGCGGGCGTGTTCCGATCCGACGACGCCGGCCAGATGTGGCGGCCGATGAACCGCGGCCTGCGGTCCGAATTCATGCCGGACCCGAATGCAGATGTCGGCCACTGCGTGCATCGAATCGCGATGCACCCGTCGCGCCCGAACGTGCTGTTCATGCAGAAGCACTGGGACGTCATGCGCAGCGACGACGCCGGCGAGTCGTGGCACGAGGTCAGCGGCAATTTGCCGACCGACTTCGGGTTCCCGATCGACGTGCACGCGCACGAGCCGGAGACCATCTACGTCGTTCCGATCAAGAGCGACTCGGAGCACGTGCCGCCCGACGGAAAACTGCGCGTGTACCGCAGCCGGACGGGCGGAAACGAGTGGGAGGCGCTCACAAAAGGTCTGCCGCAACGCGACTGCTACGTCAACGTGCTGCGCGACGCGATGGCCGTCGATTCGCTCGATTCGTGCGGCGTGTACTTCGGCACCACCGGCGGGCAGGTGTACGCATCGACCGACGCCGGGGACAGCTGGGCTCCCATCGTCCGAGATCTTCCGTCCGTGGTGTCCGTCGAAGTCCAGACGCTGCCATGATCCGCGTCGTGCTCCCCTATCACCTGCGGACGCTGGCGAAGGTCACCGGCGAGGTGAAGCTCGAGGTCGAGGGCCAGGCGACGCAGCGCTCGGTCCTCGACGCGCTCGAGGCCCGCTATCCGATGCTGCGTGGGACGACCCGCGACCACGTCACCAAAAAGCGCCGAGCGCTCGTGCGGTTCTTTGCCTGCGGGGAGGATCTGTCCAACGACTCGCCTGACGCCCCATTGCCCGACGCGGTCGCGACGGGGGCCGAGCCTTTTCTGGTCGTGGGGGCCATCGCCGGCGGTTAGGGGCCGGCACTCGTCACGTAAGGGCGGGCTGGGGAGGGGCAGTCGGAGCGAATGCCCGTCTTGAAGCTCTTCTCGTGAGAGGGGGCTATGACCAAGGCTTCAAGCCCCCTCTCCCAGAGGGAGAAGCATTTGCCCTGGTCTTATCTTCTCGGATGAGACGGAACGGAGGGATAAGGCGACGAGCGCCGGAGGATTGTCCAAGGCGCGGCTCGGCCGCATGCACGAGGTCATGGCCGGCTATGTCGAGCGCGGCGACGTGCCGGGCATCGTCACGCTGGTCAGCCGGCGCGGCGAGACGCATGTCGATGCGATCGGCCTCCAGGCGGTCGGCGGCCGCGACCCGATGCGTCGCGACACGATCTTCCGCATCTCCTCGATGACCAAGCCGCTCACGGCCGCGGCGACGATGATCCTGGTGGAGGAATGCAAGCTGCGACTGGACGAGCCGGTGGATCGGCTGCTGCCCGAGCTGGCCGACCGCAAGGTGCTGAAGCGGCTCGACGGGCCGCTCGACGAGACCGTGCCGGCGAACCGGCCGATCACGGTGCGCGACCTGCTGACCTTCCGCTTGGGCTTCGGCCTCGTCATGGCTCCGCCGGACACGTATCCGATCCAGAAGGCCGAGAAGGAGGTCCTCCTTGGCCAGGGTCCGCCGAGCCCGTCGACGCCGCCCGAGCCTGATGAGTGGGTCCGTCGCTTCGGGACCCTGCCGCTCATGCACCAGCCGGGCGAGAAGTGGATGTACAACACGGGGTCCGACGTGTTGGGTGTGTTGATCGCGCGCGCTTCGGCCCAGCCTCTGGAGGTGTTCTTCCGCGAGCGCCTCTTCGAGCCGCTCGGCATGAAGGACAGCGGCTTCAGCGTGCCGACTGCGAAGCTCGACCGGCTCGCGACCAGTTACTGGACCGATCCCGGAACCGGAGCCCTCGATCTCCACGACGAGCCCGAGAGCGGCCAATGGAGCCGCCCGGCCGCATTCCCGTCCGGCGCCGGGGGTCTGGTCTCGACCATCGACGACTACCTGGCCTTCGGCCAGATGATGCTTAACAAAGGCAAGCACGGCAGCGAGCGCGTCCTGTCCAGGCTTTCGGTCGAGACAATGACGACCGACCAGCTGACGCCCGCGCAGAAGGCGGTGTCCGGTCTGGTGCCGGGCTACTTCGACAGCCACGGCTGGGGGTTCGGCGTGTCCATGGTCACCAGGCGCGAGGACGTGGCGGGACCCGTCGGAAAGTTCGGCTGGGACGGCGGCCTGGGCACCTCCTGGTATTCGGACCCCAGCGAGGACATGGTCACCATCCTGATGACCCAGCGCGCCTGGACTTCCGCCAGTCCTCCGCGTGTCTGTCTCGATTTCTGGACCTCGGCCTACCAGGCGATCGACGATTGAGGCGGCCGAGGGCCGTTGGACCTCACCGCAGAAGTTGGGCTGCCAGAAAAAGATCGTTCGACGTGTCGATTCCGCGGACTCTCGTTCGACGTACATTATGAGAAGGGTTCACACGGGGTCGAGACCGTCCCGAATACCAAATCCGAACCCGAAATCAGAAGGAGACACGACGATGCGATTCATGGTGATAGTCAAGGCCAACAAGGACTCCGAGGCGGGCGTTCTGCCGGACGAGAAGATCCTGACCGAGATGGGGAAGTACAACGAAGAACTGGTGAAGGCCGGCGTGATGCTCGCCGGCGAGGGGCTTCACGCGAGCTCGAAGGGCGTGCGGGTCAAGTTCGACGGAACGAAGCGGATCGTCACGGACGGGCCCTTCGCCGAGACCAAGGAGCTGATCGCCGGCTTCTGGCTGTGGCAGGTGAAGTCGAAGGAGGAGGCGATCGAATGGCTCAAGCGCGCCCCCTTCGACCAGACCGAGGTCGAGATTCGCCAGGTGTTCGAGGCGGAGGACTTCGGTCCCGAGTTCACTCCCGAGCTCAGGGAGCAAGAGGAGCGCCTGCGCAAGGAGGCAGAGCGGAACGCGGCGAAGGCGTAGTCGCGGTCTTCTCGGGCTCGCACCGGCGCGCCGGTGCGAGCCACGTAACTTCTCGCCAAGGGATCTCTCACATCATTGACCAGCCGGGGGGGATGCAGCATGCAGGTAAATCCGTATCTCAACTTCGACGGCCAGTGCGCTGAAGCGTTCAGGTTCTACGCGCAGGTGCTCGGTCGAGGTGATGATGACCCACGGGGAGTCGCCGATCGCCGCTGAGGTACCGCCCGCTTGGCAGGACAGGATCCTGCACGCTCGCCTCGTCGTGGGCGACCAGGTCTTGATGGCCACCGACAGCCCACCCGAGATGTACCAGAAGCCACAGGGCCTGTACGTGTCGCTCCTGGTCGAAAAATCGGCGGATGCACAACGCATCTTTGACGCACTGGTGGAGAACGGCACAGTGACGATGCCGTTCGAGAAGACCTTCTGGGCTGCCGGAGGCTTCGGCATGCTCGTCGATCGATTCGGCATTCCGTGGATGGTCAACTGCGAGAAGGAGAGCTAACGGTGCGATTCATGATGCTGATGATCCCGAAGGGGTACGAGCAGGCCGCACCGGGCGCCATGCCCGACGCCGAGGCTGTTGCGGCGATGATGAAGTACAACGAATCCTTGCAAAAGGCCGGCGTGCTGCTCGCACTCGATGGCCTCCACCCGCCTTCGATGGGCGCGCGCGTCTCGTTCCCCGGCGGGAAGCCCAAGGTGACCGACGGACCTTTCGCCGAGGCGAAGGAGGTCGTCGGCGGCTACTGGATGATTCAGGTAAAGTCGAAGGAAGAGGCGATTGAGTGGGCGTCGCGCTGCCCCGCCGGGGACAACGAAGTGATCGAGGTTCGCCAGGTGCAGGAGCTATCGGACTTCCCTGCCGATGTCCAGGAAGCCGCGGCCGGGTTTGCCGAAATGCAGGCGCAGTCCGGGCATCGCACGGAGTGGTAACGCCGTAGTCGTGGCGCGCCTCGGTCTTGCACGGAGGTACTAAATCGGGCTTGCGCGCAAGCCCTGAATATGCTGTGATCGGTAGCCGTGACGGCTACCGATACCCATCGCGCGATCGACGCGGTCTGGCGCATCGAGTCGGCCAGGCTCATCGCCGGTCTCGCGCGGATCGTGCGCGACGTCGGCCTTGCCGAAGAGCTCGCGCAGGACGCGCTCGTCGCCGCGCTCGAGCAGTGGCCGGCGTCGGGCGTCCCCGACCACCCTGGCGCGTGGCTCATGGCCGTCGCCAAGCGTCGCTGGATCGACCAGTTGCGCCGCCGAACGGTGCTCCAGCGCAAGCAAGAGGAGCTCGGTCGCGAGCTCGAGGTCCAGCAGGAGGTGGCCGCCCCGGATCTCGAGGCGGCGATCGACGACGATATCGGCGACGACCTCCTGCGTCTCATCTTCACGGCCTGTCATCCAGTGCTCTCATCCGAGGCGCGCGTGGCGCTCGGACTCCGCTTGCTTGGAGGTCTGACGACCGATGAGATCGCACGTGCCTTCCTCGTCCCGGAGCCGACCGTCGCCCAGCGCATCGTGCGGGCCAAGCGGACCCTCGCCGACGCGCGCGTCCCCTTCGAGGTCCCCCACGGAGACGAGCGCGCCGCCCGCCTGTCGTCGGTGCTCGAGGTGATCTATCTCGTATTCAACGAGGGCTACGCGGCGACCGCCGGTGACGACTGGATGCGACCTGCTCTTTGCGAGGAGGCGCTTCGTCTCGGCCGTATCCTGGCCGAGCTCGCTCCAGAGGAGCCGGAGGTCCACGGCCTGGTCGCGCTGATGGAGATCCAGGCATCGCGCTCGCGGGCCCGGATCGGCCCGGCGGGAGAGCTCGTCCTGTTGCTCGATCAAGACCGCGCGCGCTGGGATCAACTCCTCATCCGTCGTGGTCTCGCGGCGCTCGAGCGTGCCGAGGCGCTCGGCGGCGCGTATGGCCCGTACGCGCTCCAGGCCGCGATCGCCGCCTGTCATGCGCGAGCCCGTACCCCGGCGGAGACGGACTGGGCGCGCATCGCGGCGCTGTACGATGCGCTCGCCCAGCTCACGCCATCGCCCGTCGTGGAGCTGAACCGCGCGGTCGCCGTCGCGATGGCGTTCGGTCCAGCGGCGGGCCTCGAGCTCGTCGATGCGCTGACCTCCGAGCCCGCACTCGAGAACTACCATCTCTTGCCGAGCGTGCGCGGCGACCTGCTCGCCAAGCTCGGTCGCTTCGACGAGGCGCGCACGGAATTCGAGCGCGCGGCATCGCTCACGCGCAACGCCCGCGAGCGCGAGCTGCAGCTCGAGCGCGCGGCCGCGTGCGCGCGCGGAACGCCGCCGCCGCGGTGACCCAGGCGGGGGGCTATGGCGCTTCCGGGAGTGGGTCCTAGGGAGGACCTGATCGCGATCCTGACGACCCAGCGCCTGCCCCGGCCTCGGCTGGCTATCTCGGATTTCTGGACCTCGGCCCAGCAGACGATCGACGACTGAGGCGCCTCAGGGCGAGCGACGAGCGCAGTCGGCTCCGCTGTTCACCTCGCGTGACGCTCCACTGCACTTGACGCGAGATGGCCCGGGTGTATTAGCGAGCGGTCGTCGAGAGAGCGCGGGAAGATCAGCGAGGCTCGCCGTGTTTGTAACGGTATGCAAGCACCGCACCGTCGCTGAGTTCCGAGAGCTCGAGGTCCATGCCGCCGGGCGGCAACGGTCTGGCCGCTTCGCCGTGGAGTGTCGTCCGACCTGATGCCAACGCCATCGCGGCAGGTTGTCGATCTTGTATCGAAATGCCGAGCCCGATGTCGATGTTGGGCTTCCCCGAACGACGTATTAGTAAGGAGGGAGCACCGGTGCCACATTTCGGAACACCGAGTGCTTCAAATTTGGCAAGTCGCCACGGAGGAGACCGATCATGACCTATGCACTGTGGATTGTTCAGGCGCTGCTGGCGCTCATCTACCTGTTTACCGGTGGCATGAAGCTGCTCCTGCCGATCGAGGAGCTGACGGCGCAGATGCCGCTGCCGGGTCTGTTCGTGCGGTTCATCGGCATATGCGAGGTGCTCGGCGCGATCGGCCTGATCCTCCCCGCGCTCCTGCGCATTCGGCCGGGCCTGACACCACTGGCCGCCGCCGGCCTGGTGATCATCATGATCGGGGCGACCGTGTTCACGGCGACGACCATGGATGCCGCGCTGGCGCTGATCCCGCTAGTGGTGGGGCTGTTCGCAGCCTTCGTCGCCTACGGCCGTTGGCGGCTCGCGCCACAGCGCGGGTCGTCTCGCCCGTCACTGCCCCAGCCGGCCAGGTAAGTACGGAGCCGCCCGCACACACAGGCCCCTTTCTCTTGCGAGGGCGAGGGAAGCCGAAGCTATGGCGGAACCGGCTCCTAGCGCCGCAGGGTCGCTACCAGCCGCCTGGGGCTCGAAAAGAGGTCGAGCGCCTCGTCGATCGAGCCGGCCAGGACATCGGCCGCGCTGAGGGCTGCCGTCGCGAGCCCTTCGTGGCCCAGCACCGCGATCCCCAACGCCGCCTCCTCGAGCATCGCCGTGTCGTTGGCGCCGTTGCCGATCGCCACGACCCCAGCCGGTCCGAGCGCCCGCACGACACGAGACTTCTGCTCCGCCTCCGATACACCGGCGCGGAGCCTGGTCGCCGCGACCGCCAGGTCGGCGGCGATGGCGTCCAAGCGGCCGAACGTGTCGGCGGACAGCAGGTGCAGCTCGAGCAGCGGGCGCAGCGCGGCGATCCGCTCGCGGACGCCAGACAGTAGCGTGCCATCTAGGGTCAGGGTACCGTTCACGTCCAGCACCAGGTGCGCCAGGCGCAGCGACTTCCAGCCGGGAATCTCAAGCTCGATCATGTGCGGGTGCCTCCCATCACGGCCTCGGTCGCCAAGGCCGGCGCTATACTATCGCCGCGGGGCGATGAAGCTCGCCCAGCCTCGAGGCTGAAATGCCGGCTTGGGGCCGGCTGATGGCTTCTACTGTGCGCGACCGCGCGGTGGGGGCCTTTTTGCTGCTCACGCCGCGTTAGGAGGAGTGAGATGGGCGATGCCGACGCCCCAGCCCCCCGCGACACGGCCACGTTCGAGGTGCGGGATGCCCTGGCGCGGCCGGGCTGCCCCGTGTGCGGGCTCGCGCTTCGGGCAGTCGGTCGCTTCATCGAGTCGGTGTCGTACGAACAGGTGAACGATCCTGGGCTGCGGGCGGAGCTGCGCACTGCGCATGGCTTCTGCAATACGCACGCCTTCCGCTGGCTGCGCGAGGCCCGCAGCGTGCTGGGCACCGCCATTATCTACCGGGACGTGCTGCGCACCGCGCTCCGCGGCCTGGGCCCCCAGCGGCCGAGCGGTAGACGGAGGCGGGGTGTGTTTCAAGCGCTCCTCGGGTCGAGCGACGAGGCAGCGGCGGCCGGTGGCTGCCCCGCCTGCCGGGTTCAGCGGGAGGCAGAGGCCCGCTACCTGGGTGCGTTGCTCGAGGCCCTGGCCGATCCTTCGGTGTCAGAATCGTTCCGCCGCTCGGCCGGGCTATGCTTGGTCCACACACTCGGCGCCGCGCGGCTCGGCGGAGCGGGCGCCGAACGAGCGGCAGACCACGCGCGACGGGCCACCCAGCGGCTGATCGAACAGCTCAACGAGGTGATTCGGAAAGAGGACTACCGCTTCCGCCGTGAGCCGCGCCCGGAGGGGGAGCGGTCCGCGCCACGTCGAGCGGTGGAGTGGTCCGCCGGCGCCGAGGGACTGGTGAGGAAGTAACGTCCGCTGCCCTCAATGCTCGTCGCGGCCCGGCTGGGTGAAGAGCCGAGCCAGGCGAGCGCGCCAGCCGTTCGGTGGGGGAGGCTCCAGAGGCGCGGGCGCTGGCCGAGGGGCGGAGCGACGGGCGGCGAGCTCCGCCTCGAGGCGGGCCCGGTCGCGGTGGAACAGCTCGAGCCGGCTGCGCAGGCCCTGGATCTCAGCCCGAGAGGCGGTCACGCGCCAGCTGAGGACGCGGTTGCTCTGCCGCAGCTCGAACAGGCGGTACTTGAGGGTTGCGTAGCGCCCCTCTAGGCCCATGACCCGTTCGCGGGCCGCTTGGTAGGCTGCTTTGACGGACTCGGCATCGTCCGGGTCGACCCCATCCGCCTCACGCTGGCGGAGGGCGAGGGCCAGCCCGTGGGCGAAGAGGACGAGCCGAGCGTGCTCGCCCCACTCGGCGTGCCAGTCGTGAAGGCGAGCCAGGCGGTCGGCCGCGGCCAGCACCCACGAGTCGACCTCCAAATCGACCTCGACGGTCGAGGCGCCCTCGAACAGATCGGCGTACATGCCCTCGCTCTTACGGGGCCGGCCCGGCTGGACCTCGGGCAGCTCGTCATGCTCCGGCATGGGGACTGTCGAGGCACCCAGCTCGGCCAGCTCGCGCTTCAACCGCTCCTCCTCGCGTCGGCAGGCGACGATCGCCGTGCGGAGCGCTCGGTGCTGGTCAGCCAGCGCCTGCCAGGCCTCGTCGAGCGCCTCGTTCTCGCGGGTGAGCACCAGGGCCAGGTACCTGGCGAACGCGTACTGAGCTTCGGCCACCAGGCACCGGTCGCGGGTGCGGTTGAGCGCATCGAGCAGCTCTGGCGGGGCTGCGCCGACAATCGGCGCAAGCTCGCCGCCCGCCTCGAGGAATGCGACGCCGCGCTCGAAGAGATTGCCCACCGCCTTGGCCGGCGTCGGCCACGCAGGGCCGGCAACCTCGAGGGCCAATTCGTACGTTTCGCGCAGCATTCCGAGGCACGGGCGAGGGTCCATTGCTGCACCCCAGGCGGCGCCCAGCGTCACAACCCTCCGGCAGGTCGCGAGCCGTCTCCCGAGCCGACCCGCGCCGACGCTGGCCCACCAGCGGACGCAGAAATTGTTCTGTGGACGGCAGTCGGAGGAGCGGCGGCCGGAGCATCGGCCTCCCACAGTCCGGCAAGGTGGGCCAGGGTACGACGCCAGGCGGTCTGCTCGGGCCCTTTCGGTTCGTGTGCGAACCGGTAGTCCACTTTCCGAGCGTACTCATACAGCTCGGAGAAAGCCGTCCAACCGCGACTCCTCCTTCCCGAGCAAGGTGGTCAGTGCCCAGCCCGGCTCGACCTGTCTAGCAACAGCTCGCGTGTGGGGACCGCACAGGCCATCGGATTCGGTGTACCGTCGAGCAACCTCGGGGTCCTCGAGCAGTACGCTGAGACTGCTGATTATCGAGCGTTCGGCGGCCGCGTGCTGCTCGCACAAGGGACACTCCGCCTGCTGCGAGAACGTCTCACGCCGCCGCCGCGCGCTCAGGGATCGGCGCACTTGCTCCAGCATCGCCTCAGACAGGTAGCGCGCCACGTAAGACATCGCGTAGGTTGGCCCATACTCCAGGATCATGCGCGTGTGGGGTGGGCAAAAGCCGCCGCTGCGGCGGAGATGAAAGACCAACGGCTCGGCGGCGTAGTTTTCGAGGCAGAACCACAACAGAAAAAGACGCCGATGCTCAACCAGGACGCGACAGACTGCGCAGCCTGGTTGCCTGAAAGCCCTGAGCAGCTCACCCCGCTGTCTGGAGTCCACGTAACAGCGCCGCTGACGCCGCGGCCTCTCGTACAGGAGGCTGGTCCAGCGATGCGCCAGGCCCGCGGCGATCGCACTCAGGCTGGGCACGAAACGGGCTCCTTCGTTTCCCCGCCGAAGAACCGCATCGCCGTCTGGGGCGCTTTCTGTTCGGGCCCCTTCGGCTCGTCGCGGGCGTCCCAGCCGGACTTGCGCTGGTACTCGCGCAGCTGAACAGCCAAAATGCCCAGTCGCCTGGCGTGAAGCGCGGCTAGCCGACGCCCGTCGACTGGGCTGGCTGCACCCAGCACAGCGCGCAGGTGGTCCAGGCACAGGCCATCTGAGCTGGTGACCGCCTCGACGAAGGTGCCTCGGGTCAGACAGCGTGCGTACGTACTGGAAGCGACGGCAGCCGACCCTTGGACGAGCCCGCAGAAGTAGCACCCGTGCAGGACCGGAACAAGAGGGGCTGGCGCGGGCCGTCGCAGCAGCCGCAGCAATGGGTGCAGCGCGGCCCGTTTAGCGGCCAGCTGATCGAATACCTGGGCGGCTTCCTCGAGCCGCTTGATCCAGACCGCGGCGACGTCGGCCAGCAGGTGGGCGGTGATCACGCCGCTTCCGAAGCGCGCCTCCTCCAGGGCCAGCAGCCGCTGGCCATGGCGTGCGCAGAAGCCGGGGCCGTCGACGAGGCGGGCGCGCAAGCCCGCATCTGCGTGTCCTTCACGCAGGAAGTTGGACAGGACCCGCTGCTCGGTTTCCTCTGCCATCCGACAAATGGCGCACCCAGGCATGGCCACCGCGCGCTTGATTTCCGCCGTCAGCAGACCAGGGTCGGGAGCGTGATCGATCGCCATCGCCCCTCCAAGCGGTCGCGAATGAGATGGCACTAACAGCCAGTCGACAAGCATCGCTGCGATTCTCTCGTGGGCGAGAGAGCGCGCACGCATCGCTGTGGCGCGCGCTAGCCAAGCCGCCCAGTGATGATCTCGCGCTCGTCGTAAAGCGAGGTAGGCGTGGTCCGCGCAGAGGCCATCGGCCGCCGTGTACTCAGCACGGAACACCGGCCGTCTCAGATTTTCTACGACCACGTCAGACCATGTACCCGTGCTCAGCCTGTCCGCCTCGCACGGACGGCACGTTGGGATTGGCGCAGCGGGAGAGGCTTGGTCGAGATCGGCGCAAGCCGCTCGGCAGAGGTCCTCCAGGAAGGCGGCGGAACCGGTGCCGCCAAGATGCTCGCGAATCTCCGTCGCTCGGAAGCCGCGAAGGTGGTTCGCGCAAAAGCCACGGCGAGCCCGGAAGTCACCGCGGACGCCGGGATCGGTGACGTTCTCCCAGAGGGTGATCCAGAACCCTTTGTGTGCGCGCTCAGCCAGCAAACGGCATGTGGGGCAGCCTGGCTGGTCGAGTGCTAGCTGGAACACCGCCGCCAAGAGATCCGGCGCAAGGGCATCGCGTTCCGGACTCAATCGACCCGCTCTCTGGGCCGGAGAGACGGGTCGGGCTTGGAACGAATCCTGGAAGTTCGCGCGAGCGAACAAAGAGGCCTCCACCGCTCTGCATGCAGTAGAAGCCATCAGCGACCGCAAAGAGCAGCCGCGGGTCGCGGCCCACCTTAGGCGAACCGCCCGGCGAGCTTCATCGCCGAACCCAGCTTAGCACGAGCCGCCCACGACCAGCAAAGTAGCCCAGCGGGTCCTTCTTGACTCGGGGCCGCCGGTGAACGTACTCTACGTCTCAGGGCGATGGATCTCGCCCGGGCCCCGCGGCGCCCAAACCGCCCGCCTCCGACGGGCTGATGGCTCCTGGCAGTGCTGATGTCGGCGCGCCGGGGGCTTTTTAGTTTGTTCTGCCCAGACCCGTGAGTGGTGAGAGAGTTGTGAGTAGACCAGGCGCGAGCGCGGACGCGGGCAACGAAAAGCCAGAGAAAAAGAAGAAAGAGCGAAAGGTGTACGAAGCTGGTGGCGTGATCATCTGCGATCAGAAGGTGGTCCTGCGTCTGACCGACCAGCAGCATTGGATCTTTCCCAAGGGAAGACGGAGGAAGCATGAAACTCCAATCGAAGCGGCCATTCGTGAGGCGGTCGAGGAGACCGGCCTAACGGTCGAAATCGTCGGGGAGGCCGGCGAGATCATGATGCGTTACCAGGGAAAACAGCGCCGCTTCGTCTTCTACCTGATGCGGGCGACTGGTCGCACATTGGACTGGCCGCACCATGATGGTCGCGATACCTTCCTGATCGACCCAGACCGGGTTGGCAACCTGATCCACCACCAGGGCTACGGCGAGCTCTGGCAGGCCTGTCACGAGCGCGTGCGCGCCCTTTGCCGGGCCGAAGATACCTAAGCGCGACCGGCCTGATGGCTCCCGACCGCGATGCCGCGGCAGGGGCTTCTACTTTCGGCCACGCCTCACCGGAGGAACCGTGTGGACGATCTGTACGTGGTCATGGTCCTGGGCATCCTGGTCCTGCTCGGGAGCATGCTCTCCGTCGAGCTCGGGCTCTCGGTCGCCATCGTCGAGATCGTGCTCGGTGTCTTCGCTGGCAACGCGCTCGGTATTCAGCCACGGCCCTGGCTCGACCTGATCGCCAGCTTCGCCAGCATTGTCCTCACCTTCCTGGCCGGCGCGGAAGTCGACCCCGACCTGTTCAAAGCGAAGCTGAAGCAGAGCCTCCTAATCGGTGGCGCCTCTTTTCTGATTCCGTTCGGCCTGGCCTGGGCATTCGCCCAGCTCCTCCTCGGCTGGGACCTGCGCGCGGCCCAGATCGCTGCGGCCGCGCTGTCGACGACCAGTCTGGCGGTCGTCTACGCGGTGCTGGTCGAGACGGGGCTGACAAACGCCGAGATCGGCAAGCTGATCATGGCCTCGACGTTCGTGACCGACTTCGGGACCGCGGCCGCGTTGTCACTGTTGTTCATCCAGCCCTCGTCGTGGCTGCTGGCGTTCATCGCCGTGTCAGCCTTTGCCATCTGGGCGATGCCCCGTCTGGATAGCTGGTTCTTCGGGCGCTACGGCGACCGGGTCATCGAGCCGGAGATCAAGGGCGCCTTCGCGGTCTTGTTCGTGTTGATGTACTTCGGGGCGCTCGCCAATAGCCACGCCGTGCTGCCGGCCTTCATACTCGGCTTGGCCGTTGCCAGGGTCTTCCAGCGCCATCGCCAGGAGCAGTTGCGCTTCAGGGTGGTCGCCTTCGCCTTTCTCACGCCGTTCTTCTTCCTCAAAGGCGGGATGAACATCTCGGTCCCGGCTGTGCTCGCCAATCTCGGACTGGTCGGCCTGCTGTTGGCGGTCAAGCTCGTGGCCAAGTTCGCCGGGGTCTACCCATTCGCCCGGCTCTACGTGCCCCTCGAGGCGTGGTACATGACGCTGCTGATGAGCACCGGCCTGACCTTCGGCACCATCTCCTCACTGTACGGGCTCAATGCCGGCATCATCGACCAGGCCCAGTTCTCGGTCCTCGTCACCGTGGTCGTGTTGACGGCGATCGTCCCGACCGCGGTCGCTCAGCGCTGGTTTACACCGCGCACTTGACGTCCAGCACGGCGACTGCTGAGTCGCGAGAGGAGGGCAGCCTTTCAGGCCTCCATGTGTGGTACACAACCGGGGAGGGGCAAGCATGTACGGCAAGATCCTGGTTGCGCTGGACGGCTCCGAAGCCTCCAACAAGGCGCTCCGGGCCGCGCTCGAGCTGGGCCGACTTCATGCCGCGACCCTCCATGCGCTCGGCGTTGAAGAGCGCTTGCCGCACTTCGCGGCCACGGTCGGCGAGGTCCAGGAGGCTAAGCAGGAGCTGGATAGCTTCTTTGGCCAGGTCATGGAGGTTGCCCGCGCCGCGGCCGCCCAGCGTGGGGTCGAGCTGACGACTGAAATGCGCGCTGGTAACGCCGCGCACCAGATCGTGGAAGTCGCCCGCGAGGGTCAGTTCGACCTGATCGCCCTTGGCGCCAAGGGCCATAGCCGAATCCGCGACTTCCTCCTGGGCACCACCTCCGACCGGGTGAGCCACCATGCCCCTTGTTCCGTCCTCGTGGTTCGTTAGCCGCGCCATGGTGATAGCGTGAACGGGCCGTCCCCTTGGGTCCAGGTGGTCGTCGAGATCCCCAAGGGCAGCCGCAACAAGTACGAGTACGACCACGACACGAGTCGGATCGTGCTCGACCGGGTCCTACACTCGTCGGTCCACTACCCAACCGACTACGGATTCATCCCCGATACACTCGCCGAAGATGGCGACCCGCTCGATGCCTTGATCGTGACCAACGAGCCGACGTTTCCGGGCTGCGTGGTCAAGGCGCGTCCGATCGGCCGGCTGGACATGCGCGACGAGAAGGGGCCCGATCACAAGGTGCTGGCCGTGCCGGTCGGCGATCCCCGTTTCGACGAGATCCGGGACCTGGGTGACCTCTCGCATCACTGGCTGCTGGAGATCGAGACCTTCTTTCAGACCTACAAGGCGTTGGAGGACAAGATCACCGACGTCGAGGGCTGGGAGAACGCCGAGGCGGCCTGGACCCTGATCAAGACCGCGCGGCGGGCTTATCAGGCGCGGCGGGCAAGCTGAAGGAGGGAGGTCATGTCAGTCGAAGTCAGGGTCAGCCCAGATGGCAAATACGAACTCGAGGGCGAGCTACCTCCGTCCGCGCTCTACAACCGGGATCTCGCGCCGACGCCAATCCGCTTGCGCGGTTGGGGACTGTATTCGTACCTGGCGTTGTGGATCGGCACCGCCGTCGTCATCCCCTCCTGGAGCCTGGCAAACGTCGGGCTGGTGTTTGGCTTCGATTGGCTCACAGCGGTCGTCACCGTCATCCTCGGCAACGCCATCGTCACCGTTCCGCTCCTGCTGAATTCCCACGTCGGCGCCAAGTACGGGATCCCGTTCCC
>WNGA01005787.1_pt1 | contig 17768 bp, 10 predicted proteins | sample 5400061 | NCBI WGS metagenome assembly WNGA01 (sample SAMN13153366, study PRJNA577476) | soil metagenome | isolation source: 100 cm soil or saprolite under grassland replicate 2 | place: USA:California | collected 2016-06-15 | reverse complement strand
ATGCGGATAATTTCTTGTTCTGTTAGATCTTTCATCGAGGAGCAGGATGGTCGATTATGGTAGGAGCTTTAAGTCAAAGCGTGGTCGAGCGTTGGCTTGGTGCCTCGGTGGCTCAGCCTGGTAGATGTTTCTCACACCGGAGAGCATCCGCCTCGTAAGCGGAAAGGCAACATCGCTCGCTTGCCCCGCAGGGTCGCGGGTTCAAACCCCGCCCGAGGCTCCAAAACCACGAAACGGAGGGATTCTACCGCTTAGCCTCTCTTTCGCGGGCCACGAAGGAAGGACAGCCCCGCAAGGGCTGCTGAACGTGGGATTCTTGGCGTTTCACGAAGGGCGCGGCACGCGAAAATCAGCCCCCTAGGGGGGTCCCATTTTAGTTAGCAGAAAAAAAATAGTTAGCGAAAAAAGACAGTTACGGAAAAAGAAAAGTTACGAATCAAGTGGTTGGTCCAGAAACGAAGTATGCTGGTCCCGGAAGGGCAAACAGGAACTCTACCTCCCGAACGCATTCTTGCGTCGCGAGATGCGATCGCTAAGACCTCCCCTCCTTTTCCAGACAAGATTTGCTGTCTGTTGGGGCTTCTGGGCGAGTCCAGCGATTCAGGGCACAATCCAGGCTTTGATGGCATGGCACAAAGTCTGGAAATCATCAGCGACTCCCGAACGATTTCCAGGCGAGATTTTAGGCATGTATCAGATTCGAGATCAGGGCTGATAATGGCGATTCTTCCCGTCGCCTCTCGCGTCCACAACCCGAACAACCAGAGAATAGAGCATCTAGCTTTAGAATCGTCCCGACACGAGAAGGCTTCAGAGCATTCGGAGAAGAATCTAGGATTGAACGGAAACATGGAGTTCGAATTTGTGACCTTCGATTGTTACGGTACCCTCATCGACTGGGAGTCTGGAATCCGGCGCGCTTTCAAACAGGCCCTTGAAGGGACGAGACTGAGCGCGACCCAAGAGCGTGAATTGTTCGAGCTGTACCAGGACGAAGAGAAGAGAATCGAAGGCGAGATGCCTTACCGGAAATACGGCGAAGTTCTAGCTCTGGCCGCATCAGCTGCCGCAAGAAAATTCGGAAAAACCCTTCCAGAAAAACTGTCAACTATTCTTGCAGAACAGCTGCCAAGCTGGAGTCCTTTCCCCGATACGAATCCTGCATTAGAGAGGCTTGGGACGGAGTATACGCTGGGGATATTGTCGAATGTTGACGATGCTCTTCTTGCGGGCACCTTGAAGCATTTCACTGTTCCTTTCGATCTCGTGGTGACTGCTGAGCGTGTGAGGTCCTACAAGCCTGGGACCGAGCATTTTGAAGAGGCACGGAGGATCATCGGAGCGGATAGAGGATGGCTTCATGTCGCAGCAAGCCTCTACCACGACATCGAACCCGCGTCACGACTCGGAATCGCGGCCGCCTGGATCAACAGGAAGAACAGCGCTGGGGGAAGAAAGCTCAAAGGAAAGATCGCCAGAGAGACCAAAGACCTGACCCAGCTGGCGGACTGGCTCGCACCCTAAGGAAGAGCGCAGGTCAGGAATGGGTTTCACGAAGAGCGCACCACGAGAAAATCGACCACCATCTGAGGTCACTACGAAAAAGAATGCTTGGAAAAAAGTTACGGGAAAAGAAAGTTACAGAAATGAATGTTTTGCTTGAGGATTCTGCTTACTATAGCGGTGAATCTACGGCAATATAGAGAAGAGCAGTACGTCATCGCACCAAGTCTGTGAGGTCGAACCGGATTCTAGAGACCCTAGGCAGGTCCCGCCCAACTTCGTGGGGCTGGCTTTTTTCTGCCAAACAAATATAGCTTAGTGCCCTCCCGGCAACAGGCTTACCAACAGGCGCAACCCTCGACCCGACGACGGGCCGTTTCTCCTGGAAACCGAGCTTGAGCGAGACAGGGTCCTACACTATCAGTTTCATCGCTACGGACAGCAGTTCACCCTCTACACCCACCAGCAAGCCAATGGGAATTCAGGTAAACCAGGCCGCGCCGGGCGGATCTAACGGAGGAAACGGAGGTTCAGGTGGAGGCTCGAACGGAAGCTGTACGTTCTGCGGAATATTCCCGAAAGTCTCCACTAGCATCACTCTTCTGGTTGTCGAGGCTCTTCTTGGACTGGTTGCCTCACTTGCCGCTCTTACAATCAGGGCTCGAGCGAGTCTGGAACGTACAAAGCGACGTTTAGGAAGTTGAACGACGAAACGAGATTGGGATCGATAGATTCGGACCGTCCGTATTACGATCGGTGGACTCGTTGGACTGGGTGCCTCGCTATCCTTCTCAGGATTAGAACGCGGGTGAATCTAGCTCGTACGAACCGAAATGAATTGACTAAATCGCTAATTATCAGCAGGCTCTCCGACCCCGCCTTGAGCTCATCCTCCTGGTAGGCGGAAAGCGAATCGTCATCTGCCCCATAGAGCCGCGGGCTCAAACTCCGCCCGAGGATCCAACCGAACCGGGATGAACAGAGGGCGCGCACTGTTACTTTTGCAAGGGCCCGGGCGACAACTCCTCATACGACGCAGAACCCCCAAGAATACCCCACTCTTTTGTCAAGAGGATTTGCTGTCCGGTACTAGTCCAGGCTTGAACGCTGAGGCGAAACTTGCCTTTTTATTCCGCTGAGCCTGAACGATGTCCAGGATGATGATGAAATGGCATACCAGATTTGAGAGCAGGGCTGAAAACAGGCGATTCGGCTCGTGGCTAAACCACCAAGACAGAAACGAGTCCTGCTCCGAGAGCCCCGAGCGACCCGAACCTTCAACTGCATCAGAACGTCAGATGGAATCTCCTGTAGGGCTACCCCTGGATATCTTTCTGTTTCCTCGAGGTGCAATGGTTAAATTCTAGAGACTCCTTGGTTATTCGATCCGAATCGAATGCCTTCTATTTATGGACCAATTGACAAAGCGAAGAGAAGGCTGAGCATCTACCTCATCATTCTCACTCTCCTAGTCCCGACTTACGCCTTCATTGCTGGCAGCGTACCTCTAGCTCGTGCCACGACGACTGACTCATCCTGGAACCCTCATGTTAGTTGCCAGGCCGTAGTGACCTCTGACCATGGCGTGATTGGGAATCATTTCGATTCGACAACCGAGGGTGCGCTTGAGAGTGGTGGACCCTACGGGGTTTTCGCCACCAACCAGACCCAGATCGGGTCTACGTCTGATCTTCAACCGGATCTTAACCCGCCGTGCACCTACCCGAACGTAAACGGGACGATGGCGCCAACTTTTGTTGAGATCCATGGAATCTCACTGACGCAAGGCTCGTCCGTAGACTGGGGCAGTACGGGTGGAAAATGCGGGACGCACTATCAGGGCATCAACGGTTTTGGAAGTTATCCTGGCGGCGCAACCTTCTGCACCTCATACGGTGTCTTCCAGGACACTTCCGAGTACACGGGCAACTGCGAGACGCTTGATAATCCTAATCCAAAAATCTGCATCAGGCTCGAGATCGACCGTGACTGGTACGCCGCAGGCTTCTGTGGCCCGGGAACAGCTTGTGACAGTACGACGTTCAATTCGCTTACAGTAAGACAAAAGATCGATGTCCAGGGGTTCGTGGCTTGGCATCCTCCCTCCAGCGCGGGCCACGGATACTCCTCCTGGGAGATTCATCCGCTCGCAGCATGGAGACTTACTCCCACATCAACACCCTTACCCGGCATCTCTTGGACGCCAACTAATCCCGCTCAAGGGCAGACCGTCACGTTCACTGGAACCGTAACAGGGGGATCAACACCATACTCGCTCAAGTGGAACTTTGGAGACGGAACGACTACCTCTGGCAGCCCCGTAAATCACGTGTACTCGGCCGCTGGCACGTACTCTGTAACTCTGAACGTCACTGATGCAAACGGGAGCTTCGCAACCACGTCAAAAACGATAACAATCGCGTCGTCACTTTCGACCAGTTTCACGTTTTCGCCGTCAAACCCGTCAGCTGGAACCTCGGTCTCCTTTACGGCGATTGCGGGCGGAGGAGTTTCACCGTACAGTTTCAACTGGAACTTTGGCGATGGAGGATCAGCGACCGGAAGCCCAGCGAGCCATACATTTTCGGCGGGAGGAACCTATCTTGTGACTCTTGCGACAACTGATTCTGCAGGCCAGAACGCGGTTGTCTCGAACAATGTTACAGTACAGAATCCTGACTTCAAACTCTCGTCGAGCAGTACCTTGCTGACTGTCCAGGTCGGACAGAATATTCAACAAGCAATCGCGGTGACAAGTGTCAATTCGTTCCAGGGAACGGTCTCGTTCACTGTCACCGGGTCTCCTTCAGGGTTGACTGTCTCGATGCAGAATCCATCTGTGAACCTTTCCAGCGGTCAATCAGTAAATGATAACCTCAAGGTCTCGGCAAGCAACACAACACCGACCGGAGTCTATGTTGTTACTGTAAGAGGGACTAGTGGCTCTCTCGTACACGCGCTGAACGTGACGGTGCGAGTGCCGGACTTTAGCATGACAGCTAATCCCACGACCTTGGACCTTTCACAGGGCGCGACTGGAACTTCGCAGATCACGTTTCAAAGCATCAACGGATTTTCCGGAGGAGTATCCACTCAACTAACCGTAAGCCCTGGAGGACCCAAGCCGACTCTCAGCCCGAACAATCCAACGCTCTCGGCAAACGGGACAATAGTTAGCGTTCTCAGCGTTCAGATTCCGGCTAACCAGGCCGCTGGAATTTACAATGTGACGATCAAGGCTACTGCCGGACAACTAGTCCACTCGCTAGTGGTCACGATATTCGTCGGCCAGCACACGTCATCGACTAGCGTTAGTTGCTCGCCGAGCTCTGTCATCGTTAACCAGGCCTCTAATTGCACCGCGACCATCAATGATACCTCGACGGGCCCCACCACTCCGACGGGTACAGTGACCTTTTCCGAGACGGGTCCTTCCGGATCGTTCAGCTCGACCTCTTGCACTCTAGTATCGGGAAGCTGTTCGGTGACGTTTACTCCGTCAGGAGCGGGCAACGCCCAGATTACTGGGGTCTATAGCGGCGATGTGGCGCACAGTGGGAGCACGAGCGCTGTTGCGAACGTTGCAGTTGGTTTGCGAGCAAGCTCGGTCAACCTCTTATGCTCTAGTCCGGTGGTAGTGAACCAGACCTCTTCTTGTACAGCAACAGTATCGGATTCCTCGCCTGGAACGGCCATCATTCCGACTGGTGTAGTCTCGTTCAACGAGACAGGACCGAAGGGATTCTTCAGCTCGCCAGCGTGCACGTTGGTCTCCGGCTCATGTTCATTGTCCTTTACCGCGGTGGCTACAGGGACTGCCGTTATCGTGGCAGCGTACAATGGCGACTCCGCTCACGGCGGTAGTGCTGGTTCGGCCAGCATTGTTGTTAACCCGCGCACTACTTCCGCGGCACTCGTGTGTACGAGCCCTGTTGTTGTAAACCAGGCGTCCAACTGCACTGACACGATTACTGATACCTCGACCGGCGGATACATCTATCCGACTGGAAACATCACCTTCGTCTCGGGTTCCGCTGGGACATTCTCGTCCGTAAGCTGCACCGTATCGAGCGTCTTTCCGGGAATGGCCAGCTGTAGCGTCTCATACACGCCGAGTGTTGTTGGAAACCACTTGATCACGGGATCGTATGGCGGCGACAGTGTTCACTCTTCCAGCTCAGGCGCCTCAACAATAGTAGCTGGTCAACGGTCAACCGGCACAAGCGTTAGCTGCTCGCCAACGGGTATTGGTTCGGTTCAAGCGTGTACTGCAACGGCCAGCGACACCTCGCCGGGAATTAGTATTACGCCCGTTGGCTCGGTGAGCTTTACTACGAATTCGACGGGAGCGTTCAACTCCAACACGTGCACTCTTTCCGGCACAGGAACGCCCGGGACTGCAAGCTGCCAGGTAACATACACTCCCGCGACGATCGGAACTCACACGATAACCGGTACTTTCTCCGGTGACACGATTCACACTGGAAGCCAGGGGTCCACATCGATAAGCTTCGGCAAGGATTCGACAGCGACGAGTATTGCCTGCTCTCCATCTTCTGTCGCGATAAACCAAGCGTCCACATGCACCGCAACGGTTACTGACACCGGGCTAGGTCAGACGAATCCGACTGGAACCGTAAGCTTCGCGAGCAGCGGGACAGGCTCATTCGCAGGCTCTCCATGCACACTTGTCAGCCAGAACGCCACATCCTCCAGTTGCCAGATAACCTACACTCCGACAAGTGGTGCTGGAACGCACAGCATCTCAGCCTCGTACGGTGGCGACGCGACCCACAATGGCAGTGCGAGTTCTCCAGCGTTCGCTCTGACAGTGACTCTCCGCACAACGACAACATCTGTCAATTGCAGTTCATCAAGCGTTGTCGTTAACCAGGCGACTACCTGCACCGCAGTCGTTGTTGACTCTTCCGGGTCAGGAGCGATAACACCGTCGGGAACCGCCTTGTTTACTCCTGGTGGATCATGCACCCTAGCGAGCGGTTCTTGCTCTGTAAGCATATCCCCTTCATCCTCGGGATCGCTGACGGTGTCCGCGAGCTACGGGGGTGACTCTAGCCATGGAACAAGCTCAGCCAGCACCGCTGTTGTTGTGGGCAAACGAGCTACTTCGACTAGTGTTAGCTGCTCGCCCAATCCTGCCACGAATAACACACTGACCGCTTGCACGGTTAGTGTTGCGGATACTGACGTTGGTGCGAGGATCACTCCTAGAGGTTCTGTCAACTTCGCGTCCAACTCCACAGGAGTATTCAGCCAGGTGAGCTGCACTCTGTCACCGTCAGGAACCGCGGGCGTTGCGAGCTGCCTGGTCAACTACACTCCTGGCGTGACAGGATCCCATATGATAACGGGGAGCTATGCTGGAGACTCTTCGCATCTCGGAAGCGGTGGGAGTGCTGTTGTGACGGTTGTCGCGGCCGCTTCGAAGCCCGCTTACGCGCTCGTCGTCTCGACAGACGGAAAAGTTTCGAGACTCTACCAGAACGGGACGCTGGTGCTGATTGGCCAACCGGTGACGACACCGTTGCGGTCGGTTGCCTGGAAGCCTGACGGGTCCTACGCGCTAATAACAGGAGACTTTGCGGTTCTCATCAAGTATGATGGTACAACACTTACTACTGTATCAACAGGAATCTCTACTGGGTACAATTTCTGGACTGTTTCTTGGAAACCTGACGGGTCCTACGCGCTGGTAGGCGGCTCTGCTGGTCTACTGTTCAGGTACGATGGCGTAAGGGTCACGATTGTGACGAACCCATTTGCTACAACCATATTCTCTATCAGCTGGAACCCAAGCGGTAGCTACGCGCTCCTGGTGGGCAGGAGTGGACTGGTGCTCACATATGATGCGACGTCGGTCCGCTCGTTCTCCACTGGTACAGTATACGACTTGGACACGGCGGCGTGGAACCCTAATGGCGCGTACGCGCTTATAGGCGGGCTCAACCGGACTCTACTCCAGTTCAACGGAACACAGGTCACCTCGATCAACACGAGCATAGTTCCGAGCGGCAATGCCATCCGGGCGATCGCGTTCAACGCGGCAGGAAGCCTTGCATTACTGGCCGGTGACAACGGAATGGTGCTCACCTACAACGGGTCAACACTATCCCTACTTCCAACGCTGACTTCCAGCTGGCTCTACTCTGTCAGCTGGTCGTCTTCCGGGACCGCATACATCGTAGGGAACGGCGGCACCGTCCTTACATACTCCAATGGAACTTTAACGAAACTCTCGACTAATCCGCTCAGCACGTCGAACTTCCGAGGAATAGCCTGGAAACCCCAATAAACCCCCGAAAACCCCAGAGCACTTATGCGTCGAGATGATCGGTAAGACCCCCTTCTAGAACATTCTGCTGTCTGACTGGTATTGGGCGAGATAAGCTGATCAGGGCATAGTATTGCATCACTCAGGCATTGTCCCGCTTATCTAGCGGAGCGAGGTTAGAATCAGGATTTTTGGACCCAGCGGATCCAGGTTTCATGGCTAGGTCCGCTCACGTCGCATGACGAACTAATATGAAAATTGACGTCGCCGACGAGCAGCCAATTTGGATCGGCTCATGAATGCTTTGATGCGGGTAGGGAATCGTGTCACATATGCCGACCCGAGCGCCACAGTGATCCCCAAGGCCCCAATGACATACCACAATCCATCGCCTGAGAGGAATGACGTAGGAGTAGGAATCGGGATCGTCGATATTCTCCATGCAGTTACGTGCAACTCCCAACCGGTGTAGGAATGCCAAGGCTGATCCACCCATTGAGGGTTCCAATAGACGAAACCTTGAACGTCTATCGTTTGCCCTTGCGCGGGCGAAGCAGGCGCGATTCCGGCCGCCTTCCAGTCTCGGTCTATTACCGCATAGATCCGGTGCATGTAGCAGGCTGGACAAGAGGGTGAGGAGCCTGCGAGACTGAAGGTTGTGGAGCAGGTGCTCCCGTTGGGGAACTGTTCGCCGCCGTTTGACCTATCGAAGGAGAGTCCACAGTCGGCAATCGCCAAAGAGGAAACGGTCAGGCTGTGGATTTCAACGAAGGCGGGGATTCCGCTGGGGGTTGAGCAGGGTGAAGATAGTGGAGGTGGAAACGGGTACAATGCCCTCTTTGAAAAGAGCCAAATCGAGGGGTTTGCGCCGTAGGTTAGGTTCTCTTCTAGCTTGAAGGCACCACCGCTGTAGTCGGCTCCCGTGGCGTTCGGATTTGATGGTATTCTCTGTATCGTGACCGAGCCGATCAAGGTTTCTAGGGTGGAGAGGGTCGGGCTGCAAGGGACTGCTGGATTCCAAGAACCGACCCCCAGGATTTGCTCAGTTGTTCTCGTGTTTCCTGCGGAATCCATCGTGGTCAGGGTTACCTTGTAGTAGCCGATTGACGAATAGACGTGGGTTGGAGTGGGACCGGTCGCCGTGGCCCCATCTCCAAAGCTCCAGCTGTAGACGTATGGGGGGACCCCCCCGCCAGTTGAGGCTGAGAAAAGGACCGTGTTCCTCGGGCCAGGGTTCTCCGGCAACCATGTTACGATCGACACTGGAGGCGGGGATATGCTAAATGCGTCTTGGAAAGTACCCGTGAAATGAGTTCGTACATCTATTCTCCCTTCACCCCCCCTTTGGCCATATACTCCATAGGTGACAAACCCGTTACCGTTCCCAGGGGTATTCAGCCCCATGAGCTTGGCAAAGTAGGGAGCTTCAGCCGCGTTGCAACCGACACAATTCAGGTTCGCGTAGGTATCATTGACGCTGTAGAGTTTGGGTGCTCCAAAGGTGCCTGAAATTACGACCACGGTGCCGACTCCCGGTCTATAATACCCCTTAGACCCGTCATCGATGACACACTCTGAATCGAAGGTTGCCCAAGTCTGAGCGTTAGTGGTGATACCCGCCTCGCAGAGAGGTTGGCCATTGACTCCGGTAGAGTTGAGGCCTAGTTGCTTGCTCCTCTCGTATGCATGGTCATCCCCTGAGAGAATCAGGTCGACCTTCTCTGATAGGAGAAGGTTGAAAAGATCAGTGCCTATCTCGCAGTTTTCACTGCCCGCACTTATGCAGAGCTTGTGAATGCCAACGATAACCCATTCGCTACTTTTATGAGCCTGCTCAATGACTGTCCGAGTCCAATAGTAGTGGTTCCCAAACGATCTTGAATAGTTGTCATAGTTGGGGGTAGGATCTATATCTTTAGAATCGATCTGCCTATAATTCCAACAATCGTAGACGTAATTGCACGTCCTCTGCGGATTCACGCCCACGCACTCGGCCTTACACTTGCCGGTAATATTGTAGATGCCTGGGCTTAGCATCACGAACCTTGCAATGGGGGCACTGGAGGGATAGTCGAAATAATATTCTCTGCCGTAGTTGCAGCCGAAGCCCTCGCATGGGGGCAATGACGAGATTCCGTTTATTGTATAAGGGCACCCCGTCGGCGGAGGCGGGTTGACTGAACCCACGAACTTCTCATACCTCCGAGTTGCAGAGGTATCACTGAGATTTGCGTCATCTCCCGTATCATGGTATCCTGGAATGATCTCGATGTTGGGAAACTGGGCTTTGAAATCCTTGCACCAATTGGTGCCGGTGTAGGATGAGTCGTAGCTCAGGTCGCCCAGCCCCAGGAAGAACTTAGGGTTCAAGGATGCTAGCGATCGTATGCTGTCAGAGCCGGCCCCCTGTTTCGGGCTGTTTAGGTCTCCGGAGGCGGCAAATACGAAACCCGTTTCCCCAGTTCCCTGCGCACTTGGTGGCGAAGTGGTGATGGCCGATAGAATGAGCGGTGACAGTACTAGTACCGTGAAGAAAAGAACTCTGCCGCGAGGTATTGACAAAGTGTCTGCGCCGATAGGCCAACCTTCGGGAGATTTAAGGATGGATAATCCTCTGCCCATGCAGAAGATATCGAAAGCTATCCGCCTCGATCCAGCCGCAGGCACCTAGCAATTCCCGATGCAGCAAGTTCTGGATATGGACGTTTAGTGGTGAAGACTTTCGCCGTTTCCTAGAAACCAATCCCTGAACCGGTCGCTAGGATCTTTTGACCCTCTTTCGGTACATTGTCGCCGTTGTGATTATCGCTAACCCCCCGATACCAAGGACAATGAGCCAAATAATTCGCGAGTCGAGCGTCAAAGAGCCGTTGGGCTGAGATGGGGGACTTGTCGTACTCACAGTTAGAGTCCGTGCGGGGGAACCGCAGGTGCTGCTAAACCCTGCATTGTCAACATCGCCACTGTATGACGCCTCCCACCGATATGTGCCAGGGATCTGAGGTGTAAAGGGTTGCGAGGCATAGTTTCCATTTCCATCGACAGACACAATTGATGTGAAGGATGGGGTCCCAGTGCAGGCCTCGTTGTCCAGGAATGCCTTGAATGTTAGGGTTCCAGTCGGATTGAATCCATTCTTTATTGAAACAACTTCCGACGCTGATGATGCGAGTCCTAGCGTAAGCGTCTTAGGATAAACCGATGCCGTCATCTCCACATTCGCTTTGGTGATAGTTACGCGGACAGTCGCGATGGACATGTTGAATCCATCCGTCACCGTGAATTCTGCACTGTAGCGCCCTGGAATGCGACTATTGCTCGGGACCCAGTTCATTGTGCCAGTTACCTGCGACGTGCCAGGTACGGTGGTAAAGGTAGCCCCCAGAGTCGCACAGCTAGTGCAGGACAGGGTGAGGGTTTGAGGAGTGGCGTCAATGTCAGTAGCGTTTACGTCAAACGAGAGCGTCTCCGCAACCGTTACGCTCTGGTTGCCCGGAATGATCAGGACGGGCGGAATGTTGGTCGGCGATTTCAGATAGACCGTTATGACTATGGTCGCATCCGAACTCTGAAAGCCATCAGTGATTATGAATGTGATGTTGTAGGATTGGCTGGCTTGGGCGACGCTTGGGGTCCAAGTGAAGACCCCTGTGACTTGGCCCGGACCGCTGACTTCAGGGAAGCTCGCTCCGACCGGGCAGTCCAAACATGACAACGTTAGATTCTGAGGAGGCGTGTCGGGATCAGAAGCATTGACTTTGAATGAAAGTGCATCTCCAACGATAGCACTTAGACCAGTTGGTGCCTGAAGGGTTGGAGGCTGATCGTGAGGGGCTGGTGGATTTACTGGCTGAAATTTCAGTAGGTTTCCCCAAGTGTCCAAGGCGCCGCAGCAAGACCCGTCATCGCCTGCTTCCCACCAAAGCCATCCCATATTCTCTGAATCCATCTGATTTGTGAGATATTGGATGAAGTGGAATGTGGTAACTGAGTAGCTGGCATCATCTGTACCCACAGCGTCAGGCGGACTAGCACAAACATTGTTGCAACTGTAGTAAACGGCTCCACCCTCCGTGTCCAGAATGGGCATATGATAGGTGGCGCTTGCATTGAGCATTCCTTGGTTGTAGATATCAGCCACACACTCGGCGGTGTTGTTGCCCCACGTTCTCGTAACGCTTTCGCTGCAGGTCCCGTAGCCTCCGCTCTGCCATTGGTCATAGAAGAAGTATGGATGAATTGATAGGAAAGTCTGGTTGAGAGGGTCAGTTACTGAAGGGTAGCAACCAACAAGCGAAAGAAAGTCGAACGCGCACCCACCGTTGCTTATCGTGTTCTCAACGGCAATCCAGTGAGTGTCACCGAGAGCTCTTGCTTGAGTAATCCACGTCTGATATGCCGATGATAGCAAAGAAACAGACCCGGCAGGCTCGTTGATCGGCTCCCATACTATTCGGGCATAGCCCCAGTTGGTGGAAAGAACCCCGCTCCAGAAAGACAGCCATTCCAATTGGCAACCGTCGATAAGGTCCCTGTAACTGTGATAGTCAAGGATGACCCACATGTTGTACTGCTGAGCGATCTGTAATGTCTGACTAAACCAAGCTGAGCTCCAATCACCCAGTTCCCCGGACGAGCACAGCGTGATGCTTGCGCCAAACCCTACCCTCACAGCGTTGTATCCTGATTGGTTTAGCCGTTGGAGAGTGGATTGCATTTGCCCGTTTGAGGCCTCATCCAACGTGACCCCACCCCATCCTTGGATTACAGGAGCTTCAATCGCAACTTGATCAGAGATGGTCCCTTGCCTGTGGCTACCGGAAACAGTGGTGGCAGCAAGATTAACCACATTCTCTCCAAACCTTTCCACAGACGTGCCGATGGGCAATGAAGAAAAGAAAACTGTGACAATGCCGAGTAGCATGAGAGAGCTGAGCAGCAACGATTTGGTCCGACGCTTCAAGGAATGCATCTCGGAATGCAATCTTCAAGAGACCCGGACAACGAGGGACCTACATGATGGGTTCTCAACGGCACCATGACACAGAATTGTTTGAATGCTTCTACTTGTCGTTACTAGCTATCAAGGATTACTGATTCCGCTCGCCTCATCTTGAGGATCAGGAATCGGTCAAACTATGCCAGAAGGGATGTCCCGAAATGGAGCTTATCCACTACGAACGCAGTGCTATGGATACGAGTACTCGGTCTTGAAATGGGAAACACATTGCCATACTGTCTACAGCAACCGTCGCCATCGCAGATTCGACGCACTAAACACTCCAAGAGAGATGATAGAGGCGGCGATCAGAAATGGCTTGCAAGGGATGATAATAACAGATCATGACAGTGTAACCGGGGGCTTGGCCGGGAGAAAAGTAGCACGAGGATACAAGGACTTCAGAGTGATCCCTGGTGCAGAAGTGACGAGCAGTTCCGGCCACATTCTAGCAATTGGCATAGAAAATAATGTTCCTAGAGGACTTACCGTGGAGGAGACAGTTGAAAGAATTCATGACCTAGGAGGAATTGCCGTCGCCTCCCATCCCTTTTCGAGCCGGGTCCAACCATCACTAGGGGAAGAGTGTTTGAAAACGGATGGGGTTGAGGTTTTCAACGCAACAAATCGAGGAGACTCCAATTCTAGAGCCTTGTTTCTAGCGCAAACACACGGTCGTCGAGGCACGGCGGGCAGCGATGCTCACTGGCATAGGACAGTGGGAAACGCAGGAATAGTCTGCGACGATCCCCTAGAGGATATTCCCCATGGCGGAGCGAGGCTGTTTGGAGGATACACTAGCACTTGGAACATGAGGGTTTTCAACTTTCGCCAACTGGCCTCTGCCCTAGCAAATAGACCGCTTTGGAAATGATGGGAAAAATTCAGATATTTTCTATGGACCAGGTGTACCTTCGTTCTTTTCTGGGTAGGCTCTTACGATTGTTCCGTGATGATTATCGATTATCATCCTCGGAGTCTTGAGAATTTGTCCGTAATCCTGAGCTCTTTCATCTAGGTCTGAGGCAACCCTATGCCAGTGATCAGGGACTGTTGCATAAACAGGCTCGAAGATCGCCCACCTATCAGCGTACGAGAAGAATTTTGCTCCCGCTTGCGCCAATAACAAGTAGGCCTCTCCGATTGACCCCTCGTCGAGAGTGCTGACATGCTCTTTGTAGAACAACATCAGTCGCTCTCTGTGACCCTTCATAGTTTTTGTTCGCGTCAACTTCCAACTACGGAACTCGGCTAGAACCTCCCCCTGGGGAATCCGGCACAACGGACAGGGTTGGCCATTACTAGTGAATTGCTCTTTCGTCCCGATCGAGTTTGGCTGCGGATCACTGGACAATTCTTGACCCTACCTAATTGGACGAGTACGGATCGTCCCTTAGAAGTATTACCCTCTTTCCTCCATAGTCCTAGATCTCCAGCTTTCTACGGATACAGACTGGCCACAGAGCCTCTGCGATTCCTTATAGGAACCTCCTCTTCAGAGCCTGATCCACGTGGACGGTTGCCGGAGAGAACAGGTGCAAAATGACTAAAGTGTGAGGCAAAGATGGATGGACCAAAAACGCCGCACTGAGATCCTACTCGTCTCACAGACAATTTTCATAACTCTCTTGCTCTACTGGATGTTCCTCGAAAGCCAGTCCAACGCTTACTTCAGGGGGTGGTTATCCCAGTATTTCCCTCTCGGCCTTGTACTGCTCAACGGATGGATTGTCGCGCTTGCAATCACCGAGCTAGCTCTTGTTACTGGATTCTTGATCGGCAGACTGGAAGGCGGACCGGCCGCGTCAAAGCCCAGGGTCAGGAAAATAGAGAAGATTGACGAACCTTTTCGTGAGCCACAACTTGACCCTCGACCCGCTCGCCAGAGAGAACCACACTTTTCGAGGTCGACCCGGATATATGAAATCGTTGACCTCAAGGTTCTCATCATCATGTTGATGCTTGCAACTCAAGCAATCTCTCTCTGGCTCATCACTGCCTCAAACCTCCGAATCACAACCTTTACCGCTAACTCCTTCTACTATTACTCACACCTACCCCTCACTTACTGGTGGGGGCTAACGGCAACACTGGCCCTCATCTTCACCAGGCCGATTCTCCGAGGAAGAACTCGGATAGGACTGGACATGGGCGCTTTGTTCCTGCTTGTTTTCTACCTCATCGGCATACCATCCTTCACATATCAGGACCCTCGATTCCTAGACACGTACTATCATACCGGAAACTCTCTTGACCTCCTCAACTACCAAGGATGGCTGACATCTCCAAACTGGTACGTTCACCAGTTTCCGGGTGTCTTCTCGTTCATAGGCCAGCTCGTTTCGGTGGCGGGAATCAACCCGTTCCAGCTCATGAGATTCTATCCCCTAGGGCTGGCGCTTGTGATAGTATTCCTTACGTACGTCATAGTTCGAATGCACAGCGACCAGTACGCCTCCATCGCTTCAGCGACCCTTCTGGGCGGGCTCTGGTTTCAGCTTCACATTTCACCCCAGAGCCTGGAGCTAATCCTATACCTGGGAGCGTTGTTCCTGCTGTTGAAGGTCATCGAAGACGAGCCCCGCCGAAGGCTCTGGACAGTGCTAGGTCTTGCGTCAACACCGATCTTTGTAGCCAGCCATCCTGAGACGCCCCTAGCCGTTAGTCTCGGTCTTGCCGCATTCCTAGCTTTGTCTCTGCTGAAATCGAAGCGTACTCTGCAGCTGCACACCCTGAAAATAGCTCTGCCATTAGCTGTTCTCATCGGCTGGATTCTCTTCTGGTGGGGTCTTGTAGCTGTCGACGCGCGAGACCTCGTCCAGAGATCGATTTTGGATAGGGCTCTCACATACTTTTCGCAACTACCCTCAGGAATCTCCACGCAGACCTCGAACGTTCCAGCCGTTCCATCTTACAGTTACGGACTAACAGTTCTCTCCGAGCAAGCGATCTCTGCGATAGTATGGGCTACAGGACTCGCCTATTTCGTCCTAGTCCGAAAACTCCAGCCCAGAGAACTGTTCATGGGCGGGCTATTCTTGGCAGCTGTATCAACCATACCAGTCGCCGTTTTCGGTCGGGCAGACGTGCTCCAGAGAAGCTACCTTTTCGCCCTGTTCCCCGCCATCATTCTTACAGCATGGCTTCTCGAACGGAGAACGGTTCTCACACTGCGTGGAAGGAATCTCTTTCGATTAGTGAAGGTGGGGTTCATAGTAATGATGGTCCTCTTCTCCGCCATAATACCACTCACGAGATACGGGGTCGACCCTATCGAGTACATCCCCAGCTCATCGCTTTACGTATCGAACATATCGTCAGGGTTGACACAGCAACATTCTCTCCTATTCCTTCATCCAGACGAGGACGGATGGAGATTCTACGCTGGAATCAACGGGGCAGTAAGAGAGCCAAAGTTGGAACAGAAGAACCTTGCCAATCAGCCCGGAGGCTATGTCAAGCCGGGCACCGACCCCACCGTGCCTGGGTTTAACCTAACCTACACACCGGCAGACGGTTCTGCGAACTACGTTGTATTGACGACGTACTGGCAGAACCTCTACACGTTACGATTCGGATCGAACTCGGCCATCTACATACAAGCCAGGAATAATTATACTGATATCGTAATGCAAAACTTCAACCTCGTATACTCGACAGGTACGGACCAGATCTACGCGAATCAGGCGCTAGGATAGATACTCAAGAGTCTCATGCAGAGTTGAACCAGACCTGGAGAGGAACTCCAACCCTAGAACTCTGCGCCTGGTAGCCATATTGGAATGAGTTCGACGGTACATCATAAGTCCACAGTTCGAAGAAAAATCTGAATCTTTCTCCCCCGACTGCGCCCAAGGGGGGGGAAACCTGTTGGCCATTGATGGTCATGGTGATGAATACCATCCCACCTGGAGATGGGGGACTTCTCGAAAAAATGCTCCACGTAAAATTCACAAACGCTGTCTGCGCATTTGGAATGAAGATTGAGCGGTTGCCGAGCTGGGGAACAGCGCTTCCCGGAACCGTCGCGTTGGGGTCGGCACTTGTGCTGTTTGCTAACCGGTAGACGACCTGTACGTACTGGATGGATCCCATTTGATTAGTGATTGCAAAGTGCCAATTCTGGGTCTGGCCTACCGCGACGTTGGCCGATGCCCCAGAGAAATAGGTGGAGAGAGTGCCACTCGGCGAAAAGACCCCCCATGCCATGAACTCTTGGAATGGAGGTCGACTCAGAGAATAATATGCGACAGAACTGTAGACTAGGCTGAAACTCCCGAACAGAAGGAGCAGCACTACTATCCTTCGTTGCATCTAGCTTAACACCTCAATCCAGCCGTGTTCGACGCAATCTCATTCTCCGAACAAGATTATCGAGTCGATCGAGCTCCAGCACAAACAAGGCCGAGCCGAACCCGGCAGCTACCGCGATGGAGTAGGCAGCAGCCTGGTTGAGGAATGTTTGTGTCCGAGCAGCGCTGGCTAGACTAAGCGCTTGGGCCGAGGTTGTATTGGACAGGCTCACCGACTTGCTCGCGTAGAAGTTGGATGCATTGATGTCTTTCGAAAATAGCATCGTCGCATTTTCCTCGTAGCCGAGAGCTAGATTGAGGTTGTTGGCTAGCAGGGAAATCTGCCCTGGAGAGGCGCCTTCCAAATCAGCCTGCTGAACCAGCACGAACGCCTGGACGAGTTTGCTCTGAGCATCATCGATCTGAGTCGATTGTCCCATCGCTTTCTCATTGCCCACTGAGAGACAAAATATGAGAACGAGGAGGATTCCCAGAGGGGCCCGTTGACGGAAGCGCATATCTGGGTCTCGGACTTTAACGGGTAAAGGTTAGGCTTTAGGATTTGCCTGAATTAACGCGAGAAGCGCTCATAGAGGTTGTCAAACAACATCGTCCCACAAGCCTCGCCTCTCTCAAGAAATCCTTGAATGAAGAGAACATCAACATCGACGATGAGAAACTT
>WNGA01015065.1_pt1 | contig 17771 bp, 12 predicted proteins | sample 5400061 | NCBI WGS metagenome assembly WNGA01 (sample SAMN13153366, study PRJNA577476) | soil metagenome | isolation source: 100 cm soil or saprolite under grassland replicate 2 | place: USA:California | collected 2016-06-15 | reverse complement strand
TTTCCCAACCTGGTGGCCGGTTCGGGTATGAACAATCTCGTACCGCTACATCGTGTCTTGCAGACCAAGCTGAAGCAGGAGACCGAGCCCACGCCTCCTCCTCCGCCGCCGCCAAGCCCTCCGCCGGCGGCCTTCCCACCAGCGAACTACGTCGGGCCGTTCGCTGCGGTGGACGGGCTGGAGCAATGCTATGCAGAAAACGAGTACGTCGCTTGCGGCGCGACCCCCTCGGGCAAGCAAGCGAGCTTGTATTCCGGCGACGGCGCTTATTACGACGGCATCAGCAGCGACATCAGTGGCGACGGGCCACATATGCCCGAGGGCACTTCTTTCACCACCAATAGCGGCGACATCACTTGTGGCTCGTCAACGCGCGGCATTACTTGCACGGACCACGTTACCGGTGCCTACTTCATCATCGGCGACTACTACGTGATCGTCGCTAACAACGGGCAAGAAGCTCGGCACTAACTGTTGAGCAAACGACTGGCCCTCATCTTGGTGGCCGTGCCGACGGTCTTGCTTGTAGCCGCCAACAAGCCGCAAGCGGCGGACTCGAACCTGTTGCGCGCGCTTCATCGCTTGCCAAGTGTGGAGCGCGCAGCCGCGATCGCGGATGGCGGACGCGGTGGGCCCGACGCGGTACAAGCGCAGTACGACGCCGCGCGTGACTTTCAAGAAGCACTGTTCGCCGCTGGGCCGGTGAGCCACCGTTGCCGACCGCTTCGACACGCGGCGCTGACCTACGCCAGGGCGCAGATCATGCAGGCAGAAGGCGTAGATCGGCCCCTACCTTCGCTGACGCGTCGCGGACTGCGCCTAGCCGCAGTGACGCTGCCCCAGGTCCGTGCCTTGAGAGCACGTTGTCACCCTCGTCCTGTCCGTCGCAGGCCTCCCCAGCCGCAATTGCTTCAGCCGCGCTCCGGCGAGATGTTCTTCGGACACGTGCGAGCTCGCGTCGCGCAGGGTGCCCGCTCAGGGCAGATCTACATCAACCGCAAGGCAGCGGGACGCGACCGCGCTGTTGGCGGCCTGGTCAGCTTCAGCATGGTCGGGCGGCCCGGTGTTTACAACCTCAAGGTCTGCTCACAGGGAAGCCGGGGAGTCCGTGTGTGTTCGGTAGCGCGCAGCGTCTGGTTCCTTCCCCGACGTGAGCGTCGCGCCCATAGCGCCGGCATCCGCGACCAGGCTCTCTCGACTGCCCTCGGTCGGCTCGGCGCACGCTTTCACGGCTATGCCGGTTTCTGGGTGCACAACTTGAGCACTGGCGAGACGGCGAGTTGGAACTCGGACGCTCGCTTTCCGGCCGCCTCCACGGTCAAGCTTGCCGTGCTTGCAGCTGCTTTGCATCGCTGGGGCCCGCATCCTGAGAGCTCGCGCGTGGCGTATGACTTGCGCGCCATGACAGGTTGGTCGTCGAACCTGGCCACCAACCGGCTCCTCGAAAAGCTTGGCGGCTCGCAACTCGGTGGTGCGCGCATTGCCCAGCGTTATCTCTATCGCCTCGGCGCTCGCGCTAGCACGTTCACCGGCGGTTATCGCGTGGGCACCGGAGTGGGCAAACACGCGGTCGGAGCAGATGTCGTTCGCCAGCCTCCGCTGATTTCGAGTCGAGTCACTACCGCGCATGATCTCGGCCGAATGCTCTCTACTTTTCAAGCGGGGGCGCTGGGTAAGAAGCGGGCCTTGAGAAAGTCAGGGCTGACCGGCCACGAGGCTTCAGTCGGGTTGTCAATGCTGCTCTCGTCGCAACCGCGTGGAGACAACATCGGTCTGTTTCGTCCCACACTCGGCAGACGCTTCCCGATGGCACAAAAGAATGGCTGGATCTCCGAAGCTCGCCACACGGCCGCCCTCCTCTACGGGCGGCGCGGCCCTGAAATTGCAGTGTTGATGACCTTCCGCCACAGCCTAAAGCTGAAGACAGCGGCGAAACTTGGACATCGCTTCCTCGGACTGCTGCATCCGAAGTCGTAGCCAGATCGCGGGGTTGTCCGATTCCCAACCATGTGACATAAATCGCACGTGACAACTTGCACGTCCTGCGGAGAAACCCTGCCCGAAGGCGCGCGTTTCTGCGCTCAGTGCGGGGCTGCCGTTGAAGAGGAACGGACCGCGATCATGGAGCCGATGCCGCGCTGGGAGTGTGATCAGTGCGGGCGCGAAAATCCTGGCGAGAGTCGCTTCTGCGCAAGCTGCGGCGCTCCGGCTTCGGATCGCTGTTCTTCCTGCGGTCAGATGCTGGGGCGCTCGGATGCCTTCTGTCCGGCCTGTGGCGCGCGGCGCGCTGAAGGTGTTGGCAAGAAGCCGAAGGCGGTCGAGGGCGGTAGTAGTCGGCGCTGGTGGATCATTGGCGGCGCGGGGGCTGCGATCGTTTTGGCGGCGATCGCCGCAGGGGTGCTTGCTTGGATGGCCTTGCGCGGGAACTCCCACAAGGGCTTCGCAACTCGCGCTCGCACGATCCTCCAGAACGTCTATCCGCGCCAGCAGACGGTCACCATGCAGATGCGAAGACTCTACAGAGCGAAGTCCCTGACGCCGCTCACCGGCAGCGCCAGGCGGCTGTCCACGGCCTCACTACGCGCTCAGGGCCAGGTGGCTTCGTTGTCAGCTGGCAACAAGACTGAAGAGGGGCAGAAAGCCAGCCTCCTACGAGCACTACGCAGCCAGACCCGCTATGCGAATGAGCTGATCGCGCTGCCACCGATCAACAAACTCTCACTGGGGTCGGCGCAAAACATAAGCGATCAAGCGCAGCAGTCCCGCTCCGCCTACCGCCCCTGGCGAGCACGGTGGGGCACCTCGTGATCAAGGCCAGCCCGCCGGCGCCAATCCCTCTGGCGCGCCTAGCCAAGAGAGTGCAAACACAGCGAGCCAAGGCACACGCCAGATCAATCAAGCTACGAGCCTTCGTGATCAAGGTCGAAGGCTTCCTTTCCGAGTCAGCTAACGGCCGCTCCGAAATCATCAGCGCCATCGCCGATACACAGAACTGCTCCATCTCACCGGAAGACTCGGCTAACCGTGTCGACAGCGTGGTGCGCAATCGGCAGTCGGTGCTGGATCAGCTGAGTGCGCTCAATCCGCCAAACCCGCAAGCCGATCATGTGGCCAGCCTGCTCGAGAGTGGTCTCGAGCACTCAATCGAAGCCGATCGCCACTACCGCGACTGGATGAACTTTGTCTTCGACTACTACTACACCCCGCCGGAGGGCTGCTTCGGCTCCCCGCCCGAGAATCAGGACTTCAAGGATGGCCAGTCCGAAAGCGCCACGGCCACTTCCTATAAGAACCAATTCGTGCAAGCCTTCAACCCCCTGGCTAAGAAGTTCCATCAGCGCAAGTGGGCCGAGCCCGAGTTCTGACGAGAGGCGGCTGATCATGCCGGTAAGGGTCAGTTGGGCGGCTCACAGCGGTTTAAGCACGAGGCTGGAATGTGGGGCCGGCAACTGGGCTTGGCCGGAGCCTCAAGCCGAGACTGGCGTAGCGGAGCGGCGCAGGAGTCGAACTACCCAGCCGTGGGTTACACGACCTGACCGGTTTTGAAGTTGCTAGCACCTCGGCGCGAAATGGGTTGATCTAGCGGTTTACCGCGCTTCTCGTCGGAGTGCGCGCCGGTCCGCACGCGAGGTCTCAAAGATTAGACCGGTACTTCCGTCCGGGCGCTGACCTCCCCAGGCTCGAGGCGCTCGAGCCAGGGCCGCGCCTCGAGCCGCTCGAAGGTTTCACGCGCCTCGGCAAGGAGCGGCTCGCCTTCCTCCGTGCGACCTTGCTCGACGAGCCGCTCGCCGTGCTCCATCTGCGTGACCGCGAGCCAGAAGATGAGCCCGAGCTCCCCGAAAAGTTGCTCGGCGCGCCGGAAGCCGGCCTCGGCCCGGGCCAGCTCCGGCTCGAGCTTCGCTCGGAAGCGTGCCGAATGTGCCGTCAGCAGCGGCGGCCGCTCACCCGGGCGGAGTGCATCGATGCGGCTGAGCAACTCTTCGACCTTGGCCGAGTTCCGGAGCTCGAAGGCCGCTTCGAGCGCCTCGACGAACATCATCTTCACGTGTGTGCTCTTGACGCCGAGGAGATCGAGTTTCAGCGGGATCTCGCGTTCGAGCGTCTCGAAGGCCGGGTCCGATTTTCCCTCTGCCCGCAACAGCAGAGCTTCGACAGCGAAGTAGCTGGCACGGCTCTCCGCGTTGTCCGAGTCCCGAACCGTGGAGTATTGATCCAGTCGCGCTCTTCCCTCAGCGATCTGGCCACGGCAACAGTCGATGTAGGCGAGGTATATGCCTGCCCCGAGAGAGTCCCACTCGCCGGTCGAATCTTCCACCGACTGTAGCGCCTCGTCCCAGCGACCGAGCAAGACGAGCGTGGCGAGCTTGCTCCCGAGGAGGTGCCCTTCCCAAGGGCGGTCGCCGATGCGGCGGCTGATCTCGATGCCTCGGTCGTAGGTCGAAAGAGCCTCGATGTATCGGTCCGCTGATTCGAGGACGGTGCCGAGGTTGTTCGCGGCGCGGGCCGCCGTCACTGGGAGATCGTCGGCCACGGCGCTCTCGAAGGCGGCCTCGAGCAGGATCCGCGCCTCCTTCAGGCGGTTTTGCCGAAGAAGCACAATGCTCTTGCTGTTCAGTGTCTGGGCGAAGACCTCGGGAAGATCCAGGGCTTCGGCGAGCGCGAGCGCCCGTTCCAGATGCGGTGCGGCTTCCTCCTGCTGGACGTTGAGGACGAGGTAGCGAGCAAGCTGGGCGGTGACTCCAGCCACGGCCTCGTCTGGCTCCTCGCTCGAGAGCATCTCCAGCGCCCGTTCGAGCCGCCCGACAGCCTCCGACGTATGACCTTCAAAGAAGTCGATCTCCGCAATGCGGCCGGAGACGTGTGCCGCCTGATTACTCAGCCCGGCAGAGTGGAACGACGTGTGGGCTTGTTCGAACAGCGCTCTGGCTTCCTCGCCCCGGCCTCGGCGCCAGGCCATACGTCCGGCACGGTCGTCGAGGTCGGCCCGCGTGAGCTCGTCCGCGGCGAGCTGTGCAGCCTGCTCGAAGTAGCGTTGCGCCTCGCGTGCGGCGGCAAGGGAAGCAGCTCGTTCGCCTGCGCGCACCAACATCTCGCGCGCCTTTGTCTTGATTTCGTCTGCATCCTCCGCGTCGGGCGCTGTGCGATAGGCGTCGAGGTAGTGGGAGGCAAGTACCTCGACGATCTCCTCCTCGTCGGGAAACGCCGACTCCAGGTGCGCGGCTGCAGCCAGATGCCGGGAGCGGCGCTCCTGCTTCGAGAGCGTCTCGTAGGCGACGTGGCGGACGAGGTCCTGGAGAAAGCTGTACTGCCCGTGCTCGGGTGAGCGCGGGTCGGCCTGAATCCCAAGCAGCTCCTTGCGCACGAGCGAGCCGAGCAGCGGATCGATCTCGTGCTCGGGCCGCCCGGCCAGCGTCACGAGTGCGTGCTTGGTGAAGGTCTTGCCCAGTACGGACGCGTCCTGCAGCAGCTGGCGTTCCTCGGGCATGAGGCCGTCCAGACGGGCGGCGATGAGGGCGTGGAGCGTCTCTGGAACCTCGAGCGATGCGATCGGACCCGTTGGGCGATAGACGGCACCCTCTTGAGTGAGCGCGCCCCGGTCGAGCATCATCCGCACCGTTTCGACCGCGTACAGCGGAATGCCCTCGGCGCGGGCGAGGATCTGAGCGCGGAGCTCATCCGGAAGCCCCGGCACCAGCCCGGTCAGCAGCTCTTCCATCGCCGCCTCCGAGAGCGACTCCAGGTAGAGCGAGGTGAAGTTGCGCCTGCCCGCTCCCCACGTCGGACGCAGCTCGTGCAGCTCCGGGCGCGCGAGCGTGCAGACGAAGAGTGGGAAGTTACGCGACCACTCGAGCAGGTAGTCGATGAAGTCGAGCAGCGAGTCGTCGGCCCACTGCATGTCCTCGAACACCATCACGACCGGATTCACCTCGGCCAGGCGCTCGAAGAAGACTCTCCAGGCCGAGAACAGGTCGTCGCGCTCGAAGCGGGGGCCCTCCTCCAGCCCCAGCAGGTGCGCGACCCTGGACTCGACGAAGCGGCGCTCCTCCTCGTCGAGTACGTGCTCGACGAGAATCGCCCGAAGCTTCTCAAGTGCCGAGGCAGGCTGCTCGTCCTCGGCGATCCGGCAGCGCATCCGCACCATGTCCGCGAGCGCCCAGTAGGTGACCCCTTCGCCGTAGGAAAGACAGCGCCCTCGATGCCAGTACGTCACCTGTGGAAGGCCGCTGAAGTACTTGAAGAACTCCCAGGCAAGCCGCGACTTGCCGATTCCGGCGACCCCGGTCACCGAGACGAGATGTGCGCTGCCCTCGTCGGCGCAGCCGTGGAAGAGACCCTTGATCAGGCGCAGCTCTCGGTGGCGGCCGACGAACGGGGCTTCCAGGCCTTGCGACCTCAGAGAGCCGCGTGCGCCGGAGACGACCCTGAGCGCGTGCCAGAGGGGGAAGAGGCCATCCTTCCCCGCCAATTCGAACGAGCCTGCGTCCTCGTACGCAATTGCCTGCTCGGTCGCACGCCGGGTCGAGTCGCCGACGTACACCACGCCGGGCGGCGCGACCGACTGGATCCGAGACGCGGTGTTCACGAGGTCGCCGGCGACCATGCCTTGGCCCTCGGCGCCGAGGGTGACCGCCGCCTCGCCGGTGAGGACCCCGGCGCGCGCCTTAAGCTCATGCGCACCTATCTCGTCGCCGAGCGCGGAGACGGCAGTCATGAGGTCGAGAGCGGCCCGAACGGCGCGCTCGGCGTCGTCCTCGGTTGCGCTCGGCGCTCCCCACACCGCCATGACCGCATCGCCGATGAACTTCTCCACCGTGCCGCCGTACAGTTCGATCAGGCGCCGGCAGGTCTCGAAGTAGCGCGAGAGTAATTCGCGGGTTTCCTCGGCATCGCGGCTTTCCGAGGCAGCGGTGAAGCCGACCAGGTCTGCGAACAGCACCGTGACGAGACGCCGCTCGGCGACGGGAGCCTCCGGGGTCACGGGCGGGGCCTCGGGCTCTGCCCCGGCCTCTTCGACGATTTGAGCTCCGCAGATGTCGCAGAAGCGCGCGTTCTCCGCTACCGGGTGGCCGTTCGGGCAGAGCCACTCGAGCGCAGCACCGCAGGACGAGCAGAACTTGGCCTCGGTCCTATTGTCGGTGCCGCAGGTCGCGCAGAGGGACATGGGCGAAGCCTAGAACCCCGGCTGCTCCCCATCAAGTCAGGTCACAAAGGCAGCAGCGGGGGAGAGATTCCAAGTCTCGGAGGAATTGACCTCCATGACAGAGCGGAGCGGCGCAGGAGTCGAACCTACCCAGCCGTGGGTTACACGACCACGGTGTGCAAACCGTCTAGGGCAGGAGGCGGGGATCTTCTACTGTCGCGTGACCTCGCGGAACGGGAAACCCTTTGGAAACCTCACCTGGCGAGAGACGGCAACAACAAGGCGTGCAAGAGGGGACCAACTACCCCGTCGAAGCCAAAATTCGTCTTATCGGCACACGTGGCGACTCTCGGTGATCCTTTGCAAGCCGGAGGTCACCGGTTCGAGCCCGGTACGCTCCACCTTAGGAAATCCCTGGAAATAAGGCTCTTTGGCCTCTCGGATTGTGCTGTTGCGACCGCTGTTTCGGTCTGTGAAGAGGCTACGAACCGCTTAACCAAGCCGTTTTGCGGCCGATTCCGGACCTCCCCGATCTCTCCAACCGGCGCTCGCTCTAGCTGCCCATAGGCGCAACGATGCCAGCCTGCTGCCGGACAGACTCGACCATATAGGGGAAACCGCGCGTCGGGAAGGTGCGCCACGGCCCTGGTGATCGGGCGGAAGCGCACCCAGAAGAGCTGCCACGGCATGCGGCCGGCGATCTCGGTCGCCTGGGTCTTCGACACGCCGTCGGGAGCGCAGCTCCTCCTGTTTCCCTGACGCCGGCGGCTGACACGGCTCAGTAGCCGAAGGAGCCGCTGTTGCCGCTGGGCCGCGGATTGACGGATGAGCTCGTGCTGCCGTTCGCGTGGACGACGTGCCAGGTGAACTGCTGCCCGCCGAAGGCGTCACGGGCGCCGTCCCCGCTGACCTTCCCAGGCTGGTCCTCGGCGAAGGTGTAAACGGGCTTTCCGTCGAACGTGACTTGCTTGACTCCGTTCGACCGCGCAAGCACCCCGAGCTTCCCGCTGAGCGAGCCCGCCTTAGGGGCGCTGTGGACGGTAAGCGGCATCCAAATGGAGACGCATGCTCCCTTGTGCAGAGCACCATGCCGCCGTTCTCCTGGTCATTCGCATAGAGCGGCTGCCCGGACGAATCGACCAGGACTCGGCCCGCACTGCCGAGATTCTTGGCGGACACGGTCGCCGTGCCGGCCTGACCCGCTGCAGAAGAGCTCTTGTTGCCGCCGCCACTCCCACAACCGGCGAGCACGACTACGGCCGCGGCGACAGCGGCACCGGAGATGAGCAATCGTTTCATCGGACTACCTCCTTGGGTTGATGAAATTGCTCTCCACCTATGTCCGACGCCAGCAGGGCGCCATTCCTTCCCGGCGCTGATGTCCGGTCCGCGCAGGCTCGATCCCGATCGGGCAGCACAGCAACTGCCGCGCCTCTACCGGGCGGCGCGAGCCTGGACGCGCTCGCGGGAGGAAGCGGAGGACCTCGTGCAGGAGACCTACGCCCGCGTACTGGCCCGTCCCCGTCTACTCCGAGGAGACGACGAGACTGGCTATCTGCTGCGGGCCATGCGGAACACTCTCATCAGCCGCCACCGCGCGGAGAATCGCCGTCCGGTGACGACCGAGCTTGTCGAGGAGGCCGCCCTGGACGTGCGCGGAAGCAACGATCCCGCGCAGGCGGCGGAGATCCGGGAGGTCTACGCCGCGATTGCACAGCTCCCCGAGGAGTTTCGCGATGCGCTCGTGGCGGTCGACGTCACGGGGCTCTCGTACCCGGAGGCGGCCCGGGCGCTCGGCGTGCCCGAGGGAACCTTGACGAGCAGGCTCTTCCGCGCCCGCGACCGCGTGGCGCGCCTGCTCGGCGAGGGGGGTTAAGCCCCCCAGCTCGCGAGCTTCAACAGCTCGGGGCGGGTCGCCCGGCCGAGGAGCACGCAGGTGTGCCCGCCACGCCGCCAGGTCACCATCAAGCGGCCGTCCGACCGCAGAGTCTGGTACTTGACCCCGTGGGTTGAGGTCGCGTTCCCCCCGGACGGACGAGGGAGGCCCTGACCCGCGACGATCACGTACGCAATCCGCCTTCCCTCCTTCCCGTAGAAGACGACCGTCGCGTCCCGCCCGCCGATACGGCCCCGGCGAGCTCCGACCGTCCGCCAGCCGGCAAACCGCGCCAAGTTGGGGAAGGCAACGCCCTCGACGTCGGCGGCCAGCTTCGCCGTGTTGCCGGTCGCGGGCGGCGGCGCGGGCGCGTTAGGAGGCTTGGTTGCGAGCTGCGCGGCATCGGCGACGGACGGCGCGCCGGGCCCTCCGGTCAGTACCACGGCTGCTACTACCACGATCGCCGCGACCAGGGCTCCCGCCAGCGCGAATCTCGGAGCGAGCCCAATCCGGTGACGACGTTCGCCGGTTCGCGCCTCGACGGCCGGCGCCCGCTCGGCAGGCAGCGTGCCGTCTGCGAGTGCCACGAGGTCGGCGATCACCTGCTCGTTGAGGCCCGATACCGGATCAGTCATCGCTCCGTAGATAGCACACGTCGAAGATCGGCGACCAGGACGACTGCGGCACTCCCGTGGCGGCCGAGCAGCCGCTCGACGGGGGCATTAAGCGCAATCCGATCGCGGTCGCCCAACGAAGTTGAGGACAGGGGGCCTTTCCCGAGACGTTCATCGCGGTCTCCTTCCTTGCTGGCTCTCTCTACTGAGGACGCCTCGGGGCGCCAACTCTTCCCGCGGTCTTCAAACGACACATGCAGGGCCACATGGCAAAGCGAGCGCCGTTTGCCGTGCCTGATCTCATCCCACGTGATTGATCTCATCCCACGCTTGGAAGCGCTGTCCCCAAGTGGAAGCGTCCGGCGCTCCGTCCTCCGTTTCCATCGGCCTCCGATCGTTCTCGCCTGGCGAGGGCAATGAGCGTCCAAGCGCCCCCCAGTCCGCCGGGCCAGGAAGAGCTCGAGGCCTTGATCGAGGAGGCGCGTCGACACGCGCGGAAGCGGAGGCTCCGCATCGCCGCGCTTCTCTTCGCAGCGGCCCTGCTAGTAGGTGCCGCCCTGTAGGTCGCGCGCGAGTCGCATCATCCACGAATACCAACGAGCAGCGTGACCGGGTTTGCGCACACCTACGGCGGGAAGCCCGTCGATGAGGAGGCTAGGGCGTCGGCGTGCCGAGGCTCGCTGCAATGTCCTCAATCGCGGCTCGCTCGGCCGGGCTGACGCTCTCCCCGCCCTCCCTGTGAGCGCCGGCGACCCTTTCCGCCAGGTTGAGCACGAAGCGCTTGTAGTCCTCAAGCTCCTCCGGCGTCGCCTTGTGCTCGAGCACGGCGACGGCATCGCGAAGATGCTGCAGACCCTGTTCTTTGAGTTCCTCGGCAGAGTGGTACCGGGTGTGGTCGGTCTTAGGCTTCGCCGACACGATCTCGTCCAGCAGTTCGCTCTCACCGTGCTGCTGGCGCGCCTCCACGTATGCCTTCGCGATCGCGATCGTCTCCCGGAAGCTCCCGCCGCGTTGTGCCGTGACGACGATCAAGCCCGCGCTCGGCGGACCCTCGAGCACGACGTGCCACTCCTGCTCTGTGAAGTCGGCCTTCCCAGACATGCCACCTTTCCTCTCCGCTCGTACAACGACTACCGCTGCGGCACGGTAGCCGCTCGAGCGAGCTCGCGCCGCTTGTCAACCCCGCGCAGACGTTGAGCGCCGAACCGGGTCACCCGGGGATCCGGCGTAGGTTCGCAACATCTCCGCCTCGGGTGATCCAGCGCACGTGGCGATGCCGCGCGTCCATGGGGTCGCTTCCCTGCTGAAGCGGTGGCTGCTCGGCACCCACCAGGGCGGGATCAGCGTCCGGCCGCCCGATTCCACTCGTTCCGGTGACACCGATGGACCGAAGCGGCTTCAGTCTGACCAATGCAGTTGTCGATCGGCTTGAAGCGAGTATCTCGAGGAAGTCCTGGCCGAAACCTTCGTGCTACGACGTTCCCGAGGAGATCGCGCAGACGAAGACAGAGACGCCATGCTCACCGCCATCGATCAGGTGAAGGCTCCTCAAGAACGGCACCTGCTACCTGAGACAGTCCGGGTCTGGGCCACCGAAACGCTTGGCGTCGTCGCGAGCACGGTAACCCTCCCCGTCGAGGGGGAGACCAGGGCCTTCGCAAACGTGAAGGTGTTCACGCGGTCAGTAGCGGGCGATCGGCGCTGCGTCTACTGGCAGGTCTCGCCCAAGCTGCTTCCGTAAGTGCCAGCGTAAGCCCGGGGTGCGCCCCATTGACATCGGCGGGGGCTGTGTGAAAAAGTCATCCCCGACAGGAGGGGGCATGTCGGAGCCGGCACCTCTGCGGGTTGGGGGGACCACGATCCGGGTCATCGTGGTCGCGGAGCTCCGTCTCTACCACGAGGGCCTCGCACCGCAGGGATGAGCGGCGATGGCTCGCTCGTCTAGGAGACATGATCGCGCAAGATCCACACCCGTCACGGCACACTTGACCGGCGGCGAGATGACCCAGCGGGTCGACGAGAAGCGAAGGCAAGGCACGGGAGGCTGACGCGAAATGGGTGTCGCCGAGAAGCAGGTCGCGGTCGGCGCCGCGGGCACGCAACCCGATCGGCACGACGTCTTCGTCTCGTACTCGCGCCGGGACAGCGACTTCGTACGCCGGCTCTACGACAAGCTGGTCGAGCAAGGGAAGGATGTCTACATCGACTGGGAAGGTGTGCCTTCCTGGTCGCCGGACTGGCAAGCGGAGCTGTACGCGGCGATCGAAGGCGCGGACACGTTTCTCCTCGTCTTGAGCCCCGACTCGGTAGGGTCGGCGAACGTCAAGCGCGAGCTCGACCACGCGATCGAGCAGGGGAAGCGAATCAAGCCTCTCCAACTCACCGACGTCGACAGCTCCGAGCTGGCGGAAGAGGTGAGGAAACCGCAGTGGATCGACTTTCGCGACCCGGGCCGGCTCGATGATGCGTTCGCGGCGCTGCTCGAGACGCTGAACACCGACGTCGACTGGAGACACAACCACACCCGCTTCCTGTTGCGGGCGAACGACTGGGAGGCCCGGGCGCGCGATCGGAGCCTTCTCCTGGGGCGAAGCGACCTCCGCGACGCGCAGGAGTGGCTCGAAGGGCAGGCTGGGAAGGAGCCGCCGCCGACCGAGCTGCAGATGCAGTACACCGCAGCGAGCCGCCAGGTCTCTGCGCGCCGGCGCCGAATCACGTTCGGCGCCGTTCTCTTTGCCCTCGCCGTCACGGCCGCTCTCGCGGTGCTCGCCCTCATTCAGCGGAGCCAGGCGACGGCTCAGTCCCAGAAGGCGACGTCGCGCGAGCTCGCCATCGCCGCCGTGTCGGAGCTACCTGCCGATCCCGAGCTGGGTCTCATCCTCGCGCGGAGGGCCGCCCAGACGGCGCCGACGCTGGAGGCCGAGCGCGCCCTGCGACAGGCGCTCGCCAAGTCGCTCGTCCGTATCCGCCTCAGACACGGTGGCGCTGTCAACAGCGCAGCGTTCAGCCCGGATGGAGACGTGGTCGCCACTGCCAGCGAAGACGGCAGCGCCCGCCTCTGGGACGCCACCTCCGGGCGGGCCCTGGCCGTGCTGGGAAGAGGCCGCGACGGGATCGAGGACGTGTCGTTCACCCCGGAGGGGAAGTACGTCCTGACCTCGAGGCTCGAGGGAGGAGAGAGACCCGGTGTCGTCGAGATGTGGCGTGTCCGGGACGGCCGGAAGGTCGGCGGGTGGACGCACGACAACTTCGGCGAGTCGTCCGAGCCCAGCCGCAACGGCCTCGTGGTGACGACGGGAGTCTTCTCGGCGGCGACGGTGTGGAGGTTCGGGCACGGAGCGTGGAACCGCAAGGCAACGATCGGCGGATTTCCGCTCGCCGTCGAGAGCGCGGCCTTCAGTCCCGACGGCCGCCGTGTCGTCGCGACGATCAGCAACCACGCTCCCGGCGGGCGGGCCATCGACAACACCGTCTCGATCTGGGACGTCGGGACCGGGAGGCGCGTCGTCCAGCTGAAGGGCCGCGGCTCTATGGGATCGGCCGCAGAGTTCAGCCGCGACGGGCGCCTCGTCGTAACGGCCGGACTCGACCTCGAAGCCCGGGTCTGGGATGCGGCCACGGGACGGCAGGTCACCGTCCTGCGCGGACACCAGAATTTCGTCGACGCATTGGCCTTCGCGCCGGACGGCAAGACACTCGCCACGGGAGCGCAGGACGGAACGGCGCGAATCTGGGACGCGCGCTCCTGGCGTCCGCTCCTCGTCCTCCGCGGGCATACGGCTCCCGTCACCAGCGTTGCCTTCAGCCCCGATGGGAAACGGCTGGTGACAGCGAGTGCCGACGGAACGGCGCGAATCTGGGACGTGTCCGGGAGGCGCCTTGCCTCGCCTGCCGGGCCCAGACGTAACGGGGGCGCGGTCAGCCCCAGCGGGACGCTCGCGGTGACGGTCGGCCCTACCACCGCACAGGTGCGCGATATGCGCACTGGAAGGCGGCTCGCTCGCCTCCGGTTTCGCTTTGACGTGTACGGCAGCATGGCATTTAGCGCGAACGGGCGCTACCTGATCGCAGCGAGCTACAACGAGAGAACGAACACGAGCACCACACGCGTCTGGGAGGTCTCGACCGGAGCCCAGCGCCTCGTCCTGCCGGGTGCGAGCGCCGAGTTGGGCTCCTTCAGCGCCGACGGGAGACTCGTCGTCTCGGCGCAGGACGACGGAAGCGCTGCAGTGTGGGAGGCGGCGACCGGCAGGACCGTCCGGAAGCTGCCGGCCCCGAGCGACAGCTACTACAACGCGGCTGCGCTGAGCCCCGACGGAAGGCGTATGGCCACGGGCGGGCTCGGAGCGGCGGCCGTCTGGGACGTCGCGACCGGCCAGCGGGTTGCGCGGATGCCGATCCGCGACCTCGAGAGCGTGCGGCGCCTCGAGTTCTCGCGCGACGGCCAGCTCCTACTGGCGGCGACCGACGACAACCTCGTTCACGTTTGGCGCGCGGACAGTGGTGAGAGAGTCTCCGTCCTCCGCGGCCACACCGGGGGGATCTCGACCGCCCATTTCAGCGCAGACGGCTCGCAAGTGCTCACCGGCGCGGAGGACCAGACGGCGCGGATCTGGGACACGGACACGGGCGAAGCGATTGCCATCCTCCCTGGCCACACCGATGACGTCACGAGCGCGGAATTCAGCCACGACGGCCGCTTCGTGGTCACAACCAGTGGCGATCACGCCGTCCGCATCTGGGAGGCGGCCACGGGCGCGCAAGCTGTGGTCCTCCACGACCCGCTGGGACCGGTATTCGCGGCCGGGTTCGGTCCCGACGACCGCTCCCTCGTTGTGACCGGACGGGGGCGGGCAGCCTCGGTCCTTCGGTGCGAGGTGTGCGGGTCGTTGGACGATCTCCTGCGCCTGGCCGACCGTCGCATCACCCGCGAGCTCACGGCGCCCGAGCGAGAGAAGTACCTCCACGAACCTCTCAAGCGCTAAGCCACGAAAGCTCTCCGGTCCCAGGCCTGGATCGCGGCAATCCTCGAGGAGCCTGAGCTTTCGAGAGCTGCTGCAGAGCGAGTTCAGCCGCCTCCCCAGTGGATGAAGGACATGGCGGAGGGGCAAGCAGCCAGAGGGAGATTGGAGCGCTGCCGTCGAAAGGCTGGAGGCGGTCTTCGCCGACCGTCCTTATCACTGTTGCGCAGCCGCTTGGCGGGCCTCGTCGCGGCGACAGCGGGAGATATGGACTCAGCGCGGCACTGGCTCGAGCTTTCGCGGAAGTACGGCATTGCATCGACCCCTCAGGGAATCTGCCCGATGGGACTCCTAGCTCTCAGGGGGATGGGGTGCCGGCCTTACCTCCGGGTCGGTTGGAGACTCACTCGATACGCCGGCCCACGACCGGCCCGCATGCTGGCAAACCGCATGACTGCCGGGCTCAGAGCCTGACCCCTTCAACCCCTCTGAAGGGCGAGGCGCGCCCGTTGGCTTTGCCCTGCCGGGGGGTCGGCCTCCTACTTGGGTCGCGAAGTCGAGGATCAGGTCGGCTCCCGTGCTGAGTCAAGCTCCTTGGCCTGCCTGGCGAGCTCCCTGTCGGCACGGGCCACCGCATCCTTGATCCACACCTGTAGTTGCTTGCGCTCCTCACGGGTCAGCAGGCCCATCCATGCCTCGGGGTGGTGCAAGGCGCTTTGCTCCTCGCGTTCTCTCCATTCGCGTAGCTCTCTGGCCGCGTTCACGTCGCCGCGTTCGGCCTCGCTCGGCGCTTCCGCACCTCGCCGCAGCACTCTGGTCGGGGGGATAGGGAGCGTCGAGAACTGGTCGGGCCAGCCCTCACCCGCGCCTGGTCAAGCGCGCGTTCCTGTCACGGTGACAAGAATGGCGGGAGTGGCTAATTTGCGGGACTTTCACAATCGTCCTTGTCACGATGACAAGAACGAGAGCGGACTCGCCGCCTCGAGGTCTAGCTCCGCTGCGCACCCGGGGAGGGAGTTCGGCGAAGACGCAGGGGATTCGGCCCTCACACGGGCGCGAAGAGGTCGGAGCTCGTGGTCGGGACTCGTGATTTTTGAGCGGGGCAGGGTTCCGCCGCCGTCACCATCTACACAGCGATCAAGTAGGTGCGGGTCGACCTGTTTGGACGCGATCTCTCCGACGGCGCGATCTACCGCCGCCGTTCTGGGGCTTTCAGCAGGCTTGCAGACCAGAGGCAGCCGCTCTTCAGCGGTCGGCAGGGACAAGCTCAAAGTGCGCCATCATCCCCATTGCATGGTGCTCGAGGATGTGGCAGTGGTACATCCACTCGCCGGGGCGATCGTCCGGTAGCCAGGCAATCCTGACCTGACCCTTCCGGGGCACGTTGACGGTGTCCTTTCCACGAAAGCACCGGCGGCCGCTCGCCGTTCTGCTCGACGATCTGGACGAAGAAGCCGTGGAGGTGGAAGGGGTGATCCTGGCTCGTTTCGTTGACAAGGTCCCAGACCTGAAGCTCACCCACGCGTACCGGCTCGTCGCGCTGATGCTGCCCGCCGTGCATGAGCGCCTTCATGCTGAGGGTGCGGGTTGGTTCGGCGGGCGCGGGGACGAGCGGCTCGATGTGCCGGAGGGCATCGGGGATCTCGGCTCGTGACGGAGCAGCCTCCCCTACGCGCACTGTTGCGAAGCGCTCCGGTGGCCTTTCGCCCTTGCCGCGGTCGTATGGGAGTGCCTCGATCGCCAGTACCTCCCCCTCAGCGAAGGGCCCGACCGCCAGATCGATGCGCTCGCCCGGTGTGATCAACACCTCCGTCGCTTGGAGAGGTGAAGGGAGAAGGCCGCCGTCCGTGCCGAGGATCGAGAATGGCCGTGCGCCGATCGAGAGGCGGACAAAGCGCGTGTTGGCGGCATTGACGATCCGCCAGCGTTCGATCTGCCCAGCGGCGATCTCGAGCTCAGGCTCTTGCCGGCCGTTCACGAGCCGCACGTCGCCTTCGCGCCCGGCGTGCAGCTCGTGCTCGTCGCCGAACGGAGCCAGATCGCCATCGGGGTCGAGCTTCAGATCGTCGAGCAGAAGAACTCGTTCGCGATCAAGGGTCGGCTCGTCCCGGCCGCGCACGATCAAGGCACCGTAGAGGCCGCGCTCGAGCTGCTCGGTCTCGTTGACGTGCGAGTGGTACCAGAACGTCCCGGCGTCCGGGACGACGAATCGGTACTCGAACGTTCCGCCGGGTTCAACCGGCGGCTGCACCGCCTCCGTTCCGTCCATATCCGCGGGGACGCGGAGCCCGTGCCAGTGGATCGTGGTCGACTGAGGAAGATTGTTCGTGAAGCGCACCTGGATCGTGTCGCCAACCTCGGCCTCGATCAGCGGCCCCGGCACCTCGCCGTTGAAGCCGAACCCACGCACGCTTCGACCGCGTGCGTACGCCCAGTTGGCTTCCCGCGCCTCCAGCTCGAACCCGAGAGAGGCCGTCATACGCGGAGCCGCGCGAGAGCGGGGTTGGCGCGTTCTGCAATGGAGCAGATGGCTACGACCATTTGTGTCTGGAGTCTATGGCGCCGCGTGGCGTCTGTGGTGGGACCGGACCCTGCAACCGCAACCCTTCGGCGAGGCGAAAAACGCAAGCCACATGAGCAGAGAATCTCCGAAAGCCCGGTTGTGACTCGAAACGGAGAACCCTTACCATCCGGCAGATTTGGCTTCGGTCGATTTGCCACTGATTGTGGCCGGCGGAGCGATCGTAGAGGCGCTAACCCCGATGAACAGAGGCCTGTCGTGCGGCATCCTAGGATTACGCCGTGCCGTTCACGCTCAGGAACATCAAGGAGGATCTAGAGGACATCGGCCCTAGGTTCGACGGCGCGCCGGACCTAGAGTTCCGTGCGGCGACCAAGGCGCTCGAGCTCGAGAAATCCGCCCTGAGCTACCAGCGCGTCCCGCCCGGCTATCGCTTTCCGTACGGACACACGCACAAGAAGCAAGAGGAGGTGTACGTGGTCCTGCGCGGGAGCGGGCGGATGAAGGTCGACGACGAGATCGTCGAGCTCAAAGAATGGGACGCGGTGCGCGTCCCGCCCGGCACGTGGCGAGGCTACGAGGCCGGGCCAGAGGGCCTCGAGATCCTCGTCATCGGCGCGCCCAACCTCGGCGAGGATCCGCGCGAAGACGTCGATGG
>WNGA01012539.1_pt1 | contig 17774 bp, 17 predicted proteins | sample 5400061 | NCBI WGS metagenome assembly WNGA01 (sample SAMN13153366, study PRJNA577476) | soil metagenome | isolation source: 100 cm soil or saprolite under grassland replicate 2 | place: USA:California | collected 2016-06-15 | reverse complement strand
AGGTGAAGGGCATGTTCGTCGATCCGTCGCAGGTTGCGACCATCGTGCGGCGGCATCCGGAAATCGCGCGCGCGCGTCTGGTCGTCGACAATCCCGACGGCAACGACCGGATGACGCTTCACGTCGAGATTGCGGCCGGCGCGCCGTCGCAGCGCGATGCGATCGTCGCATCGATTCGCGACGTCACCAAGCTGCGCGGCGACGTCGAGCTGCGCACGCGCGGCGAGCTACCGAACGACGGCCGGGTGATCGACGACGTTCGCAAGTACGAGTGACACCGCGCAAGGAACCGCGCGCTATCATCGCTGTCCAGCGCTTTACCATCGAGGCGACACCCGTTCGCCCCACTTCCGGAGGAGTCATGAGCTATTGGACCTGCATTCGCATTGCCGCGGGCGTCATGTTCGCCGCGGTCGCGCTCGCATCGAGCGGCGTTGCGCTCGCCCAGCAGCCGATCGTCATCAAGTTCAGCCACGTCGTCGCCGTCGATACGCCGAAAGGCAAGGGCGCCGACTATTTCAAGAAGCTCGCCGAGGAACGCACGAAGGGGCGCGTCAAGGTCGAGGTCTATCCGAACAGCTCGCTGTTCAAGGACGGCGAGGAAATGGAGGCGCTGCAATTGGGTTCCGTGCAGATGCTCGCGCCGTCGGTGGCGAAGTTCGGTCCGCTCGGCGTGCGCGAGTTCGAAGTGTTCGACCTGCCGTACATGTTCGACAGCTTCGACGAGCTGCACAAGGTCACCGAGGGCAGCGTCGGAAAGTCCTTGTTCCAGAAGCTCGAGAGCAAGGGCATCCTCGGTCTTGCCTTCTGGGACAACGGCTTCAAGGAAATGAGCGCGAACAAGCCGATCCGCGTGCCGGCCGACTACAAGGGCCTCAAGATGCGCATCCAGTCGTCGAAGGTGCTCGGCGATGAGATCAAGGCGCTCGGTGCGATCCCGCAGGTGATGGCGTTCTCGGAGGTCTACCAGGCGCTGCAGACCGGTGTGGTCGACGGCACCGAGAATCCGCCGTCGAACTTCTATACGCAGAAGATGCACGAGGTGCAGAAGTACCTCGCGATGACCGATCACGGCGTCATCGAGTACGCTGTCATCACGAACAAGAAGTTCTGGGACGGCCTGCCGGCCGACATCCGCACGACGCTCGAAGGCGCGATGAAGGACGCGACGAAGTACGCCAACGACATCGCGAAGAAGGAGAATGACGACGCGCTCGAAGCGGTGAAGAAGAGCGGCAAGACGGAGATCATCACGCTCACCGCCGAGCAGAAGGCGGCGATGAAGAAGGCGCTCGTCTCGGTGCACAAGGAGAACGAGTCGCGCGTGGGCAAGGACACGCTCGCCGAAGTGTACAAGGCGACCGGATTCAAACCGTAGGCGAGCAGCGTCCGCGCCGTGAGCGTCGACATCGCGCATCTCGAGCAGTGGGTCGGCAAGACCGAGCGGCTGTCGGATCGCGTGACTCATGTGCCGCCCGCGGCGTTGTCGGCCACGCTCGATCGTGACGATCCGCGTCCGTCCGACGGCGATCCGCTTCCGCCGTTGTGGCACTGGCTGTACTTCCTCCCGGTGCATCGCCAATCGGAGCTCGGGCCCGACGGTCACCCGAAGCGCGGTGGTTTCCTGCCGCCGGTGCCGCTGCCGCGACGGATGTGGGCGGGTGGGCGGCTCGAGTTCCGCCATCCGCTGCGCGTCGGCGAAGCGATCGAGCGCGTGTCGCGTATCGTCAGCGTCGTGAAAAAGGACGGCCGAACGGGCCCGCTCGTGTTCGTGCTCGTCCGGCACGAGATCCGCAATGCGGACGGGCTCGCGATCACCGAAGAGCACGACATCGTCTATCGCGACAATTCCGGTCCTGCCGACCCGGTGCCGAAGCCGCAGCCCGCTCCGGCGCAACCGGCGTGGCGGCGCGACATCGTGCCCGACGACGTGCTGCTGTTTCGCTATTCGGCGCTGACATTCAACGGCCATCGCATTCATTACGACCGCCGCTACGTGACCGAGGTCGAAGGCTATCCCGGCTTGATCGTGCACGGTCCGCTGCTCGCGACCCTGCTGCTCGATCTGCTTCGACGCGAGCGTCCGGATGCCGACGTCGCGGGTTTCACGTTCCGCGCGATGAAGCCGGTGTTCGACATCGCGCCGTTCGCCGTCTGCGGTGCACCGGACGCCGAGAATAAGCGCGTGCGGCTGTGGGCGCAGGATGCCGATGCGACGCTCGCGATGGACGCCACCGCGACGTTGCGCTAGCCGCGAGCCTCTCGATGCAGCACGCCCCCGATCAGTTCCAGGACATCCGCGACGCGATTCGCGACTTGTGCGGCGAATTTCCCGCCGAGTATTTCCGCAAGATCGACGAGGAGCGCGGCTACCCGGATGCGTTCGTCGAGGCGCTCACCAAAGCGGGATGGCTCGCTGCGCTGATCCCGCAGGAATACGGCGGCTCGGGACTTGGCCTCACCGAGGCGACGGTGATCATGGAAGAGGTCAACCGCGCCGGCGGAAACTCCGGCGCCTGCCACGGTCAGATGTACAACATGGGCACGCTGCTTCGGCACGGCTCGGAAGAGCAGAAACGCATGTACTTGCCGAAGATCGCGAGCGGCGAGTTGCGGCTGCAGTCGATGGCCGTGACCGAGCCGTCGACCGGCACCGACACGACGAAGCTCAAGACGATGGCCGTTCGCAATGGCGATCGCTACGTCGTCAACGGCCAGAAGGTGTGGATCTCGCGCGTGCTGCATTCGGATTTGATGATCCTGCTCGCGCGCACGACGCCGATCGACAAGGTCGCGAAAAAGTCCGAAGGGATGTCGGTCTTTCTCGTCGATCTTCGTGATGCGATCGGCCATGGCATGACGGTGCAGCCGATCGCGAACATGGTCAATCACGAGACGAACGAGCTCTTCTTCGACAACCTCGAGATCCCGGCGCAGAACCTGATCGGCGAGGAAGGCAAGGGGTTCAAGTACATCCTCGACGGCCTGAATGCCGAGCGCACGCTGATCGCCGCCGAGTGCATCGGCGACGGCTACTGGTTCATCGACAAGGTCGTCGATTACGCGAAGGAGCGCGTCGTGTTCGGCCGGCCGATCGGCCAGAACCAGGGCGTGCAGTTTCCGATCGCGAAGGCGTACGTCAGCGTCGAGTCGGCGAACCTGATGCGGTTCAAGGCGTGCGAGCTCTTCGACGCGCACAAGCCGTGCGGCGCGCAGGCGAACATGGCGAAGCTGCTCGCGGCCGACGCGTCGTGGGAGGCGGCCAACGCGTGCCTGCAGTTTCACGGCGGCTTCGGATTCGCGGCGGAGTACGACGTCGAGCGCAAGTTTCGCGAGACGCGGCTCTACCAGGTCGCGCCGATCTCGACCAACTTGATCCTCGCGTACGTCGCCGAGCACGTGCTCGGCTTGCCGCGCTCGTTCTGAGGCTCGTCGTGCGGCCGCTCGAAGGCATCACCGTCGTCACGCTCGAGCACGCGATCGCTGCGCCTTTCTGCACGCGCCAGCTCGCCGACCTCGGCGCGCGCGTGATCAAGATCGAGCGGCCCGGCGTCGGCGATTTCGCCCGCGGATACGACGAGCGCGTGCGCGGCCTCGCTTCGCACTTCGTCTGGAGCAATCGGTCGAAGGAGAGTCTGACGCTCGACGTCAAGCACCCCGAGGCGTCGAAGGTGCTGCAAGAGCTCGTCTCGCTCGCCGACGTGCTGGTGCAGAATCTCGCGCCCGGTGCGGCGGCGCGGTTGGGGCTCTCGTACGATCAGTTGTGTGACCGCCATCCGCGCCTGATCGTCTGCGACATCTCCGGCTACGGCAACGACGGGCCGTATCGCGACAAGAAAGCCTACGACCTGCTGATCCAGAGCGAGTCGGGGTTCCTGTCGATCACCGGATCGCCGGACGAGCCGGCGAAGGCGGGCTGCTCGATTGCCGACATCGCGGCGGGCATGTATGCCTATTCGAACATCCTCGCCGCGCTGATGGAGCGCGCGAAAACGGACCGCGGCTGCGCGATCGACGTGTCGATGCTCGAGAGCATGGTCGAGTGGATGAGCTATCCGCTGTACTACGCGTTCGATGGCGCCGAGCCTCCGCCGCGCGCGGGCGCCGCGCATGCGACGATCTATCCGTACGGACCGTTTCCGGCGGGCGACGGCAAGATCGTCATGCTCGGCTTGCAGAACGAGCGCGAGTGGGCGGTATTCTGCGACAAGGTGCTTGGCCAGCCAGCTCTCGCGATCGACGCGCGCTTCTCGTCGAACTCGCGGCGCACTGCCGCGCGCGACGAATTGCGCGCGATCATCGTGCAATCGTTCGCGACGCTCACCGGCGAGCAGGTGATCGAGCGGCTGGATGCCGCAGGAATCGCGAACGCGCACATGAACGACATGCACGACGTGTGGAAGCATCCGCAGCTCGCCGCCCGCAAGCGTTGGGTCCAGGTCGACACACCCGCCGGTCCGGTTCCCGCGTTGCGGCCGCCTGGCGTTCCGCCGACGCTCGAGCCGCGGATGGATCCGGTGCCTGCGCTCGGGCAACACACGCCCTCGATATTGCGCGAGCTCGGCTACGGCGACGACGCGATCGAGCGGCTGCGTGAGAGCAAGGTGATCTGATGCCATTCGCGCTCAACGTCAACCGGTCGTCGTCCCCGCGAAGGCGGGGACCCAGCGTCGTTCATCGCAAGTCACTGGATTCCCGCCTTTGCGGGAATGACCGGACATGAAAGCAATCGATCCGCATCCGAGCGCCACGCTCGCGCGATTCGCGAGCGCGTTGCGCTTCGACGACATTCCGGGCGCCGTCGTGCGGCGCGCAGAGGACTTGCTGCTCGACTGGGTCGGCTCCGCGCTCGCGGGAAAGGGCGCACGGCCGGTCGAGGCGATCGAGGCGTTCGCACGCGACATGGGACCGTCCGAAGGGCCGTCGCAAGTGCTGATCTCGCGCCGATCGACGTCGCCGCTCTTTGCAGCAATGGTCAACGCCGCCGCGTCGCATTTCGCCGAGCAGGACGACGTACACAACGGCTCGGTATTTCATCCGGGCGCGGTCGTGCTTCCGCCGGCGCTCGCGGTCGCGCAGTCGCTCCAAAGCTCCGGACGCGAGCTGATCACCGCAGCCGTTGCTGGTTATGAAGTCGGCATCCGTATCGGCGAATTCCTGGGCCGCTCGCACTACAAGGTCTTCCACACGACGGGAACTGCGGGAACGGTCGCCTCGGCGGCCGCCGTCGGCCGGCTGCTCGCGTTGTCCGCGGAGCAGATGCTCGATGCGTTCGGGTCGGCCGGCACGCAAGCGGCGGGACTGTGGGAATTCCTGCGCGACGCCGCGGACTCTAAGCAGCTGCATACGGCGAAAGCCGCCTCCGACGGATTGCTCGCCGCGTATCTCGCGAAAGGCGGCTTCACCGGTGCAAAGCACATTCTGGAAGGCGCGCAGGGCATGGCGGCCGGCATGTCAAGCGACGCCGATCCCGCGAAGCTCGTCGACCGGCTCGGCAGTCGATGGGCGCTCGCCGAGACCTCATTCAAGTTCCATGCATCGTGCCGGCACACGCACCCGGCCGCCGATGCGTTGCTTCAGGTGATGATCGCGCACAATCTCGCGCCCGAGCGTATCGCTCGCGTGACCGCGCACGTGCACCAGGCTGCGATCGACGTGCTCGGTCCCGTAACCGATCCGGCCACGGTTCACCAGGCGAAGTTCTCGATGGGTACGGTGCTCGCGCTGATCGCGATTTTCCGCCGCGCCGGCCTCGCCGAGTTCGAACAGCATTTCCGCGATCCGCGCGTGGTTGCATTCCGCGAGCGCGTGCGAATGGTCCGCGACGCCGACATCGATGCCGCGTACCCGAAGCGCTGGATCGGCAGCGTCGACGTCGAGACGACCGACGGACGGACGCTGCGCGGTCGTGTCGACGAGCCGAAAGGCGATCCGGGCAACACGCTGTCGCGTCCGGAGCTCGAGGAGAAGGCCGCACGCCTCGCGCAGTTCAGCGGCGCCGCGACGCCCGCCGAGATACGCGACATCGGCGCCACGATCTTCGGCATCACGTCGGTCGCGCGCGTGGGCGCGCTGCTCAAGTCATGACCGATTTCGACGCGCGCGCGAAGGACTGGGACTCGGACCCGACGAAGGTCGAGCGCGCGCTTGCCATCGCCGCGGCGATCGAAAGCAACGTGCCGCTGCAGCCGACGATGAGCGTGCTGGAGTACGGTTGCGGCACCGGCCTGCTCGGCTTCGCGCTTCGCAAGCATGTCGGGAACCTGACGCTCGCCGATGTTTCCGACGGCATGCTCGACGTCGTGCGCGAGAAGCTCGCCGCCGCGCCCGATGCGCGCGTGCATCCGCGCAAGCTCGACCTGCTCGCCGATCCGATGCCGGAGCGCCGTTACGATCTCGTCTGCTCGATGATGACGTTGCATCACATTGCCGATACCGATGCGATCCTGCGCAAGTTTCACGCGTTGCTGGAACGCTCGGGCTTTCTGTGCATCGCCGACCTCGACATCGAGGACGGCTCGTTTCACGGCGCCGGTTTCGACGGCCACAACGGCTTCGATCGTGCCGACCTGGCCGCGAAGGCGCTACGTGCGGGCTTTCGTTCCACCCGCTTCGTGACCGCGCACGAAATGAAGAAGCCCGTCGACGGCGTGACGCGGACCTACCCGATTTTCTTGATGGTGGCGCAGACGGCTTGAGTGACTGTCGTGAACGTCCGGTCGTATCTTTTCGTCCCCGGCAATCGGCCCGAGCGGTTCGCGAAGGCGCTTGCAAGCGGCGCGCATGCGGTGATCGTCGACCTCGAGGACGCCGTTCCGCCGGCGCAGAAGGAAGCGGCGCGCGCCGCGCTCGCCGAGTGGCTCTCCGCGGCGCAGCCGGTGTTCGTGCGTATCAACGCGGCGGGCACGCCATGGTTCGACGACGACGCGCGACTATGCTCGCGACCCGGCGTGGCTGGCGTGGTGCTGCCGAAAGCGGAAAGCGCCGAAGCAATCGACGCGGTCCGCTCGCGCGTCGGCGAGCGCGTGGCCGTATTGCCGCTCGTCGAAACCGCGCGCGGTCTGTGGAATGTGCTCGTGATCGCACGCGCAGGAGTCTCGCGGCTCGTGTTCGGATCGATCGATTACCAGGCGGACCTCGGAATGACCGACGACGAGCTCGTCCACGCGCGATCGCAGCTCGTGCTCGCGTCGCGCGTGGCGGAAATCGACTCGCCGGTGGATGGCGTAACGACATCGATCGACGACGCCGTCGCGCTCCACCGCGACACCCTTCGCGCGCGTACGCTCGGACTCGGTGCAAAGCTTTGCATCCATCCGAAGCAGGTGCCGGTGGTCAACGAGGCGTTCCGGCCGACCGAAGCGGAAATCGAATGGGCGCGGCGTGTCGTCGAAGCCGACGCCGCCGCGAACGGCGCGGCGGTCGCCGTCGACGGCCGGATGGTCGACCGGCCGGTGCTGCTGAAGGCGCGCGCAATCCTGCAGGAAAAGTAGGGTCAGACGCAAAGTCGAGTCTGACCCTACTTTTCGGTGCTAGCATTGTGCATCGCGTCTCGACCCGCCGTGTGCTGCCGTGACTGCTCCCCGCAATCCGCTGTCCTCCTCCGATCCGCTCGCGCCGCTCGCGCCCGCCACGCTGCGTGAGATCGCCTCGACCGGCGTGGTCCGCACGTTCCCGAAGAACACCGTGCTGATCCACGAGGGCGACCAGGGCGATTCTCTCTACATCGTGATCTCCGGCAAGGTGAAGGTGTACGCGAGCAACGAGCAGGGCAAGGAAGTGGTCATCGATTTCCACGGCCCGGGCGAATACGTCGGCGAGATGTCGATCGACGGGTCGCCGCGCTCTGCTTCGGTGGTCACCGTCGAGCCGACGACGTGCGCGATCGTCAATCGCGCACAGTTCCGCGACTTCGTGCTCGCACATCCCGACGTCGCGCTGCACCTGATCGACAAGCTGATCCAGCGCACGCGCAATGCGACCGCGAACATCAAGAGTCTCGCGCTGTCCGACGTGTACGGCCGGCTCGTGCGGTTGCTCATGTCGCTCGCGAAGGAGGTCGACGGCCGAACCGTCGTCCCCGAGCGGCTCACGCAGCAGGACATCGCCGAGCGCGTCGGCGCGTCGCGCGACATGATCAGCCGGCTCATGAAGGACCTCGTCGCAGGCGGCTACCTCGCCGTCGAGGACCGCACGATCACGATCCTGAAGAAGTTGCCGCCCGCTTGGTAGCAGGGCTGCTCGGTTCCGTGAATTTTCGGCTTCCGCGAACGCGACTCTTCGGTCGCGAGGGAGCCCGCCTTTCCCTAAAGTGACCCCCATCGGCGGCGCGCACCAGGCGCTGCCGGCGCGGCAGCCATTTCGCTGCATCGCGAACGGTCTTCAGGAGAAGGGTCATGGCAAAGGAATACGACAGGAAGGATCCGACGGCGCGCGTTGCGGCGGGCGTCAAGACGGCACTGCTCGTTTGCGTGATCGGATTCATCGCGTTGGCGGCCAATCGCGCACTCGTAGCGCCCGGCGGCGCTCCGGCGGCCGCCACGCCGACCGCGCCCTCAATAGTCGCGCCCGACGAGCGCACGCCGGCGCTGCTGCCTTTCGACGACAGCGGCATCGCGACACGCGATTCATCGGCCGATCGCGCCGCAGCCGAAAACGACGGCGCCGACAATCATCCGCCGTCATTCTGATGCCGATGCAATCCGCGGCGACGGCAGTCGTGACAGCGATCGTGCGACACGCGCTCCGCTTCGCCGCGGTCGCGTGTGTCGCGCTCGCCGCGACCAGCGTCGCCGCAGCGGGCGGCCCCGAAGCGCTCGCCGCGCGTTATGCCGAATGGCAACGGACGACGGCACTGGACGCAACCGGACCGCGACTCGCGATCGCGTCGAACGACGCAAGCGACCGAATGCGCGGCGACATCGAAGGCGTCGTGCCGGCCGGCTTTGCGCTGCTCGCGGCCCACGTTCTCTCGCCGCGCGACTGGTGCGACATCGCGCTCCTGCATTTGAATGTCAAGACGTGCACGTACGAGCGCGAGGCCGGCGTCGACACGGTGACGTTCTACAGCGGAAGCAAGCAATACGAGACCCCCGGCAACGCGTATCCGCTGCGCTACACATTTCGCGTCGACGCCGCGCGCGCGGATTACGTGGCCGTTACGCTGACCGCGGCGGCCGGGCCGCTCGATACGCGCGACTACGCGATCGTGGTCGAAGCGATACCCGCGGATGCCCAGTCGTTTGTCCACCTGAGCTACGCGTATCGGCCGTCGACGGCGAGCCGGCTCGCGACCAGCGCGTATCTCGCCACTGCGGCCAGCGCAAAGAACGGGTTTTCGGTGATCGGCCATGATCGCGATGGTCGTCCCACGTACGTGCGCGGCGTGCGCGGCATCGTCGAGCGCAATGCGGTGCGAAATTTCCTCGCAATCGAGGCGTTCGTCGACAGCGTCGATGCGCCGGCGCCGCAGCAGCTCACGCGCAGGTTCGAGCGCTGGTTCGAGCTGACCGAGCGCTATCCCGAGCAGTTGCACGAGCTCGAGCGCGGCGAATACCTCGCATCCAAGCAGCGTGAGTACCGGCAGCAAGTGGCGCTGCAGCAGGCGATCGATGCGGGCGGCACGACAGCGCACTGATTCCGCTGCATTGACGTAGTCGCACGCTCGCGCGACGATGACGGACCGCCTGAAGGGGGCGGCGCGCAACCGGATGCAACGGAGGAGGTGTCCATGCCCCTATTGCGCGGGCCGGTGGCCGCGTTCGCGGCCGTGATGCTTTGCACGGTTGCGTTGCCCGCCGATGGTGCCCAACGCACGTTCGTCTCGACCGGCGGTTCGGATTCCAGCGCTTGCTCGCTCGTAGCGCCGTGCCGCTCGTTCACCGCCGCGCTTTCGCGCACTGACGCCGATGGCGAGATCATCGTGCTTGATTCGGGCGGATACGGACCGGTTTCGATCGCCCAGTCGGTCGCCATAACCGCTCCGCCGGGTGTCTACGCGGGCATCAGCGTGCTCAGCAACGACGGTGTCACGATCGCGACGCCGGGTGTACGCGTCGCGCTTCGCGGGCTCACGATCAACGGCCTGGGCGGCTTCGCGGGCATCAATCTTTCGCAAGGTGCGCGGCTGGAGGTCGAGCGATGCACGATCGGCGGTCTGGCATACGGCCTGTTCGCGACCGCCGCCAACGCGACGATCGTCCTCACCGACTCGGTGGTGAGCGATAGCGGAAACAAGGGTGTGTACCTCGTCGCCTCGGCGATGACCGCGACGCTCGAGCGTGTGCGCATCGAGCGTACTTCCGGCATAGGCGGCGACGGTCTCTATCTCGGCGGCGGCATCCGCGCGAGCGTCCGCGAATCGACGATCGTCGGCAACGGTGCCTCGGGAATCCTCGCCACGGATTCGGTGGCCGCAGGCCCGAGCCTTGTCGTGAGCCACAGCGTCGTGACCGACAATGTTCAGTACGGCGTCATTCTGGTGGCCCTCCAGTCGACAACGGCGCGCGCGAGCATTTCCGATTCAGTGCTCGCCCGTAACGGTCAAGGCGGCATCGTCACTTATGCGACGGCTGCCGGCGGCGTGGCGATCACGGATATCACGCTGGCAGCGGCGTGTTCCGCTCGCGCGGCGACAACACGATCGAGTCGAGTGCGAACGGAAACATCTCGGGCACGATCAGCCCGGCCAGCGGGCCGTATTGACCGCGTACGGCCGCTGACTCGGTTCACGATCGAACGCTTGTACCCAAGAAGATGCCGACGCCCTCGCGTCTTCGCGCTTCTCGCCGCCGTCGCTACCGGTCGATACCGCCGATGCAGACGTACTTGGACTCGACGTACTCGTCGATGCCGTACTTCGAGCCTTCGCGCCCGAGCCCCGACTGCTTGACGCCGCCGAACGGCGCGACTTCGGTCGTGATGAGGCCGGTGTTGACGCCGACCATTCCGTACTCGAGTGCCTCGGCGACGCGGAAGACGCGCCCGACGTCGCGCGAATAGAAATACGACGCGAGCCCGAACTCGGTGCGGTTCGCGAGCTCGATCACTTCCTCATCGGACGAGAAGCGAATGAGCGGCGCGACGGGCCCGAACGTTTCCTCGCGGAAGATCTTCATCGACGGCGTGACGTCGGTAAGCACGGTGGGCTCGTAGAACGTGCCGCCGAGCGCATGACGACGGCCGCCGGTGAGCGCTCGCGCACCGCCGGCGGTCGCATCGGCGACGTGCTCCTCGACCTTCGCGATCGCTTCCGCATTGATCAGCGGGCCTTGCACGACACCGGTTTCCGTGCCCGGCCCGACCTTGAGCATCTTCACCTTCTCGGCGAGCTTCGAGGCGAACGCGTCGTAGACGTTCGCGTGAACGAAGAACCGGTTTGCGCAGACGCAGGTCTGACCAGAGTTGCGATACTTGGAGATGATCGCGCCCTCGGCGGCGGCGTCGAGATCGGCATCGTCGAACACGATGAACGGCGCGTTGCCGCCGAGCTCGAGCGAGACCTTCTTCACCGTCGGCGCGACCTGCTTCATCAGCAGCCGCCCGACCTCGGTCGAGCCGGTGAACGAGAGCTTGCGCACCGTTGGGTTAGCGCACATCTCGCCGCCGATCGACGGTGCGTCGCCGGTGATGACGTTGAGAACGCCCGGCGGAAAACCGGCGCGGTGTGCGAGCTCGGCCAGCGCGAGCGCTGAAAACGGTGTCGCCTCGGCCGGCTTGATCACGACCGTGCAGCCGGCGGCAAGCGCCGGCGACACCTTGCGCGTGATCATCGACGATGGAAAATTCCACGGCGTGATCGCGGCGCACACGCCGACCGGTTGCTTGATCACCATGATGCGGCGGTCGCTCCAGGCGGTCGGGATGACGTCGCCGTAGACGCGGCGCGCTTCCTCGGCGAACCACTCGATGTACGCCGCGCCGATCGCGATCTCGCCCTTCGATTCGGCGAGCGGCTTGCCCTGCTCGGTCGTGAGCAGCAGCGCGAGATCGTCGTGGTTCGCCATCATCAGCTCGAACCACTTGCGAAGAATGTTACTGCGCTCCTTGGCGGTTTTCGCGCGCCACGCAGGCCACGCACGCTCGGCCGCCTCGATCGCGCGCCGGGTCTCGTTCGCGCGCATCATCGGCGCCGTGCCGACGAGCTTGCCGGTCGCGGGATTGATGACCGGCAGCGTCGCGCCGTCATCGGCGTCGGTCCATTTGCCATCGACATGACACTGCTGGCGCAGCAGCGATGCGTCTTTCAACGGCGGAAGCGAACGTTCGAGGGTATCGGGGGCCATGGCAGGAACTTCCAATGAAACGGCGCGCAAAGCGCGCGATGTGCAATTATACCGTTCGACTCGCGCTGCCCCGTCCGGTTCGGCGCCCGCAATCCCGAGCGAGGAGCCTTGCAATGCGAAGCTTGACGTTTCTCGTCGGCGCTCGGCTCGCAATGATCGCGGCGCTTGCGCTCGCTGCTTGCGCGGGTGCGGACGATCGACCCGAGTCGCCGCAGCGGCTTGCGATCGTCGGCGCCACCGTCATCCATCCGCAGCGCGATGCCGCGCAGGCGCGCGCTCCGGACACGACGATCATCGTCAGCGGCAATCGGATCGTCGCGGTCGGACCGGCCGGCGCAGTGGCGATTCCGTACGGCGCCACCATCATCGACGGCCGCGGCAAGTACGTCGTGCCCGGGCTCATCGATGCGCACGTGCATTTCTTCCAGTCGGGCAATCTCTATACGCGACCCGACGCCGCCGATTTCAACGCGTCGATGCCGTACGCGAAGGAGATCGCGCGCAATCAGGCGCGGCTGCCCGCGACGTTCAAGGTGTGGCTCGCGAGCGGCGTGACGAGCGTCGTCGACGTCGGCGGACCGTTCTGGAACTTCACCGTGCGCGATGCGGCCGCTACGACTGTAGCGGCGCCGCGCGTCGCCGTTGCCGGACCGCTCATCTCGACGATCGACGATCCGCCGCTCGATCTCGGCGATCCGCCGATCATCAAGATTACGTCCGCAGCCGACGCGCGCGCGCTCGTGCGCCGCGAGCTCGCGCGCAAGCCCGATTACATCAAAGTCTGGTTCATCTTTCGCGGCGACGCGAATATCGCCGGTGATGAAGCGATCGTGCGCGCGACCGCCGACGAAGCGCATGCCGCGGGCGTGCCGGTCGCCGTTCATGCCACACAGCTTGCCGTCGCGAAGGCGGCGCTACGCGCGGGCGCCGACTTCCTCGTGCACTCGGTCGACGACGCGCCGGTCGACGATGAATTCCTTCCCGAGCGCGTCGCGCGATTCATCGCGATGCCCGGCCCCGACATTCCGCCGGTGATCGCGATGAAGAACCTTAGAGCCGTGTGGGACGCGGGAATCCCGGTCGCAATGGGCACCGACGCCGGCAACATCGGCACGCTCCACGGCCCGTCGGTGTTCCGCGAAATGGCGCTGATGCAGCAGGCGGGACTCACCCCGCTCGAAGTTCTGCGCTCGGCGACGACTTACGGCGCGAAGGCCGCGCGCCGCGACCGCGATATCGGCGCGATCGAGCCGGGACGCTTAGCGGACCTCGTGATCCTCGACGACGATCCGACGGTCGACGTCGAAAACTTGAGTCACACCCATCGCGTCGTCAAGGACGGACACGTGTTCGAGCCGGAGGCGTTGATGCGGTCGATCCGGTGAGTCGTAGGCACCCGGGCACTATCGCCATCGGCGGCGTTCAAGTGCGATTCTCCGGCGAATATTCGCAAACACAAACGCTGTTTTGTGTACTACGATAGGGTAGGGATCGGCGGCACGAATTCCGATGTTCGGTTTCATGAGTGTCTTTCTCCCACTATGACCGACACTACTCTGCGCACGATCACGCTCGACTCCGCGAGTCTGGATGCCGCGATCGACGTGCTCTCGAGTGCTGCCGCAAGTTTCTGCTTGACGCCCCGCGAACGGCGCGGCTACCGGGCACTGATGATCAGCGTCGATCTCGCGATCGTGAGTCTTGTCGCCGTCGTCGTGATCCTAGTCGTCACGATGGCCAAGTTGGGCGCCAGCGGCCCCACGGTGCTCGGCAAATTGAATTGGTTTAACGCGCTGCTCGTCCTCGCAGCGATTGCGCTCGTAGGGTCCAGTGCTGCGGGGGCGGTCGCGTTTCTAGTGAACGTTCCGCTGATTCGCCGAACCCTGCAGGAGCGCGCAAGACTGAAGACTATCGGCATGACAGCGCTTTCCAAGTCCCTGTGGAAGGCAAGTCGGCGGCACAATTGGCTGGGCCGAATCCGCAGCGCGTTGATTATTTTTTTCGGCGTGATAGTCGCCTTTTACGCCATCGTTTATCTCGCGATGTCCTCCGAGTTCACAGAAGCACCGTATCTCGCAGTTTACCTTGCGGTGTTCGCGGTCATACTGTTCGGCGCACGGCTGCTGCGCAATCAGCGCGAGCAAATGGAACTGGCGGCTAGTGCGGTCGAGCTGAAGAAAGCTTTGCAGAGCCTGCGGCAGCAGGCTGGCGCGACCCGGACCATTGCCGTTCCGGCCGAACTCGTCGAACGCGCCGCAACGATCGAGTCGGCGGGCATCGCGAGGCAACGGAAGGAGGCGATATTGCAGGGCGCCAGTTCGCAATCGAGCGGATATGCGATCACGTTCGACGATAAAGCCACAGTGCAGCGGACTGGGCTGGACATGAAGGACCGATTGGAACTGGACGACCTGCTTGCGCGCCTCAGCTCGGCAAGCCAACCAGCCGGAACGCAAGCGCAGGACGGCGCGTTCTCTCGCTGCACGACGGAGAGCAAGCGTGTTGAAGTCGAGTACACGATCGATCAGGCATCGCGCGGAATCCACATCACCGCGGTGAAGCGCACGGCCGACGAAGCCGTTCGCGCGATGGGGGGAGCGAGCGATGGCTGACCAGCCGATTTCATCCGAGCCCTATGGGTTCCAGTATTCCGAGGCGGGTAGCGACAGCCGCAAACAGCTGCCGCCCGAGGTGCGCATGGTGCTGCAAGACGTGCTGGATATGCTGGCTGCCAATTTAGATGCATTTCCCGGGCGTATGCGATCCCTGACCCGTGACGGCAACATCCGGCTTTATTCGCACCCGAGTCCTGCGCTGCAGGTGACCTTCCAAGTGGAGGCCGATCGCAGGGTTCTGCGCGTGTTGCATGTCGTGGCGCCGAGAGTTCAGATCACCAAACCTATATTCATCAGCTACAGCCATAAGGACGCGGCATGGCTCGAGAAACTCCGGTTGTTCCTGCGGCCGCTTGAAGACCAGGAACTGATAAGCGTTTGGGACGACACCGAGATACGCACCGGATCTGACTGGCTGGCAGAAATCCGCAAGGCGCTCGAATCGGCGCGAGTGGCGGTGTTCCTGGTTACACAGAACTTCCTCACCTCTCGATTCATCAGGGATGAGGAGTTGCCAACGCTGCTTCAAGCGGCCCAGGACCGCGGCTGTCTGATCTTCGTGATCGCAGTGAGCTCGGCGACGTTCGAAGACTCGCCGCTCGCGAAATTTCAAGGCGCCAATCCGCCGGACAAGCCGCTCGATCTCCTACCCGAACCAGAGCAGAACAAGGTCTTCACGGACATCTTTCGAAAGATGAAAGCGGCGGTAACGGTAGAATGAGTAAGTCGCGCACTCTTGTCAGCGCTTGAGCGTCACCAGCGTCACGCCCGTCAGCACTAGCGCAGCGCCCGCGAGCTGGATCCAGTGCAGCGGCTCGCCGAGAATCAGCGCGCCTAGGCCGATCGTGAAGATGGGCCCAAGCGATCCGACGAGTGACGACGCGTTCGCGCCCATCCGCTTGATCGATTCGGCGATGAGCCACGTCGGCAATACCGTCGAGAAAATCGCTATCGTCAGCACGAGCGCGCGGATCGACAGCGGTAGCGCGAGCGCGGCGAGCGGGCGCATCAGCGCGAACTGAGCCAGCACGAACACGCTGGAGGCGAGCATCCCCCACGCGATGAAGCGCATGCTGCCGAGCCGCTTGATCACGTCGCCCGCCTGCACGAGATAGAGCGCGTACAGAAATGCGCTGGCGAAGACCGGCGCGCCGCCGGTCGCAATCGCGTGCAGCTCCCCGCTCGCCGTGATGTCGTGCGCGAACACGAGCAGGATGCCCGCGTACGACACGGCGAGCGCCACCACGGCGCGCCGCGTGGGTCGTGCATCATCGCGCGGCGCGGACGGACTTGCGCGCCCTCGCCTGGCTCGGCTTCATCGGCACTACCGATCCGACGGCCGACGCCGCGAGCCTGAGTCACATCGATCGCGTCGTCAAGGGATGGGCACGTGTTCGAGCCCGAGGCGTTGATGCGGTTGACTCCGTGATGTCTACCGCGCTGGCTTTTGGAGGAGCCGGCGGCGGCCGCTTAATGTGCCAGTGTCGGCACGGTTTACAGTCGCCACGTCGCTAATGGACGTTTTGGCCCGAAGTTCTTATTTGTGAACCACAAATTGTTCGTGACACGTTTCTTGCTATATCCAAAACCGCAGCCAAAATCCTTCTTCCCAAGCAGCCGAAGAAGCGCGGCTAATCCGCGCATTTGACGTCCGGGCGAGCTCGATTCCGTCGTGACGCGCTCATGTGTCCAGATCGTTTTGCATAACCTGATGCATTCCAGTGAAGACTGGAATTTCGAAGGAGGGCAATGATCATGAAGACAAAGAGCTTATTGCTGGCGTTGATTGTTTCCACGACTCTGGTGGCGTGTGCATCGACGGGCACGCGTGTGACGTCGACATCCGACACGTACAAGAGCCTGGCAAGGAACCAGGTAACGTGGTGCGAAATGTTCGGTGGCTGTACCTGCTACCTCGACGGCATCCAAACGACGTGCTCGCTGGTGTTCGCGTGTCTGAATTCGGGAAATTGCAAGCTGGCGCAACAATAGCCGCCGTATTTCAGCGCTTCAGCGTCACCAGCGTCACGCCCGTCAGTACCAGCGCAGCACCGGCGAGCTGGATCCAGTGCAGCGGCTCGCCGAGAATCAGCGCGCCTAGGCCGATCGTGAAGATCGGCCCGAGCGAGCCGACGAGCGACGACGCGTTCGCGCCCATCCGCTTGATCGATTCGGCGATGAGCCACGTCGGCAGTACCGTCGAGAAGATCGCCATCGTCAGCACGAGCGCGTGGATCGACAGCGGTACCGCGAATGCGGCGAGCGGGCGCATCAGCGCGAACTGAGCGAGCACGAACACGCTGGAGGCGAGCATCGCCCATGCGATGAAGCGCATGCTGCCGAGCCGCTTGATCACGTCGCCCGCCTGCACGAGATAGAGCGCGTATAGAATTGCGCTGGCGAACACCAGCGCGCCGCCGGTCGCAATCGCGCGCGGCTCCCCGCTCGCCGTGATGTCGTGCGCGAACACGAGCAGGATGCCCGCGTACGACACGGCAAGCGCCATCACGGCGCGCCGCGTGATCGGCGTCCGCGCGATGAACGCCGACAGCAGCACGACCATCGTCGGATACAGGAACAGCACCAGCCGCTCGAGCGCCGCCGTGATGTACTCGAGCCCGACGAAGTCGAGCAGGCTCGCGAGGTAGTAGCCGATGAAGCCGAGCCAGGCGAGGGCGCGCAAGTCCGCCCGCGCGAGCGGCTTGCTCGCGCGGCGCCCGGCCCACACCGCCATCGCGACGAAGAACGGCGCCGCGTAGAGCATCCGCAGCGCGAGCAACGTCACCGCGTCGACCGGATACCACGCGTAGGCGAGCTTGATCAGGATCGCCTTGAACGAGAATCCGAGCACGCCGATCACGGCGAGAAGCAGCGC
>WNGA01009538.1_pt1 | contig 17775 bp, 18 predicted proteins | sample 5400061 | NCBI WGS metagenome assembly WNGA01 (sample SAMN13153366, study PRJNA577476) | soil metagenome | isolation source: 100 cm soil or saprolite under grassland replicate 2 | place: USA:California | collected 2016-06-15 | reverse complement strand
AAGGCGCCGTCGGCGGAGATAGCGATGGGCAGGAAGACGCGCCGGTCCTCGGCGACGCGGTAGGCCAGCAGCGTCGTGTCCAGCATCTCCTGGGCCGTGTCGACCCAGATCAGCATCCAGCCCAGATCGCGCACGGTCAGCGCGTCGTTGTGCTCCACGCCGAACGCGCCCGGATCGTCCAGCGCCCGGTTGCCGACCATGCAGACCATGGGCACGCGCAGCGGCGGGGTCACGGTGAGACACTCCATGGCGTACATCCAGCCCACGCCCGAGGAGCCGCAGAACACGCGCGCCCCCACCGTGGAGGCGTGCTTGACGACCTCGAACTGGCTGTGCTCGCCCTCGGCCACGATGTACTCGGCCGTCAGCTTGCCGTTGGCGATCTTCTTGGCGATGGCCTGCATGACGGTGTCATACGGCCGGATCGGGTAGGCGGTCACCACATCGATGTCGGCCAGCGCGAGGGCCTCGGCGCAGGCCTCGCTGCCGGAGATCAGCATCTCCTGGTCGTCACTGACAACGGGCGCCGCTTTCGTCTCCAGCATGTCCGTGTTCTCCTCTCTCCAGTGCTACAGTCGCTTGGACCCGGCGTTCTCGCCGGGGATGCCCGCGGTGATCTCGAGGCCGCCCGCGTCCAGGTCCCGCTTGATCTCCTCCTCGTACTGGCCGCGGAAGCGGAACCCATGGGAGCGGACCACGTGCTTCTTGTCGTTGATCTTCTCGGTCATCCACGCCTGGTACCTCGCCTTGTCCTTGCGCCACATCTCCCACTGGCTGGCGTTGTCGTCGAAGGCGGCCTCGTTCACCATGGTGATGCATTCCTTGGCCGGGCACACCGCCTCGCAGACCCCGCAGCCGCAGCACGACTCCATGTTGGCGTCGTAGAGGCCGTCGGAGGTCACGTCGAAGCAGGAGTCCGGACACTGGATCCAGCAGAGCGTGCACTTCACGCACTTGTCGAAGTCGATCACCGGCCGCATGGTCCGCGTGGTGAACTTCTTGAAGTACGGGTTGCGCTCCGGCACGTAGCCCTTGCCACCCTCCATGGGCTTGCCGATGGGGATGGCGGGGATGCTGACGCCCTCGCGCATCTCCCACCACTTGGGCTTCTCGAAGGCGTAGGGCGTCTCGGGGTTGCCCTCGGTGATCCGCACCGGGCGGATCTGGAGCCTGTCATGAGCCTTCCTCGCCGACTGCACCTTGAGGTCCGATCCCCACTCGGCCTCCTTGATGGCCTGGCAGACGGCGTCCAGGGACAGGAAGGCCGGCTGGATCTTGGCGAGGGCGCCCAGGATGCGCGCTTCGGTGTGGTCTTCCTTGTAGACCCAGAGCCCCGAGAAGGACGCCTTGGCGGGGATCAGCGCCAGGTTGTACGGGGCGTCCTTCTTGTGGATGTCGTTCAGGAGCTGGTCGGCCGTCTGCAGCGAGGTCATCAGCACCGTGCCGTTGGGCAGGGTGAGACGGTTGATGGGCTGCAGCCCGTACCACGCCCAGGACTCGACGCCCTTGCCCAGGGTGTCGTCGACGCAGATGGTGACGTCCACCTCCTTGGGCTCGTAGCGGGCCATGTTCTGCTCGAGCTCTTCCTGGCTGTCGGCGACGATGGCGAAGTCCTTCGCCGGGATGCCGTTGCGCTGCGGGCTGTCGCCGTACCGTCCGAAGGCGATGCCCCAGCGGCCGGCCTTGCGAGCCGAGAGCACGATGCCGCGGCAGATCCGCGACGCCAGGTTCTTCTGGAAGATTCCGCGGTAGACCACCTCACACGTGAAGTGCGCCATGCCTTCCTCCTGAGGCGAGTCCGAGAGGCCCTCGACGGCCCCCTCCCAGGCCTCCCTCACAGAACAGGGTTGCGCCGGCAAAGCCGGCGCTCGAACAACGTCCATCACACTGCACGAGATCTGCTCCGACGCGCCCTGAAGGACTGCCGGTCGGTTCGGGCTTCGAGCGTGCGCAACCGTATGTTCGAGGAGCGAGCAGGTTCTCGCTCGCGCTCTCTGGTCGGCTGGTCAGACCATAAGCCCACGGCCACGCGCTGTCAAGGGGGGCGCCCGGCGCGTGGCGACTCTTGGAACCGCCCGCGGAACGGTCAATGACCCCGACCGGCGCCGAATCGCCGAAGAAGGAGCGCGACATCTAACAGGCAGGATCACCGGAACACACTTGACCCATCGTGACAGGAGCCGAGATGCGAGTCGCCGAGCTGTGGCGCTATCCCGTGAAGTCCCTCGCCGGCGAGCGGCTGGACAATGTCGAGCTCACGTCCAACGGCATCGCCGGCGACCGCATCGTCCACGTGCAGGATCGCCGCGGCCGGGTGATCACCTCGAGAACCCATCCCCGTCTGCTGGCTCTTCGCGGAAGCCTCGGCGCAGACGCCGAGCCGCTCATCGACGGCCACCCATGGGCCGCCCCTGAGGCGGCCGCGGGCGTCCGCGCCGCGGCCGGCGCCGACGCCCGGTTGATGCGCTACGAGGGGCCCGACCGCTTCGACGTCCTGCCGCTGCTCGTGGCCACCGACGGGGCCATCGCCCGCCTCGGCGTGGACCACCGCCGCCTCCGCCCCAACATCCTCATCGCCGGCGTGGAGGGGCTCGCGGAGCGCGAATGGCCCGGGCGGCTGCTTCGCATCGGCGAGGCCGTCATCGCCGTCCAGAAGCTACGCTCGCGGTGCGTGATGACCACCTACGACCCCGACACCCAGGCGCAGGACCTCTCGGTGCTCCGCCGCATCGTCGATGAGTTCGGCGGGCGCATGGCGCTCGACTGCGCCGTGCTGGGGGGCGGACGGATCCGGGTCGGCGACCCGGTCGAGCTCATCGAGCAGGAGCCCGCGCCCGCGTAGTTCCCGGAGTGGTCTCCGCTAGGAGCCTGCCGGAGCAACGCGCTGGCTAGGGCGATGAGAAGGGTCCAGCTGCAAGGCGGCGCCCGACGGCCGCACGCGAGGCGTACTCTCTGTACGTTGAGCGTGCGGCCGAGGGCGCCAACGAAGCAGATGGGCCCTTATCATCGCTCTAGCCGGACCATCCCGGCGAAGAACCCGTGCACGGTCGTCTCGTCGGTCAGCTCGGGATGGAAGGCGGCCACGAGTACGGAGCCCTGCCGGGCCATGACGCACTCATCCTGATGCCAGGCCAGCGGCGTGACACCCGGGCCCAGCCGGCGGATCCGCGGGGCCCGGATGAAGACCATCTTGAGCGGCGCGCGGCCGTCCCCCAGGTCGGCCGCGCCCGTGGCCTCGAAGGACTCCTTCTGGCGGCCATAGGCGTTGCGCTCGACGGCCACATCGACGAGCCCCAGCGAGAACTGCGAGGGACTCTGGACCTCGCGCGCCAGCAGGATCAAGCCGGCGCAGGTGCCGAAGATCGGCTTGCCCGCCGCGTGGAACTTCTCCAGCGCCGGCACGAACTCCCACGCGTCGAGCAGCTTGAGCAGGGTGGTGCTCTCCCCGCCGGGCATGATGAGCCCCGCGACCTGGTCGAGCTGCGCGGGCCTGCGCACCTCGAGAGACGGCACGCCGACGCGGTCGAGGGCCGCCCGGTGCAGCGCGAAGTCCCCCTGCAGGGCCAGGACCCCGATCATGCTTCTACCATCCGCGCGTCTGGAGCAGGTCGGACTCCTTGAGCTTGGAGGTCTCGATCCCGGGCATCGCCTCGCCGAGCTCCTCCGACACGCGGGCGAGCACGTCCGGGTCCTTGTAATGGGTGGTGGCGTGGACGATGGCGCGGGCGCGGACGGACGGATCCGAGGACTTGAAGATGCCCGAGCCGACGAACACGGCCTCGGCGCCGAGCTGCATCATGAGCGCGGCGTCGGCCGGCGTCGCGATGCCGCCCGCCGAGAAGTTGGGCACCGGCAGGTGGCCGCTCTTCCCCACCCAGCGCACGAGCTCGTAGGGCGCGCCGAGGTTCTTGGCCTCGGTCATCAGCTCCTCGGCGCCGAGGGTCGTCAACCGCTTGATCCCGGAAACGACGGCGCGCATGTGGCGCACGGCCTCGACGATGTTGCCCGAGCCCGCCTCGCCCTTGGTGCGAATCATCGCCGCGCCTTCGCCGATGCGCCGCAGCGCCTCGCCCAGGTCGCGCGCCCCGCAGACGAACGGCACCTTGAACGCGAACTTGTCCACGTGGAAGTGCTCGTCGGCGGGCGTCAGGACCTCCGACTCGTCGATGAAGTCCACGGCGAGCGCCTCCAGGATCTGCGCCTCGACGAAGTGACCGATCCGGCACTTGGCCATCACCGGGATGGAGACCGCCTTCTGGATCTCCTTGATCTTCTTCACCGGCGACATGCGCGCGACCCCGCCGTCCTTGCGGATGTCGGCGGGCACGCGCTCGAGCGCCATCACCGCCGTCGCCCCCGCCTCCTCCGCGATCTTCGCCTGCTCGGCGTTGGTGACGTCCATGATGACGCCGCCCTTCAGCATCTCCGCCAGTCCCACCTTCAGCCTGAGTGTCCCGACTTCCATGACATTGCCTCCTCGATTGTTCGGCTCGACTGCGTTCGCTTCTATCCCAGCGCCCCGCCCAGGTCGGCGATCAGGTCGTCGGGATCCTCCAGCCCCACCGAGACGCGGATCAGCCCGGGGCCGATGCCCATGGCGGCCTGCTCCTCTTCCGCGACCCGTCGGTGCGAGGTGCGCGCCGGGTACGTCCACGTGGTCGCCACGTCGCCGAAGCTCGGCGCGAACTCCAGCAGCCGCGTCCTGGCCATGAATCGCTCCACGGCGACGGCGCCGCCGCGCAGATCGAAGGACAGCATGGCGCCGTGAAGGCGCGGCATCAGCCGCTGGGCCAGCGCGTGCTGCGGATGAGACGGCAGGCCGGGGTAGTGGACACGGGCGACGGCGGCGTGGCCCTCCAGGAATCCCGCCAGCGTGAGCGCGCTCGCGCACTGGCGCTCGAGGCGCACGACGAGCGTCCGCGCCCCGCGCGTCGCGAGCCACGCGTCGAACGGGCCCAGGTTGGCGCCGGCGCGGATCATGGCGTTGCGCACGCGGCCGACCGTCTCCGCGCGGCCGAGGACGATGCCACCCGTGACGTCGCCGTGCCCGGAGATGAACTTGGTCAGGCTGTGCACCACCACCGTCGCGCCGTGGACGATGGGCCGGAACACGGCGGGCGACGCCAGCGAGGAATCCACGATCAGCTCCACGCCGCGCCGCGAGAGCTCGGGGGCGAGGGTGGGCAGGTCCGCCAGGCGGAGCAGCGGGTTGGAGAGGGCCTCGACGAAGACCGCCCTCGTCCGCGGGCGGAGCGCGCCCAGGATACGCGCCGGATCCGTGGCATCCACGAACTCGGTCTCGATGCCGAGCCGCCGGGCCTCGTCGCCGAGGAACGCCTTGGTGGAACCATAGAGATCCCGAGCCGCCACCAGATGATCGCCCGCCTCGAACATCGCCAGGACCAGCGCCGTCGTCGCGCCCATTCCCGACGCGCACGCGACCCCGGCCTCCGCTCCTTCGAGGGCCGCCACCAGCTCCTCGAGCATGGTGTGGTTGGCGGTGCCGTACCGGCCGTACACGAAGCCCGGGCTCTTGTGCTCCCACACCGACTCGACGGTGTCCATGTCCTCGAAGACATAGACGTTGGTCTGGTAGATGGGCGGTGTCAGCGGGCGGCTGGCCGATGGGACGTCCCGGCCTCCACGGGCGACGAGGGTCTCGAAGTTCACGGGCTCTCCTTTCGGTATTCGGCCTACACCAGCGGCACGGCCGGGTGGATGACCCTGGCGCGCTCCGGTCGCCGCTGGGCCTCGCGAATCGTCTCCGCCAGACGCTTGATCCCTTCGTCGATCTGGCCCACCGGGATCGCGGAGAAGGTCAGCCGCAGCGTGTGCTCGCCACCTCCATCCACGAAGAAGGCGTTGCCCGACGTGAACGCCACGCCGCGCCGGACGGCCTGTTCCAGGAGGGCGAGCGAGTCCATCCCCTCCGGCAGCGTGACGAGCAGCGAGAAGCCGCCCTGGCTCTCGGTCCAGGTCACGCCGGACGGCATCCGCCGCGCCAGCGCGGCGAGGAGCGCGTTCCGCCGCCGCCCGGACTCGCGCAGCACGCGCACCTGGTGCCGGTCGAGGAGTCGCTGGCGGCAGAAGTGGAAGACCGCCGCCTGGAGGATCGGGCTCGTGTGGATATCGGCCAGGTCCTTGGCCATCTCCAGGCGCTCGATCAGCTCCGGGGGGGCGACGATCCAGCCCAGGCGCAGCCCCGGGAACAGGATCTTGGAGAAGGTGCCGATGTAGATCACGAGCCCCGAGACATCCAGCGACTTGAGCGGGGCCGGCGGCCGCTCGCCGTAGAACAGCGTCCCGTCGAAGCCATCCTCCACGATCGGGAGCCGGTGACGGACGGCCAGGTCGACGAGCCGCTGGCGCGCGGCCGCCGACATGCTGAGCCCCGTGGGGTTGTGGGCGCTGGGCTGGCAGTAGACGAGCTTCGGGGACTGGCGCTCGAGGAGCCGCGCGAGGTAGTCGACATGCAGGCCCCCTGCCACCATCGGCACCGGCAGGAGCTGGGCCCCATAGGCCCTGAAGACCCGCATCGCCCGCGGATAGGAGGGCTGCTCGATGGCCACGAAGTCGCCCGAATCCAGCAGCGTGCGCGCCACCAGATCGAAGCCCTGCTGCGAGCCGTTCACGATCAGGATCTCCTCGGGACGCACCTCGAGGCCGAAGCGGAGCAAGTAGCCGGCCAGGTACTCGCGGAGCGGCGGGTAGCCGCGCGCGGGGTAGTACTGCAGGAGCTCCCGCCCTTCGTCGCGGATCACGCGGTTGAGCACGCGCCGGAACGCGTCGGTGGGGAAGAGGCTCGCGTCGGGCATCCCGCCGGCGAAGGAGATGACGCCCGGCACCGGTCGGGGCACCTGGCTGTAGGCGAGCCGTCGCCGGGCATCGGCCGCGATCACCTGGGCGCTCTTGGACAGGAACCCGGTCCAGTCGAATCTGGGCGTCGCCGGCCTCGGCGCCTCGGTCCCGGCCGGAACCTGGTCGGCGACGAAGGTCCCCTGCCCGACGTGGGCCCTCGCCCACCCGCCCGCCACCAGCTCGTCATAGGCCAGGGCGACCGTGGTCCGGTTGACTCCCAGCTCCCGCGCGAGCTCACGCGTGGCGGGGAGCTTGACGCCCGGGGCGAGCAGTCGGCGGCTGATCAGTCCTTCGACGTGGAGCTGGATCTGCCGCGAGAGCGGCTCTCTCCGGGTCCGATCCTTGCCTCGGTCCAGGGGAATCCTCATGACTCCAGTCCATTTTTACCACAATCGATCGCTAGTAAACCTCCAATTGGATGATTTCAAGATCATCCAATAGGCGGCGGCCCGGGAGCGTGGTATTATGACCGCCGCCCTTGGGAGGGTCCGGAACGCGTCGATCACGGAGGTGGGTATGGGCGATGAGCTGGTCGCGAAGGTCCACGGCCGGATCCTGTTCGAAGGCGGCGAGCTCGGCGTCGCGGGTGACCGCCGGCGGCGCTTCCAGGAGTGAAGGATGGCCGGTGTCGTCGTGCTCGAGTCCATGTGGAACAAGAAGGGTGGGCTCCTCGAGGAGGAACCCTCGGTCCTGCCCTACCTACAGGCCATCCGCCAGTCGCTGGTCTGGGAAGGCATCCGCGTCAACCTGGTCTACCGCCGTTTCTACAGCAACTACGATCTCGGGCTTCTGCTGGAAGAGGTGCGGCGCCGGCGCACCTTCCAGATCTGCTACATCGCCTCCCACGGCCAGCGGAGAAAGCTGGTCGGCTTCGGCGACAAGGTCATCTACCTGGAGAACCTGGTGGCGCACTGCCGGCCGAGCCCTCGGATCGGCTACATCTTCGGCGCCTGCGATTTCGTCACCCCCGACACCGCGCGGAGGTTCCTGCTCGCCACCGGCGCCCGCTTCGTGGCCGGCTACCAGAAGGCCATCCCGTGGACCGAGTCCATGCTGGTGGACTGCCTGTTCCTCTCCTACTTGCTCGGCGGCACCATGAAGTGGGTACGGACGAAGCATGGCGAGCGCATCCCGCCGCTGCGCGCGCTGGAGGACTTCGAGATCACACGATCGCAGAAGCCCCAGAAGGTCGCCGGTCAGCTCTATCGCGACTTTCCGCTGGCCCACGACATCACCTTCTCGTGCTTCAACCTGGACCGGGGACGGGGGCGCAAGCCGCAGCTCATCAGCTCCTTCGACCAGCACAAGAAGAGCGTGGACCGCGCCCGGCGCCTCGTCCGCGACATCTGAGCAGGAGCGACTGGACCCGGTTGGCGTAGCGGCTGCGGGTTTCTCAGACGCGCTGTCACGTCGGGCGAGTCGGGCGAGACGAGCGCTTGAGGGACGGGGGCCTTCGCGCTATGCTCAGGTGTCCAGACCCGTGTCCTTTCAATACCACATACCGAGGAGGATCCGATGGGAGCGATGAAGGAGTTCGCCGGGCTGTACTACCGGGAAGGCGCGCTCGATCCCAAGACCATGCAACTCGTCGCCCTGGCGGCCATGGCGGCCGCCGGCTGCACCTCCTGAGTGCCCGGACGCTTCGCGGCTGCGAAGCAAGCCGGCGCCACCGAGGACGAGATCAGCGAGACGCTGTACTACGCCATGCGGGGCGCCGCCCGCGCCACGTGGAGCACCATCAAGTACATCCCGGGTGTCGAGGACTTCAACAAGGAGTGGAAGACCCGGCACGAGCGCGAGAACGGCAAGTAAACCGCCTCCGTCCCGCTCCCTCTCCCCCTCCGGGAGAGGGAGCGAGGGGGGATCCGCGCGAGGAGGCATCATGGCCGTCGGCGAAGCCCCGATCAAGCAGGCCGTCCAGTGGATCGACGAGCAGATCCACGACCACCCGGACGCGGACCGCATGAAGCTCGTGGACGAAGCCAGCCGCCGCTTCGACCTCTCGCCGCTCGACGAGGATTTCCTGGTGCGCCATCTCGCCGAGCGCTCTCGGCCAGCTTCCTAGCTAGCTAGACTGGGGGGCGTGACGGACCAGCAGAAGGCGAGGGTCCAGGCCCAGTTCGGCGGGAGCGCCGACGCCTACGTGGTGAGCGCCGGTCACGCCGCCGGCGAGGACCTGGGGCGGCTCCTCGCCTGGGGAAGGCAGCGCGGCGCCGCGCGCGTGCTCGACATCGCCACCGGCGGCGGCCACACCGCTCTCGCCTTTGCGGGCTTCACACCGGCCGTCGTGGCGACCGACCTCACCCTTCCCATGCTGGCGGCGGCGCGGCGATTCATCGTCGGTCAGGGCGTCGCGGGCGTGCACTTCGTGGCCGCCGACGTGGATGCCCTGCCGTTCGCGGACGAGAGCTTCGGCGTGGTGACCTGCCGCATCGCCGCCCATCACTTCCCCGAGCTGCTGCCCGCCGTCCGCCAGGTGGCCCGCGTGCTGCGTCGGGGCGGGTCCTTCCTCGTCCAGGACATCCAGGGCCACGACGATCCCGAGCTGTCCGCCTTCATCCTCGAGGTGGAGAAACGGCGGGATCCGAGCCACGTGCGCTCGTTCCGCCAGCTCGAGTGGACCGCGTTCCTGCGCGCGACCGGCCTCACCGTGATCGATGAGGCGATCCTGGAGAAGGTCCGCGTCTGGGAGGACTGGACGGCCCGATCGAGGATGAGCGGCGCGGCCAGGGCCGCGCTCGATCGCTTCATCCTCGACGCGCCCGCTCGCTGCCGCGAGGCCTTCCGGTTCGAGCTGGACGGCGAGCGCGTCATCTCGTTCACGGACCGGATGCTCCTGCTCCGCGCGGACAAGGACTGAAAATTTAGCGGCGCAGGACGACCACCGTCGCGCCCCACCCGCCTCGTTCGCCGGGCGCGTCGAAGAAGCGCAGGACGAGGGGATGATCCGACAGGAGCCGCTGCACCACCGCCCGCTGCACCCCCTTGCCCTTGCCGTGGATCAGCCGCACCTCGCCGAAGCCCCGCGCCACCGCCTGCCGCAGGTACTCGTCCACCACCGAGGGCGCATCGCGGGGCGCGAAGGTGTGCAGATCGAGGGAATCCTCGATCGGCAGGATGACCGGATCGGGCACATCTTCCTCCTTCATCCTTACACCGCCCGGAGCATCAGGCCGCCGTCCACGACGATTCCCTCCCCCGTCACGAAGTCGGAGTCCGGGGACGCGAGGAACAGGGCGACGTCTTCCGGCTCCCCCATCCGACCCAGCGGCGTCCGGCGCTCCACGATCTTCCGGGTGAGCCACCGCTCGACGTAGCGACGGGTCATCTCGGTCCGGATGAACCAGGATGTGGAGGGAGGAGTCAGCAGCGCGCCGAGCATGGCGAGGCCCTCAGCCCGGAGACTGCTTCCGGCGACGGGGATCAGCCGCCGAGCGGTGGGCGGCGAGCATGCCAGTCCGTCGCGCGCTGATACGCGTCGGCGACGCGGAGCACGGTCGCCTCGTCGAAGGGGCGCCCGACGATCTGAAGCCCGATCGGCAACCCCTCGGCGGTGAAGCCGCAGGGGATGGAGGCGGCCGGATGGCCCGTTGCATTGAAGGGCCGGGTGAAGCGAATCAGGGTCGGGCGCACCCGCTGCTTCTCGCCGCCGATCTCCACCTCACCCGCGTCCACCGGCGTCGCCGAGATCGGCGTGGTGGGGGCCACGAGCACGTCGAGCCTGGCCAGGACCGCGTCGACCTCGTTCCGCATGAGCACGCGCGCGCGCTGCCCGTTCACGTAATCGGCTCCCGAGACGAAGGCGCCCGCCCGCAGCCGCTCGCGCACGTCGGCGCCGTACTCCTGCGGACGCTCCTTGATCCACGCCTCGTGATAGGCATAGGCCTCGGCGGCGATCACCGCGGAGGACGCTCCGGCGGCGAGCTTGACCGTGTCCAGATTCACCTCGTGGACGGAGGCGCCCAGCCCTTCCAGCGTTTTCACGGCCTGCTCGACCGCCCGCCGCTGCGCCGCGGCGGCCGACTCCATGAAGAAAGGCCGCAGCACCCCGATCCGGAGTCCCTTCACGGTACCCGTCAAGGCGGCCGGGTAGTCCGGGACGGGCAGGACACTCGTGGTCGGATCCCGCGGATCATAGCCCGCCATCGCGCCCAGCATCAGCGCGCAATCGGCGGCGGTCCGGCACATGGGACCCACGTGGTCGAACGACCACGCGAGCGGCAGCACCCCCGCCCGGCTCACCCGTCCGTACGTGGGCTTGAGGCCGCTGATCCCGCAGAGCGACGCGGGAATGCGGATGGACCCGCCCGTGTCGGAGCCCAGCGCGCCCGGACAGAGCCCGGCCGCCACGGCCGCGCCCGAGCCCGAGGACGAGCCGCCGCAGATCCGGTGCGTCGCCGCGTCCCACGGGTTCCACGGCGTCCCGTAGTGCGGGTTCAGACCCTCGGGCCCGTAGGCGAACTCGTGCATGTTGAGCTTGCCGAGCACGATCGCGCCCGCCCCTGCCAGCCGCGAGACCACCGTGGCGTCCTCATGGGGCGCCCAGTCGCAGAGGATCCTCGACCCGCCCGTGGTCTTGACCCCCTTGGTGCAGTAGAGATCCTTGAGCGCCACGGGCACCCCGTGCAGCGGCCCCGGCGCCTCTCCCGACGCGAGGGCGGCCTCCGCGGCCTTGGCCGCCGGGAGGGCGGAGTCGCTCATCACGGTGATGTAAGACCGGAGCGTGCCGTCGAGGGACGCGATGCGGTCCAGATGCGCCTGCACCACCTCGACGGGGGAGACCTCCCTGGCCCTGATCAGCCGGGCGAGCTCCACCATGGATTTCCACACGAGATCGTCCACGTCACGCGTCCCTACATGATTCTGTACTGGGAGGCCGGCTCGACGTCGCCCGCCAGGGCGCTCCGGAGCGACTCCGCCATCGAGCGCCCGGCCTGGACGAGCGGAAGCAACCCCGCGAGCTCCTCATCGGTGAGCTCGAGGCCCCGCAGCGTCGCGAGCGTTCTCAGCGTGTCGATCGTGAGCGGCGGCTCCATGGGCGCAGGATAGCGGCTCGCGGCTTCATTGACAAGGCCCCGCCCGCGCCCATAATGCAGGACATGCTCGAGGGGGAGCGCGAGGTGATCGAGTGGCTCCGCGAGTTCGAGGCGGCGTGCCGGGGCCGCGACTTCGCGTCGGGCCGGCGGCTGTTCGCCGAGGACGCGGTGGCCTTCGGCACCTGGGCCACCGCCGTGAGCGGGCTCGCCGACATCGAGCGCGAGCAGTGGCGCAACGTGTGGCCGCGCATCCGCGAGTTCCGCTTCGAGGCGCGCCCGGTCGCCCGGGCGCTGGGCGACGCGGCCTGGGTCGCGGCCGCGTGGTCCTCGGAGGCCACCGGCCCGGACGGGCAGGCGCTCAGGCGCGCCGGCCGCGCGACCTTCGTGCTCGCCCGACACGGCGGCGGCTGGCGCTGCGTCCACAGCCACGTCTCGCTGTTGCCGAGCCAGTCCGAGAGCGTCCACGGGCGCCTGTAGGACATCCCCCCGCGGGAAGCCTGTAGGAGAACCCCTCGCGCGACGTGAAGGACGCTGTTCGAGCGCCGGCTTTGCCGGCGCAATCCTGTCCTGGGGGGAGGTTCGGAAGGGGGGCGGAGCCCCCCTCCGAGTTGCTACACCCAGAGCACCTGGCGGCGCAGGTCGCGGTCCGCCCGCAGCGGCGCCGCCGGCCCCTCGTAGTTGATGCGGCCGCGGTCGAGCACGTAGATCCGATCCGCGAGCGCCAGCACGAGATCGAGATCGTGCTCGACGATGAGGATCGGCACCTCCCCGCGCAGCCGGTCGAGCGCGGCGAAGATCGTTTCCGTGACGGCGGGGGCGAGCCCCTCGAAGGGCTCGTCGAGCAGCAGGAGCTTGATGCGTCCGGAGAGCGCGCGGGCGATGGCCACCCTGAGGCACGAAGCCCATGCCGAGCCGCGAGATCTCCTCCGGCGAGTGCCCGGTGATGTCCCGCCCGGTGAACGTCACGCGGCCGCGCGCCGGCGCGACCAGCCCCATCACGCTCTTGAGGGTCGAGGATTTGCCGGCGCCGTTGCGGCCGAGGAGACCGACCACCTCGCCCGCCCTCACCTCGAGCGAGACCTCGTGCAGGATATGGCTCTTGCCGTAGAACGTGTCGATCCCGGCCACGCGCATGATCGACCCGCTCGCGCCGCCGGGCGCCCGCGCACCGCTCGCCACCAGCATGTCGCGGCCGTGGCCGAGATAGACCTCCTGCACGAGCGGATCGTGCCGCACCACCTCCACCGGCCCGTCGGCGATCACCCGCCCTTCGTTCATCACGGTGATGCCGTCGGCGAAGGCGAAGACCCGGTCGATGTCGTGCTCGACCAGCAGCACCGCCATGTGCTCGGTCAGGCGGCGTACGAGGCCGGTGACGCGCTCGCGCTCGCCGGCGGCGAGGCCGGCGAGCGGCTCGTCGAGCAGGAGCACGCGCGGCCGCGCCGCCAGCGCCACGCCCATCTCGACCAGCCGCTGGCCCCCGTACGAGAGGCTCGCCACCGGCGCCTCCTCGACGCCGGCCAGCCCCAGGAACGCCACCAGCTCCCGGGTCTCCCGATCCACCGTGGCGAGGGCGTGGGCGTATCGCCACGCGTTGAACCGCCGCGGATCCCGTGCCTGAGCGGCCAGCCGCAGGTTCTCGAACACCGTGAGCGCCGGGAAGAGGTTCGTGATCTGGAAGGAGCGGGCGAGGCCGCGGCCGACGATCCGCTCGGGCGGGAGCCCGTCGAGCCGCTCCCCGCCCAGGCGCAGCTCCCCGCCATCCGGTGGGTACATGCCCGAGCAGATGTTGAAGAGCGTCGTCTTCCCGGCGCCGTTCGGCCCGATCAGGGCGTGCAGCCGGCGATCGGCGAGGGCGAGGTCCACGTCGCTCACCGCCGCGAACTTGCCGAAGCGCTTGCCGACGCGGCGGCACTCGAGCAGGACACCGTCCGCCCCACCCGGCCGGCGCAGGAAAGGGGCCACCTCCTGTCCCGGCTCGGGGATCACCCGCGCCGCCATCGCCGCCGCCTCCTCGCGCCGGCGCCGGAACGGCGCGAGCAGGCGCGCCCCGAGGCCGATCAGGCCGGCCGGCGAGAACAGGATGAAGCTCATGAAGAGGAGGCCGAACCAGAACTGCCAGGCCGCTGTGAACTCGGAGAGGGCCTCGCGGAACACGATGAAGAAGGCGCCGCCGAGCGGCGGGCCCAGGAAATGCCCCATGCCGCCGATGATCGACATCGCCAGGATCTCGCCCGAGAACGCGACGTGGACGAGGTCGGCGGAGACGAACACCTTGAGGAACGCGTAGAGGCAGCCGCCCAGCCCGGTGACGGCGGCCGACAGCGTGAAGGCGATCAGCTTGTAGCGCTGCACCGGGTAGCCGAGAAAGCGCGCGCGCTGCTCGTTCTCGCGGATCGCCACGAGCACGTGACCGAGGGGCGAGTGCACCACCCGCCAGAGCAGCCAGGCCACCGCGAGCGCGACGGCGGCGGTCACGTAGTAGAAGCGGAGCTGGGGCTCGACGTTGAGCCCGAGGAGCGACACGCGCGTCATCCCGCGGAGCCCGTTCTCCCCGCCCGTGAAGGACGTCCAGCGGTAGACGATGGAGAAGATCATCGCCGTGAAGGCGAGGGTGAGGAGCGAGAAGTAGACCCCGCGCCGGCGGAGCGCGAGGAAGCCGATCACCACCCCGAGGGCCGCCGCGAACAGCGTGCCCAGCCCCATCGGCAGGAGCACATGGCCGCCCAGCCAGTGGATCTGCAGGAGCGCCGCCGCATAGGCGGCCAGCCCGAAGAAGGTGGCGTGACCGAAGGAGACGAGGCCGGTATAGCCGAGCAGGGTGTTGAAGCCGAGCCCGACCAGCGCGAAGATCACGATCTCGGTCGCGACCCCGTCCGTCATGCCGATGGCCCGCACCGCGAAGGGCAGGACGAGGAGCGCCAGCGCGAGGATCGTCAGGGGATGGCGCAGGCGGCGGGCGGCGCTCATTCGAACCGCTCGAACTTCTCGCCCATCAGGCCGCGCGGCCGCACGAGCAGGACGAGCACCATCAACCCGTACATGGACGCCTCCGCCGCCGGCGGATAGAAGAGCACGGTCAGCCCGCGCACCACGCCCACCAGCAGCCCCGCGTAGACGACGCCCCCGAAGCTCCCCAGGCCGCCGATCACCACGATCACGAAGGCGGCGGTGAGGATCTCGGTGCCCATCGCCGGCTGCACGCCGGCCAGCGGCGCCGACATCACCCCGGCGAGCCCGGCCAGCGCGACCCCGAGGGCGAAGACGCCGGTGAGGACCGGCCGCAGCGCGATGCCGAGGGCGCGCACCATCTCCGGGTCGCGGGTACCGGCCCGCACCACGAGACCGAAGGAGGTCTTGTTGAGCAGGAGCCAGCATCCCGTCACGGCGAGGGCGGAGACGCCGAGCACCGCCAGCCGGTAACGCGAGTAGATGAACTCCCCGATGAAGACCTGGCCGCGCAGCGCGTCGGGAATCGCGAAGGGCAGACCGGTGGCGCCCCAGATCAGGCGCAGGCTCTGCTCGGCCACCATCGCGAGACCGAAGGTGAACAGGAGCCCGAGCCCCGGGTCCTCGCGGTAGAGGCGGCGCAGGCACAGCGTCTCGATGATGACACCGATGAGGGCCACGCCCACCGGCGACAGCACCATCGCGCCGAGGAAACCGAGGCGGCGCTGCACCTCGAAGGCGAGATAGGCGCCGAGGGCGTAGAAGGCTCCATGGGCCAGGTTGACGACGCCGCCCAGGCTGAAGATCAGCGAGAGGCCGAGGGCGAGGACGATGAAGTAGGAGCCGACGAGGAGCCCGTTGGCGATGTGCTCGGCGACGACGAACAGGGGCATGGGTCAGCGGGCCGGCGTCCCTCCCGCCCGGCCCTCGGCGGCGTCAGCGGAGAGGACCGGGCGAGGGGCTCGGCGTGGCAAGCCCGGCCGTCAGGCCAACGTGCAGGGGTTCTCTTGCTTCGTGGGCTGGATCAGCTCGAGCGATTCGCTCGCCTTCGGGACCGCCTCGACGATCTCGAAGATGTCCCACTTGTCCCGGGCGTCCTTCTTGTCCTTGACCTTGACGACGTACATCTCCTGCAGGAGCTGGTGGTCCCAGTCGCGGAAGCTGCCCTTGCGGGCCTTGAGGATGTCGAAGGTCGCGCCCTTCTCGAAGTAGGCGACCCACTTGGCCCCCTCGGCGCTCTTCGTCTCCGCCATCGCCTGGAGCAGGATCTTCACGCCGACGTAGTCGCCCCAGGCCTGGTTGTCGGGGGGCATCCCGTGCTTGTCCGTGAACCGCTTGGTGAAGGCCTGCGACGCCGGGAGCGCGAGGCCGTGATACCAGAGGCTCTGCCAGTGGCCGGACAGGGCGTCGATGCCGGCCGCCCAGAACGGCACCGTGTCCATCACGCCGCCCGCGAGCGGGAACGTGAGGCCGTACTCGCGGTACTGCTTGAGGAACGTGGTCTGGTCGCTGCCGGCCAGGTTGATGTAGACGAAGTCGGGCTTGGCCTGGCGGATCTTCAAGATATAGGAGCTGTAGTCCGGGGTGTTGGTGGGCACCATGTCGTTGGCCACCACGGTGCCGCCGTTCTCGGTGAGAAAGCGCGAGGAGACGCGGAAGAGGTCGTGGCCGAAGGCGTAGTCCGCCGTCAGCATGTACCACTTGGCGCCCTTGATCAAATTCCTGCTCTGCTGCCACCGGCCGATGGTCTTCGTGTACATGGTGTTGCAGCCTTCGACGTGGAACATGTACCGGTTGCAGTTCTTGCCGCGCAGCTCGTCGGAGTTGGCGCCGGTGTTGATGTAGGGGACCTTGTAGCGGTTCGCCTGCTCGGCGATGGCGAGCGCGGAGGCCGAGCTGATCTCGCCGAGCAGGCACAGCACCTTGTCGCGCTCCACCAGCTTCTGCACCTTGGTCACGGCCACGCCGGGGTTGACGCTGTCCTCGGCGATCAGCTCGATCTTGCGGCCGAGCACGCCCCCGCCGTTATTGGCCTCGTCGACGGCCATCGCCGCCGCCTTGAAGCCGTAGTCCCCGAGCTGCCCGAGGAACCCGGTGCGCGGGGTCAGGTGGCCGACGCGCAGCGTCTCCGCCTGCCCCTTGACCATGGTCGGGAACCCGAGCGCGCCCACGGCCGCTGCCCCCGCGCCGGCCGCCGTTGCCAGGAAGGCGCGCCGGGCGAGCCGTATGCCGTCATTCCGCCTGGAAGTCATGGGCCCTCCTTGTTCACCGGGCTTGCCCCGGCACGCCCGCGTCTCATTCCTTCTTTTCGAGGGCAAGACCGAGAACGGTCCATGGCCCCGATGCGCTTCCCTTCGCCGTCCTTTCCTCCCTACCCCTTCTCCATGATGTAGATGTGCTGGAACATGTCCACGTAGATGTTGCCGTCGATCACGAACTCGCCGGCCTTGTTCTTCTCGACCCCCCCGACCCACGGCTTCTTGGCGGCATAGCGGACCACCCAGGCGACGGGGACGTAGCCGACGTCGCTCTGCATGATCTCCTCGGCCTTCTTGTAGTGTTCCAGCCGCTGCTTCGGGTCGCGCGTGTCGCGCCCGGCCTCGAGCTCCTTGTCGAAGGCGTCGTTGACCCAGGCCTGACGCCTGCCGGTCGTCTTCTTGCCGTAGAAGGTGTCGAAGTACTCGTTGTGAGGATCCGGATAGTCCATGAACCAGCGGATCCACACGAACTGGAGGTCCTGCTTCCAGAGCCGCTCGCGGAAGACGCGTTGCTCCAGCACCTCGAGGTCCGTCTTCATGTTGAGGGCGTCGAGCAACACGGCCTGGACGGCCTCGGCCAGCGGCTTGGCGCCAAGGCCCTCGTCACGCATCGAGAGCGTGATCTTCGGCCAGTTCTTGCCACCCTCGAAGGGCGTGCCTTTGAGCTGCTCGAG
>WNGA01005781.1_pt1 | contig 17781 bp, 16 predicted proteins | sample 5400061 | NCBI WGS metagenome assembly WNGA01 (sample SAMN13153366, study PRJNA577476) | soil metagenome | isolation source: 100 cm soil or saprolite under grassland replicate 2 | place: USA:California | collected 2016-06-15 | reverse complement strand
GCACCTCCCGGTCGCTCAGCTCCAGATCGTGGTACAGCCACAGCACCTCATACGGGTCGAAGTTCCAGCCCGCCACCGCTGCTCACCGCCGCCCGCGCGGCGCCATGTCCCACACCGCCCGGTCAGCTGGCCAGCATCGGCGGACACCAGCCCGCCGCAACCGCCAGGCTGCGGGGTGCCACCCCGCAGCCACCCCGCAAGCACATGGCCCCATAACGCGGCCAGCAGCAGCGGCCACGCTGCCGCCAGCGCGGCCAGCGACACCAGACGCGGACCCCGCAGGCCCCACAGCGTGTAGCGCCGGACGTACAGCACCATGTGCCGCCCGAGCATCACGGCAGCGCTCCAGGCGGTAGGTCCCGCACCTCCACCCGCTGTGCCCCGGCGTCCGGCAGCACGGCGCGGGCACGTTCCACCGTGGCCCGGGTTACCACATACAACAGCCGCCCGTACCGGGGCGCGCTCCCCGGCGCGTCATCCTCGCCGTAGCCGGCGGTCCGGGTGAGCATGGCGGACATGATGCCCGCCGTGCGGTCCACCGTCTTGCCGTCAGCTCGACCTCGCTACACGAGACCTGGCCAACGTACGGCCCGCCGGGCCAAAGCACCTCTCCGTCCGGCACATGACCCACACGCCCCACACCGGCCCCCAGTGCCCACCGCATGTCCCGTTCGCTCCGCCACGACGCGCCCGTCGGCGCGCCGCAAACCCCCGATCCGCCTTGATTCATGGCGCAATGTTCGAGCCACCAGTTGTGAAGCTCAGTTTGCGCAATTGTTCGCACTGCTCAGAAGCAGATCCCCGAGCGCGCCCGGCAGCGCGCCAAGCTCCAGATAGGTCCGATGCGGCCACTCCCCGGCCATGTCCATTCCTTGGTGGTGGGATAGCGGAACCGGCACAGGAGCATTGCTCTCTTCGGGACGGTGGATGCGTGCTGCGCGTTACGCGGTACCACGCAATGGCTGGCCCCGAAGTCGTCCCCGCGCTCAGCGGCCCGAAGAGCGGGAAACAAGGCGGCGGGAAGGACTGCGGCGGTCCAGCGTAGGTAAGGCCCCACATCTGGTTTCGGGTCGCCCATGACCTGCATAGTGCCGCTGCGGGTCGCCCACGCCTTCCCAGTTGGGGCTACCGCCCGGCTTGATGACGCGCCCGAAAGGACTGCGACAGGACGCGCCAGCCGTTCGGGGATACCTGTCTGGATCTTTGGTGCGATCTGGGCGAGCACGGGCTTTACCGTTGACGTATCGGTAGGTAAGTATCTGACCTGCTAGTAGGCAGATACCTGCACGCGTAGCGGCCGAGGGCAAATCCCGGATCTGCCGTATGGCAACTCGCTAACACTCATTAGGAGGCCGCCATGGCCAGGAAGATGACGACAGCCAGTGGGCGGGATGTGCATGCCGAAGCGGTCGTCAACCGGTTCAACGCGGCCTGGAACGACCATGACCTGCCCGCGGCCCTCGCCTTGACGAGCGAAACCTGCGTGTTCGAGTCCACCTCCCCCGCGCCCGACGGCGAGCGCATCCTCGGCCGGGAAGCGATCCGCGCTGCCTGGAAGCCGATCTTCGACAACGAGCGCAGCCAGTTCACGGTCGAGGACTCCTTCGCCGCAGCGCTGACGGTACGACTGGGGTGACGGCCACGTACGGGGAGTCGATGTGATCACCGTAAAAGACGGCCAGGTGACCGAGAAGCTGTCCTACGTAAAGAGCTGATCGCCACGCCCGGGTGCTGCCGCGCCCGGAGCGACCCCCGCCGCGAGCTGACCTGCGGGCCGCATGCGGAGGCAGCGTGCGGCCGAGCAACTCGGCGCGTGTCCGCACGGAGTCCTCTTGGATTTCGGTGAAATGCGATCGACGAGACGGCGTGCCAGTGCAATCGGCTCAGCATCCGCACGATCATGGCGTAAGCAAAGCGTGCCGCCTTGGCTACCTGCGCGAGGCGCCCGGGCTTACTCCCGGCAGCTCCTGGCGGCTATGAGTGAGTTATGCCGGGCCGGGGTGTTCGGTCATGTGTTGAGTCCCGATGACGGCCAGCAGCTTGAGCCTATCGGCGGCGTCGCTGCCGGGTGCGGCGGTGTAGGCGACGACGCGCAGGTCGTGGCCGTGGACGGTGAGCACGTCGCAGTCCAGGGTGAGCGGCCCGATGTCTGGGTGGTGGATGGTCTTGCGGTCCGCTTCGTGCGTTCCGACGGCACGGGCGTCCCACCGCCGCGCGAACTGGGTGCTGACGGCGCGCAGGTCGGCGACCAGCCGCCGCAGGTTCGCGTCTTTGGGGTAGCGGGCGGTCGCCGACCTCAGGTCGGCAACCGCCGATGCCTCGAACGCGGCTTCCTGCTCCGGGGTGTGGGTGACTCGGCCAGGCTGGCCGGTGAAGTGCCGCCACAGCATGTTGCGGTCGCGTCCACGCAGCGCCGATGGGTCACCCATAAGGGCCGCCCACAACGGGTTCCACCCGATGAGCGTCCATGCCGCGTCATAGACGCTGACGGCGGTGCCGTCGAGCTGGTCAAGCAGCCGCTGGACGCCGGGAGTGAGGCCGGATCTGATGTGCCCGGTGGCCGGTAGCGGCTGCCCGGCGAGGGTGAACAGATGCTGGCGTTCTGTCTCCGACAGCCGCAGCGCCCGCGCCAGGGCCGCCAGCACCTGCGCCGACGGGCTAGCGGCCCGGCCCTGCTCGAGGCGGGTGATGTAGTCGGCCGACACGCCAGCAAGCAGCGCCAGCTCCTCGCGCCGCAGGCCCGCCGCCCGGCGCTGCCTGCCCGCCGGAAGCCCCACCGAGGCCGGCGCTATGCGGTCACGCCAGCCGCGCAACGCGAGGCCGAGCTCGCTGGCATTGCTCACTCCTCCAGTATGCGTGCGGAATGCCCAACCGCCCCCGTGCTGACTGGTACTGCTGATCCCAGGAAGATCAGGCCACTACCTGGGACCGGCGCCGTCAACGATGCTGGATCTCATGACGACAACATTGATCACCGGAGCGAACAAGGGCCTGGGGTTCGAGACCGCACGCCGCCTGATCGCCGCAGGGCACACCGTCTACCTTGGGGCGCGTGACGAACAGCGCGGCAGGCAGGCGGCCAGCAAGCTGGGCGCCCGCCCAGTGCTGATCGACGTCACAAGCGACGACTCCGTCCATGCCGCCGCAGCGCTGATCCGCGAGCAGGCCGGCCACCTCGACGTCCTGGTTAACAATGCCGGCATCAGCGGGGGAATGAAGAACCCCGGCGAGGTCACCGCCGCCGACCTGCAGGCCGTATACGACACCAACGTCTTCGGCGTGGTCCGCGTCATGCACGCCTTCCTGCCGCTGCTGCAGGCCAGCAGCGGCCCCATCGTCGTCAACGTCAGCAGCGGCATGGGCTCGCTGGCCGTCACCACCGACCCCGGCCGGTTCGAGTCAACTCTGGTTGGCCTGGCCTACCCCTCCTCCAAGACCGCGCTGAACATGCTCACCTCGCAGTACGCCAAGGCCTTCCCGGCAGTCAAGATAAACGCCGTTGACCCCGGGTACACAGCCACCGACTTCAACGGCCACCGCGGCACGCAGACCGTCGAGCAGGGCGCTGAGATCATCGTGCGCATGGCCACCATCACAGCCGACGGCGCCACCGGCGGTTACTTCGACGCCGCCGGCCCCGTTCCTTGGTAGTACGCATAGCGCCGGCCCCGGCGTCTGACCGTCACGCCTGCCGAGCGGCTTGCCGCGCGCAGATCATCCTCAGACATGCCGACGGGCCGCGGCTAGCTGCCCTATGGGATGAGCACCATCTTGCCAGTGGTGTGACCAGTCATGATCGCACGGTGGGCCTCAGCGGCGTCACCCAGCGGGAAGGTCCGCGTCACGAAGATCCGCAGCGTCCCATTCTGCGCGAGCTTTACGAGTTCCAGCCGCGCGGCATCGCGGGTCTGGGTTCCCGGGTCCGCGCCCGGCGCGCCACCGAGCACCTTGATGCCGGCTTGCCGCCCTCGGGCGACGGCCACGATGGTAGCGATCCGGGCCCGGTCGGCGACAAGATCAAGTGAGACGTCGATCGCCTCGTCAGTGCCGACCAGGTCGAGCGCGGCACCGAGACCCTGTGGGGCGGCGGTGCGGACCCGGTCAGCAAGACCCGGGCCATACCCCACCGGCGAGGCCCCGAGGCTGCGCAGAAATTCGTGCCGTGGCGGGCTCGCCGTGGCTACCACCTTCGCTCCGCCGGCACTGGCCAGCTGCACCGCCATGACGCCCACCCCACCTGCCGCGCCGTGGATCAGCACCGTATCGCCCTTATGCACGCCGGTTACGGTCAGCGCGTGCCACGCCGTCACGCCGGTGAGCATCAGCGCCGCCGCCTGGGCCCAGTCCAGTTCGGCCGGCTTGGGAACCAAGGCCTGCGCGGGCGTGACCAGCTCCGCAGCATAGGCGCCGGGCACGCGGAACGCGACCACCTCATCCCCCACCGCCACCGGCCCGGCCGGGCCAACCGCCGCGGGCCCGACCGATGTCACCACACCCGCAGCCTCGTAACCGGGCCGGATCGGCAGCCGGGCAGAATCGGCGCCAAACACCCCACTGTAGACCTTGCAGTCGACCGGATTAACGCCCACCGCCCGGACCGCGATCCGGGCCTCGCCAGGCCCAGGCTCTGGAGTCGGCTCGTCGGCAATGGACAGCACCTCGGGGCCGCCGAAGGCGGAAGCGATCACCACAGCTGGCATGCTCGCCGAAACATCCACCGCACCGCCGCGCATTCCCAGCCGGGCGATGCCGTCATCTCGGCATGTGGGCTCGAGCCCAACTCCCGTACGGGAAACGCTAAGACCGACAGCCACCCGCCGGGCATCTGCTTGATTGAGCCGCATCACCGGTCGGCACTAGCGTCGGGACGTGCTCGCCTTGACGACGACCTCTGCCGCCCCGCACGTCGCGCTGACCGAGGTTCCCGACCCCACGCCTCTGCCCGACCAGGTGCTGGTCCGGGTCCGCGCGTTTTCGCTCAATCGCGGGGAGGTTACTGACCTGCCGGGCAGGCCGCACGGGTCCGCCGCCGGCTGGGATATTGTCGGGGTTGTCGAACGCGCAGCTGGTGATGGCAGCGGGCCGCCCGCCGGCACGCGCGTGGTCGGCCTGGTCCGCAGCGGCGCCTGGGCTCAGTTCACCCCGGTTCCTGTCAGCCGCCTGGCCCCAATCCCCGACCCGGTTTCCGACGCGCAGGCCGCCACGCTTCCCACCGCCGGCCTGACAGCACTGCGGGCGCTGGAGATCGGAGGCTTGGTGCTCGGCAAGCGCGTGCTGATCACCGGCGCGACCGGCGGAGTCGGGCGCATCGCGATCCAGCTCGCCCGCGCAAGCGGTGCGCACGTCACCGCGCTGGTGCGTGATGCTGCGGCATGCCGGGAGCTGCTGGGCCGACTCGGCGCTACGGTCGTCGTCGAGCAACTCGGCGGTGACTTCGATGTCATCGTCGACGGTGTCGGCGGGGCCACGTTCGGCCTCGCTGTCGAGCACGTGGCCCCGCGTGGCGTCGTGGTGAACATCGCGACACCGGCCGGCGAGGAAACCGTCACTTTCCGTGCGAAGTGCTTCGACCGGGCGCGCGGCGCGACGATCTACACGTTGAACCTTCCCGACGAGCTCACCTCACATGCCAGCGCGGCGAGCGACCTCACGCGCCTGTGCACGCTGGTCGCCGATGGGCGGCTGGACGGCCAGGTGGAGCTTGAGTGCTCATGGCGTCAGCCCGGCCTTGCGATCGACGCCCTGCTAAACCGCCGCATCGGCGGCAAGGCCGTTCTCCACGTTGACTGACCGCGTCAGCCCGATCGGTCCGGCCGTTCCTATGGCTCAGGCCGCCGGTACCTGCAGGTTGGCGGGGCCGACGCTATCGCTGTTGCGGCGTCGGTGAACTCCTGCTCGAATTGCAGGAGGGTGCGCCAGCGCGCGGGGATGGCAACTGCGCCGTCGCGGGCACCTAGCAGGCCGCCCGCGATGGCCGCGTTGGTGTCGGTGTCGTTGCCGATCCGGACGATGTCGATCAGCACGTCTGGCAGTGGGCGCGGGTCGAGGACGGCCGCCACGGCGAGGCTCAGGGAGTCGAGAACAAGGCCAGATGCTTCGTCGTCAAGTGGGATCGTCCCGGTGGCGGCCATGACCGCGGGCTGTAGGTGCTGGCCGCGAGAGATAGCGTCGGCGACTGGGGAGCTGCCGAGTTCCCCCGCGGCAGCTAGCCCGCTGGCCACCGCCTCTCGTGGCCGCGCATCATTGAGCAGGGCGGAGGCGATCTCGTTATAGGCGGCGCAGGCGAGCGTGGCGCGCGGGTCGTCGTGCGTGATCGCGGAGATCTGGATCGACTCGCGGATCCGCCGCTCAGGGCCGCCCACCGCCAGGGCGGTGGGGATGCAGCGCATGAGGGAGCCGTTTCCGGCCTGCCCCTCGCCTGCCCCGGCGGCCCGCGGGTCACCGGAGCGACGGTAGCGCTCTAGGCCCCGCACCGTGGCCCGGCCAACGTCGCGAGGCCGGGAGCCGGGCTCACGGCCGGGCCAGTACCCGTCCAACCAGGCCAGCATCTTGTCGGCCGCCGACCGCACGACGTCGCCATCTCCCGGGCCAAGGTAGGCGAGCAGGACAGCGCGGGTCAGGTCGGTGTCGTCGGTGGCGTGCCCGGCCGGCCAGCCGAACGGTCCGCCGCCGACGATGTCGCGAAGGCCCGCGGGGTAGCGGGCCCGGATTGCCGACCATGGCGAGAACTCCAGCGTCGCGCCGAGCGCGTCGCCGGCGTGCACTCCAAGCAGCGCCCCGGCGACCCGGCCGACCCGCCCAGGGAGGTCTGCTGGGCAGCTCATAGCTGGTCCGGGACGTTCATCGGGGCGAATCCGAGCAGGTTGAGGCCATTCTCCCTCGTGCCGCGGGGCGGCACCAGTTGCGCAGCGATCGCTGTCGCAGTTGACGCTCGACATCTCATTCCCGCATGTTAATCTCACCCTGAGATATTCTCAACATGACAAAAACAGGAAGGATCACCACCACCCAAGGGGTCACAATGCACCACCCAGGCCACCAGACGGGCCACAGCGGGCCACAGCGGGCCACAGCGGGCCACCAGTCCATCACACCGGGCCACGATGGCCCACCCAGACCCCGTAGGTGTCCGAGCCGGGCAGCGAGGAGGAGTTCCTCGGCAGCTACGAACCCGAGAGCTGGGCCGTCGCTGGCGGAGGCGCCCGCTACCTGGTGGGTGTGGCCGTGGCTCGGTTAGCCACCAGAGGCCGCACGGCCGACGGTGGGCTGTGGACGTCGCATGTGGCCTGAACCGCCCGGTAGACCATGCGCGCGTAGACCTTGGTGCCGGGCAATTCGGGATGGATCTCGTCCGGCCAGAGCAGGTTGGTTCGATTCTTGATCGTGTCGAACCAATCGGCGAGCACGACACTCGGGTGTCGGCGGATGAAGGCCGCGATCGTGGCATTGACGTCCTTGCTCCACTGGTCGGGCACATGGGTGTTGATGAGCACCAATTTGCGGTGCGGTCCGAGCAGCTGCATCAATTGGTTCAGCTCGCCGGTGGTGACGATGTAGTTGGTGCCAAGGCCTATCACCACGACCGGACGCAGCCGACCGCTGTCCGCGAGGCTGCGTACCACATGAATGCCGGCCGGCATCTGCCGGCTGGCCCTGGCGTCGATGTAGATGCCCGGCAGCACGGAATCGAGTGCCATGGCCCCCGCCAGCATGACCGAATCGCCGATCGCGGTGACCTGCCTGCCCAGGATCTTGCACTGGGTGAGTGAAGGTGATGGCTTGGCCGTAGGCCCAGATACCGGCCGCGGGACATGGGCTCTGGTGGCCGCGCTGACCCGCTCACCCCTGGTGATCTGCTTTTCCATGCCGGACGCCCCGGACGGTGAGTGGAAGACGCCGTACCCGGCAGTGCAGGTGAGGGCCAGGGCGGCTGCCCCACACAACACGGGCACGGGTCGCGCGGGCGAGCGCCAGGCGGCCCGGAAGCCGTTCCGCAGGACGGGCTCTTCCAGCCACTTCCAGGAGGCAGCCGCCAGCGTGATGGCGATGGCTGCCTCGACGGCCCAAAGCCATGGGGCCGCCGGCCCCGGCCCGGTGATCGTGGCTGCGATCGCGATGACCGGCCAGTGCCACAGGTAGATCCCGTAGGACCGGATGCCCAGCCAGCGCAACGGTGGCAGGCTCAGCAGTGCGCTCACCGTACCAGGGGCGGCTGCGGCGGCGGTTAGGCCGGCCGCTGCCAGCGCCGCGACGGCCAGCCCGAGCGGGTAGACCGCCAGGTCGGCGCCGGAGAAGTGCACCACCGCCCACGCCAGGACCACGAGCCCGGCCCCGCCGAGGTAGTCCAGGCGGCGGGCGAACTTCCGAGACGCGTTGGTGAGCGTGGCCATCGGCCAGGTCAGGGCGAGCGCCGCGCCCACCAGGAGTCCGGTGGCATGGGTGTCGGTCCCGTAGTAAACGCGGGAGGGATCGCCGCCGGGCAGGTATATGAGCGCCACGGCGGCCGCCGAGGCGAGCGCTCCCAGCCAGGCAGTTAGCACCCTGGCCCACCGTCCCCGCAGGCGGGTGAGCACCAGCAGCAGCAAGAGCGGCCAGGCCAGATAGAACTGCTCTTCGATGGCCAGGGACCACAGGTGCTGAAGTGGCGGTGGTGGTCCGAACGCGGCGAAATACGAGACGTGGTGAAGAGCCTGGTACCAGTTGCTTGAGTAGCTGACCGCAGCGGCCAGCGTCGGCCCGAGCGCGGGCAGCTGATCAGGTTCGAAAAGGGCCACCGTCGCGGTGACAGCGACCAAGAGCATGGCTAGGGCGGGCAGCAGCCGGCGCGCCCGGCGCACCCAGAATCCGCGCAGATCCAGACGGCCGCACCGAGCATGCTGGGCGACCAGCAGATCCGTGATCAAGTAGCCGCTGAGCGCGAAAAAGATGTCAACCCCGAGAAAGCCGCCCGGCGTCATTCGCATCCCAACGTGGAAAGCGATAACGGCGAGCACCGCAAGCGCCCGGACGCCGTCGAGACCGGGAACCCGACCGCTCATGTGCTTGACCGGGCCATCGGTATCGACCGGGATCGCTGTTTCCTTCCCAGCCTCCTTAAGTTGCCTGGTCTCGTTAGCGGACCTGGCCGCACGTTTCTTTACCAATTCCTTGGTCCCCCCGCTCACTGCAGTTCTTCGCCACCTGGAAGCTAGCTCAAACGCCGTTTTAGTGAATACGGGAAAGGTGTGGTTAGGGCGTTCTCTACCATATTGTCCGTGCCCGCCCCCGGCCGTTACCGCGAGCACACCCTCGGTAAACGTGACGGGCAGTCTTTCTGCTGGGCGACGTCCGCGCCTCAGCAAGCGCGATCACGTGTCCCTGCTGCCAGTCGATCTCCATCACCGGGGGCGGCCACAGCCGGTCACGAACGCATCCCCGCTATTTTTCGACATACCGGACAGAGCGCTACAGGATCTTTTCGTGCGTGAGCCAGTTCGTTTGACTTGGAAGATCGCCGGGTATCAGGCCAGGCGGGAAGATGGCATCGAATAAGGTTGGATGTTGTGACCGGCTCCTTCGTTCAGGTGTGTTCTGGGCTTTCTCGGAGTTCCGCCGGGAGGACATTCATTGCGGCTCGGCGCTGCGAAGGTCGGCGACGGGGCGGCATTGGGTCTATCTCGTCGGGATCTCGCCTTTATTGGCGGTTTCCTTCGGGGCAGGCTTGCGTCTCTCGGGCCAAGCAGGTGACAAGTGTTTCGCAGCCGAGCTTGCCGGATGAGGGGCATCCGCTCGGTTAGGGAGATTAATGTGAAAGCGCCAGGTAGAGGAACCGATCGTATTTATAGCCAGTATGACGATACGGATGTTAACTACATGGGCTACTGGACGGCGCGCCGGTATGAGCATCGCGCCGAGGTAATGGCGCTGTCGCGCTTGCTGCGAGGGCGCAAGTTTGACCACGCCGTGGATGTGGGAGGGGGATACGGGCGGCTTACTGTAGTTCTGAATGATTATTCCGACCGTGTGACACTCGCCGACCCCAGCCACCGTCAGCTACAGGCCGCCAAGCGTTATCTGAAACCCTACCCAGCTGTGGATAAGCGGCTGATGGATGGCGCACACTTGGATTTCGACGATGCGAGCGTCGATCTGGTTGTAATGGTCCGAGTGCTGCATCATCTGCCGCATCCAGTCCATGAGCTGTCTGAGATTTCCCGGATCCTGAAGGTCGGCGGATACGCTATCGTTGAGGCCGCTAACGTCTTGCATGCGGTGAACCGTATACGCTACTGGCGAAGCGGTCAGGAAATTCCGATGATGCCGGTAGACATACGGTCGGAGGTGAACCGGCGTCCGGGCGTCATCCCGTTTGTTAACCATCATCCTGTCACGCTTACACGTCAGTTTGCGGCTTGCGGCTTGCGCGTTCAACGGGTGCTCTCCGTGTCGAATTTGCGTCATCCGACCCTCAAACTGGTCATACCGGAGCGTCTCATGCTAGCCGCCGAATACGCCTTGCAAGTGCCGCTGGCGCCACTGTGTTTCGGGCCGAGCCTTTTCTTCATGACCCGGAAATCCACACCAGGCCAGGCCTTGTTGGCATGAACGGCCGCAGCGATGATGGCGGCTTTTCCGCTAAGCCTGGTTGGGATGATCGCGCAGTCAGCCCAGCTCATGGCGAGCCGCGGCGAACGCGTCCACCGCCGCCTGGAGATCCTCGCGTGTGTGGGCGGCGGACACCTGCGTCCTGATCCGGGCTTTGCCCACCGGGACCACCGGATAGCTGAAGCCGATCACGTAGACGCCCTTCTCGAGGAGAAGGTCTGCCATCCGGGTCGCGCGCGCCGCGTCTCCGATCATTACGGGGACGATCGGGTGGTCCCCCGGCAGGATGTCGAAGTCGAGCGCCGTCATTCGCTGGCGGAACCAAGCGGTGTTCTCGCGCAGCCGAGCCCGCAGGTCGTCGTCGCCCTCGAGCAGATCGAGGACTTTGAGTGAGGCGCCCACCACTGCGGGCGATACGGAGTTCGAGAAGAGGTAGGGTCTCGAACGCTGGCGGAGCAGGTCGATGATCTCCTTGCGGCCACTGGTGTAGCCGCCACTTGCGCCGCCGAGGGCCTTGCCGAGCGTTCCGGTCACCAGATTGACGCGATCGGTGACGCCGTGCAGTTCAGGTGTCCCGCGGCCACGGGCGCCGACAAACCCCACGGCATGCGAGTCGTCGACCATGACCATCGCGTCGTAGCGTTCAGCCAAGGCGCAGATCTCGGCGAGTGGCGCCACGTAGCCGTCCATGGAGAACACGCCGTCGGTAGCGATGAGTCGGCGCCTCGCGTCAGTGCTGGCCTGAAGCTGGACTTCGAGGTCGGTCATGTCACGGTTGCGGTACCGCAGCCGCCGGGCCTTGCTTAGCCTGATGCCATCGATGATGGATGCGTGGTTCAACTCGTCGCTGATGACGGCGTCCTGCTCGCCGAGAATTGTCTCAAACAGGCCTCCATTGGCATCGAAGCACGAGGAGTACAAGATCGTGTCCTCGGTGCCGAGGAAGCTTGAGATGCGCTGCTCGAGTTGCTTGTGCACGTCCTGGGTGCCACAGATAAACCGAACGCTGGCCAGGCCATACCCCCAGCGGTCCAGGGCCTGTTTGGCGGCCGCGACGATCCGTGGGTCGTCGGCCAGGCCCAGATAGTTGTTCGCGCAGAGGTTCAGGACCTCCGCCGCGCCGTCCCCGACGCGGATACTCGACCCTTGCGGGCTGACGATGACGCGCTCGGCCTTGAACAGGCCGTCCGCGCGGATCTTGTCAAGCTCCGCGCCGATCTCCTGCTTGACGCTCGCAAACACTGGCCGACCCTCTCGCGATCGTCGTCTCACCTGCGGGCCCAGGTGAGGACCACTTTGCCGCACTGGGCGCTGCGCACTGTGGCGAAGGCCTGCTCGAAATCGGCGGCGTCAAACCTGTGCGTGATGACGGGGGAGATGTCGAGGCCCGACTGGATCAGCACCGACATCTCGTACCACGTCTCAAACATCTGGCGCCCGTAGATCCCCTTCATTGTGATCATGTTGGTCACCAAATGAGCCCAGTCGATCCCGAATTCCTCCGTCGGGAGACCCAGGAGGGCAATCTTGCCGCCGTGGGTCATACACGCCAGCATGTCCCGCAGCGCGGCTGGCTTACCTGACATCTCAAGCCCGACATCGAAGCCTTCCCGCAAGCCAAGCTCGCACATGGCATCCACCAGCGCGGTGTCGGTGACGTGCGCGGCAAGGGTGACGCCGATCCTCCTGGCGAGATCTAGCCGGTACTCCGACACGTCGGTGATGACCACGTAACGGGCTGCTGCGTGCCTCGCCACGATCGCCGCCATGAGACCGATCGGGCCAGCACCGGTGATGAGAACGTCCTCGCCGAGGACCGGGAATGTCAGCGCCGTGTGCACAGCGTTGCCGAAAGGGTCAAAGATGGCCGCAACATCGAGGTCGATGTCCGGCGCGTGCTGCCACACGTTCGTCGCGGGCAGAGCGATGTACTCGGCGAACGCGCCGGGATGGTTGACGCCCACCCCTTTCGTATGCGCGCACTGGACCCGCCGCCCGGCCATGCAGTTGCGGCAGCGACCGCACACCAGATGACCCTCACCACTTACGAGATCGCCCTGCCGCAGGTCGCGCACGTCCGATCCGGCATCCACCACCTCGCCAACGAACTCGTGGCCGATGACGAGTGGCATAGTCACGTTCGCCTGCGCCCAGTTGTCCCAGTCGTAAATGTGCAGGTCCGTGCCGCAGACGCCGGTTCTGAGCACCCGGATGAGCACGGCGTCCCTGGCGACCGGGGGGATTGGTAGGTCCTCGACCACCAGTCCAGGCTTAGCGTGAGTCTTGACCAGAGCCTTCATCCGCCGCCTGCTCCCGGGTACGTCTGACCGGAACCGTGGCCGTCGGCACAGATCTGCCATGGCGCAACCGCTGTGTCGAGCCAGCATGACTTTACCGCAGCACCGCCAGCAGGCGGCTTCTTCATGGGCGCTCGTCCGCTGCGACGGACGCGACGAATATGGGCGCGCCCTTGGCCCGCGTTATGTTCCTTGGCGGCAGGTACGCGGTCAGTGGCGCCGGTTTTTCAGCGGAGAGACTGGGTGAGTGATGCGCAGCCCGAGCCGAACTGGAGACGCCCGAGGGCGCCATTGACAATCGGCAGATAGGGCGGGACATGCCCGCACCCGACCTCGGCGATAATCGGCACGCCGAGTCGGCCGAGCGCGTCGAGCACGGCTTCCTTCTGGGTTAGGGTGTCGCTGTCGGGTGCGATCGTGCGGGCGACAAGGACAGCCCGCGCGTCGGCGAAAAAGCCGGCCAGGCGCATCCCGTGCAGGCTCCGGCAGACCGCGAAGGCATCGTCACCGGCCGCCTCGACATAAACGATGAGCCCCTCCGGGGCGTGCTCACTCCCGAAACGGGCAACGTCGCCGTACGGCGTGCCGACGAGGTGGCGCACAGTCTCGATGCAACCACCGATCATGCGGCCCGTGATATCCACTGCGCTGTCACCATCGAGCCGAACCCACTCCCCCTCGTCGGCTTTCAATCCGGTGGTCTGCGGGTTCGCGCGGTGGTCCGGCCATGCCGCGGCGCGATGCATGGCCGGAGACGACTGGGTGAACGAGGCACGCGCCGGGAGGGCGACCACGTCGAGCCAGGTCAAGAGTGGCCCGCGCACGCGGTACGGGGTGTTCATGAGGTTGTTGGTGTGGAGGGTCGCGATGCCGGTACGTAGCGTCACCGGCATGAGCAACGTCGAGATATCGGAGAACCCGACGAACCAGGTCGGCGCGGCTGCGGCGATAGCGTCCCAGTCCAGCAGCGGCAGCAGGTCGATCGCAGTCTCCCCGCCACGCGGCGGAACCACGGCCCGGATGGACGGGTCAGTGAGCATAGTCATCAGTTCTGCCGCCCGGTCCGCGGCCGGCGCGCTGACGTGCGACGCCCCGTCCATGCAGGCGCCAATGACAACCTCGTGCCCGCGGCCGCGGACGGCAGCCACCGCGTGCTCGAGCCGCGCACGCTCCCGCTGCCCCACGCCCATCGACGGAGATGTCACGCCCACCCGGTCACCGGGCCTTAGCGGGACAGGGAACCGGATTGCCATACCCTTATCCTGCCGATCCCAGTGACCCAAAGCGCGCATAACGTCGCTGGTCGCGCGGCGAACGTTCTTCACGATTCCGCACTTCGACGGATATTCTGCTGTTCTCATTCAGTTGCGGAGAGTCTCCGGAAAGGTGCTGCGAGACGCGATTACCGACGGTTGGCTGGCATGCGCACCGCCGAACCTCGCGGACCAATACCTCAAAGGCTAGGTGTTATTTCCTCGCCCAGGGCGGCGCGCATCGCGTCCGCAGGCGGTGAGGGTGGCGGCGCAGGTGATGAACCCGCCCGCGACCGCGAGGGTGATAGGCGTGCCGAGGTGGCTGATCGTGAGCGCGGCTGCGGGCAGGCCGGCCGCCCCAGCGGCTGCGACTAGGAAGCGCTGGGTGGCGTAGGTGCGGGCCAGCATCGCCTGATCCACGGTGCGGGCGATGTAGGCATCGATGGTGACGTTGGCCAGCGGGGTGCAGATTCCAGTGCCAGCGCAGGCGAGAACGAAAAGATGGTAGCCGGGGGCGGCCGCCATCGCGATAAAGCCGGATCCTGAGACAGCCCAGGCGGCGCAGCACCAGCGCAGCGGCCGGGCCTCCCCGATCCGGCCGGCGAATGCGCTGCCGACCAGGTTTCCGGCCCCGAACGCGCCGAGGACCAGGCCGTACGCACCGACGCCGCGGTGGTAGTGGCCGACGACCAGGAACGGGGCGCCGATGGTGAACGCCGGCCACGCGAGGTTGCACGCGCCGCGCAGCACGGCTGCGTAGCGCAGGGCGCCGTGTCGCCAGATGACCTGCCAGCCCGCTGCGGGCCGCGCGGCCCGCGACTGGGCGGCTCGCGGGGTGCCCAGGGGTGCAGGGGGGCGAGCGTAGCGGGCCACGCGGCCGAGGCAAAAGGCCGACACAACGAAGCTGGCGGCATCGATGGTGAACAGGTGAATCTCGGGCATGACAACGACGAGCAGGCCGATGGCACCTGGGCCGATGATGCGGGCGAGCCGGTCTGTGGTGTCCAGCAGTGAGATCATCGGGGTCAGCCACTCTGGCTCGACCAGGCGGGGCAGGCTCGCTTGGAGTGAGGGCAGGCAGAATGCCTCCAGCGCGCTGAGCCCGCCCGCCACGGCCGCCAGGGCAGGCAGGCCGAGATGACCAGGCAGGTAGGCGGCGGGGATCACGGCGACCATGAGGGCTTGGGTGATGTTGGCCGCTCGTGCCAGGCGCAGCCCGTCATGGCGGTCAGCGAGCGCACCGGAAAACACGCTGGCGGCCAGGAACGGCAGCGTGCCGGCCAAGGTGACCAGGCTGACCGCGGCCGGGGAGCCAGTGAGGCGCAGGGTCAGCCAGGTCAGCGCCACCGCGTAAAGCCGGTCGCCGGTCGCGGAGGTGACCTGCCCGGCCCACATCAGCCGGGGCGCTGCCTGCCGGAAAAGTGCAGTGAGCTTCATCAGCGCGCCTCCTTGCCCCAGCCTGAGCGAGGATCCAAGCCATTACCAGAGGTGATCTAGCAATAGCTAGTAATAGGCTAAGCCTATGGATGTGGACGACTTGAGGCTGCTGGAGGCTGTGGCCGCGGAGGGAAGCTTCAGCCGTGCCGCCGCCCGCCTGCGCTTTTCCCAGCCATCGGTGAGCGCGCGCATCGCGGCGGTCGAGCGCGCGATCGGTGCTGAACTATTCGCCCGCGATTCCCGCGGCGCCAGGCTGACCACGGCCGGCGAACGCTACCTGCGCTATGTGCGGCGATGCCTGCACCTGCTCGAGCAAGGCCGGCACGCCGCCGCCCAGCGAGCGGAGCAGGCGATCCGGGTGGGCGTTCCCGCCTCCTACGCCCCCGCGCTCGCGCCGCTGCTGGCCGACGCTGCCACCACCTGGCAACTTGACTTGTCGATTCGCGCCGGACACAGCGCCGACCTGCGCGAGGAACTGCTCGACGGCCTGCTCGACCTTGCCTTCGCCACTCCCGGCCCAGTTCCGCCCGGAATCACCAGCCAGCCAGCCGCTGAAAGCGCAATAGCCCCCCTCGCCAGCCCGCCCGGCGGCCCGGCAGCACACCACAGCCAGGCAGCCAGCCAGCGCTTCGCGATCCACAGCTGGAGCCAGGACGCCGACGAGATTATCTCCGAGATGCTGGCCGCCGACACTCCCGGCCGCCACATCATCATCGTGTCTCCCGCCGCCACCGCCATCGCCCTAGCCCTCTACCGCGGATACATCGCAATCGTGCCGCGCGTCACCGCCGCGCAAGAGCTAAAGGCAGGCTCGCTCCGGCCCATACCAATCCCCCTGCCCAAATTCGCGGCACGACTCGACTACCTTTACCTGACCCGTCACCCGCACAGTGAACAGCTCGACGCCATCGGGCGCGCAACACGGCGGGCCATCCGCTCACCCGCGCCAGGCACGCACGCCCACCAGGCAACCCCGACATAAGGGAGCCCTCACCAGAACGCGGGCAACCACGCCCAGCCGCAACGCCGCTGGCGCCCCCGACTGACCCATGGCTCGTTCCGGCAAACTGGGCGGCCCCGGGAGCGCAGACGTGACACCCATCGTCCGGAGACATAGGGCAGAGGCGTGCCAGGCAGCGTGAGCCGTTCGGTACCTTTGGCGCCGAGCCTGGTAAGAGCGGGACGATCAGGCAGCCTTTGAACCAGCGCCGGGTCGAGGATCGCTGATCCCCGTTCGTTCCGAAGATCACCGATACGGGCGGCAGGAGATGGGCACGTGGGTTGTGGCACGCGGTGGCGTTAGCGCGGGCCGGTAGCACTGGGCCACTGGGTGCCCAGGTGAGGGGAGACAGCGTTCATGACCACGCAGGACTACGGGCTGCCACGGCGGATGTGGCACCAGCTAGAGCCGATACATGCGGTGTTCTACTACGCGCCGGAGGTGTTCGCCGAGGCGGCCGCTCTTGGCTACGAGGTGGCGACCCGCTGGCCGAGTTACTTCGCCTGGCGGTCGGCCCCGCTGGGCGCGGCAGGCCCGCGGCTGGTGGCCTCGGCCTGCTACAGCTTCAGCCCGCACATGGTGGCCAAGCACGTGCCCGCCGCCTGGGCAGTGGCCTCGCCGCAGCAGATCCTCGCAGCTCGGGTGCGAGCGGTCGACCGGATGTACCGGGCGATCCTCGGCGACCGGATCGGCTCGCCCGGCCTGGCGGAAGCGGCGCGGCTAGCCCGCGCCGCGGCGCTGGCGGCCGACACCGCGGGACGCCCGCTCGCCGCCGCCACCGCGGACCTGCCCTGGCCCGATGAGCCGCACCAGGTGCTCTGGCACGCCATCACCTTGCTGCGCGAGCACCGGGGGGACGGGCACATCTCCGCACTACTGTCAGCCGGCCTGGACCCGTGCGAGGCGCTGGTATCGTTCGCCGCCATCGGTGCCGCACCTGAGGAAAGATTCGCCAGCCGCGGCTGGACGGCCCAGGAGTGGTCGGCGGCCCGGGACCGGCTGGCGTCGCGAGGATGGGTCGATTCCACGGGCCAGGCCACCGAGCGGGGCCGGGACGGACGCGACGAGATCGAATGGCGCACCGACCGCCTGGCCGACGCCCCGTGGCGCGCACTCGGCCCCGACCTTACCCAGCGGCTCGCCGAACTGACCGGCCCCATCCTCGGCGCCGCCTTCGAGTCCGGCCTGCTTCCTCTTCAGTCGACGCTGG
>WNGA01011514.1_pt1 | contig 17785 bp, 17 predicted proteins | sample 5400061 | NCBI WGS metagenome assembly WNGA01 (sample SAMN13153366, study PRJNA577476) | soil metagenome | isolation source: 100 cm soil or saprolite under grassland replicate 2 | place: USA:California | collected 2016-06-15 | reverse complement strand
CCCCAGTGGAGTCATCGCGCCCGTTAGCACAATAGGAACTTTCAGTTCAGGTAGAGCTTGCTTCAAATAGCGACCCGTCTGAACCATTGTATCCGTACCGTGAGTGATTACGACTGCCGAGCGCTCGCTTAACATCTGCCCGATGAGACCAAGAATCGTGCTGCGGTCCGCATCAGTTATCTCCAAACTGTCTTTATTCATGAGCGGCACGACTCGGACATCACAGTCCGGAAGCCGCAACCGACCGAGATATCGATCGATTTGGTTATCCAAGTTTTCTACCGTGCTAGTCTGCTCAGAATAAACTTTTTCAATTGTACCACCCGTAGTGATCACGTTGATCTTCAGCATATTCGAATTCTTCCTTGCATACCTGGAGTTCATTTCGGCTCATCACCATCTTAACAAACCCGGCAGCGGGCGTACCGGATACGACGACGATCAGAATGGATTCGTGGGTGCTCACATTTCAGCGAGCAAAAGAGGTTCATGACAAAATCTTTTCTGAGAAAGCATTTGTCAATGACGCCGCTAAAGGTGAAATCGTCAAAATCTTGAAACGTTACGGCAAGTTCGGCCATGGAACCCAATACATCACGTTCGATTTCGTAACGAGCCCGGTTATCGATATCGACAAGGCTGGGGACTACGTAAACGAAAGGTACGTTGGTAGTCAATTTGACAGCCCGGATGACATGGTGGCGGCCCCCTGGCTCGATTCAAGCTTAAGATGACCATTAAAGGTGCGGTCTGCGCAGACAAAGTGGTATACATCAATGAGGTAGGAGTCTATGCATGGGACACCTACGATTTCAACGATGATCCAGTCTCGAAGAAGAATCCAAAGACATGGATGAGTCAGCCTTTGGGGTGGTGGAACAAAAAGACCGGACGTGTCAGTCGAGTTCCAGGACGAGGTGATTACGTATCAAACGCCACATTTCAAGGATATAGGTCCAAGACTAACTTGGGCGGCGATTTCCTCATCTATTCCGACATGAAGGTGACCAAGTTACAGCAAGCAGAATTCTTTTTGGCTTATTAGGGTAACTGCCGAGGAGAGAGGACTCTGAGTTTGAAGACCTTGAAACGAGTATTGGGCTTGGTGCTTTTGATAGTCGCCTCGTTTTTGTTTGTTGTTTTCACGGCCTCGATAAATTCACCCCAATCCATGGGTGGCCCAATGGGTATGGCACCCTCGCCGATGGAATGGTCCTTAATTGTACTATTCCTCGATGCTGTTTGGTTTTTGATAGGAGTTGCCGGCAGCAAGATGCTGGGGTTGTCGCGCAAAGTTGCCGGAGGATTGTTGGTGCTCGTAGGAATATCAGTCCTGATGCTGGCAATTCATAATCACTTGAATTCGCCGGACATTGACGACCTTAACAAGGGATTGCAAATGCCTGTTCCCTCTGGATTATGAAGTCAGGGTTCCAAAATACTCAAGGGCGATGGGTGTGAACGTAGTCTTGTCAACTGCCATCAGACTCAGAGGCTGCTGCCGGCCAGGGACCGCAAAGAGTTTCCCATCTTTAAGGGTGACGTTAAACTCAAATCCCTGTTCGCCTTTATACTCGCCCACGTAGGATTGCAGTGTTTCGCTCGCCAAATTCATTCTCTGGCGTGAGCGTCGCCGAAGCGGTAAAGATTCGTCGCGATGAAGTGCTTATCCACACATCCCACCTTTGCTAGTCGCTATGTATTACCGCTCGTTCACTTGACTCAACAGGTCGCTCCTTGGTTACGAGGCTCGGGTTAAAGAGTCGCTCATGACTATTCAGTGTTTGGTCCCTTTTCTTTCTTAATCTCTTCGCTGTTCGGGCTCTCAGCGCCGCGCACAACGCTGCCAACCTTTGGAGCGTTATCAAGTTTCTCGGCAGGGCTTCTATCTGGCACCGGCTTCTGTCGTCATCGGACTCTCGAGAGTTAATGTCCTTTCTCTCATTTGTATTCATGATCTTCCTCCGGAACCTTAATACGACTAACTGCCCTGCTGCTGTTCAGGTCGACAGCGAAACACTGTGCGCTAAATCTGCGTCTTGCGGTGCGCGAGCAGACGCAACAACCTGTTAATGCCGAGATGTAGCAAGACATAAACAATGAGTGCGACCACTATCGGCAGCGCGAGCGTATGGCCTTCGGCACTCGGACTCGCCACAATGCCTCGGAAGGGTGCGTAGAAAGGATCGGTTACTGCGAAGATGAACTGCGTGAAACCGGCGCTGCTACGAGCCGCAAGAAGCGCCAGAATAAGCCGAAGCCCAAGTAGTGCGTAGACAATATAAAAGAGGTAGTCGATGACTTGAGAAACTCGAGCGGCCGTGCGCGATCGTTCGACTTCCCGCTCGGTATGAACCACTTCATCAACCGCCTTTGCGCGAAACTCCTTGGCCACCTGTTCCAGCCTTTCCGCTTCCGGCCGGCCTGCGCGATCAGCACGAGCTGCAATATCTGCATTGACGTCGTTCTCAACCCGCGATTTGATCGAATCATGCTGCGCTTCGCGACGCGCTTCATCGCTTGCTAATTTGTTATCTTCCATCAAGACCCCCGACATCTATAGTGTTTCGACTACTTGTTTGAAGCGGAGAAGTTTGGGACCTGCGTGAGAAAACTTGTTCGAGAGTCGCTAACAGGGTTGGAAGTTCTATGGGCTTCGGAAGATGCGCCGCGCGGCCGCAGCGAAGCGACTTGTCGCAAGTTATACGAGCGCAGATCGGGTACGCTGCTGTCTAGGGTCACGCACCTGGAAACGTGTTCGCCAAGCAACCAAGTTCGGACACGACTGTGTCCAGATGCCGGTGCCAGGCGATGTAGCCAGTGAAGTTTCTGCCTTGGCAGAGTTCCCATACCTGTCGTTACCATTAACTCGAATCTGACAGCAGGACCGTGAACGCCAACGGTCTATTCAGTGCGCCTTTTGATCCTCATCATACGCTGCCCAGGCTGGATGCCTCAAACAGCTTGAGACAATAGTAGCTATGACCCCCCACCACGGAAGTTCGTGGATGGTTCAGATCCGACCTTTCGACGGTCGATAATGACTTCACCGGGATCGCATGATCGAAAGCTAAGGCAAGCTTTTAACGACAGCTCATATCGGGGCGCATACATGACTGATATAGTTAAGGATGAGCATGAGCCGAACGCAGCGCGGTTAATGAAACGAATCAAAGACCGTGAAACTTTGGACCTGCTGCGAAGCGCAAATGGACGATTTGCCCCAAAAACGAAGAAAAGTTGAAACCAACCAGGCGCGAAGTCCGTTGCTGGTTCCGTGTGAAAATGGCGAGTAGTGCGAACAAGATTTATTAGTTACAAATTAAAAGGAATTGGATGAGAGGGCAGACCTGCATTCATAACCCAAGGTCGGGAGTTCGAGCTCCCCTCGCTACCAATTAAATCAATTTGTCCTTCGCCAATACTGGATCGGACACTGTTTTCACTGGATTTCATCATGCTACTCGCCGTTCATAACGGCGATGGAGGCCGCCAACTTCAGGAATCTCAATTACCGTAGCCGTTGCCGGCAGCTGTACTGGTCGTGCATCCGGTGCGGCTTTGTCAATAGATAGAGATAGGTGCGTTCTCGTACGGTGATAGTTTTGCATTACCGCCGGCACGCTGCTCACTCGTAATTTGCAATTCATGAAGTTCGGCCTTTGAGGTAAAATACCCAAATGCGCAGTCTATTACCTTTAAACGAGGAGAGAATATGAAGATCAAGGTTACTCGTATCATCGTTACTGGCGCGGCGCTCGGCGCTTTCGTATTTATGTCACCGAATCTGATGGCACAGGAGAAAGAAAAGCCAAACGTCGGCGGGCAGATGAAGGAAGGCACGAAGGAAATGGGCAAGGCCGGTTCAAGCCTCGGCCATAACGTGAAGCATGGACGGATCGCTCGCGGCGGCAAGCACTTTGGTAAACATACCTACCGCGGCGGCAAGCATATTGGCAAGGGATCAGTGAAGGCGGGGAAGAAGACAGGTAGTGTCATCAAGAAAGCCGTTACGCCCTAGCCATTATCTTCGGTCACCGATTTGAATGCAACCTGTCGGTCTTATGCAGCGCTCTCCCTGCTGACAAGTTCATTCGTCGTTTCCCGCTGGATGTTCTATCACGCGGCTTACAATGCTACGCCAGTCCGGACTGCTGGCCAATCGTCAGCGCCGCGACAAATTGGCGCCGTGCCTCAAGTTTCTTGGCGGCGCAGGTGAGCATAGCCAACGCAACGCAGGCCCAGAGGTAAAATGAGGCCAAATTTCCTCCACATGCGCAGCGTTCTCACGTAAGAACACTGGGAGAACAAAGTGAAGTTACTATCCATCGAAACGACACCTAATCCAAACAGTATGAAATTGAATTTGGACGAGAGGCTGGCAAAAGGGGTTGCGATTACTTATACACACGAGAATAGAGGAGATTGTCCAGCCTACATCGAAGAGATCCTTGCCATCCCAGGCGTCAGCAGCGTCTTCCGTGTCGCAGACTGGATGGCTATTCAGCGAAAGCCAACTGCTGGATGGGAGGATATCTTGTCGCGGTCCCGCGTAGTACTCGAAGATGCCAGTTTGAACAACACGAAGCCCGAAACAGAGGAAACGTCCGATAAGAAATGGCGCGAGGTAATGGTATCGGTGCAGTATTTTCGAGATCTCCCGATGTTGGTCAAAGTGTCCTTTGGTAATGAAACGGTGCGCTCACCGCTACCCGAGCGATTCGGTCAGGCGATAAAGCGAGCGACGGATGCCTCGCCGAACATGCTGATGGAGCGAAAGTGGATAGACGAAGGTCTGCGCTACGGGGAGTTGCGCGACGTTGGCGAGGCGGTGGTGCGCGAGATTTCAGCCGTCTATGATGAAGCAAAGCTAAAAGAATTGGTTGAGAGGGCCTATCACCCTGAGTTACATGAAAAAGTCAAAACGAGTTCGGAGCAACTGGTCCAGACCTTTGAATCGCCCAAGTGGGAAGAGCGGTTCGCTGCGCTAAAGGAATTGGGCAGAAATGCAACAGCTCAGATAGATTCTCAATCTCTGTCGCTAATTATCAGAGCAACCAAAGATCCAAAGATGTCGATTCGCCGTTTAGCGGTGGTCTTTCTTGGGTTGATAAAAACTCCTGAAGTCTTAGCTCCACTTTGTGAGGCTCTGAAAGACGAAGCAGTTGGGGTGCGCCGATCGGCGGGCGATGTACTGACGGACTTAGGAGATCCGAAGGCCATCGGGCCGATGGTTGCGACATTAAAAGATTCGAACAAACTTGTTCGTTGGCGCGCCAGTCGATTTCTTTATGAGTTAGGGGACGAAAGTGTCTTGCCCGCACTCAGAGAGGCCCAGGACGATCGCGAGTTTGAAGTGGCGATGCAAATCCGGCAGGCTATTGAACGGATAGAGAGCGGCAAGGTTGGCCAGGGACCCGTTTGGAGACAAATGACCCAAGGGATTAACTAGGCGCGGACTAATGTGAGAATGTGTTAGCGTCAGGGGTGGCGTCAAACGCAGGGTCAAACAGTATAGTAGCCCTCGATCCTTCTACCGGATCTCCTGGCGTAAGCGAACCGAACCGCTCCGCGTAAACTTTCAATTATAGTCGAAGAAAATGGATTTCTTGCCCGAACATGGGGTCGAAACTCTCGCTACGGCTTCCTTGTGCAACCCAAACCCTATTAGGGTGCCCAAAAGGCTGGTCGGATGCCCTAGCTCAAACGTCGAAGGGCAGGCCGGCGTAGTTTTCCGCGAGTGAGGTCGCAGCAGCGCGTGAACTCGTGACATAGTCCAGTTCGGCGAGTTGGAGCTTTTGCTGAAAAGGCGTGGCGTCGGGAAAGCGGTGCAGCATGGAAGTCATCCACCACGAGAAATGCTCGGCGCGCCAGACGCGACGCAGGCAGGTGGCCGAATACGCATCAAGCAATTCCGTTTGGCCACTCTGGTGATAAGTTGCGAAGGCGCGCGCCAACACGCGCACGTCTGCAACTGCCAGGTTCATTCCCTTCGCGCCAGTCGGCGGCACAATGTGCGCAGCGTCGCCCGCGAGAAATAACCGGCCGAACTGCATTGGTTGAGCGACAAAGCTGCGCATCGGTGTAATGCCCTTTTGCAAGATTGGTCCTTCTTTCAATTCAATCTCCCCGCCCGAGTGCAATCGAGTTGCCAGTTCTTGCCAGATACGATCATAACTCCAGTTCGCCAAATCGTCGTCGGGCGCGCATTGAATATAGAGCCGCGTGATATTCGGCGTGCGCATACTGAACAAGGCAAAGCCTCGTTCGTGATGACAATAGATCAACTCTTTTGAAGGGGGTTTTGATTCTGCCAGAATTCCCAACCATCCGAATGGATAGACGCGCTCGAAAATCTGTAACTTGTCAACAACAGCGGGGCGACAGATGCTGTGAAAGCCGTCGCACCCGGCTATGAAATCGCAGTGAATCTCGTACTGCTGGTCGTTATGGTGAAAACGAATCCTGGGCCGGTCGGTGTCAAGATCGTGGATGCTGGTTTCGGTGACTTCAAAATAGAGTGGGGCGCCTGTATCCAGTCGCGCCTTGATTAGATCTTTGACTACTTCGGTCTGACCGTACACAGTGATCGCGCGCCCACCCGTGAGTTCATGCAGGTCGATGCGATGACGGCGGCCATTGAAGCTGAGCTCGATCCCGTGATGCAGCAATCCCCGCTGCTGCAAGCGTTCGCCAATTCCGGATTCGATGAGCGTGTTGACTGTGCCTTGCTCAAGCACACCTGCGCGAATGCGGCTCTCGACATACTCGCGGCTTCGCGTCTCTATGACTACGGAGTCGATACCCTGCAAGTGCAACAGGTGCGCCAGCAGCAGTCCAGCAGGGCCGGCGCCGACTATACCAACCTGAGTTCGCATATCAGTATTCGGGTGTTGTTCTTTGCGCAATCGCTTCCACCACGGCGCGGTAATCGTCGGGCGGCTTACCATCGAATTGCGACAAGAGGTTGAGCGCTGCACCCCAGTCCTGTCGTTTGGCGGTGGCTTCAGTCATCACAGGTCCGACTCCGATGCACCGCAAAGTCTCTGCAACCTCTTCCAGTTCGCGAGCGCGTCGCTCACCGTGTTCGATGACGCGCCCGATCATGTAACTCGCTAGTCGCTTCCAGTTCATTCCGGGCATAGTTTCTTCCAACGTGGCGAAGACTCGTTCGTCCACCCCATACGGAACCGCTGCCAACACGCATTCAAATAACAACGCTTCGAGTCCCTTGACGACGATGCTGCAGCACATCTTGGTCGCCGATGCGGCGCCGATTTGGTCAGAGATAATTTCGATTTTCATGCCGAAAGGCGCAAGCAGACCGACCAATTGCTGTGCGTGTGGGCCGCCGAGAAACATTGGCGCACGATGCAGGTGTGGCGGCACAGGCGACATGATTGCTATCTCGACAAAGCGGGCGCCGCTCGTTTCGATAAGCCGCGCGATGTATTGTTTTAGAGAGGGCGAAACTGAGTTGAGATCAGCGTAGATGTGCTGCTGAGTTAGATGCGGCACGTTCTGTTCGGCTGCAACTTCCGCTTGATCAGCAGTCACAGTTGAGAGCAGCACATTGCACGCGGCGGCAAGCTGCGCATTCGATTCGCATAACGTCACGTCGGTCTTATGGGCTCGCTCTCGAATCTTTTCGCCGCGCCCCGGTGTGTAAGTGTGGATGTCAAAGGCGTAAATTTGGGCCAGACCAGCACCGCGCAGACCTTTCGCGATGTGATAGGCCGCTTCGCCGTAGCCGACAAATCCGATTTTGAGTTCGTTGCTCATTGCAGTGCCACTGAGAGAGTCAGATCATCCGCGTGGGTAAATTCATCTGTGCATGTGAGCGTAGTGTTCCCGATAGGGACGCCACGTGGCGCGAAACAGCAGCGCCGAGATCAGCGAAGCCAAGCCCACGGTCAGCGCCAGCGACCAGCCGACCATCAATGGATCCTTGAAGAGGTAATCATTGAAAAAACCCGGAAGAAATGGTCCGAGAATCAACCCAACAAGGTTGAGCGTGAAAACCTGTAAGGCGCCGATTTGTCCGCGCACTTGATTAGGAAGGATCAATTGTAACGAAGCATAGGCACTGCCAATCGGCATCGCCAGAAAAAAGAAGGCAGGAACGAGGAAGGCGATTTGCAGTTTTAGATCGGTCAGGGCTATTGCCAGAGTGAAGAATAATCCGGCGCAAGCCGTCGCCAGCACCGCCACGCAGCGGAGCATCTGCCTTGCGGAGTTGCTGCCAGCGATCACAAAGCGAGCCACCGAAATATGCGCCCATCAACCCAGTCCCAAGCGAAATGACTCCCAACGTCAGTCCAGCTTGTCTCAGTTGCCAGCCGTGCGTGCGCACAAAGTAGGTTGGCAACCAAGCCTGCTGAGCGTAATTGCACATCGCTTGAAACGCAAAGGCGAGGCAAATGCCGACGACGGATTGCCAGCGTATTCGAACCTGCTCGAAGACTTCGCCTAAAGTCAACTTGCTTCCTTTGTCGCTCAGCAGGTGCTTACGGGTCGGCTCTTTGATGGTGAGCGCCATCAGGCCGGCAAGCAATCCTGGTAACCCGAAAATCAGAAATGTGAAGCGCCACGATCCAACTGCGCCAATCACCAGACCACCTATAATTAAGGCCGAGCCAGAGCCAAAAAAAACGCCCATCGAGAAAACACTCAGCGCCGAGCCCAGGCGTTCTTTTGGGAAATAGTCGGAGATTAACGAGAAGGCTGAGGGCGACAGGGTGGCCTCGCCCACGCCCACACCCATGCGTGCGAGAAACAGCGTCCAAAATCCGCTCGCAGCGGCGCAGGCCCCTGTCATCACGCTCCACAAAGAAATACCTGCCGTCACCAGATTCCGGCGATTCCCACGGTCCACGATGCGCCCCATGGGCAGACCGAGCAGCGTATAAAAGATGCCGAACGCCAGCCCCTGCAACAAACCAATACCTGTGTCGCTAATTCCCAGATCCACTTTGATCGGAGTCACCAGCAGACCGAGGATCTGACGATCAATGAACGAGAGTGTATTGCACAACATCAACACAAGGGCCACATACCAGGCATAGCGCATTTCTTTAGCCGCGGCGGCCTCAGCGTTGACTGCTTTCAGCGCAATTTCGTCAGTCATCATTCTTCAGTGCAGGTAACCGCCGCCATCGCAGAGGATCATCTGCCCCGGGATTGGCGAGAAAGTAAGTGCGCGAAGCAATGTTGATAAGTCTGCCGTAAGAGCTCTTCTTGAGCAGAGGATACAGTGCTTTCGCGACCAGGAAGATGCCGATGTAGTTGATCTGCACAAAGCGATTCACCTCTTCGTAAGAAAGCGAGTGCCAGGGTTGGCAGCCTGAGAGTATGCCGGCGTTGTTGATGAGAATGTCCAGCCCAGGGTTTGCTTTGAAACCCTGGGAACAAGTCGCGCACCGTTGGTTCGTAACAACCCTGAGAGGGCATCGCCCTTGCGCGCTAATCGCAAACCGTCGCAACTCCTTCAGAGTTGCGATTAAACAAACTATCCATTCTTTACCCAGGGTTTCAAAGCAAACCCTGGGCTGGAATTAGCGAACGCCTTCGGCGTAATTGGTGATCCCAGTCGTCCGTACCAGTCGTCCGTAATGGGTCCTGGGTATGCTTTGGTTGTGGCTCTGCTGAGCTTTGTCTCAGTGGTGGCCGTTTTCGGAGCTAAAAGCACCAAAGAGACAGCAAACGTGCACTACGTAGCCCTTGCGGTGCTGCTTGCGGGCGTAACTGTGTTTGGGCAAACCACGAGCGCGACATTGTCAGGTGTGGTTCGAGATCCTACTGGTGCTGTCGTTCCTGGCGTGATAATCAGCGTCAGGAACAGCCAGACTGGAGCCGTTTGCGAAACCACTTCAGATGTTGAGGGCCGTTACAACTTCACGAACCTCCTGCCCGGTCACTACGATCTGCATGCCGAGCGAACGGGATTTAAGACTATCGTGCAATCGGACATCGTTTTGTCGGTCGCCAGCTCCACGGTCGTCGATCTCGCCTTCCAGGTTGGGGATGTGAAGGAAACTGTTCAAGTTAGGGAAGAGGAGCCGCTGTTGGAAACCACTAAAGCAGAGGTGAGTCGCGTAGTCACCCAGCAATCGATCGAGTCGTTGCCGATAATCGGTCGCAACTTTGTTGACTTTGCGAAGTTATCGAGTGGCGTGGCTCCGGGTCGCGAGAACACGGGCGGCGGTGCCTTCAAGGAACCCGACGCGGGCGTCGGAGCGGCAGCGGCGCCACGACTGACGTTCGGCGGACAGTCTGAATTAAGCACCATGATTCTTGTTGATGGCGTTGACAACATTCAGACCTTTACTGGTCTCCCACGCGTGACCCCGTCACAGGAAGCAGTGCAGGAGTTTCGCGTTCTCAATTCAACTTTCCTTGCCGAATATGGTCGCGCCCTGGGCGGGTTCGTCAACATCATCACCAAGTCCGGTGCGAATCAGGTTCACGGATCGGCCTATTACTTCGGAATGAATAACAAGCTGAATGCAAAACCTCTGCTCACTGGCCCAAATCCGGTCCTGCGGCAAAATCAATATGGCGCCACAATAGGTGCTCCAATCCGCAAAGATCGCGCCTTCTTCTTCGGCAGTTACGAAGGCCAGCGGCGTGCTGAGTCAAACAAGTTCTCATCAGTAATCCTGAACAATCTTGCCGCGATCAATGTCACAAAAGCGTTTTTTGGCCTCACGCCTGAGGTGAACGATCTGTTGCGTGCCAACGACTATGATGGTTTTCTGTTGAAGCTGGACCACAAGTTCAGCGACGCCAACACTCTCTCGGTCCGCTACAACCTTCTTCACTCAACCACTGACGGTTTTCTCGGGGGTGGCGGTCGGGCGTCGCCGGCCTCCACGACGGCGAGAAACAACAAAACGACCGATCAGTCATTTGTGGTCAGTGAGACTGCGCTGCTTGCTCCGCAGATCGTCAATGAACTTCGTTTTCAGTGGGCACGCCGAGGTTTCGAATTTCCCTCGGTGCGCAAGGAACCGGATCTCGAGATCTCAAATCTGATCATCACGGGCAAAAGCACGTCCGATGTCGATTACTATCGAGAGAGTCGATTCCAGGGCGCTGATAGTCTCACCATTAGCAAAGGTGGCCATGCGTCCAAATTGGCTTTGACTTCAACAATATTCGCAACACTGCAAAATGGGATCTGTTCTTTCCGGCGCGCGTCATCTTCCCCAGTTTGCCGGCATTCTTAGGATCAACGCCGACTCCCGTGGTTTTCTGGTGGCCGCTTCAGAATGGTACGACGAGTCGACCTGCTTTGAGCGTTCCGTTCACTCAGGATGTGCCCAGCGGCCTTGAGCCGCTGACGCGGACAAGTGTGGATCATAGTTCCTAGGAAGGTCAACGGCAAACTGACCTTGACTTTGGGTTTGCGTTACGACGTGGAAACCTATCCGGCGGCATTTGTATTGAAGAATGATCGAAACAACTTTCAGCCACGCTTTGGTTTTGCCTATGCCATGAATTCGCGCACGGTGCTGCGTGGCGGCTTTGGTCTTTTCAACATCGGCTGTTCTCTAGTATTGGGCAACTGTTGGTTACTGCTGAATGGGGCTAGCATGGCGCGCGCAAAGAACGGCAATTTCGACGAATCTTCAGGCGTCTTCACACCCCACACGGCAGTGTGGGGATAGTTCAGATCCTTTCTACCAAAAGCACCTCTAACACTGCTGCGCGCTTGCAGCGTGCGAAGGTAAGAGAACGGTATTACCAAAACTTGTGTGTAGGGATTTGGAGAACACTCGCGGTCAGTGCGGCAGGTTTGGATCTGTCTAACCCACGCGGTAAACCGAATTCGGAATCCAGCAACGGCAGTAGCAGTTGGTGGATTCCGACACGTTTCCACAGGCGCCTGATAGGAAGGACTTAAACCGGTCCACCGACGGGGCAGTGGATGGTTCAACTTCTTCCTACAAAGATACTCCGTTTACCTCCGGCGCGCTGCTCGCGTCGCATTGTTGAAGAAGGCTTTGATAGAAAGGATCTGAACTTATCCCCACACTGCCGTGTGGGGGATTCTCACTTTTGACACAGTCCCTTCCGTTGGTGGTTTTCCAGTTTTTGTGCAAGGCCTCAATTACCGACTCTGTGAAGTGTACCATCCAACGTGATTGGCTTTGCGCGCTGAATTTGAAGGTCAACTGTGTTGTCGCCGTACCTTATGCGGTACTTCACCGCACGATCGGAACGCACCCTGAGTTCTGTCAGCCGACCCGCTTTCCACGTGACGTCCACCTTGCCGCCGCTCCGCACTCGCACTCCTTTTAGACTGCCGCTCGGCCATTGAAAAGGAAGGGCAGGTAAAACCGTGATTTCATCTGGACTGCTCTGTACCAGCATTTCAGTAATTGCCGGGGCCGCCCAAGTTGCCATCAATCTGAAATGGTGGGCAAAGATCGAACATGTTTGGTAGCGTGCTAGTGTTGATCAAGATCTTCAGGAGCATCAGCCTGCCAGTAGTTCATCTGTAGATTGATGTTCGTCGTCATTTTGCTGCTCCAGGCCGGAGGCAGCTCCTCGTTCCAAATACCTTGTAAGTTCGCGGGTTGACCTCCCGGCCGCGAAGACGAGATCAAGAGGTAGCGACCGAACTCAAAATAGAGCGCGAGCAAGCTGGGATCTTCGTTCTCGGCAAAATTCTTGATGCGCTGGTCCGTACCCTCTGTTGAGCAATCTGCGCCCAGGTGCAACTGAACCCGCGAAAACAAGTGACGAAAATCATTCAAGTGTCGACGCAGAAGCGAGTCGTACGATTGCTTCGCTGCCCCCTCCAGATACGCTCGGGCGCCGGCGAGAGCGTCACCCCTGATATCCTTGTAGTTCTTGAAACTCGTCGCGTTGCTGAACAGGATTGTCACCGAGTTTGCGCTGGAGATTGTTAGACGTCCTTCGGCATTGCGAACACTGCCGCCCTCCGCGAATACCTTTAGCCGAGCGGCAAAGCGCAGGCCCGGCTGGTTCCAAGAGCCTGTCCAGGAGGAAGGAGGATTCTGCCGTGATTGAATTTGACCGGTTAGCTGGAGTGTGTCATTTCCGATGGGTTCAACATGCGTTCCAGTTTGAGAAGACTCCATACCTACGCTGAACGTGAGCTGCCGTGGTTGACTGGCTGTAATTCGAATTATCAGAATCTGGTCCGGATAGGAAACGAATACTTCACGCCGGAAGCTCACGGTGCCTACCTTGTAAAACGTTGCCGCAATCGCATCCTCCAGGTAGAGTTCGCGCAGGTACTTGGTCGCTTGACCATGACCTGGGAAATGTAACCGCATGTCGCAGAACGGTTGATAAGGCATGAGCAGCTTCGGCTTACCCATCAGGCTTTGGGAGAGTTTCTCGACCTCCCCCACCTTTCCCGCGAACAACAGCTTTCGAATCTCATCGAGATGGGCGTACGCCTCGGGATTTGTATAGCTGTGTGGAGCGCCACCCCAGAGGCTGCTCTCGTTGATCTGTACGCGCTCTGCTTCGGTGCCGCCAAACACCATTGCACCGATACGCCCGTTGCCCAGGGGCAAAGCTTCGATCCATTTTGTCGCGGGTCTGTCGTACGTAAGCTTGAGATCGGAATCTGCTGCTCGCGCCCCTGCGCTCAATGCGGTAGCTGCTGCTGCCACAATCAACACTGTTCGTACCCCGGAATGCAATTTTCGCTGTAGCAGTTCGCTCCTCCAAATGTTGCCCTGCGAATCACTAAGAGTGGATTCAGTTATCGTTCACTCCAACACACCGGAGCCGATTAGTGGATGAGACCCTTTTCGAACTCAACTGGAACCACCGCGCTCGTGTTCCAGGGGTCCGCCAATTCGACCTTTATGATCACGTCGACTGGATCTGCGGCGACGGGCGGCACCTTGATTCTTGGGCATTGACGTCTGTCGCGAGTGGCACCCATTGGGTCATTAGCTGAGGTGCAGGAACCGTGGAGAGAACGGCTATCGCCAATGCCTTACCGAGTTTTGTCATCGTGTATCCAGCCCGCTACTCCGGTAGCGTCTTGGTCCCTGTCACTTGAAACGTGCCCGCGACCGTTGGCGCTTCCGTATTCGGCTGGCCTCCACCAATCGACACCGAATGCTTCCCTTCGGCAATGATCGGTATACCGGCCTCGCTCACCATGCTCAGATCGCGTTCTTTCAATTCGAAACGCACCTTCTGTGATTCACCCGGCTTCAAATGCACGCGCTTGAACCCGCGCAGTGCACGTAGCGGCGCTCCCGGCACCTCCGGGAAACTGAGATAAAGTTGCGCTACCTCATCGCCTTCGCGCTCGCCAGCATTCGTCACGGTTACTTCCGCCGTAAGCGGATCACCCGCCTTGATCGCGTTCTTCGGAAGCGTCAAGCTGCTGTAGGAGAATGTCGTATAACTCAGGCCGTATCCAAACGGATACAGCGGCCTGCCTTCGAAATAGCGATAGGTACGCCCTTTCATTGCGTAATCTTCAAATGGGGGCAGTTGATCGACGCCGGTGTAGAACGTCACTGGGAGCCGTCCCGCGGGATTATTTTTGCCCGACAGGGTTTCCGCGATGGCCGCTCCCCCCTCCTCGCCTGCGTACCAGGAATCGAGAATTGCATTCGCGTGTTTGTTGGCCCAGTTCACCGCCAGAGCGCTGCCGTTCGCGAGCACTACGACAACCGGTTTTCCCGGCGCCGCCACGGCCTCCAGTAACTCCTCTTCCGGCTTTGGAAGATCCAGGCTGGTGCGATCGCCACCCTTGAATCCTTCCTCGCTAACCGGCATCTCTTCGCCTTCGAGTTCGCTCGTAATGCCCAAGACCGCGATAACTACATCAGCGTTCTTTGCCGCGGCGACGGCCTCGGGACTGGGCTTGCGGTCGTACTTCGACCAAATCAGCTGTGCTCGCATTGGACCGGACCGCGCTTGCCCGTAATTAACTTTGATCGCCACTTTCTTTCCCTGCTCGAGGTGAACTCGCCCGACCTTTGCCTGCATCCCTGACCGGCCCAGGATGAATTCCTGTGCGACCGGTTTGCCATCAACCGAGAGCCTTGCGAACGTGCCTTCGACACGCACTCCGAGGTTGAATTCACCCGTCTCCGTGGGCGTCAGAAAACCATTCCACTCAACCAACAGCGGGAATTTGCCGGAAGCCTCCTGGGGAACATCTTCCGGCTTCAAATCAAGCGCGGTCACCTGACGCGTCGCCAATTCGGTCGGCTTTCTGCCGAATACTTCCCCTGTGGAAAACTCCACCTTGAGCCCCGCTTGCCCTTCTGGCGTGGTCAGGACCGATGCCGGAACCACAGCTCCCTCGTTCCGCAGAAACTGCGTTCCAGGCACAAACGTGATTTGGGCGTCTGGGAACTCCGCCTTGAGTCCATCCAAGATAGAGACCGCATGCGACGGAATGCCGGTGTAGTTGCCCATTAGATATCTCGTCTGGTCCGCCAGCGGTCCGACAACGGCTATTTTGGTTGCACCCTTCTTTAGCGGCAGCGTGCCGTCGTTCTTCAGCAGCACCATTGCCTTGTTTGCCATGGCGCGAGCCATCGCGCGATGTTCTGCACTATCAAGCAGTTTTTCGTCAATCTTCGAATAGGGGACAATCTCCGGCGGATCGAACATCCCCAGCTTCATGCGTGCCGTGAACAGCCGGATCAGGGCGGTGTCAATCTCGCTCTCTTTCAGAGTGCCTTGCTTGTAGGCATCAAGATACGGTTTGTAGTCGTGATCGTCTTTCACTTTCGCGATGAAATCCACGCACTCGTTGTCCATGCCGCGCTGCATGGCCAGAGCTGACGCCTCAGCCTGGGTCTTGGTGAAGTGGTGGTCCCGGAAGATGTTGATGATCGCCTCGCAATCCGAAACCACATAGCCCTGGAAGTTCCACTTGCCCCGCAGTTGATCCTGCAGCAGGAACTCGTTCACGCATGCGGGCTGCCCATTGATGCTGTTGTAGGCGCACATCACCGAGCCGGCCTTCCCCTCGGTTACCGTCGCGCGGAACGCGGGCAGATACGTGTCCAGCTCATCATGCTTGCTGATTTTCACATCGGCGGTGTGGCGCGTGGGCTCGGGGCCGCTGTGCACGGCGTAGTGCTTGGGCGTTGAAATGACCCGATAGTATTTCGGGTCGTCGCCCTGCATGCCCGTGACAAAGGCAACGCCCATGCGCGCTGTCAGGAATGGATCTTCTCCGAATGTTTCCTGCCCGCGTCCCCAGCGAGGATCGCGAAAGATGTTGATGTTCGGCGCCCAGAAGTCGAGACCCTCAAAGATGTCGCTGTGCCCGTCGCGCAAGCCCTGGACGTACTTGATTCGCCCCTCGGTGCCGATCACGACGGCCATGCGGTGAATTGCATCTGTATCGAAGGTTGCGGCCAGGCCAACTGGCCCGGGAAACTCGGTCGTACCATTCGTGGCAATGCCGTGCGAAGCTTCGCTCCACCAATCGTAGTCGGGCACATTCAACCGGGGAATCGCACGCGCCTGATTCACTAGTTGTGTGACCTTCTCTTCTATGGTCATACGGTGAACCAGGTCCTCGGCCCTCTGCTGTGTGGGCAAGGCGGTGTTCAAATATGCAGGCTGCTCGGCGTTTTGTGCGTACAAGCCATCAACGGTTAGGAAGGCAAAAATCGAAATCAGAATTCGCGAGCTAGGTGTCTTCATCTCTCTTCTCCAATGACCATGGTTCTATGGTGTGACGAATGTGCAGCTACTCCGAAAGTTCGTGCAGCAAGTAGAACAGACGAGACTCCTCGAATACGCTCCTCGACCGTGTTCAACAAAGCCACCCACCGCACATGAGTCTGAAGAATTACAACCGCTGTGCGGCTGAGACTGAGCCCCAACAGCACGAGGCAGATAACGCCACCTAAACCACTCCAGTTATTGCACTGCATATGAATAAATGTTGACGCTATATGGTGGGACGGAAATGGCATCGGGCACGGATGTCAGTCCCTGCTCCTCCACTTCAACTCCAGGCTTCTGTCCCACCGTGATGGTTGCGTCAACGCTCGTTGGAGCCATGCGCCAAACGTGGCCCTGACTTGAAAGCTTTACGCCGTTGATTGAGAGTTTCAACTGCCGCTCAGAATCTGACGGGTTCAGCACCGCGACCGTGAGCGTCTTGCGATCATCACTGAGGGCCGCGCTCACATCCAGTGGATATGTGTCACTGCCCGGATTGACTGTTGGTTGGTCGCCGCCGGCGGGGTAAATCGGCTTGGGCTGCGGCGAATCTCCTGAAACCACGACCGGAATCGTGCCGAAATGTTCGCGATACAGCTTGAACAAAAGCCCTGTCGGACTCAGAACCGCATCGGTTCGGTTTTCGCTGATCATTGCGGTTGCGAACGTGAACCCGCCTAACTGGTACAGCTCAGAATGGCGAAACATCTCGTGAAACGCCCAAGCGTAAGCGGGGACTACTCTGTACGAATTTGGCGGCGTGCCAGTATATGCCCATTCGTCGAGACTGATTGGGACCGGTTTTGTTTTGAGCTCTGGAATGCGTTTCAAGTACTCCTGATAATGTTCGTATTTCGACCGAACCTGAGTGGCGGGCGCGCGTTCCCACTCGACAAGTGTTTGGGGACCCGTGCTGACTTTCTCTCCTATCTTAAGATCGGTTCGCTGATCGCTACGGGAATAGAAGTGCTCACTCAGCAGATCGATATTGTCCAGGCAATGCGCAAGCAAGTTGCCGCTCCAGTCTCCCGGAGAAAGGTAATCAGGCACGATCTGTCCGTTGAGGCGCTTTGCCTGCTTTGAACCC
>WNGA01011370.1_pt1 | contig 17785 bp, 15 predicted proteins | sample 5400061 | NCBI WGS metagenome assembly WNGA01 (sample SAMN13153366, study PRJNA577476) | soil metagenome | isolation source: 100 cm soil or saprolite under grassland replicate 2 | place: USA:California | collected 2016-06-15 | reverse complement strand
TCGCTCCGGCCCACCTCGCGAACTTCGACTCGATCGACGAAGTGGCCCAGGCGAAGTCGGAGATCCTCGATGGCCTCCGCCCCGCCGGCACCTTCGTGGCGAACGCGGACGACTCCCGCGTCTCGGCGATTGCGGGGCGCTGGCCCGGTCGGGTGCTGCGTTTCGCACGCTTCGGAAAGGCGGACGTGACCGCGGACCGGTTCGAGCGGAAGGAGACCGAGACCCGGTTTCGCCTGAGGACTTCCTCCGGCGAAGTCGCGATCGCGCTGCCGCTCCCCGGCACGCACCAGGCGGTCAATTTCCTCGCGGCATCCGCCGTTGCGATCGCCGCCGGCGCGTCGATCGAGGACTGCGCCGCGGCGGCGCCCGCTCTCGGCCCGTCTCCGCACCGCGGAGAATTCCGGCGGCATCGTTCGGGAGCGATTCTCTACGACGACTCGTACAACGCGAATCCCGCCTCGCTGCGGGCGGCGCTCGACACGCTCTCGGGCTTCGCGGCGACGCGACGGATCGCGGTCCTCGGAGACATGCGAGAGCTCGGATCGGACGAGGACGTCTGGCACCGCGAGGTCGGCAAGTACGCCTCCAGCCGCACGGACCGGCTCGTCTGCGTCGGCGAGCTCGCGCGCTACTACGGCGAGGAAGCGGTCGACTGCGGTTTCCCGAAACAGGCGATCTCGTACGTGGACTCTCCCGAAGAGGCGGCGCGCCTGCTCGAAGGAATTCTGGCGGAAGGCGACGTCGTCCTGTTCAAAGGATCGCGGGCGGTGGGGCTGGACCGGACGGTCGAGATGCTCGCCGGAGCCGCCTGATGCTGTACCGCTGGCTCTATCCGCTTGCGAAGATCTTTCCGGCGTTCAACGTCTTCCGATACATCACCTTTCGGACCGCGATGGCGGCGGTGACGGCGCTTCTCCTCGCGCTCGCGCTCGGCGGGCCAACGATCCGCCTGCTGAAGCGGCGCCAGATCGGGCAATCGGTCCGCGAGGACGGCCCGCGGTCTCACCTCTCCAAGGCCGGGACTCCGACCATGGGAGGGATTCTGATCTTGCTGGCGATCCTCGCCGCGACGCTCCTGTGGATGGATCTGAAGAACCCCCTCGTGTGGATCGCTCTCGGCACGCTGGCCGGAATCGGCGTGGTCGGATTCGCGGACGACTTCGTCAAGTTCACCCGTCGACGCAGTCTCGGACTGACCGGTCCGGGAAAGCTGATCCCGCAATTCCTGGTCGCGTTCGGCGCGGCCTGGGCGATCGAGCACTGGGCGGCGGCCGGGACCTTTTCGACACTCGTGACGTTCCCGTTCTTCAAGAGGCTGGTCATCGACCTCGGCGCGTTCTACATCCCGTTCGTCGCGGCCGTTCTGGTCGGTTCGTCGAATGCGGTCAACCTGACGGACGGCTTGGACGGCCTCGCGATCGGCGTGTTCGGCGTCGCGGCGGGGACGTACGCTCTTCTCGCCTACGTCAGCGGGAACGCGGTCGCGGCGAGATACCTCCAGATCGCATACGTGCCACAGGCGGGAGAGCTGTCGATCTTCTGCGGCGCGCTGGTCGGCGCCTCCCTCGGATTCCTCTGGTACAACTCCCATCCGGCGGACGTGTTCATGGGGGACGTCGGTGCTCTGCCGCTTGGCGGCGCTCTCGCCGCGGTCGCCGTCATGATCAAGCAGGAGATGCTGCTCGCGATCGTCGGCGGGGTCTTCGTGCTCGAAGCTCTGTCGGTCATCGTACAGGTCGCTTCGTTTCAGGCGACGGGGAGGCGCGTTTTCCGGATGGCGCCGCTTCATCACCACTTCGAGCTCGCCGGCTGGCCCGAGTCCCGCGTCATCGTCCGCTTCTGGATCCTCTCGATCCTGTTCGCGGTCTTGGGGCTCTCGACCTTGAAGCTGCGATGAGCGCGGCGGCCACGACCTCCGCGCTTCTGCCGACGAAAGTGGCGGTGCTTGGTTTCGCCCGGAGCGGTCGGGCGCTCGCGCAGGCGCTCCTCGAGCGGGGCATCGCCGTGACCGTCGTCGACGACCGACCGCGGAGCGCCTTCGAGGGGACGGCCGAGCTCGAGGCGCGCGGTGTGCGATTCCTCTTCGCCCGCTCGTCGGAAGAGGCGCTGGACGGCGCCGACTGGCTCGCGCTCTCTCCGGGCGTGCCGCCGACCCATCCGCTGGTCGTCGCCGGGCGCCGGCGCGGCTTGCCCGTGCTCTCGGAGCTCGAGATCGCGTGGCGGATCGCGGAGGAGGAGTCGACGGAGCACCACCGCTGGGTAGCCGTGACCGGGACGAACGGGAAGTCGACGACGACCGCGTGGATCGCCGAGATCCTGCGCCTGGCCTCGAGGCCGGTCGCGCTGGCGGGGAACATCGGAGCGCCGCTCTCGGGATTTCTGCGTGACCGGGGACCCCGCGACTTCGTGTGCGAGGTCTCGTCCTTCCAGCTCGAGACCGTCGAGCGCTTCCGACCGGACGTGGCAGTCCTGACGAACGTGACCCCCGACCATCTCGACCGCTACGCGAGCATGGAGGAATACGCGGCGGTGAAGGAACGGATCTTCGCGAACCAGCGCGAGGAAGACTTCGCGGTCGTCAGCGGAGATGACCCGATCGCGGCTCGCGCGAAATCGCGGGCCCGGCGCGTGCCGTTTTCGCGGCGGGCGCCGGCATCCGGAGGGACCTGGTGCGAAAAGGGATGGCTCTACTCGGAGGCCCGAGGTCGCCGCCGCGAGGTCCTGGCCGCGGACCGCCTGGCGCTCCCCGGGGCGCACAACCTCGAGAACGCGCTCGCGGCGCTCGCCGCCGCCGACTGTCTCGAGGCGCCGCCCACCGCGATCGAAAAGGGGCTGATCGAATTCCGCGGCCTTCCGCACCGCACAGAGCTCGTCGCGGAAGCCGGCGGCGTTCAGTGGGTGAACGACTCCAAGGGGACGAACGTGGATGCCACCCTGAAGTCGCTCGAGGGCCGACGGGAGAAGAGCGTGCTCCTGATCCTCGGCGGGCGGGACAAGCATGGGGACTTCAGTCGTCTGGCGGCGCCGATTGCTCGAATCGCCCGCATCGTCCTTACGATCGGAGAGGCGGCTCCGAAGATCGGGGAGGCGATCTCCGGGTCGGCGCCCATCGAGAGCTGCGCGACGATGGACAACGCGGTCGCGCTCGCGGCGGAGCTCGCACGGCCCGGCGACACCGTGCTGTTGTCGCCGGCGTGCGCGTCGTTCGATCAGTACGCGAACTTCGAAGAGCGGGGAGCGCACTTCACGGCCTTGGCGAAGCAAGCTGCGGAGAGGGATCTGCCCCCTCGGGGACCAGACACCGGACCGGTGATCCGTCATGGCTCGTAAGCTCGCGACCGACAAAGTCCTCTTCGTACCGCTCGTCGCGCTGTCGCTGTTCGGCTGCGTGATGATCTACAGCGCGTCCGCGGTCTCGTCCGCGGAGACGTCGGGCAGCCCCTACCGCTATCTCGTCAAACAGATCGCGGCGCTCGTCGTGGGAGGCATCGGCGCACTCCTCGTCTCCCGCGTGGACTACCGCGTTTTCGCCCGCCCCTGGGTCGTATACCTGGCTTACGGCGGAGCGTTCACGCTCTGCGTCATCGCCCTCCTGCAGCCGCCGATCAACGCGGCGCGTCGCTGGATCCCCGTCGGGCCGGTCATGTTCCAGCCGTCAGAGTTCTTGAAGGTCGCGCTCGTTCTCCTTCTCGCCTCGCAGATCGCCCGCAAGACGCTCGCGCTGGGTAATCCGGAAAAGGCGATCAAGCCGACGCTCTTTTTCACGCTTGCCGCCTCCGGAGTCGTCCTGCTGGAGCCCGATCTCGGCACCGCCGCCTGCTACGTGATGCTCGGCGGAGTTCTCCTCTGGATCGCGGGAGTCCGCGCGAAGCTCTTCCTGATGCTCGGCGGCGCCGCGCTGCCGCTCGCGATCGCGGCCGCGTTCGCGGCGAGCTATCGGAGGGCGCGCGTCCTCTCCTTCCTCCGGCCGGAAGCCGATCCGCTCGGTGCGGGTTTCCAGGCTCTCCAGTCTCTGATCGCGGTGGGAGCGGGCGGTCTTTTCGGAAACGGACTCGGCGCGAGCCGGCAGAAGCTCTTTTTCCTCCCTTACCCCCACACCGACTTCATCTTCGCGATCGTGGGCGAGGAGCTCGGCTTCATCGGGGGGGTCGGGGTGATCTCCTGCTTCGCCGTGATCGCCTGGCGCGGTTTTCGCGCGGCGCGGCGGGCGCCCGACGCTTTCGGCGGCCTTCTCGCCGCGGGCGCAACCGCGATGCTCGTCGTGCAGGCGGCGGTGAACGTCAGCGTCGTTCTCGCCATCATGCCGACCAAGGGGATTCCGTTGCCGTTCGTCTCGTACGGCGGTTCTTCTCTCGTTGCCTCCTGGCTCGCTGCGGGATTGATCTTGAACGTGTCGCAGCACGAAGTGGGAACTCGTGAGACGTGAGACGACCGAAGGTGCGTACGTGATCGCGGCGGGCGGAACGGGCGGACACATCTTTCCGGCGGTTGCCCTCGCGCGCGAGATTCGGGCCCGCCGCCCCGAAGCGGAAATTCTCTTCGTGGGAAGCCGTCACGGCCTGGAAGCAAAGCTCGTCCCGCAAGCCGGATTCCCGCTCGATCTCGTTCGCGCCTCCGGGTTCGCAGGCAAGAGCGTCGCTTCGAGGCTCCTCGCCTTAGCCGAGCTGCCGGTCGGATTCCTGCAGGCCCGAGGGCTTCTCGCGAAACTTCCCGCGCGCGCCGTCGCCGGCGTCGGAGGCTACGTGACCGTGCCCGTCATGGCGGCAGCACGCTCGCTCGGCGTGCCCACGCTCATTCACGAGTCGAACGCCTTTCCCGGTGTCGCGAATCGCCTGCTCAACCGGTTCGCGACCCGCACTGCGGTCGGGATCGCCTCCGCCAACTCTCATCTGGCCCGGCCGGGCGTCGTGACCGGAACGCCCGTTCGCCCGGAATTCTTCTCCGTTCCCGGCCTCGACCCGTCCGCCTCCACGCGGCGGCTCCTCGTCTTCGGGGGCAGTCAGGGGTCGCGGGTCCTGAACAAAGCGATGGTCGAAGCGGTTTCCTTTCTCGCGGGGGACCGCCTCGAATCGATCCACCAGGCGGGAGAGAGACTGTTCGAAGATACGCGAGCCCGTTACGGCGGCGAGCTGCCTGCCGGGTGGAAGCTCGTCCCGTTTCTGACGCGGATCCACGAGGAGCTCGCCTGGGCGGACCTCGTGCTCTCCCGCGCCGGATCGCAGACGCTCGCGGAGCTCGCCGCAGCCGGACGCCCGTCGATCCTGGTTCCGTTCGGTTCGGCGACGCACGGGCATCAGACCGAGAACGCGCACGTCTTCGCGAAGGCCGGAGCGTCCGTCGCGATCGAGGAAGCCGCACTCTCCGGTGAGACGCTCGCGGCGGTGGTCAAGGAGCTTCTCGGGGACCGGCGGCGTCTCGTGGAAATGGGGGAGAGCGCCCGCTCGTTTGCGCGGCCCGACGCCGCCAAGCTTCTGGCGGATCTTCTCTTTGAAGCGGAGGGAACGCGATGATCCGGAGGAGACGATGAGGTTCCTCAAGCTCCGGCGCATCCACTTCGTGGGCGCCGGAGGCGTGGGGATGAGCGGTCTCGCAGAGATCCTCCTTCTCTCGACGCCTCTCGAGATCTCCGGCTGCGATCGGGAGAGGGGCGAGAATACCGACCGGCTCGCGGCGCTCGGCGCGAAGATCCGTTTCGGCCACGATCCCGCCCACTTAGCCGAGGTGGACCTGGTCGTCGTTTCCTCCGCGGTGGACGAATCGAACCCGGAGGTCTCCGCGGCCCGCGAGCGAGGAATCCCCGTGATCCGGCGAGCCCAGATGCTCGGGCAGATCATGCGCTTGAAGCAGGGGATCGCGGTCGCGGGGACTCACGGGAAGACGACGACGACCTCGCTCACCGGAATGGTCCTGACCGAGGCCGGCTTCGATCCGACGATCGTCGTCGGCGGGCGGGTCCGCATCCTCGGGACGAACGCGCGTCTCGGCCGGGGGGATTTTCTCGTCGCCGAGGCCGACGAGTACGACCGCTCCTTTCTCGAGTTGACCCCCGATGTCGCCGTGATCACGAACGTCGAGGCGGACCACCTCGACTGCTACCGGGACTTGAACGAGATCATCGACACGTTCGTCCTCTTCGCGAACCAGGTTCCGTTCTACGGCGCGGTCATCGCGTGTCTCGACGACCCGGGAGTCGGGGCGGTCCTTCCGCGGGTCGAGAAGCGGATCGTCACCTACGGTGAGTCGCCTCAAGCGCACCTGCGCGCGCGCGACGTCCGGCTGGAGGCGTCGGGCACCCGCTTCGACGTTTGGGATTCGGAGCTGGGGCTTTTGGGCGAGATCCGGCTGCCGCTGCCCGGCCGGCACAACGTCGCTAACGCGCTCGCGGCGATCGCGGTGGGCAGAGAGCTCTTGATCCCGTTCGACACGATCGCCCGCGCTCTTGCTGGATTCACCGGAGTCGTCCGTCGTTTCGAAAAGAAGGGCGAACGCGGCGGCGTGCTCGTCGTGGACGACTATGCCCACCATCCGACCGAGATCTCCGCCACTCTCGCCGCCGCCCGGCAGGTCTACCCGGAGCGCCGGCTCGTCGCTCTTTTCCAGCCACATCTCTATTCGCGCACGCGCGACTTCGCGGCGGAGTTCGGGAGGGCCCTTCTCGGCGCGGACGTCGCCATCGTCACCGACGTCTATCCGTCACGGGAGAAGCCACTTCCCGGCGTGACCGGCCAGCTCGTCGTCCAGGCGGCGAGAGAAGCCGGTCACCGAGCCCTCGTCTATGTGTCGGACAAGAAAAGGGTTAACGAACGGCTCGAACGCCTGCTCCAGGCGGGTGACCTGCTCCTGACCATGGGGGCGGGCGACGTCGTCCGATTCGGCGAAGGGTACCTGGCCGGGGAGACAGGCCGGAAGGCGGCCGATGCCGGCAAGTAACGGCGGCCCGCGCTTCGTCGCCGTTGGCGGTCGGAACAACACGTTCCTCCGCCGGGGGATGGTCGCTCCGCGCCGACGGAAACCGGCGCGAACCGTCCGGATCGCCCTCTCCGTTCTCGTCCTGGTCGCTGCAGTCGCCGGTCTCGCCCGCTTCTTCGGCGGCTCGCTCTTCTCCCTTCAGCGCATCCAGGTCGCAGGCAACCGCCGCGCGCGCACCGAGGAGATCCTTCGAGCCGTCGAGCCCTGGCGGGGAGCGAACCTCGTCGCGCTCGACCTCTCCGGAATCGCGCGCGCGATCGGAGTCCATCCGTGGGTCGAGCGGGTCACTCTCTCGAAGCGGCTGCCGGACGGTCTCGCGATCCGGGTCACCGAGCGCCGGGCGGTCGCGCTCTTTCGCGAAGGTCCCCGGCTCTGGTGGCTGTCGGCGGAAGGTCGACCGATCGCTCTCTATGATCCGCGGAGCGACTCGACCGAGTACGTCCTCGTGTCGGGTGATCGGCGCGCGATGCCCGAAGCGGTCGGACTTCTCGAAGACCTTCGCTCGTCGCCGTTCGATTATTTTTCCGCGCTCTCCGAAATTTCCGCGCTGCCCGACGGAGGTTTCGGTATCATGGATTCGATCTTTCGAAAACCGGTTCGGGTTCTTCGACGGGACGCCACCGCGAAGATCCACGCGCTCCTGGAAGCGCGGGGTTTCATCGAGTCTCGTGGGTGGGAGGCGCGGGCCATCGATCTCCGCTTCGCGGATCGAATTGTGCTTGTCGGTGCCTATGGCGCCGGGAACTCCCTATGAGGGCCCGGAGCTTTTAGATGGCGAAACCGGAGAACTTCCTCACCGCCTGCGACATCGGGAGCTCGAAGATCTGCGTCCTGATCGGCGAGCAGAACGCCCACGGCGCGCTCGACGTGATCGGCAAGGGCGCCTCTCCCAACCGGGGCACCCGCAAGGGCAACATCATCAACGTCGACGCCACCATCGAGGCGATCAAGCGTGCCGCCGAGGAAGCGGAGATCATGGCCGGCGTCCAGATCGCGCGCGCCTGGGTGGGCATTTCCGGGTCGAACGTCCGTTCCTTCAACAGCCGCGGCGTCGTGGCGGTCGCCGGCAAGGACCGGGAGATCTCCCGCGAGGACGTCACCCGGGTCATCGACGCCGCCCGGGGCGTTCAGATCCCGCAGGACCACGAGGTCGTTCACGTCGTTCCGCGTGAGTTCGCCGTCGATGGCCAGGACGGCGTCGACGATCCGACCGGAATGGTCGGCGCCCGGCTCGAGGCGGACGTCCACGTCGTGACCGCGCCGGTCGCCGTCACGCAGAACATCGTGACGTGCATGAACAAGGCGGGAATCGAGGTCGTCGAGCTCATCCTGGAGCAGTTCGCGGCGGCCGAGGCCGTCCTGACGGATGACGAGAAGGAGCTCGGGATCGTCCTGATCGACATCGGGGGCGGCACGACCGAGGTGGCGGTCTATCAGAAGGGCTCGATCGCCCACACGGCCGTCATCCCGGTGGGCGGCGACCACTTCACCAATGACCTCGCGGTGGTTCTCCGGGCTCCGATCGGCGATGCAGAGCGCATCAAGAGAAAGTTCGGATCCGCACTGCGATCCGCCGTCGGCGACGACGAAATGGTCGAGGTGGCGATGGTCGGCGGCCGAGAGCCGAAGCTCTGCCCGCGTTCGACCCTGGCCGACATCCTCCAGCCGAGAGCGGAAGAGTTGCTCGCCCTGATCCACGAGGACCTGCAGAGGTTGGGCGTCGACCGGGAGATGCGATCGGGCGTCGTCCTGACCGGCGGGGGATCCGAGCTCGAGGGGCTGGTCGAGATCGCGGAGGGGATCTTCGAGGGTCCGGTGCGGCGTGGAGTTCCGACCGGAGTGGGGGGCCTGGTCGACGTTGTTTCGCGGCCGGAGTGGGCCACGGCGACCGGTCTCCTTCTCTACGGACATCGCCACAAGAGGCCGCGGCGCCGCACCCGCGGGATCTCCCGCGCCGCAACGTCGTTCTCCCGGTTCTTCCGGGAGCTTTTCTGAGAGCGGGCGGCGCCCGCACGCGCGGGCAGAGCACGAATGCGAGGCGGGGGGGAAGGGAGAAACCGATGATCGAGCTCGTCGACGATGGAGGGAAGTCGCCCATGGCGATCGAATTGGAGAGAGGAGACGCGTCTCCCGCGAACATCAAGGTCATCGGCGTCGGCGGCGGCGGCTGCAACGCCATCAACCGGATGATCGCGGCGGGCGTTCGCGGAGTCGAATACATCGCCTGCAACACTGATCTCCAGGCGCTTCGCAAGACATCGGCGGCGACCAAGCTCCAGATCGGCGGCCGACTGACCAAGGGCCTCGGGGCAGGCGCGGACCCGGACGTGGGAAGGAACGCCGCGCTCGAGGATCAGGAGAAGCTGTCGCAGATCGTCCAGGGCGCCGACATGGTCTTCCTCGCGGCCGGCCTGGGTGGCGGGACCGGTTCCGGCGCGGGCCCCGTTCTCGCGAAGCTGGCCGCGGAGTCGGGCGCCCTGACGGTCGCCGTCGTGACGAAGCCCTTCGACTTCGAGGGCAAGAAGCGCATGCGCCAGGCGGAGAGGGCCGCCCGCGAGCTGCGCGAGCACGTTGACACCCTGATCACGATCCCGAACCAGCGGCTTCTCTCGTTCGTGGAACGGAACACGCCGTTCCACGAGTCCTTCAAGATCGCGGACGACGTGTTGCGGCAGGCGATCCAGGGTATCGCGGACCTGATCAACTGTCCGGGGGAGATCAACCGCGACTTCGCCGACGTCAAGAAGATCATGTCGGACATGGGACGCGCGATGATGGGCACGGCCGTCGCGGAAGGGGAGAACCGGGCGGTGCACGCGGCGCAGGCGGCGATCTCCTCGCCGCTGCTCGAGGACGCCTCGATCGAAGGGGCACGCGGGGTTCTCATCAACATCACGGGGAGCGCCGACCTGACGCTCTTCGAGGTGAACGAGGCGGCCGAGATCATCCGCCAGGCCGCCGACCCGGAGGCCGTGATCCTGTTCGGTTACGTCAACGACGACCGGTTGGCGGGGGCGGTGAAGGTCACCGTGATCGCGACCGGCTTCGATCGCGGCGACGCGGTCATGGAGGAGAAAGAGGAAGAGGACCCGCGCGCGCTGTCGTCACCCCGGGTGGGCCGGACCCCGTTTCTGCGGGGAGACGACACGGGGGGATTCGGTCCGAACGCGTCTTCGCGCGACGACTTCGACATCCCGACAATTCTCCGCCGGCAGATGGACTAGCAGGGTCCGGTATTCACGAATCGCCCCTGGGCTGAGTCCGCCACCGTGCTCTTGCCACTTTGCTCGGCAAAGTGGCAAGTGGAGACCTGACCCCGCTACCCTCGCATGTGCAGGTGCTCAGCGAGCGCCTTGCGCCGCCGGATCATCTCGCGCCTCTTCTGACGTCCCTTGTCTCTCCATCGCTTGTAAGCGTGCGCGAGCCTCGGGTGGCTGTGAAGAAAACGGCGAACGGCGCGCCGCACCGTCGGCGACACCAGCGACAGGAACAGGAGTCCCATCACGAAAAAGATGACCTGAGGCATGACCGGGATCAGGATCCCGATGAAGCCGAGTATGAAGAAGAAGATCGCCAGAACGAGATTCCACACCTTGTTCCGTCGGACGCGCGACGTTCGCGGAATCTCGAGGGGCGCTTCGTTCGTCGAAGGAAGGGCAGGCATCGCCACGTACAGTAGCGAAAGCCCCGGTTCCGGGCGAGCCGCGCCGTCTAGCGGGGGCGCGTTTGGGGGCTTCCTTCGACGTTCTCGGTCAGAAAACCGGTTCCCGAACGGCTCGAGTCGCCCTGGACGTCGACGTCCATGACCGTTTCCCGAGCCTTCACTCGCAGACGGTTGTGCACGTCGCGCACGCCGCGGACCGAGTCGGCCAGATCCTCGGCGAGCCGCTTGGCGCGCCGGTCGTCGACGGTGCCTTCGAGGGTCACCTCTCCGCTGGAGACCTGCACCGAAACGTCGGTGGCGTCGATCTCTCCGTCCTCTTCGAGCCGCTCGTTGACTTCTTCCCAGATCCGCTCGTCCCGGCGGACGTAGCCTTTCGGGCCGCGGCCGGTGAAAGGCCCGCGGACCGACTCCCGCGCGATCTGCCAGCCCCGCCCTCCGGCGCCTGCTTCGGGCTCGGCGGATCCCGCGTAGGGATCGACGAACTCCCGGTGATAGCCCTTTCCGGCGTAGAAGACGTAGCCCGGACTCGACCAGTCGTCATAAGGCCGGGTGAAGATCTCCTCTCGCTCCTGACCAGCCCAGCGTCCGCGCTCCGGTTTGTCGAAGCCGCTCCCATAACGAAACTCCCGCGGCTCGCCGTGCTCGTCGCCCGTGCCGTCGTATGCATCGAACTGCGGGCGTTCCCCCTCGCGAGGCAACCGGCTGCCGGTCGCGCAGCGACCGCCGCAGCCGAAAGCTGGTAGCCCATACGGGAATCGAACCCGTATTTCGGCCTTGAGAGGGCCGCGTCCTAACCGTTAGACGAATGGGCCGAACGAGCGCGGAAAAGTAGCACAGCCTCTCCGCAGCGCGCAAACCTCGACCATTGCAGCGGCCCGTGCCTTGCATCCTGCCCTCCCGTTGGGAGGGACCATGAAAAAGGATCAATTGAACGAGCTTCTCTATCAGATGCTGGAAACGGAGATGGGCGGCGTCGAGGTCTATCGCACGGCGATTCGCTGCGCGACGAACGACGACTTGAAGAGAGAGTGGCAGAAGTATCTGCAGCAGACCGAGAACCACGTGCAGATCGTGACGGAGATCTTCGAGACCATGGGCCTCGATCCCCGGTCCGAAACGCCGGGGCGCCGGGTGGTCCGCCACATCGGCGAATCGCTCGTGAAGGCGATGGACATCGCCCTTTCGTCCGCGCCGCCGGAGGCCGCGCAGCTCGTCGCCGCGGAGTGCGTCGTTCTGGCCGAGACGAAAGACCATCTGAACTGGGAGCTGCTCGGTCAGGTCGCGAACAAGACCAAGGGCGACGAGAAGAAGACGCTCGAAAGAGCTCAGGAGAAAGTCGAGGACGAAGAGGACGAGCACCTGTACCACACGGCCGGGTGGGCGAGGGAGCTCTGGATCGAGTTCCTCGGGATGCCCGCCGTGATGCCTCCGCCCGAGGAAGAGAAGGACGTCAAGACGGCGATCGGCGCGGCCCGCGCGAAGCAAGCACGGACGGAGATGCTCTAAAGAAGACTAGCTTGCCGGCGGTGACGCTGGCTGAAGGACCTTTCCCGGCCGATATCGCACCCAGCGCAGGATCTCGGGGATCGTCGGCTTCTTTCCGTACATGAGGATGCCGACGCGGTAGATCCTCCCGGCCAGCCACGCCATACCGATCGTCGACAGGATCAGGATCACGATCGAAAGAGCGATCTGCCACGCAGGCGGCTCGGCGACTGCGGTTCGCAAGTACATGATCAGAGGCGCCGTGAAGGGGAAGAGCGACGCTCCTACCGCGATCGGGCCGTTCGGGTTGTTCATGACAGCCGGATAGACCGCCATCCCGCCGACGATGAGCATCGTCGGAATCATCGAGAGCTGCTGCGCCTCCTGGTCCGTGTTGAAGGGCGCGCCGAGGGCCGTGTAGATGCTCGCGTACAAGAAGTAACCGAGCAGGAAAAAGAGGATGAAGTAGCCGATCATCGAGATAGGAATCAGCGGCGCGCCCGATTCGCCCGCGGCCATCAAGGCGGCGATACCGAGAATCGACAGGTTCATCGCAATCAGCGACCAAAAGAGATATTGCGTCAATCCGACCAGACCGATTCCGATGATTTTTCCGAGCATCAGTTCGATCGGCCGGACCGACGCAATTACGACCTCCACAATTCGGTTGGTCTTCTCCTCGATCACACCGCGCAAGTTTTGGAACCCGTACATGATGAAAGTCGAGTACATGATGACCATGAAGACGAGTGCCGCGATGATGCCGGCGCCCTTTTCCTCGGTTACCCCCTTGTTCGTGACTTTCCAGGTCCGCAAGTCGACACGCTTTTCGAGTTCCCTGCCGACCGATGGAGGAAGACCACGATCCTCAATCTTTCGCCGAAGAAGGGTTAGATTGATCGCCTCTTCCATCTGCTTGAGGGCCACGAACTCAGACACGGAGATCGAGTAGTACTCGGCTCGGTCCTTCGCGAGGAGTGAAGGGTCGAGAACGAGGTAGCCATAGATTTTCTCGTTCAGCACTTCCTTGCGAAGGGCTTCCTTCGTCTGTGCGAGATCGCCGGTTATCGGACGCGCCTCGACAATCCAGTGGATCCCACGCGTTCCGGGCTTCTCTCTTCGTTGCGCCTCTTCTCGTGACCTGAGCTCGGTCGCGAGTGCGGGTGCCAGGCGACCAGTCGTGTCAACGACTGCAATTCTCCTTTCTCCGCTCGTCTTCTTGATTGCCGCGATCTGAATCGCCATGTAGATGAAGAAAAAAGCCGGTACGATGATCGACGCGATCCAGAACGCCTTCGTGCGGACGCGCTCGAGATACTCGCGCCGGATGACGGCAAAGATCTTGGTCCAGCTCATCTCTTCCTCACTCGATGGTCCGGGTTTCTTCGATGCCGGCCTCTCGAACCGCGTCCAGGTAGATCTCTTCGAGCTCCGGGTCCTTCGTCGAGAAGCCCTGGAGCGGGTGGCGATCGATCGCTCGGCGGAGGAACTCGCGCTGATCGGTCCCCGGAAGGAGCGCAATGACGTAGCCGCCGTTCACCGACTGGCAGGAGGCGACTCCGGGCAAAGCTGCGATCTCAGTGGGCGGCGCTTCCACGGACAGGTGGAGAAGATTGCGCGAAAATCGGCGCTTCAGCTCGCGCAGGTTTCCTTCCAGAATCTTCTTCGACCGGGCGAGCAGGCAGATCTCGTCGCAGAGCTTTTCCGCCTGCTCGAGGACGTGGGTCGAGAAGACGATCGTCTTCCCCCTCCTTCGGAAGTCGCTCAGGTACTCCTTGATGATCGCGGTGTTGATCGGATCGAGGCCCGAAAACGGCTCGTCCAAGATCAGGATTTCCGGGTCGTGAATGACCGTCGCGATGAACTGGACCTTCTGCTGCATGCCCTTCGAGAGCTCGTCCACCTTCTTCTTCAGCCAGGACTTCAGCTCGAGCTTCTCGACCCATTCCGCGATGCGCCTGCGAGCGTCTTCGCGCGAGACGTCTTTGATCGCCGCGAGAAAGAGGAGGTGGTCGAGGACCTTCATTTTCCGGTAGAGCCCGCGCTCCTCGGGGAGATATCCGATCCGGTTCTGCGTCTCCCGCGTCATCGGGTTGCCGAGAACGCGGATCTCCCCCGAGTCGGCCGCCGTGATGTTCATGATCATCCGGATCGTGGTGGTCTTTCCCGCGCCGTTGGGGCCGAGAAGGCCGAAGATGACACCCCGAGGAACCTGGAAAGACAGCGAGTCCACGGCGGGGAACTTGCCGAAAACCTTCGAAACGTTCTCGAGCTCGATTGCGGCGGCCATGACGATGGTCCTCTGCTTTACGGACCGTTGTGTCCCAGGTTTTGGGACTTCTGTGGCGGAGAGGGAGGGATTCGAACCCTCGAAACCCGTTAGGGCTTACCGGTTTTCGAGACCGGCCTGATCAACCACTCCAGCACCTCTCCGGGAAACGGGAAATCTAGCGAATTCGGGGTTCCGGCGCTATCGCCGGACCTGGAAGAACAGCCTCATCAGCTCGCCGCATTCCTCGGCGAGGAGACCTCCTTCGACTCGACAGCGGTGATTCAGGCGCGGATCCTGCGGGACGTTTGCGAGCGTTCCGCAGTAGCCAGCTTTCGGGTCCGCGCATCCGAACACGATGCGCGCGAGGCGGGCGTTGACGGCGGCGCCGGCGCACATCGGGCAGGGCTCGACGGTTGCGTAAAGAGTCGCCCCGTCGAGGCGCCAGGTGCCGGCCGCCTGGGCGGCTTCGCGGATCGCCTCGATCTCGGCATGATGGGTGGGGTCGGCGAGAGCCTCGCGCCGGTTGCGCCCGCGTCCGATCATGTGGCCGTCGCGCACGACGACGGCACCGACGGGCACCTCGCGCTCGGAGAAGGCGATCCGGGCGAAGGCGAGCGCCTCGCGCAAGAACTTCTCGTCGTCGGGGGTGAACGGCACCGTCGGAGGGTATCGCACGCGGCCCGTTCGGAACCGCCGCCGAGGAGCCGGAATTGCTTGAAAACAGAGAGTGTTTTCGGTAGGGTACCCGGCTCCTGCGCCCATAGCTCAACTGGATAGAGCGTCTGACTACGGATCAGGAGGTTGGGGGTTCAAGTCCTCCTGGGCGCACCATCCTCGATGTTTTTCGCCGTCCGCTCGAGATCGGGCGCGAAGGCGAGCAAGATGGCGAACTTTCACCCCCGCTCCACGTAAGAAAATAGGCGATTCGAGCGCCGTCACCGGAGGGAAGTCGATGTCGAAAAAGACAAAGATCATCCTGGGCGTCCTGGGAGCCATCGTGCTCACCTTCGTCGCCATGGGATTCATCCTCCGCAGGGACAAGGACGTCGCTCGGGTGACCACTGCCAAAGTCGAAAAGATCGATCTCGTCGCCAAGGTCACGGCGAACGGAAAGATCCAGGCCCGCAGAAAAGTCGACCTCTCCGCACTCGTCATGGGGCAGATCGTGAACCTGGCGGTGAAGGAAGGTGACCGGGTCCAGAAAGGTCAACTCCTTCTCCAGATCGACCGGGCTCAGCTCGCCGCGCAGACAGCCGGGCGTGCATCGGCCCTCGAGGCGATGCGGTCGGATCTTCAAGCGGCGCGGGCCACCACGGAACAGGCGCGCTTCGATTACGAGCGCGCTCGGCGCAACTGGGAAGCGAAGATCCTGTCGGAGGCGGAATACCAGAAGGCGAAGTCCGCGTACGACACGGCGCAGGCGAACCTCTCGGCCACGCAGCAGAGATTGCAGGAGTCGGGCGCGAACCTCGCGGCGAGCCGCGACTCTCTCTCGAAGACGACCGTCAGCGCGCCGATTGCCGGGGTCATCACCTACCTTCCGGTGAAGGAAGGCGAGGTGACGATCATCGGCACGATGAACAACCCGGGAACCCAACTGCTCACGGTCTCCGACATGTCCGAAGTCGAGGCGGTCATGATGGTCGACGAAACTTCCGTGCCGGAGGTCAAAGTCGGCCAGAAAGCCAACCTGAACATCGACGCGTACCCGAACCGGACCTTCGAAGGGATCGTCACCGAGGTCGGGTCCTCACCGATCGCGAAGAACGACCCGGACCTGCTCTCGCTCACGCAGGGGTCGGAAGCCATCAACTTCAAGGTGAAGATCCGCGTGGTCAATCCGCCCGACACGATCCGACCGGGCTTCTCGGTCACCGCGGACGTCTTGACGGGACGCAAGGAGGGCGCGACCGCCATTCCGATTCAGGCGCTCGTGGTCCGGGACGTTCCGAAGAAGGACGGGAAACCCGTCGTCTCCGCGGCGGGGCGGCCCCAGACCGAAGAGGGGGTCTACCTCGTCAAGAACGGCAAGCTCGCCTTCGAGAAGGTCGAGACCGGCCTCGCCGGCGAGCTCATGATCGAAGTGAAGAGCGGCCCGAAAGTCGGCGAGGAGATCGTGACCGGCCCTTTCAAGGTGCTGCGACAGGTCAAGGAGGGAGACAAAGTGATCGTCGAGAAGGAGGGGGGGAAGAAGGGAAGCCGAACTCCGACGGCCGCATGACGTCTGCCGAGCTCTTCCGTGTCTCGGCCTCGGCGCTCACGCGCCACAAGATGCGTGCTTTCCTGACGCTCCTGGGCGTGATCATCGGAGTCGCCACGGTCGTCGGTGTGGTGTCGGTCATCTCCGGGCTGAACTCGTACGTCAACGACAAAGTCATCGGCCTGAATCCGGACATCGTGATCTTCACGAAGTACGGGATCATCACGAGCCGCGAGGAGTGGCTGATCGCGCGCAAGCGGCGGGACATCACGCAGACCGACATGGAGGTCATCCGGCGCGAGTGCCGCCTCTGCCAGGAGGTGGGGGGGCGCGGTGACCGGACACGGCCCGTCAAGTACGGCGACCGCAAGCTCGCGGACGTCGAAATCCAGGGTCACACCTCCAACATGGGCCAGGCGATGAACTTCGACATCGCGACCGGCCGGTACTTCACGGCCGCCGAGTACGACCATGCCGCTTCGGTTGCCGTCATCGGTTGGGACGTGCAGGACCAGCTCTTTCCCCATATGGACCCGGTCGGCCGCGTGATGAAGGTCGATGGATATCCGGTCAAGGTCGTCGGCACGCTCGCCAAGCAGGGCAACGTCATGGGACAGAGCCAGGACAACGTCGTCTACATGCCGCTGACTCTCTTCAAGAAGCACATCGCCCCGAGCGCGGACATCGGCGTCTTCATCAAGCCGAAGGGGGGCGTCGCGATGGTCGGGCGGGCGACAGACGAGGTCCGCTCGATCCTGCGCTCGCTGCGCAAGACGAAGTTCGACAAGGACGACCCGTTCGGGCTCGTGACGGCGGAAATGCTCCAGGATCTCTGGAAGAACATCTCCGCCGGTGCGTTCCTCCTGATGATCCTCATTTCCGGGATCTCGCTCGTCGTCGGCGCGATCGTGATCGCGAACATCATGTTCGTTTCGGTCGTCGAGCGAACCAAGGAGATCGGCGTCCGGCGGGCACTCGGCGCGCGCCGGCGCGACATCCGCCGGCAATTCCTGCTCGAAGCAGCGCTGCTCTCCGCGGTTGGGGGAGTCATCGGCGTGCTGCTCGGCGCGTTGATCGCCATGGCGGTCAAGCAGGTCTTCCCCGCGCAGGTCAAGCTCTCCTTCGTCATCATCGGGATCGGAGTCGCGACCGTGACGGGACTGCTGGCGGGATGGATTCCTTCCTCGCAGGCCAG
>WNGA01005777.1_pt1 | contig 17788 bp, 12 predicted proteins | sample 5400061 | NCBI WGS metagenome assembly WNGA01 (sample SAMN13153366, study PRJNA577476) | soil metagenome | isolation source: 100 cm soil or saprolite under grassland replicate 2 | place: USA:California | collected 2016-06-15 | reverse complement strand
CATATACACATCGTAACCCGCATCCGCAGCCTGCCAGGCAAGCGTACCAATTACATCATCAGCTTCATAGCCATCCACTTCAACTACGGGAATATTAAATCCTTTTATGATTCTTTTTATATGATCCAATGAGCCAAGCAAATCTTCCGGCGCCTCCTGACGGTTAGCCTTGTATTCTATAAAATCGGTGTGTCGTTCTGTAGGCGCTATTGTATCAAAACATACTGCCATATGAGTGGGCTTCTCTCTGTTTATAAGATCAAACAAGGTATTGGTAAAACCAAATTGCGCATTAGTGTTAAGCCCCTTTGATGTAATGCGGGGATTATGTAACAGCGCATAATAGGCGCGAAAAATAAGCGCCATTGCATCCAGCAGAAATAATCTTTTACTCATGCAGCTAAGGTAGCAAAAGGTTTGAGGTTTAAAATTGCAGATTTAAGATTTTAAGATTTTGAATTTGGATTTATAGAGAGATAATAATTTTATAATGCCATTTATAAAGAAGGAATAGTTTATTACCTGGTACAAGTTTCATTTCTTGATTAAGCGTTGCATTCAATCCTTCTGTAGAATATAAATTCAACAGTCATTCATATAACAATATGTACTATTAAAAATTTGAGGCCGCCATTGCGACCTCAAAACATTACTATTATTTTTTAAAAAAATAACAACGTTGTCACTATGTAGACAAAGTTTTAAGAGGAGAAGATTCATATTCATATACGCGCTGAAAATGTATTTCTTTAGATTCTTTGATTGCATCAATTGCCTTGAATTGTTTAAGATAAAAATATCCAACCAGGCTTGAAACGATTGAGGCACACATAATGCAAACTTTTGAAATAATCTGTAAAGCTTCCTCATTATATGCCAGGGTAGATGTAAAAATAGACATCGTAAATCCAATACCACCCAACATGCCAATTCCAAGCAATTGTTTAAACGTAGTATTAGCAGGCAGAGATGCAACTCCTGTTTTGGTAGCAAAAAATGAAAACAGAAATATTCCGACAGGTTTACCCACAATCAAACCAAGCATTACACCAAAACTTATGGTTGTTGTAAATATATTGCCGAAATGTGAAGGCAACACAATTGCTGTATTAGCCAATGCAAAAAGTGGCATAATACAAAAGTTAACGGGATAATGAAGAGAATGTTCTAATTTATTTAACTTAACCAAAGGCATAGAAAACGCCATGATTACTCCGGAAATGGTAGGATGTATACCTGAATTAAAAAGACTATACCATAAAATAATTCCGGGAATTAAATAAAAAATTGTTTTGTTTACTTTTATAAGATTGAGAAAAATGACAAATGTAACGGCACCCGCTGCAGTTAACAGATAAGTGAGTTGCAATTTTGAAGTGTAAAATATTGCAATAGTAATAACAGCACCTAAATCATCAATTATGGCCAGAGCTGCAAGGAATATTTTTAGTTGAACCGGAACTCTTTTCCCAAGCAAAGAAAGAACACCTAAAGAAAAAGCGATATCCGTAGCCATAGGAATACCCCAGCCATGATGATACACTGTACTTCCGTTAAATATTGTAAAGATGAGTGCAGGGCAAATCATTCCGCCTAATGCTGCAAGGATTGGAAGTAATGATTTTTTTACTGATGCCAGTTCTCCGATAGTTAACTCACGTTTTATCTCCATTCCTACCAGAAAAAAGAAAATGGTCATAAGTACATCGTTAATCCAGCTTAACGGTGTTTCAGGAAGATGGAGCGATGCAACAGGAAGGGATAAATTTTTTTGAAAAAAGCCTGCATATATTGATTGTGTAAAGGAAAGATTAGAGAGCAATAATGATATTGCTGTGCATGCAATTAAAATAATACCTACAGATCGGCTATCTTTTAAAAATTCTCTGATTGGAGTAAAAATATGGTGATGGAGCGGTTTTGCTGTTTTTCGTAGTGCCTTATCCATAGCATAAATTTATATTCTTACCGAGAGCCGGAGATTAACAGTCAAATTTCAGTAATATTTTCTAAATAATTCAATTTTTAGTGGTTTTTTATAGTAAAGGTAAAATTAAGAGATATTAAAACATATTACTTTTTTTTAGCATACTTTTAAAATAATGTTTTAACGCGCTTCAAAAAACAAATTCTTACGCTATGAAACAATTCCTTTAGCACTCAAATATCTTTCGGCATCCAGTGCTGCCATGCAACCACTGCCTGCAGCCGTTACTGCCTGCCGGTAAATTTTATCCTGCACATCGCCTGAAGCAAATACTCCTTCTATATTTGTTTTTGAAGTACCCGGGATTGTTTTAATATAACCGGCTTCATCCATATTAAGCCAGCCTTTAAAAATTTCACTGTTTGGCTGATGTCCTATTGCAACAAAAAATGCGCTTACATGAAGTTTTTGCTCTTCATTTGTCTTATTATTTTTTATGTGAACGCCTTCTACCCTTTCTTCTCCTAAAACCTCAACCATTTCGGTGTTCCAGTAAATTTTAATATTTTTTGCATTCTTTACTCTGTCCTGCATTATCTTACTTGCCTTCATTCCATGTTCATCTTTGCGCACAAACATGTGTACAGTTGTTGCGAGCTTAGATAAATACAATGCCTCTTCACATGCGGTGTCACCAGCGCCCACAATGGATACTTCCTTACCACGAAAAAAGAAACCATCGCACACAGCACATGCACTAACGCCATAACCATTTAAACGTTGTTCGCTTTCAAGACCAAGCCATTTTGCAGATGCACCTGTAGAGATAATTACAGAATCTGCTTCTATCCATTTTTCCTCATCAACCTGTACCTTATGTACCGGGCCTGTAAAATCAACTGCGGTAGCTAATCCAAAGCGAATATCTGTTCCCATGCGTGCCGCCTGTTTCTCAAATTCTACCATCATTTCAGGACCCTGAACGCCATCAGGATAGCCGGGATAATTCTCTACATCAGTTGTAATAGTTAACTGTCCGCCAGGCTGAATGCCCTGGTATAACACCGGTTTTAAATTTGCTCTTGCCGCATAAATTGCTGCAGTGTAACCTGCAGGACCAGAACCAATAATTAAACAATGTATCCTTTCCAAAATTTATGATTTATAGATTTTTGATTTACGATTTCTGAAAACGAATTGCACGAGTTGACACGAATTGTTTTACATTTTACTTTTTCATTGCATTGTCCAAATTCCAAATTACCAATTCCAAATTCCGTTCTTGCCGATAGTTTATTCCTTATTGCCTATTGCCTATAGCCTGCTCATTGCTCAAGCTCATTGCTCATTGCTCATTGCTCATTTATAAGAATAACGTGCAAAAATAGGCAGCCTTATGCTTCAATCAGTATTACAATTTTAAGCCTGCATTATTTGGGGATAATGATGGTTTTGTATTGTGCAGCATAACCACTGAATGCACCCAAAGCTCCGTTGCTTATATTGCCGATAACTTTTACCGGTGATGAAAACGGATTGCCATAACTCGCCCATGCAAACTCCCATGTGTTCCAGAAAGTGTATGTGGCGTTATTAATATTGCAATATTTGAGTGTGACCGTATCACCACGATACGCATAGCCATAACCATTGTCAGCATTAGGTTTGTTAAGACTGTTTTTATCCCAACCCATGTCAAATTGCAGGCTATAGGTTTTACCATCAACTACCTGGTCGTCGAATACAGAATTTATTCCGGGCAAAAATCTTTCACTGTTTATCCGGGTAAAATAACGGATATAATTACCGAGTCCGGGCGGATCTGTAAATCTGCCAAACATCACACAAAGTGTTGTATCATCTACATTTGGCGCTGGTTTCCACCATAATGAATCGCATTTTTTTGTAAGCAAAGGAATAGTAGTGGCTGCTGTATATTCTTGCCCGTCTGATGTTTTTATATTGAGTTGATATTGTTTGTTAAACTGTCCAACAATACCTCCCGGATTATTTTCATCAACTGTATAATAATAAAAAGTATAGCGACTTGTATCTGTATAGGAATATTCTTTTAGTTGCGCAGTATTGGTTCCATCACTTACTGTAACAATAGCATTATGCACAAACGAATTAGATAATTCTTCAGGAGTAATGGAACTAAAATAATTAAGAGAGGCTGACAGCACTACAACAGGAAAATTATTGTTTTCAATACTTGCATCAACAACAAGTTTTGACGGCTGATTTTGAACTTTAAGATTGATGGTTTTTTCACAGGAAGAAAAAATGAGTAACAGGAAAAGAAAACCAAAACTCCTGACTTTTAAAATGATGTTATTTGTCTTACCGAAAAAAGATATTTGCATATTGCAAAACTATGAAGGCAATAAAAAGGAAATGTTAATCTATGAAAGGAAACAGTAATTCATTGAGCAATTGTGAGGACACAATTGCGGGCATTAAAGGAAGTAAATAAAAGGATTACAGTAATTGTGAAGACACATTGTAAAGCATTCACGATTTATATAAACAAACCTTCAACGCTTAAATAACGTTCACCTGTATCATAATTAAAAATGAGTACTTTGCTGCCAGCAGGAATAACAGGTAATTTTTTTGCAAGAGCGGCCATGGTAGCGCCACTTGAAACGCCTTGCAAAATGCCTTCTTCTTTTGCAGCACGCTGTGTATATTCAAAAGTTTCTTCTTTACTTACCTGTATCACACCATCTAAAACCTCGGTATGCAAATTAGCAGGAATAAAACCTGCGCCAATTCCCTGAATAGGATGCGGGCCGGGATTACCGCCACTTATTACCGGCGACAATTCTGGTTCTACCGCGAAAACTTTTAATTCAGGAAAATGTTTTTTCAATACTTTACCGACACCTGTTATATGCCCGCCCGTGCCGACACCTGTAATTAAAAAATCAAAGCCTTCAGGAAAATCACGTAATATTTCTTCGGCAGTTGTTTGTATATGCGCATCAATGTTGGCAGGATTATCAAACTGTTGCGGCATCCATGAATTTGGTATTAATGCAACAAGTTCTTTTGCTTTTTCAATAGCGCCCTTCATTCCCTTTTCACGTGGTGTTAATTCAAATTCAGCACCATACACACTCATCAATCTGCGACGTTCAACAGTCATGCTTTCCGGCATGACTAAAATAAGTTTATACCGCTTTACTGCCGCGACCATTGCCAAACCAATTCCTGTGTTACCTGAAGTAGGTTCGATAATTATACTGTCTTTATTGAGTAATCCTTTTCGTTCTGCATCTTCTATCATTGAAAGCGCAATGCGGTCTTTTATGCTTCCAGCGGGATTCGCTCTTTCAAGTTTGCTCCACACTTCTATATTCGATGGGTACAGGTGATTAATGCGAACATGCGGTGTGTTTCCAATTGTTTCTAAAATGTTGTTTGCTCTCATTATTTTTTGTTCTGAGTTCTATGTTCTAAGTTTTGGGTTTTAAGTTCTAAGTTTTGAGTTTACAAGTTTACAAGATCACAAGATCACAAGTTGATGAGTTTATGGAAGCTGCAGGTTTATAAAACTTGTGAACTTGTAAAATAGTTGAACGTTGTTGAACAATGTTCTTAAAGTACAAGAGAGCGATGCCGATCTGAATCGGCACAGGCTCCAGAGGTGATGCTATGAAATATAAAAGCTGGTAACATAAAAAAATCTGAAATCTTAAATTTCAAATCGTAAATCATAATTCGTAAATCCTAAATCAGACCTGCATTAATCTTTCTTAGATAATAAAATTCACCGGCTCTTCATAATCTTTTCTGTCGTTGATGATGGTTTGATTTTTATGATATACTACACTAAACGGAGGTACGCTCTGTGTTACCCAGGTATTGCCGCCAATGATACTATCATGCCCAACAATGGTGTTGCCACCGAGAATGGTGCTGCCTGCATAAATCACAACGTTGTCTTCAATTGTAGGATGACGTTTGCTTTTCGCATCTTCTTTTCGCACCGCAATTGCACCGAGTGTAACGCCCTGGTACAACTTTACATTGTTGCCTATAATTGCAGATTCACCAATAACAACGCCTGTTCCATGATCAATAAAAAAAGGACTGCCGACAGTGGCGCCCGGATTAATATCAATACCCGTTTTGCTATGCGCCCATTCACTCATGAAACGTGGAATTAAAGGCACTTTCAGCAGATGCAGTATGTGCGCTAAACGATGCACAAGAATTGCATAAAAGCCGGGATAAGATAAGATGACTTCTTCAAAAGAAGAAGCTGCCGGATCGAAATCAAGAATGAGTTGCGCATCCTGGATCAACAAATCTTTTACCTGCGACAACCTAGAAAAAAATCGATCGCAGATTTCTTCACTTTTAAGTTTGTTTGACTTATCTACAGAACAAAGCAACTCCTTTAAGTGCGCCTGTAATTTGTACAGTTCACTTTCATGATGCTCCATAAACATTTCCGGCTCATCTGTAACCGGAAAAAGATAATTGATAAGTTCATCGGTAAATGCATGTATCGCTTTAACCGAAGGAAGCTGATTGGATAAAATGTAGCCGGGGTATTCCATATTGCAGTCATTTTTTAAAATTAAAAAACCCTTCTGTGGAGAGAAGGGTATAATGATTATACATATACACGTTCTCCCTGTTATACACTGTTACGGCAACAACAATATGCAACAACAAAAGAGAACATAATTATAATAAATAATTTGCAACAAATTTAATAGACTATTTTAATTAAGAAAATTAATAGTTGAAAATAACATTTTTGTGACACTCTTTTAAATGGTTCGAGGTTTATAGTCATGGCAGCAGGTTTGGTTTTTGATATTATGTTTTGGTTTTTGGTTTGTTCCCAATGACAAAGACCTTACCCAAACCCGCATCTATGACCATCAACCGAACACCAAATCTGATTGCTAATTTTGCATTATGAAAATTCAATTGTGGTCAGTAGGCAAACAGCATGAAGCGTATGTAAAAACAGGCGTTGAAGAATTTACGCAACGGCTGAATAAATATTTTTCAGCAGAATGGGAAATTATTCCTACACCAAAAAATTCTGCTATGCTTTCGCAAATGGACTTAAAAAAACAGGAAGCCCAAACCATTCTTGAGTGGCTTGACAAAGATGATTATGTTGTGCTGCTTGATGAAAGAGGCAAGGAATTATCCTCACGGCAGCTTGCAGAGTTTATTCAGCAAAGAGCGAATGAAAGCACGAGAAAATTAATTTTTTTGATAGGAGGCGTTTATGGTGTGGATGAAAGTATTTTTAAGAGAGCCAATTATACATGGAGCTTATCCAAACTTGTATTTCCACACATGCTTGTGCGATTGATACTTGCAGAACAATTGTACAGAGCATGCACCATTCTTAAAAATGAAAAATATCACCACTCATAAAATTGACAAAACCGATTATGCGTTTAAGGTATATTTACAGGAAATTAACCTTCTGAAATAATGAACATCACCGTTGTAATAGTTGTAGTAACGTGTATAATTTCCTTTCTTGCATTTTCGAATCAAAGAGTTATTGATAGTCTTATATTCAACCCTCCTCTTATCCACAACAGAAATGAGTGGTATCGTTTTTTTACTTGCGGTTTGATACATGCAGATATAATGCATCTTGCTTTTAACATGTTTTCATTTTACATTTTTGGGCGGCTTGTTGAAAATGCTTTTATAGAGGTATTTGGTACAAAAGGTTCAATTCTTTACGCTGTTATGTATGTAGCTGCATTAGGTGCTTGTTTGGTTCCGACTTATATGCAGCACAAAGAAAATTATGCATACAGAAGCTTGGGAGCTTCGGGAGCCGTATCTGCTGTGGTGTTTGCTGGTATATTTTTATATCCAACGCAAGGCATTGGTATTATGTTTATTCCCGTTGCTGTGCCCGGTTTTATATTTGGTCCACTTTATCTTATTATCACAGCGTATTTAAGCAAACGCGGAGGAAGTTACATTAATCATTCAGCGCATTTTTGGGGTGCATTATTTGGAATAGCTTTTTTGATAGTAACAGCATTTATGCTCTCCGATTTTAATCCCATTTCATTTTTTGTAAAACAAGTGAGTTCTTATTTTTAGATTGACTATGATTTTTTTGTACCTGTCTATAAAGCTTTTGGCATCGTTCCTTGCGTCGCACTCTTGTACTGATGATTCTTTTTTTCAACAGGTTAACACATGGTCTGACGGTCCCCGTCTGATCATCAACAACAGCTTAATTTTTTCTCATTGATAATTTTTACGTAATTAGTCAAGCTGCTAATTTTTATTATTGAAAGTTATTCGCAATACTTCTTTTGTATTGTTTGTTATTTTAAACTGGTCATCAATTCTATAACCAATTACCCAGATAATTTTTTTATTCATTTCAATCACCCAAACTTTTTCCTTTTCTGTTTTGGATAATTTTTGGTCAATAAAAAATTTACTCAACTTCTTCTTCCCTCGCCTGCCGGCAGGCAGGTTTTGCATACCAAGCGGGTAAAAATAATCGCCCTGCTTCCATCTTCGAAGCAGCAAAGGAAATTTTATTTCTTTGGCATCAAGCGACGCAATTAAGTTTGTAGTTTGTAGTTTGTAGTTTGTCCCGTAGGTCCAAAGGACTCCTTCGGAGGATGGCCTCGGCATAGTTTGTAGTTTTTCAAATTCCAAGACTCCATTTTCAAATTTTATTTTTTTATCGTTCTCTTCAACTAAAATATTCTGCGCTTCTTCAGTTTGCAATGGCGCAATAATAAGCCAGTTACGGTTTTTAATGATGCGGTGTGAATCTGAAGTGATATAACTTCCATTCTCCGCATCAAATAATTTTTTTGTTTCCTCTATTTGTGCGGCGTGAAAATTATATGCTTTAATGATTTCCCAAACGATCGTATTCAATGGCTCTGTTTTTTGCAATTTGAAAATGGGAATGTGAGTCTCATTTCCTTTTTGCTCACAAAGCTTTTTTAGATGTTGCTGAATTGCCTGCTGGTATAATATTTCAATCTCTTTGAACCTTTCAATATTATGCAGCAAATTATCTTCAGCGTTTAGAAATACTTCTTTGATTGCCGGAATCAATTGAAGGCGAAAAAAATTTCTGGTGTATTTATCAGACAGATTGGAAGTATCTTCTACCCATTGCAAATTATTTTCCTTGGCATAAGCAGTAATCTCCTCTCTCTTTGCAAACAAAAGAGGACGAATTATCTTTCCCTGTTTTGAAGGAATTCCATGCAACCCGCTTATACCTGTACCTCTAAAGAAATTAATAAGCAATGTTTCGATATTATCATTTGCATGATGGGCAGTAACTATGTAAATGGTGAGTGGTGAATGGTGAATGTTTTTCTCTGCGCGGTCATTGACCATTGACCCTGCCTGTCCGGCAGGCAGGCATTGACCATTCACCAATTCTTCAAACCAATTATATCTTAATTTCCTTGCTGCTTCCTGGATTGAAGTTTTATTTTGTGAAGCATATTCTTTGGTATCAAATCGTTTTACTAAAACTTCTTTTTCATATTTGTTTTGCAGGGCTCTTACAAACTTTTCATCTCTTTCACTTTCTTCTCCTCTTAATTGAAAATTGCAATGAACAATCATGAAATCAAACCCTGTTTTGTAAACAAGGTCAGTTAAAACAACGCTATCAATTCCGCCGCTAACGGCGAGAATTAATTTGGCATTATTTGTATGAACATGAAATTGTTCCTTGATGTATTGTTGAAATTGCTGCAATAACATAAGAGTAAAAATATTACTTAATTTTTTTAGATTCCTCCTAACGTCGGAATGACAAACCAGGCGATGAGGTCGGAATGACAAGCTACGTAGTGAGATTATGGTGGTGTAAAAAATATTTGCTCCATATTTCCTTTAGCTTGTCGTGCTGACAAAGCCCGCCTGACCGGACGGGCAGGGAAGCATCTATTGCAATTTCAATTGAAGTATATTCTCATTATTTATAATCATAAGTTCTTCCCTAATAAAGGAATTATCATCTCAATCATACCAATCATTTTAATCATTTAAATCATGGATCAATATTTCTTCTGCATCTCATCATAAAAAGTTTTCATCACAAAAAATGCTTTTTTCTTTTTGCCTGTTTCGGTATATAAACCTTTTCTGTTCCAACCCATCTGGTAAACATCATTCAATCTTTTTGGAGAACGAAAATCAATAAGTATCCATGGACATGTACCTCTCAGGCCATCAATAGTTGTTATCAGCTTTAATTGATTTTGGTATACCACTTCCTGGAATTCTTCACTGAAGCGGGTTTCAGCATCTGCATGAAAACCACCTAACGCTCCTCCACCAAATTCGCTAATGACAACAGGTTTGTTATAATCGATCTTAAATTGGTATTTCCCTATCTCTTTTGGTAAATCAATATACCAACCACAGTATTCATTGAAACTCACGATGTCAAGCTTATTGCCCAATGGGTCATTTAATTCAATTGTATTATTACCTGCATTGTGTGCAAGCAATGCTGCAGAAACTAGTCTTGTATTATCTAATGCATGCACATGATCTGCAAGAGCTTCCATAAATTTTTCTCTTGCATCATTCGTTGGGGTTTCATTACCTATTGACCAGACAATCACACTTGCACGGTTCTTATCTCTTGTAATTAATTCAGACAATTGATTCTTTGCATTATTCAATGTTGTATTATTTGTCCAGTCTATATCCCAATATACGGGCACTTCTTCCCAAAGCATTAACCCCATTTCATCTGCAAGCTGAGACATGTATTCGTTGTGCGGATAGTGAGCAAGCCTTACAAAATTACAATTAAGTTCCTTCGCCCATTCGAGCAACATTTTCAAATCTCCTTTCGAACGGGGCTTGCCGGGTATCAGAGGATTTTCTTCATGCAAACAAGTTCCCCGCAAAAATATTGGCTTACCATTCAGCAAAATATCTTTTCCTTTTGTTTCAATTGTTCTGAAGCCAATATGTTCTTCTACAGTATCTGTTTCACTGTTGATAACTACATTATACAATTTTGGATTTTCTGATGTCCAGTAAGTAAGTTTGTTTACAGCCATTGTAAAATTTGCTTTGCCATTTGCATCTGTAGTTGCTTTGATTTGTACTCCTGCTTCCGGAATTTGAATATTTATTTTTTGTGAAGTTTGTTGTCCATTAAGTTGAATATATCCTGTAATTGTTTTCAGATCTCCTTTAGTTAATTGTATTTTATAATCATTGATAAATGTTGCATTCATTTCTGCCAAAACCACATCTCTTGTAATCCCACCATAATTCCACCAGTCGAAGTTTAAAGTAGGTACTGACTCTTTATGTCTTGTATTGTCTGCTTCAACTACAATAAAATTGTTTCCACTTTGTAAAAGATTTGTTACTTCAAATTGAAAAGGTGTAAAGCCGCCAATATGCTTTCCCAATCCTTTTCCATTTAGATAAACATGCGCTTCATAGTTGACTGCGCCAAAATTCAAAAAATATCGTTTCCCTGTTTTTGGTTGCACATAAAAATCATGTTCGTACCAAACCGTTCCTTCATAGTATAATAATTTTTCATCCTGTGAATTCCAATCGCCAGGCACTTGTAGTGTAGGTGCTGCGCTGAAATCATATTCTATCAATTCTGATTTAGATTGTTGCTTCCTGTTTAAATAAAATTTTGAACCTTCACCTGTTTTATAAGGATCAATAATATAATGCCAGCGACCATCGAGATTATAAATATTTCTTGCCTTAATGTTTTGAATAAAATTGGCTTGTGCTGACGTATCGGATATAATTGTAATTGATAAGAAAGAGAGAATAAAAATATTTTTCATGTGGTTAAGCATTGATTGCGGAATGAAAATAATTAGAAAAGATGAATTGGGTTAAAACAAAAATCAGGAAGATATAAATGTTATTTAAAAAAATTGGTCAGACCAATTGCAGAGTGGCAAAATAAAAAGGTTTCGGTACAGCACCAGTCCATGAATTAATCAAGGCTGTAAGGAAAAAATTCTTGCTAATGTTTAATTCTTAAAAATTAAAATTATGAATGCAAGCTTCCGCTGATACCGAAACCATAATAAAGATAAAAAAAATTTAGAGTAAATTAAGCTAGGGATAAAAATGATTTCAGGATAATGTATAAGACAGCACTGACGAAAGCCGGTGCTGTTTGTTTTATGTATGAACCGAAGTGCACGTAGCATCAGCTGTTGATTTTTCTTCATCTGATTCTTCTTTATCATGGCACCAACTTATTTGTTAAACTTGATGTTTCATTCTTACGAGTCAGATCAAAAAATTATTCTCTTGATGCATGAGGCTGCTCTTTTAATAATTCTTTTACTGCAGCTTCTATTTGCTGGTCTTTACCTGTGGTTGAGGCAGAAGGTTCATTACGCACTTTTATATCAGGCTCCAATTGTGTATTCTCACAAAACTTTCCATCGGGCATTCTCCAGCCACCCTGCGGAATGCCAAATACAAGTGCAGGATCAATCTGCCATTCCCACCACACAAAAGTGCCGGTGCCGGGCACAGGCATGCCAATTGTTTTACCAACGTTCTTGAGTTTATACGCAACGGGAAACAAATGTGCATCAGAGTAATTGCATTCGCCCATCAATACAATAGATGATTTTATCCATTTGTCGTAAGGTTCGTAACCAACAGTTTGCCCATGTGGTATTATATCAAAATATTTTTTGCCATTTAAAAAATCGGAGAGCAATTCGTGCAGGTTGCCACCACCGTTAAAACGCGTGTCCACAATGAGGCTTTGTTTTTCTATGTTCTTACCAAGCACATCTTCAATAACGGTGCGGTAGCTGTCATCATCCATGCCTCTTACGTGTACATAACCAACTTTGCCGCCGCTTAAACTATCCACTTCTTTTCTCCTGTTGTTTACCCAGCGTTTATATAATAGTCCAAATTCTTCATTCAATGAAATTGGTTTTACTGTTTCTTCCCATCTTTTGTTTGTTGCAGGATTATAGACGGAAAGCAACATGAATTTATTTTCTTTCCTGTTGAAGTACTTATAATGATCAACGGTGTCTGTGATGGGATCACCATCAATCTTTTCTATGATGCAGCCTGCTTTTATTTTTGATGTCGCTTTATCGAGCGGACCATTATCAATTACTTCAACCACTTTTAAACCGGGTCCTTTATAATCATAATCGTAGAAAATGCCCAGTGCTGCGGTGCGATCGCCGGTGGGAGTACCGCGGCGTGCATAATAACAACCGGTATGCGATGCATTCAATTCACCCAGCATTTCGCTTACCATTTCTGCAAAGTCATAATCATTGTTGATGTAAGGCAAAAATCTTTTGTAATTGTTGTAATAATAGTCCCAGTCAACCTTATTGAGATCAACAAAAAGAAATTTTTCTTTTATCTGACGCCACATATGATCAAACATGTATGCTTTCTCGTCATAACCATTCAATACCATTTCCCCATTGATAACAACCGGTTCCTGCTTGGCACTTTCAGGATCTATCTTTACAATGCTGCCATTATTCAGCACGAAAAGTGATTTGCCGTCTTTTGATAATTCCATGCCCGCATTTTTTGCACCGAGCTTTGCAAAAAGTTTAGTGTCTTTTGTGCGCAGTTCAGTGACCCAGAGATCATAACCTTTTTCAAATTTGGCGAGATAAAATAATTTATCACCATCCTTGGATAAGGTCATATCAGCAATATCTGCAGAACTGATTGTGAGTCTTGTTTTGCGATCGCTCAAATTATCCCAATCAATCTGAATATCTTTTATTTTGGTTGTATCTTTCTTTGCCGGTTCATCTTTTTTTCCTTTTTTGCTTTCAGTGGTTTTTTCTTCAGTGGAATCTTTTTGTTTGTCATCCATTTCTTTCAGCAGCGCATAATCTTCTTTAGACAAACGGTAACGGTCATAAGCATCTTTTGTAAAGAACAAAGCATAAATATCATACGTTGCGGGAAAGCCTGCCTGTGCTCTTGTGCCGTCCCTGTCGTAACCATAAATAGCCATCTTACCTTCCATCATCCATTTCGGAGAGAAACAATCATAACCGCTTCGGGTAATGTTGATAGCCGGGTTCTTGCCGTCGCTGGATACAATACCTATCTGCGGTGTAAACAATCTTACAACACCAAACTGAACGAGAAACCATTTGCCATCGGGACTCCACTGGTAGTATTGATCACCATCCGCATAAGAATAATTTTTATCTGCCTGTAAAATAGTTCTTGATTGTTTTGTTGCAAGATTTATAACTTTTAATGTAACCCGGTTTTCCAGATAAGCCACTTCCTTGCCATCAGGAGAAAATGAGGGTTGAAATTCTTCAGCAGCAGTTGCAACAACTGTTTCCTGTTTCAATACAGTGGATGCATAAAAATAGGGTTCTTCCTTTCTTTGAATGCTTGTCATGTACACATTCCAGTTATTATCTTTCTCTGCGGCATATACCAGTGATTTTCCATCGGCACTAAAGTTTACACTTCGTTCCTGCCACGGTGTATTAGTGATGCGTTTGGTAACGCCGCCTTCAACACTTGTAACAAATATTTCACCGCGAAATACGAATGTGATTTCTTTCCCGTTTGGTGAAAGCTTCATCTCTGTAGCCTCACCAGTAACCGGTACATTTTTTTCAATAATACTGCGCCCGTCCTGTGCAACTGTGATGATAAGTTTTTTTGCTTCGGCATTGGCAGGCTTAGTGTATATATCGCCGTTATAGCTAAAACAAAGTGTATTGTTTTTAGAACCGGTAAGAAAACGCACAGGGCTCTTTGTAAAATTTGTTACGGCAACTGATTGCGAAGGATTGCTTACAGAACTTTTATAAATATTGAATGAACCATTATTCTGCTCGCTTAAATAATAGTAATCATTATCATTACTGTCGAATACCGGATTTCTGTCTTCACCCGGGTTGTCTGTAAGCATTGTATATTTTTTTGTTTTAAAATCATATACCCAAACATCTCTTGTTACCGAAGAAGTGTGGTGTTTGCGCCAGTCGCTCTCATATCCTTTCAGGTCATGATAAATGATTTTATCGCCTGTTGAGTTGAATGTTGCATCGTATGCAGACACGGGCAGCAGTTGTGTTGCATTGCCGCCATTTACAGGCACACTGTATAATTCAGGAAAACCCGCTGCGGGAAATTGTATATCTGTAACGAGCTTCTGCCTGATGGAAGAAAAAACAATGTACTTGTCATCCGCGGTAAAACTGCTGGGTATATCATCTATGGAATAATAAGTTAAACGCTTTGCCTCACCGCCTGCTGCAGGCATTATAAAAACATCAAGGTTTCCGTAACGATCTGATGCAAAAGCGATCCACTTTCCGTCATGGCTCCATACAGGTGAAAAATCATAAGCTTCGCTGATGGTAAGCGGTATGGCCTGACCTCCATTTGCGCTCACCTTATAGATATCACCCTTGTAACAGAATAATATTGTTTGACCATCCGGGGAAATTGCAGGGTACCTCAGCCATGATGCAGTATCCTGTGCTATTGCAAAAGATGCTGACAACATGCAGCATGCAAAGAAAAATTTTCTCATAAAACGTGTTTTAGTTTAGCGGCATTAAGCTACGATAAAATAAAAAGCAATGATGTCTTTCGGTGTAGTTTTTATTTTAGTGGTTACGGGTGTCATTATTGGAACTATATGTACATGCGATTTTACTATGACAGGTGCTACGATCACTTCATTAAAATAGTTATCATGATATCTTTCATGGTACTAACTCCATCCTATATAAGCTACATCGGTGTTTAACGGTTATTCCACTTAAATTTTTTTATGCCTACAACAGAGAACACAACTGCATAACCAATTGTTACAAGCAAGGCTGTGGTTGTCTCGCCATTCCATGCTCCCGGCTGCATGCCTGCTGCAATAATTGTTTTTACTGTGCCATAGGGTGACCACTCAACAATTTTTTTTACTTCATTTCCAAGGATTCCAAACTCACCAAACATGCCCACCATAATAAATACAAAATAAATAAGCCTGCTGGTTGAGTTTACCGTTTCAGGATTTTGTATAAGACCAACCACTACCTGCCCGAGACCAAGATATACTGCCCCGCCAACAATTGCAGTGAGAAAAGTAACAGCATAACCTGCAGGTGTAAGGGTTATGTGATCAATATTATTGCCTGCAATAAATACAAGAACGGTAAGTAAGAGGATCATCATCAGTTGAACAAGCAGCCTGCTTACCATAATACACCATGATGGCATTGGCGCTACACGCAATCTTTGAAACACACCTTTATCACGATCTCTCGCTATACTGTTTGAATAGCCCATCAGCCCTATGGCTACAAGCCCGATGGTAATACATGAAGAAAGTGCAAAAGCGCCGCCGATTTGATCAATTAATCCTTTCCATGAAATAAGAATAATAACAGGCACAAGCAATACGAGTATAAATGAGCGCCTGTTACGCCACTGCGTGGTAAGATCTGCACGAAGCAACGAGTTTAAAACAGCGGATGTTTTAGGAATTGTTGTTTGCATAATTGTATTTACATAATATTAAAGAGCGTATAAATTCATTAAATCCGGGCATTTGAAAAATGACGTTAAGAAATTTTCAGAATAAAGCGTTAAGCAACTTAGATGCTGAGTAATGTTCGTATGCATTTTATAAGTTGTTAGCTCAAACATAATCTACAGGCTCAAAGTAAGCTTCTTTGTTGTAGCACAATGCAAAAAATTTTAGTCATTTTTTTGTAGCCTTGATTTTTTTTACTTTTTGTGTCAAGACAAAAAAGTAAATATACTTTAAGAACGTATTGCCTTTCCCGTAAGCCCGATAAACACATCTTCGAGGGTTATCTTTCCTCTTCTTGAAACGCTTATCACTTCAGGGTTTGAGCGATGTGTATTTATTAAAGACTGAGGTGTATCAATTGCTATTATTCTTCCATGATCAATAATGGCGATGCGGTCACAAACCGCTTCTGCCTCTTCCATCGAATGCGTGGTAAGCAGCACCGCATGATCTTTTTCACGCATGGTTTCCATGCGCTCCCATAGCTGCCTCGAGCTTTGCGGATCAAGACCGGTGGTGGGCTCATCGAGCAATACAAGTCTTGGGTCATGCATGGTGGCAATGGCGAGTGAAACACGCTGCTGCTGACCGCCCGATAACTGCCCAAATTTTTTTCCTGCAGCATCCTGCAATTTTATATCGTGTAAAATGCGCACAAGTTTTTCTTTGCTCATGTCAATACCATAAATACCTGCATACAGTTGCAACACTTCAATCACCGTTAGTTCCGGCTGAAAGCTTGTTGCCTGCAGTTGCACACCAATTACCGCATGTGCATGCAATGGTTTTTCACGTGTATCATAACCGGCAATGATCACAGAACCGGAGCGTGGTTTAAGCAGTCCCTCCACTGCACTTAAAGTGCTTGTTTTGCCTGCTCCGTTAGGACCCAGCAAACCAAATATTTCTCCCGGCAACACATCAAAAGAAACATCATGCACTGCGTGAAAAGTTCCGTAATAAACATTCAGTCCTTTAACCTGCAGAATATAATTGCCTGTGTTCATCAGTTTGAATTGATTGGTTTAATTTTCAAAGATGAAAATAAATATATCAGTTTACAATAAAAAGTAGGTGTGACAAAACGGTGTATCGGTTAATAAAGGATAATGGAAGGTGAATAACATTTTCGAGGAGAAATTTTTTGATGTAAGCTGAATGCAGGTGGCATCAGTTGTTGTCTCACAATTCTGCGTGCTGCGCATATCACTCCCGATACGTTCTGTTTTTCAGTTGAACAGAAAGAAATTCTAAAAACAGTAACTTTATAAAAAAGAAACATCAATGGA
>WNGA01005776.1_pt1 | contig 17788 bp, 20 predicted proteins | sample 5400061 | NCBI WGS metagenome assembly WNGA01 (sample SAMN13153366, study PRJNA577476) | soil metagenome | isolation source: 100 cm soil or saprolite under grassland replicate 2 | place: USA:California | collected 2016-06-15 | reverse complement strand
CTCGGTTGTAATAGGAGAGATCGATGTACTTCTGCGCCGGCGGCAGCGGCTGCTCGAGATAACCCATCTCGGCGCGCAGTTCAAGAACGGATTTCAGCCCGGGAAGATTCAACTCCGCTCTCGGATATAGACCGTAGTCCGAATCCAGCAGCGTACCCAAGGTCTCCGCCGCCGCGTTCCCCCTCAAGGCCGTTATGTGCGGCAAGAAGCGCCAAGCAAGCTGGGCGATTGCTGGCGTGGAAACACCACTGCGTTGCCTCAACGTAAGCGCGGATATAGCTCACCAGCAAGTCGCGATTCTGCTCAGCCCACGAACGTTTCGCAGCGCCCACGGTTCCCTGATAGCAGGAAACGATTTCATTGCCGCGTGCCAGCAGGTGGCAGCCCCGCGCCACAGCGTTGCCCGCGAACGGCGGCAACAGCATGGTGCCGGCAACTTTACCCTCCAACAAAGCCTGATAGCGCCGGTCGACGCCGCCGATCTCGACGAACTTGTAGTCGTCGGGGCCGAAGCCATTCGAGCGCAGCAGTTTTTCCAGGATAAAGACGAAGCCGCTCGCGCGCGCGTCGACGGCCAGTTCCTTCCCGCGTAGCGACTCGACGGTCGTCATCCCCGGCGCTCCGACGATGCTCAAGAGGCCGCTATGGAGTCCCATGAAGATAAAGAGGCTCGAAGGACCACCGCCGAAGTCTTCCACATCGGCCACAATATCGTCAGCGCCCGTGTGGCCAATCTCGAATTCCCCCTTCCGCAAAGCGTCGCTGATATAAAGCGAGCCCGGTGTATAAGTCATTTCAATTTCGAGGCCATGCCGTTCGAAGATCCCTTTGTCGCGGCCGACGTGCACCGGAAGGTTATAGCCGGCCCGGAATTGGATCAGTCTAAGTTTAGTGAGACTAGCCATAAGAATCCTCTGAGGACTTAGTAAAGAATGGATGGCATATAACAACCATCGGGATCCTGACACTCGCCATCGCATCGACGTCCTCGGCGCGGTAAGAGATATGCCTTATTTTAGCCATTGCTCACTTCCCGTCGTCGAATTTTAATAATTGGACTTATTCCCTTTTTCAGGTCCCTGAGGATCGAGGGATTTCATATCCCCCGCGTGACGCCTCCGTCCACCGTTACGCAGGTCCCTGTCATGTAGCTCGACTGCTCGGACACCAGAAAAACCACCACGGCGGCAATCTCTTGGGGACGGCCAAGGCGCCGAAGCGGGATATCTCGCACACGCAATTTCAACAGTTCGTCAAGGCTCACTTTCCTTATTTCCGCTTCCCGCCGCTTACATTACTTGGTCCCAACCCCAATGAGCGCCTCGCCCGGAATCTCAAAGCCGTTCGGCCCTTCAAACCGCTTAAACTGTTCCGCGATCTCTGCCCAAGCCCGTTCACGATCAGCCTCGTTCAACTGGGTCATGAGCTCCTTAAGATCACCCGCACCTTTTCTCATGTTTCCAACAGCCGCGGCTGCGGAGGGAAACCCGCGAGGTATCGGCGCGGCATGGACGGATACGTTCTGAAAACCGGCCTCGCGATAGAGTCCTTCAACCACTCCCGGAGCGCCGAGGGCGTACATCCAGGGTTCTCCTGGCGCTGGAGGGGGTATGTTTCCTAAGCGGCGAATTATTGCGAAGGGAATCCCATGGTGCGGATTCCTTTCTACGGCGGAAAATACCATCACTGCGACTTTGCTTGCAGGCTTCACCACGCGGCGCATCTCGGTTAGCGCTTTCGCCGGGTTCGAAAATAGCATCAGAGCATTCCGACATATCACCGCGTCAAATGAGTCCGCGTCGAGCGCAAGGTTCTCAGCGTTCATTACGCGGGTTTCCACGTTCGTGAGGCCCTCATTGCGCGCCGCCTCGGCGGCAACCTTTAGCATGCTAGCGGAATCGTCTGTGGCCAGTACATTGCCTGTTGGTCCGACGCGTCGAGCCGCCATAAGCGTTTGATCACCTGTACCGGCGGCAACGTCCAGTACTCGACTGCCCGGTTGGGCACTGGCCACTTCAAGCAGCATCTCAGTTGCAGCTCCATAGATTTGCTGACGCCGCGCTTGCCCAGCGCTCCACCAATCAGCGCTCTCTGTGAGTCCCCATTTTTCGGGTGGGAGAGTATTCGCCATACGCCGTCCTCCTATTTTTACGCCCCTCAAATTTTAGTAATTGGACTTATCCCTTTTTCCGGTTCCTGCCCGCGTTTCCCGACGGCGCTATACGCCATTTCAAATCGCTAGACCTCGCCATCCCGTATTACGCGACCTGCGGTCGGACCGGGAAAATGCGTTCCTATTCCAACCGTTGATTCGGTCGCTAACTGCGCCAGCATTGGCCGGGCGCACGCTCATTAATGATACGCCGGCGGCGCGGTCGCGGCGAACGACGGGCGCGCGGCGATGGGAGCAAGCCACTCGCAAAGTTTCGGGTGTCCCGGCCGCCAGTGAAAATCGGGAACGCGAGCAATAAAATCAAGAGCGCAAGCGAGCGTGATGTGCACCATATTAAGTGATCCATGCATCAGCGGATGGTCGATTTCCCGCTCCCACAGATCGGCCATTCGTTTACTGCGATCTGCCTCGTGCCGGATCACTGTTGGTGACTGCTCGTTTTGAGGACGCGTGATCTCGCGGCCCCACACTGCGAGTCCATCCAACATGCTTCTCGATAACCCTTCGAGACGACGGGCCTCCCATTGTTGGTCACCGGTCGGCAAATTGAAGATTGGCTTACCGTCAAGCTGATCGAGATAGGCGCAGATGAGAGCGGATTCCTCCATGCCGGTGCCGTCGTCACGGATTAGATACGGAACACGGCCCGATGGATTGATCTTGTAATACGGGCTGTCCGTAAGACGTGTCTGCGCCCGAATGATCTCGACTCGGCTCTCCAGTCCCTTCTCGATAACGACGATGCGCGCCATGCGCGCGTACGGAGAGGCTGGGGTAATGTAGAGCTTCATGAACGTCCTCGCTACGATTGTCGTTTCACCGTTGAGCTGCTCCTACAGCTTTGGCTCTAGCGATCTCCTCTGCGCTATACCTGTACGCGCGAAAGACGCGATTGTTTAGCCCGTTTGGCCCTTCATTGAAATACGGGTTGACGTATTCCCAAACCAAATCGCCTTCGGGCGTCACTTCGAAAAGCCGACCGAAGTCGGACTCGCAAATCAAAGTGTTACCATTCGGTAATCGCTGCGCGTTAGACCGGCGGGGACTGAAAAATTCGTATTCCCGCCGCTCCTGGTACTTCCAAACAATTCGTTTGGTCGCTAATTCGACTTCGATAACGCGGGAAAATGGCATCGAGTGATCCAAGCGGTGCGGCCCGTTGTCAAAAAGCAAAAGGTTGCCATTGGGGAGCGGCGTCGGCGCATGCTGGCCCGATAAAGGCGGTGCTCCAAGCTTCCAGATAATGTTCCCTGTGTTACGGTCGATGATGATCACCGTCGAAATGTGGCGAAAACTCACAACGGCATTGCCGTTCGGTAGCTCGGCAAGACCGTTCGCGTGCGTCCACTCCTCGCGAGGATCTTGGACGGCTGTGATGTGATCTGTCCTAGGATCAAGGTGCTCCCAGGCACGCCATTCCCACACGATTTGTCCGCTGGTAGTCATCTCGATGAGATAATCCGCATACATCTCGCCGTTATGTTCCGTGCCGGGCAATCCGCCTTGAATTTTCGGGATGAGATCGCGTGGTAACGGTGCGAGACATATCAACAGGACGTTGCCATTCCTTAACCTTATTCCGTCGTGGTGATGGTCTGGATGGCGCACTTCCCAAAGTACGCGGCCGTTCCAGTCAGCTTCCAGTGCCGCACCGCCTTTCCCTGGTTTACCGTTGATGTAGCGCGTCGAGTTATCGACCGTTTTCCCGTTATAAAAAAACGTGCCGCTGTCGGTGAGATATCCGTACATCCCTGGCGGATAAGGCATCTGCCAAGTGTGAACGACCTTTCCGTCTAGATCGATCAGGTAAACCGTGCCGTTGCCGCCCAGTGGCGCGAACAGCGTAAAGCCCTCGAAGGCTCGGTCGCGATCACACGCACGCAGGCCGACACCCGAGCGTTTAACCTTATGTTGCTCCACGAATGGCATACGTCCCTGGCTCCTATCTTCTACTGTGATAGCTGCTCTTATGGCTATCGCGACGGCGCTAAAAGCGGCTTTACTTCGTTCCGACTCCGATGAGCCACTCTCCAGACGCCTCGAAACCGTTCGGCCCCTCGAATTGCCTAAGTTGCTGCTCGATTTCATTCCAGGCCAGCGCGCGGTCCGCGTCACTCAGCTTGGTCAGGAGCGTTTGCAGGCGCGGAAAGGAATCCTTCATCGCGCTCACGGCCTCGGCAGTGGAAGGAAAATGTCGTGTTACAGGAACTGCCCGGACAACCACGTCGCGGAATCCCGTCTTCGTGAAGCACTCTTCGAGTACTCCCTCGCCCGAGAGCGCGAACATCGCGGGCTGTCCCGGCGATGGCGCTGGTATTTTTGCCAGACGGCTAACGATTGCCAACGGCAGCCCGTGAAAGGGATTTTTCTCGGCTGTCGACCATACGGTCACGGCGAATTTACCGCCGGGCTTTAGCGCTCGATAGACACCGGCCAGCGCCTTGGCCGCGTCGGGGAAAAGCATAAGAGCGGACCGACATAGCGCCGCATTGAAGGAGTTGGGAGCAACATCGAGATTCTCCGCGTCCATGACGCGTGTCTCCACATTGGTTAAACCTGCCTCGCGCACCGTTTCGGCCGCTAGGTTCAGCATGTTGGCAGAAATGTCGGTAGCCAACACATGCCCGTTAGGTCCGACGCGCCGAGCAGTCATAACCGCAAGATCGCCCATCCCAGCAGCTAGCTCCAGTACGCGGTCGCCAAGCCGAATATCGGCGAGATCGAGCATCATTTCCGTCAATGCTACAAAAACCTCGCCGCGCAGCCTTTTTCCACGCTGCCATTGCTCGGCATATTCGGCAGACGCAAAGTTCGGCCCCGTCATGGTTCCATCAGATGCATTCGTGGCCATCGACTCCCCCCTTTATATCCTTTGATTTTCTTGGACCAGGAGCGCAGTACGGGCGTATTGACGTTGGCTGAATCGCGCCTCGAGTGTCCGTCTCCGAAAATTGGCCGGACCGTATGCTTGCCAAATGCAAGCATAAAGCAAATATCCTATTTGGGCACGACAGCACCTTTGAGATTGGCCCGCTCAATCGCTTGCTGAATGAATCCGCTCTTTTTCATTTCTTCGATGAACTTGTTCGCGTAGGCAGCGCCGTCCGGCCGGCCTTTTGGATAACCGATCGAAAACACCGTCATCATGTAGCTTCCAGGCACAATACGCCATCCTGGCAGTTCAGCTTGCGCGAGCGAGAGCAGGTGAGTGAGATTACTGTAGGCGTCTGCCTCGCCGTTCTTAAGCATTTCGACCACCCGGTTCGCAGAACCAATCGCGATCGGCGCGCCAATGAGTTGGACGCTCTTGAGTATTTGGCTGAGCTTTGCCTCGGCTACGCCCTTCTCAGGTACAATGATTCGGAATCCCGGAGTATCGATGTTGTCCAATCCGCGAATCGGCGAGTTTGCCGGCACGAGAAAGCTTGTCTCATACTCGATGTAGGCCGCTCCAAAGTCGATCTGAGCAGCCAGCGCCGGTAAGCCAACCAGGAATGTCAAATCTGCCTGGCCATTCTTGACCTGATCGACTGCGACCGAGTTCGAGTTCACCGTCGCGAACTCGACCGGCACATTGAGCCGTTTAGCCAGTTCCCGACTGAGATCGACGACTACTCCCCTGAATTGTCCGGTATCCTTATCGCGGACGGCGATGTGTGGTAGCGGGAAGAGAGCAACCCTGAGCTTGCCTGTAGGCGCGAGATCAACCCGAGCCTGTGCAGGGGCCTCTTGAGCCCCAACTCCGGAACCAGACGAGGCGACTGCAAAAAAGATAAATCTGGATAGCCACTTCATATGATTCCTCCTTCGCGCATCGTCGAAGCGCCAAGTTAGGCAGTAATGCAATAACGTGATCGCGATACCTTCGTCGACGCTATTTAAGTTGGACAACCCCAAATCGTAAATTCGGCTTCTACTTACGATCTCCGCTGGAGATCTTCTATTGTCGCGCTTCAAGAACTATCCCCAGCGAACGAAGCATCCCTAGCTCATCCCGGGCAACCCACATTTCCGAGATCTTGCCTTCTGAGAAGCGAAAAAATACTTGCGAGGTCCATTCGATGGGACGTCCGGTCACATCAAACGTGCCGATCGGTGTGGGGAACTGGCCCCGGTGAATCCCTGTGTGGGTCTCGCGGGTGGCGATTAAGTCGCCTTCCCCGATTATCTGATGAATTGTCGTTCGGAAATCGCGGTAGAGTTGCACACGCTTATCGACAACCGAACTTATCCCTGCCAGACCACGGGCTGGTTCAATTAAATCTTCCCGATGAAAGACACAATCTTCCGTGAAGATGTTTTGCAGCACTCCAATATTGCCCGTGTCCAGGGCTTCGAAAAAGCGTACAGCCAGGGCCTTGTTGTTATCGACGGTCATGGGCCTCTCCTTTGACTGATTGACAAGATTTCATTACTAAAGGTGGCTAACTGCCGCACATCGTCCGTCATTGGCCGGAGCGAGCTGTTTGGCTTCGGTATGTCAATCCACATTGCTTCCTCTCAAGCACCGATGCGTCTAACGGCAAGGCTCAACCGTCACTTCAAAGCTATCGGTCTGGAGCGAATAGTTAGGCGTAAAATTTAGATGCCCCTCTTTCCTTCACACTTCAATTTTGGGCGTTGGGCTTGCCAGCGGCGCTACCTGGACTCCGCGCGGGCCGGCGCGGTCGATGGCTTTCTGCACCAAGCCCGAAGCCTTGGCTTCCTCGACAAACTCGCTGACATAGGCGAGCCATCCTGCCTTGCCTTTCGGAACCACCATCCGGTTGATGTTCGCCCCGTAGCGGTCCTCCAGCACCCGTGTTCCAGGCAACTGGGTCGAATACTCTAGAAGCGTAGGGCGGGCCGATGCCATTGCGTCTGCTTGTCCGGTGCGCAGCAAGTCGAAAGTGCGGTCTGGAGTCTCGGCGTACACCAGTTCGGCTTGCTTCAATAAACGGCTCAGTTCAATGGTCGAGGCATGATTGCGCACAGCCGCGATGCGAACCCCGGGCCGGTCTGCGTCGGCGACGCTGCGGGTCGAGGAGCCAGCCGGCACCAGTAAGGTGTAGTCGAATTGGAAAATTGGGGGCGAGAAGTCGCCGACGTTGGCGGCCCGAGCGTCGAACGGCAGAAACAACAGGTCGCACGCGCCGCCTTTGAGGCAGGCCACGGCCTCCGGAGGAATCGGATGTTCCAGCAGCACGACCTGAACCCCAATACGCGCTGCAAGCGCCCGAGCAATCTCTACCCATACACCCTTTATCTCGCCAGTCGCCGGGTCCTTGATGTATTGCGGCAAAAACAGGCCGACGCGAATCTTGCCGGCTTGAACGAGGTCGGCGAGCCGGGGGTCGGGGACCTGTTGCGCGTTGGCGATGGGCGCACCTATCAGTGGAACTACCATCACGAGTGGAACCCGAAGACTCTCTTTCATGGCGCCTCCCTTTCAACCGAGGTGGATTTGGAACTCCTAACGCCCGCGCTAACCGGCGAGTCCGCGTTGAGCGCGATGTTAGCCGTCAGTATGAAGCGGAGCGCAACATCTAGCTCAGCGATTGTTACTCGACGTAATGTCCGCGCCGCACCGTCTTGATCCGGTAAAGCCGCCATTGAAACAAGGTGGTCATGTAAAGCGAGGTCGCATCGCTTCCGCGCCCGAAGCCGAGATTGCCGGGACGGAGACCTTCAGGCGGAGCGATCTTCGCCAGCACCTCTCCGGCAGGATTGAGCACCACGATTTCTCCTCTGGGCGGCTGTCGGCTGCCATTATGCAGCGCGATGTATAGGTTTTCCTCTGTGTCCAGCGTCATGCCGTCAGCGACAAGCTCGTCGTCGCGATGAAAGACACGGCCGTTGGAGATGTTCCCATCGCTGTTCAGGTCATAGACCACGATGCCGCCCAACTTTAACCCGAATCGATCCTGAGCAGGCCCTAATGGATTCTGTGCGAGTATCGGGATATTCGAGGCTGCCACGTATAGTCGCCTCCCATCCGGTGAGACCTCGATGCCGTTAGGACGGAGAATGTCGGTCGCGAGCTGCGTGATCTTTCCGTCCGGATCGATCCTGTATACCGCGTTGGGCAGTTCGATGGCTTCGTCGCCGAAGTAGCGGGCGTCCGTGAAGTAAATCCCTCGTGCATCGCTCGTGACGTCGTTCGGGCCCGTAAGCCGCTTGCCCTGATACGAGTTCGCAAGCACGGTCGTGGCTCCGCTTGTGAGGTTGCGCCGCAAAATGGCGCGACCTCCGCCATCCGCTTCTTGGGCGATGATCAAATCCCCGTTCCGGTCCACATGCAGCCCATTCGCCATTCCGCTTGGCTCCATGAACTTGGTGGTGACGCCGGTTGATGGGTCGTAACGATAGATCGTGCCTCCGGGATTATTGTGCTTGATGGCCTCGGGCCGCGTGATGTCAGTGGCGTAAATCATGCCGTCCCGCGCTGCAACCACCCCTTCAGCAGTAAACAAGCCAGCGCGCGAAACCTCCTCCCATTTGGCGCCCTCGGCAACGATGCGCGGTGGACTCATCATCGCAGTTCCGCACGCGGCGAGTAAGGCACACGCGGTCCCGGACAGAATAGTCGTGTAGACGCGCGATTTCTTCGCCTCAAACATGGCCTTCCTCCTTTGGAAAATGCGCCAATTCAGCGCCTAAGGCCTCTCGCGCCTTACGTCATTTCTTCTTCGCAGGAGGCATCTCAAAGCTCTCCTCGCCCTTCTCCAAGAGTCTGTGCCCAGGCACGGCGTCAGCGTCGGGGAGAATAGAAACCGACTTCAGCACTCTTCCATTACGCAGCCCGAAGGCGTGAATGGTTCCAGCCGGAACAACCACGCTGGTCTGGGTTTCGATCTTATGTTCCTCATCGCCGACACGCGCGAATCCGTCGCCATCGACTTCGAGGAAGACCAATACTTCCTCCGTGTCGTGCCAATGCAACGGTGTTCGGTGATGATCTCCCATTTCAGCTAACCAGACAGACAAAGAATTCGACCCGGCAGATCGGTTCACCGCCACCCGCAAAGACTGGCGCCACGGCTCGTCTGGAAATTCTAAAAGCGGTCGGTCCTTGTGGTAGATTACTTTCATGGTGTCACTCCTTTTTCTCGGAATCCGATTGCACTCCGCCATTCACAACTCTTTGATCGCTCTACTTTGCCCCGACCCCTATCAGCACCTCGCCGGGCGCCTCGAAGCCGTTCGGTACTTCGAACTGGCGCATTTGCTGCTCAATTTCAGCCCAAGCCAGCTCACGATTAGCGTCGTTGAGTCGGCTCATAAGTTCGCTAACATCACTGGCAGAATTTCTCATACTTCGAATAGCGTCAGCAGCGGATGGCAAACGTCGCTGTATAGGAACCGCATGAACCGACACATTGAGAAAACCGGCCCGACTGTAGACGTCTTTAAGCGCCCCCGGCTCTCCGAGGGCGCACATCCAGGGTTCTCCTGGCGCCGGAGGGGGTATGTTTCCTAAGCGGCGAACAATTGTGAAGGGAATCCCATGGTGCGCATTCCTTTCTTCAGCGGAAAATACTATCACTGCGACTTTGCTTCCAGGCTTCACCACGCGGCGCATCTCGGTTAACGCTTTCGCCGGATTCGGAAATAGCATGAGAGCAATTCGACAGACCACCGCGTCGAACGAATCCGTGTCGAGTTCGAGGTTCTCTGCGTTCATGACACGGGTTTCGACGTTGGTGAAGCCCGCTTTGCGAGCCGCCTCAGCGGCAACGTTTAGCATGCTGGAGGAGACATCCGCCGCAAGCACATGGCCCTTTGGGCCGACACGGGCTGCTGCCATGAGCGTTGACTCGCCTGTATCTGCCGCAACGTCCAGCACTCGACTGCCGGGTTGGACATTGGCCACGTCAAGCATCGTCTCTGTTGCAGCTCCAAAGATCTGCTGACGCAACACTTGCCCAGCGCTCCACCTATCAGCGATCTCTGTGAGTCCCCACTTTTCAGGTGTGAGAGTGTCCGCCATACAGGATCCTCCGTTTTTTACTCCCTGCAAATCAAGGTACGATTCCTTAAACTCGCGCTTTCATGAGGTGCATATGCGGATACACACGCAGCCCATCCGCGCGTCCTGCACAATAGCGCGCGTCCGCTTCCTCTGGTCCGACGTCCCAGACCTGCGTGAATCCGAGCTCCAGCACTTGTGTTGCCAAAATGGTCGGCTCGAACAGGCTCAACACCGGCTCATCGGCTCCCCCTGTGAGTTCCTCCTTGCTTTCCACAGCGTCAACATGGGCTGGTCCTCGTCCTTCCACAGCGCCTCTGGCGCGAAATACTGGAAGACAATCTCGGTCCCGGCCGCTAACGAGGCCACATACCCTAAGGTCTTGAACACCGCCTCTTCGGTGAGGTAGTGCGTGACTCCGAGCCACGAGAAGAACGTGGGCACATCGGGCCGATGACCACCAGCGTGTAGCCCGTGGGCCAGGGTGTGTTGTTCAAAATCCAGAGGAATGAAGGTCAGATTGCCGGGAAGGGTGACGTTTAAGTCGCGTAAGCGGGCACGTTTCCACTGTTGTGTAGCGGGATGGTCCACCTCGAAGACCCGCAAATCGGCGGCGAGGTCTGGTCGTCGGTAGGCAAAGGAATCGAGCCCGGCTCCCAGTATCACATACTGCCCCACGCCGCGCTCCACAGCTTCGTCGAGTGCCTCTTCCGCGTATCGCTGTCGCACCACCATGCTCGCGCGGGCGCATCGGTAATTCACTTGAGCCACCTCCGGCGTGGACCGACTGGCGTGTGCTGCCTGCATTGCCCCGAGAGTCGCTTGCAACGCACCTTCGCTCTCGACTCCGCTGAGGCCGAGTGCCAAAGGATCCTGAAAGATCTTTGGGGCATCATCCCAGAGCATGTGAGCGGCGCGCTGCCTCGCCGCGGTCATGGCCGTTACGCTCGGTCGTCCTTCTTCCATATCTTCTCCTGGAGTAATCTCCGTCTGATACCTAACCGGCCAAGTCCAATGCCTGTTATTCCGCAGTGCGACTGTTCTCTCGCCGCCATGAAAAATCAAAATCTGATGCAATATCTATAAGGAGCATACGCCTTGTCTAATCCGGTTCGAGTTGTAAAGGCTGTTCCGGACGGTCCCAATTCATTCCGATTCTTTGCTAGTACGCTTTCCTGTCACGGCACGGGGCACGTCGGTGTCGCTCGCTTCATTACAGAGTACGTCGCCAGCTTGGACGTTATCTCAGGCGGAAAATTACTCTTCGGCACCATAAAGGGAGATCAAACAGACAGCTGCTCATCAATGATGGCTCGGTGGCGCGGTCGCGGCGAACGACGGACGCGCACCAATGGGACCGAACCAATCGCACAGCTTCGGATGTCCCGGCCGCCAGTTAAAATCGGGAATGCGAGGTTCGAACCCGAGGGCACACGCGAGCGTGATCTGCGGCATATTGAGCGCTCCGCGCATCAGCGGATGATCGATCTCCCTCTCCCACAGGTTTGCCATTCGTTGACTGCGATCTGCTTCGTGTCGGATAACCGTCGGCGACTGTTCGTTTTTCGGCCGGGTGATCTCACGGCCCCACACTGTGAGCCCGTCCAGTATGCTTCTCGCCAGAGCTTCGAGACGGCGCGCCTCCCATCCTTGCTCACCGGCCGGCAACTCGAAGATCGGATTACCGTCAACATGATCGAGATGGGCGCAGATGACAGCAGATTCTTCCAGCCCAATGCCGTCGTCACGGATGAGATAAGGCACGCGACCCGACGGATTAATCTTGTAGTACGGACTGTCCGTGCGACGTGTCTGTGCAGGGATGACCTCGACTCGGCTTTCCAGCCCCGTCTCGATCATGACGATTCGCGCCATGCGCGCATAGGGAGAAGCTGGAGTGATGTAGAGTTTCATGTTTAATGGACCTCCTCGTTATGTAGCGACGATCAACGCTCTGCCGCTGAGCCGCTGCGCTTTTCAGCGGTCGGCTCTAGCGACGAGAACTAATCAATCGACGATCGCTTGAAGTACCAGCGACGTGATCACCTGCCGATAGTGAAAACGGGCTGGACCTGGCGTCGCCGCCATGAACACGACGACCAGTTCCTCCTTCGGATCAACCCAAAAGTACGTCCCGTTTGCACCGCCCCAGTGATAATCGCCCGGGGATCCGAGGGTACCTGCAATACCGTAGCCGCGGCGCACGGCAACACTGAGGCCAAATCCATAACCGTTGATGTTCGGGTAGTCCCGCAAACGGTCAATATTCACCTCCGGACCAAGCTGATCCGCCGTCATGAACTCAACGGTCTTGCGACCCAGGATGCGCGCGCCGTCAAGTGTGCCGCGATTGAGCAACATCTGGGCAAATCGGAGATAATCGGTGGCCGTTGAGAATGCACAGGCGCCTCCACAATCGAACTTACGCGGCTGGGGGCGATCCCCAGCGACTTGTCTGCTGCCAGTCTCGGGCGCCGGGGGCAAGACCCTCGCGACCCGTCTTCCCTTACCAGCAGTCGGCACAAACTCGGTGTCGACCATCCCAAGCGGCGCGAAAAGCCGCTCACTTAGGAACCGAGAAAGCGGCTGCTTGGTGACGGCCTCGATAGCAAGGCCGAGAACATCAAGCCCAAAGCCGTAGTCCCATGCTGTACCTGGCTGGTAGTGCAGCGGCAGCGATGCCAGCTTCTCAATGAACTCGGGTCCAGTAAGGCTGACGGCGGCATCCCACGACCCTCGGGGATACATCCTGTAGAGCTCACTTGTGCCTCGATTGCCGTACGTGACGCCAGCAGTATGTCGCATGAGGTCCTGAACTGTCGGCTGTTGTCTGGCAGCTTCGGTACCCATCGCTGTTCCGGGGCGCGTCACGGCCACTGACATCTTGCCCAGCTCTGGCAAGTACCCGCCGACCGGGTCATTCAGGAGAAAGACGACCCTCCTCGACGAGCATCAGCGCGCCCACCGTCGTCAGCGGCTTGGTCATCGAGGCGATGGGGAAGATGGCGTCCTTGGGCATCGGAGTACCAGCCGACTTGTTTAGAAAGCCGAACGCCTCGTAGTAAACAAGCTTTCCTTTACGAGCGATGGCAACGACGGCTCCTGGCATGCGACCGTTTTCGATATCGGCCCGCAGTATCGGGGCGATGCGTTGGAGGCGTTGAGATGACATGCCTACCGCCTCAGGCTTCGCCGGCGGAATCTGCTGTGCATGCAATGGGGGTGTGCTCACAGCGCCGAGAACCGCCGCGACCAAGGCTAAATGGATGTAGAGGTTCATAGTGCGTGGACCTCGGCCTACTTCGTCCCGACTTCGATAAGCCACTCTCCCGGCGCCCTTCGAGGTTCCGGGCCTTCGGTGAGCGGGGAAAAATCAACGGCGCCGTTGCGTAGAGATTTCTCCGCTTTCAATGAACGGTTAAGCACTATCTCAGCGCCCTGCCCTTCCTCCTTAAGATTCCCAGCTCTTTGCCTGCTATCAAAGGAAAACATTGTACTCGACACAAATTCAGGAACTGCGATGCGCATGCCTGCTTTTCAGTTTTTCTTTTATTTTCTAAAAGAGTGCTAACGTGTTTCAATCGCCCGATTGTAATAGGAGAGATCGACGTACTTCTCCGCTGGCGGCAGCGGCTGCTTGAGGTATCCCATTTCGGCGCGCAGGTCGAGAACCGCTTTCAGCCCGGGAAGATTCAACTCCGATTTCGGATATAGACCATAGTCTGAATCCAGTAGGGCATCCAAGGTCTCTTCCGCCGCTTTCCCTTTAAGGCCGTTATATGCGGCCAGAAGGTCTAAACAGGAGTCGCGATTCCGAATGTCGAAACACCATTCGGTCGCTTCGACATAAGCGCGAATATAGCTGATCAGCGAATCGCGATTCTTCTCAGCCCAAGAGCGCTTCGCCGCGCCCACGGTTCCCTGATAGCGGGAAACGATCTGATCGCCTCGCGCAATTACGTGGCAGCCACGCGCCACGGCATTTCCGACATACGGCGGTAAAAGCAGCGTGCCGGCAACCTTGCCTTCCAACAACGCCTGATAGCGCCGGTCGACGCCGCCGATCTCAACGAATTTATAATCGTCTGGACCGAAACCGCTCGAACGCAGGAGTTTCTCCAGGATAAAAACAAACCCGCTCGCTCGCGCATCGACGGCCAATTCCTTGCCACGCAGGGACGCGACCGTGGTCATGCCCGGCGCTCCAACGATGCTCAATAGGCCACTGTGAAGTCCCATAAAAATAAACAGACCCGAAGGGCCGCCGCCGAAATCTTCCACATCGGCCACGATATCATCGGCGCCTGTATGGCCGATCTCGAACTCCTCTTTGCGCAACGCTTCACTGATATAGAGCGAACCTGGCGTGTACGCTATTTCGATATCGAGGCCGTGCCGTTCGAAGATCCCTGTTGCCCGGCCGGCGTGCACAGGAAGATTGTAGCCCGCCTTGAATTGAATCAGTCTAAGCTTCGTCAGATCGGCCATGGGAATTTCCCTTTGAGCATTTAGTCAAGAACGAACCGGATCAAACAACCGTCGGGCGCAACCCGCTTCTTCTAGTCTGGCACCGTGTTGACGGGTCCCTATATTTCAGCTGCGCTTGACAATCTGCTCCGCGAGATATGCCGCGTCCTCCGCAGGCCCAGAACAAGACTTGTTGTGAAGCTGGGGTCGGTTTGGGCAAGCTTAAAAGGTTCCTGACACCTTTTCTTTTTTTGGACTTGGGTCCTGATTCGACTGTGCACGCTGCAGTTGCGTTATAGGGTTAGGATGGCGGAGCCGGAAATAGCACGCCATTCCAGCTGCTGCCAGGAAGTTTCCGAGCAGTACCGCTGGCCAGGCCAGCTCATGAAGAACCGGCTTAGCAAAAACGAACGTTGTGCCGACAAACCCAAATTCGAGAATCACAAAAAGCAGTAAGAAAAAGCCAAGATTGGGATTCCTTCCAGTCAATAAAAGAAAATACGCCGCGATCTCGCCCAGCACCACAAAGACCAAGCCATGAACCCATGTGTACATCAGGGTCAGCTTCAAAGAAAACTGCACTCCCTCAGTCGAGGAAAGAGCTTCTGGCCCGAGGAAGAGCCCGGCTCCCAGGACAGTAGGCGCGTAAAAAGGTAGCCCACTGACTGTGTCCAGGAATAGGAACCAAATGGCGATGACTGCCGCTCCAATGATGCCAGCGATAAGGCCGTCCAAATAGACCATCACCCCGAGCTTCATTTTTCACCTCCTTTTTTGGCGTGTGCCCCACAGCAAATGACCAAAAGAAAAAAGCAGCCCACCTCGGCGATAAACGATGCCGGAGTGACTGGCTTCAAACTCTTCTTTTCATATCCCCTCCGAGGAACAAGTTATGTTCCTCTGGTTTAGCCATCATCTGCTTGGCGCTTTATGATTGATAATCAACTCAAACTTCGTCGGCTGCTCCACGAGGCGGTCCACTGGCTTGGCACCGTTAGAACGTTGTCGACATACGTGGCGGCGAGCCACAGTCAGTCGCGCCCGTACTCTCTGCGCATACGGAGCTGATGTTCGAACCGTTGACGGAGGATCGAGTCTCTCCCTAGAGGATCGTAGTTGCACGGTCCATAGAAGTCGATGATATCGCCTTCGCTCCCATCCTTAAGCACCGGACGATCCGAAAACAGCGTATCCTCCCTGATTGCCGAAAATTTTAGATGGCAGAAGCTACCGGAAGGATCGGGCACTTTTGAAATAACGACTTCGGCCGCCCATACGAACGATCCGCTGAGGAGGAATACTTCTGCAAAAAATATCACCGATCTCAGGCCTTTTAGTCCGACCATATACATACTCCTCCCTTCTGCGGTATGTGTGTTTGGACATTCGCCCTCCGTTTACCTCCAGTTCCGGACTGAAGCGCGAGCCTCTCTCAATTCACTGGTGTCACGACTTCTCTTCCTCGACCTTCGGGTGCGCTTGATCAGTGAAGTAGTTGATGCGAAGGGCTATGGGCAACCTTCGTGCCAGTTGTCAGTTTCACGTCGGTTTCATATAAGTTGTCGAAAAGAAGCTAAGTACAGGACCGTCGGCTAGCAGAAATAGGTATTCGTTTGAGTACGGGGTTGACAACACTGTCTACTTGGTTCACAAGCCTGGTTTTTCGGTCAGAGAAGGTTAGAAGGTTCCTGACACCTTTTCTTTTTTCACAGTTCATGCCCGTTTCATTAAGATCGGCTTATTTATTGCTCATCATCTATGGCTCCTTGATTCGCACGAGAACCGTGGAGTCTACTATCTCCTCCCGAGGGCAGCTTGCACCGCTTCTTTCCTATCGAGACCATAAAGACTTTTTATGTCGATCTCTGGATTCTCTGAAGCATAAAGTTTCCAGAAAGTCTCCATGTCTTTGCTTTCGACCAGAAACTTGACCAATCGGTAGCTTGCAAAATAGTAGTCGCTGCGCCGGGTCGGATCAGTTGAAACCCATCCCGGTGCCGGCTTGGTTGTGCCGAGGTGCTCTATGATTTCTGGCGCAATATTGCGACGGGCAAGGTCATCTCCACCGGCATTGGGACCCACGTCGGCGCCGGGAAATATCTTCAGGGCAACGTAGTCGGCGATGCCTTCGCGCAGTGTGTGGCTGTTGTAACGCCATGTAAACAGGTGCGTAAGCTCATGAACATGTGTCGCGTTTTTGCCCCCCATGGCTCCGTGATACGCTCTGAGATTAAGAAAAATGATGGCTTTGGGATCGCTCGGATGCTGATATCCCTTCCATACATGCGAGACGCTTATTGCATCCGACACGTAGACGCGCACCTTTGACCCAAGGGTCGCGGTATCCAGTTTCAAGCCGCTGACACGCCGCACTTCATCGTAGGCGCTTTCCATTATTTTAAGAAAGGATGGTTCAACTGAGACGCCATGCTGATAAATCTCTACATAAGCACCGCTCGCGACTAGCTGAGCCGCCGCTACTACTTGCTCATCCGAGATCGAACGACGTGGAACGGCGGGATGGCTATTCCCAGCAAAGACGCACAGGAAGATCAAGATAGGGCCGATTTTTTTTAGCATGACTTCAGACGTTTTTACGCAGAGACCAACCCTCAACGCGCTGACACAACCGTGAAGATGGCGCTAGCAGTTTGTCCTGTGCGAAAATAGACAGAGCGTGATGGGTCTCTGCAATCAATCACACGGATTCCCCGTCACTTATGGCCCTAAAAAAGCTTCCGGCGGAACGGAATAAAGATCGGATGTCACCTTGGTCACACCCGGTACATTTTTCACTATGGTTACGACTTTGTCTTCCAGTCCGTGGTCGACTCTTCCCTTGACGTGAATGTGGCCGCCTTCGGCGCGAACTTCGAGGGACGATCCTCGTACATCGGGCGATGCAAATAATGCGGCATGGACGCGAGAACCAAGAGCGAGATCGTTGAAAGCCTGATCGGATACGGGAGTGGGCTGATACTCTTCCAGCTTCGCTGCCTCCAAAATCACACGCTTCGCCCCCTCGCGGCGCATTTTGCCCATATTGAGAATAAGGTCATAACGATTGGGATCGCGCCAATCCGTGCCGAACATTGCCATGAGCCGGCGGCTGCGCGCCTTATCGACCTCTTCTACATAATGGCGCGCCGCGATGTCAGTCAGTTTTTGCCGCGTCCGAGTTTGTTCGATGCGAAATTCGA
>WNGA01005774.1_pt1 | contig 17789 bp, 12 predicted proteins | sample 5400061 | NCBI WGS metagenome assembly WNGA01 (sample SAMN13153366, study PRJNA577476) | soil metagenome | isolation source: 100 cm soil or saprolite under grassland replicate 2 | place: USA:California | collected 2016-06-15 | reverse complement strand
TCGAACGCGGTGTGCAACTCGCTGCGGTTGCCGAGCAGATCCTGCACAATATGGGCGCGGTGCTCTTTCCCATTCTCCGCGCGCCGTTTGATGAAGCGCTGGCGTTTGCGAAAGAAAGTCTTGGCGAGGCAGGCTTCCAGTCCGCGTGGGAGGCGGGCGCAACGCTGTCGCTGGCAGAAGCAGTCCACCTGATGCTGGATAATGGAGAATGATGGCACTTTACAAATAAGCAACTTCTATGACCACAGCAACCGCCCAAGCATTTGCTAATATCGCGTTCATCAAATAGACAACAGCAATACTCCATTGAGCTAACGGCAAGGTTAGTTTTGGGGCAGGGAATATCCCTAGCCGACGTGCTTTTTCATGAAAATCCAAGACAAAACAAATCGCTCTGCGAGCAGCGCTCTATGCAAGCAAAGAGGAGTTGAATATCGAAGACGCCAGTTGTTTACAAGAGCACACAGGATCAAGTTCTCCTTCAACTCCGCAATCCAACGCCCCATCGCCTCAGAATAGAAATCGTCCCCATGCCCTTAGGAGCCCTACGGGGGTGCTTCGCGAAGGGGCAAACCGACACGCCGAAGAATCAACTCAATCGCGGTGAGGTCTCTCCTATGACGGGGCACATCGAAAACTCCGTTTTCATCGGTTACCGCGACAAGAAGCTGTGTTCTGATTTAGGTGTAAAATAAGTAAGCGATAACTACAACGTAATTGCCTTGGTTATCTCAAAAGGTGAACCATGAAACTAGATATTTCGATCCCTAATCCGATTTTTCATGCAGCAGAAAATCTCGCAAAGAAAATGGGTGTTTCATTGAGCGAGTTATATACAGCCGCTTTAAATGCCTATGTCGCAGAACACCAAAAGGAAAACATTACCGAGACTCTCGACCAAATTTACACTGACGAGCCCTCGACTCTGGAGCCTGAGCTGGTCAAAATGCAGGTAGTGTCATTGGAGGGTGAAGAGTGGTAATTCGACGCGGGGAAATTTGGTGGGCGGACCTGCCCGAACCTACTGGTTCTGAACCTGGTTATCGCCGTCCCGTTTTGGTTGTTCAGTCCGATGATTTCAATCGCAGTCGCATTGCCACTGCGATTGTTGTTGTCATCACGTCAAACCTCAAATTGACCGGTGCTCCCGGCAACGTGTTTTTACCTCATTCAGCCACGGGCTTGTCAAAGGACTCGGTTGCCAACATCTCCCAGGTTCTCACTCTGGACAAAAGTTTTCTAACGGAGAAAATCGGTGACCTGCCAACTTATCTTCTTGAACAAGTTGAAGTGGGATTGCGTCTGGTCATGGATTTGGATTAAGAGCAAACCTACATTCACCTCTTCTCCCCCAAATCCGACGCGCTGACCTCCGAATCCGCCTCCCAACTTTTCATCGCCACATGACCACTGCAAGCGCTCAAGCCTTCGCGAATATAGCGTTCATCAAGTAGTCACACTCGATACACGATTGAACTAACGGCAAGGTTTGTTTTGGCGGCAAATTTGTCCCTAGCTAATGTGCTTTTTTCTCAGGTAACCCAGGTAGAGCAGGCCGCATGAGAACCAAATGGGGCAAAACTTTACGGCTTGCCCCGTCTTCGATTTGCATGGAGATTGAACAGCAATAAAAGATTACCATCATACGAAACAGACAACAAAAAGCCTCGCGGATCAAAGTCCACGAGGTTTCCGAAGCATGAAGGCATAAATGCAGAAACCAAAACGTGACCGAGCATACACTCTCGGTCACGTTTCTTGAGGAGAAGGGACTCACCATGTCCCTGTCTCTAACAAATTGAGCAATTGCTGTTGATAAGCAGGGCGTGGATCGTTGCACCTTTATCATCTGCTGAAGGCGAGTTGTATACAATAGTCACCCCAAATCGTTTATAGCTCGCCAGGTAGTGGATGTGATCGAGTGTTACGCCTTCATCGGGCAAACCAGGCGCCCAGCCCGCTTGCGGTGCATGGATCTCAACAGGATGGCCCAACTTGTGCTCAACCATTTCCATCGTATCTGTAAAGGTCAGTCCAAATGGAAGTTGACCTTTATAGGCAGCGAAACCATCATCATTGCCGGGATATAGAAAAATGCTTTGCACTTTCTGGTCCGAGTCCATCCATAGCACCAGCCCGGCCGATCGACAAAGCTGTAATTGCTCGACAGTCGAGCAGTTGCTTTGAGCGATGAAATCAGCCACCGTTTGATCCGTCAATGATTTGTTGAGCAGAACCGCATAGGTCACACCTGCTACGGGTATCACAGTATTGGGTACAGCGGGTACTGCCTGCTCTTGAGGCTGGGACGGAGCTGCTTGTGCGCCACAAGCCGTAATTAAAAGGGACATCAGCGCAAGAAAACTGGGGATTTTGAAAAACTTGTTCATGGGATACTCCTTCTCTATTGATGTGGGAACGGGAACTAAAGTTGTCCCGTATCTGTCCGCATTGTTGCATAGTGGCGTTCCCTTTTCGTCACTGACTTACCCAATTTTTTGAGACGTAAAATAGACGCTCCAAAGATAAAGTGTCTGGTATGCGAAGTGCTATACTCGATTTGTTCACAGCCCCCTTATCTCTTCAGTTCAAAATTTTCAATGATGGAGAATACGATGCTCCAAATTCGACTTCTCGGACAATTTGACGTTCGCCTCGGCGGCAAACGCATCCTAATTCCATCGCGGGCTGGTCAATCGCTATTGGCTTATCTGGTGCTGACAGCAGGGACTCCCCATCGCCGTGAAAAACTGGCGGGCATTTTGTGGCCAGATTTCTCCGATGACAACGCGCGCAAAAACCTGCGTCATGAATTGTGGCGTATCCGCAAAGCGACCTCTACGCAGCAACCCACTACCGTTGATTATCTCCTCGCCGAGGAATTCACAATCGCCTTTAATCGTGAGGCGGAGTATTGGCTTGACGCCGCGCAAATGGAAAGACCAGAGCTGGATCTGGGATCTCTCATATCCAATCTTTCCCTCTATCAGGGTGAACTCTTGCCTGGCTTCTATGAGGATTGGATCGTATTGGAGCGTGAACGGCTCCGGGCAATCTTTGACACCAAAATGGAACAACTGCTGGGGCAGCTCATCGCCGCTGAACGCTGGACAGCGGTGCAGGAACAGGCCGAACGCTGGCTTTCCCTCGGCAACACACTTGAGCCCGCCTATCGCGCCCTCATGCTCGCTTATGGCGCACGCGGCGATATGGCGAAAGTTAGTTCCATTTACCAGCGGTGTATTGAGGAACTGAATGAGCAGTTTGGACTCGAACCTTCTGCTGAAACGCGCGCGCTGTATGATGGCTTACTCAAAGGAGCGCACATTCCCTCACGCGCCGTACAGTCCTCTGGTACAGTCACTTTTCTTTTTACCGATATCGAGGAGTCAACTAATCTGCTTGACAAGCTGGGTGATCAATATGCAGTGGTGCTGGCAGAGCATCATGAGATTCTGCGCGCAGCGATTCAAAAATGGAACGGGCGCGAAGTCGATACACAGGGCGACGCCTTCTTTGTCACGTTCGCCCGTTCGCTCGATGCAGTGCAGTGTGCCGCCGACGCGCAACGCGCACTTGCCTCGCATTCTTGGTTGCATAACCAACCCTTGCGCGTACGAATGGGCATACATACAGGCGAGCCCTTGATCGCTTCGACAGGCTATGTGGGTATGGATGTGCATCGTGCCGCGCGGATTGGTGATGCCGCGCATGGTGGACAAGTGTTGTTGTCACAAACGACGCGTGAATTAGTATTGCACGATCTGCCCAAAGGGATAACCATCCGCGACCTCGGTGAACACCGCCTCAAGGATTTGAAATTTCCAACCCCCATCTATCAATTGGTGATTGAAGGGTTATCCTATAATTTTCCACCATTGAGAACCAAGTTCACCGGTGCTGAGGCGCCCACTCCGGGCGAGGCTCCATTCAAAGGCTTGCAATATTTTGATGAGACAGATTCAGATTTGTTCTTTGGTCGTGAACTGCTGACCGCAAAATTAGTGAATCGATTGCACAGACTCCCCTCTCCTTCGGAAGGAGAGGAATCGGGGGTGAGGTTTCTTTCAGTCGTTATTGGCGCTTCGGGCAGTGGCAAATCATCGCTGGTGCGCGCGGGATTGATTCCTGCGCTCAAAAAAGGGGAGGTGCTTCCAGATGGGACACAGCCTCCCGAGGGTAGTGCGGGTTGGAAGGTTCATATCATCACGCCAACTATTCATCCACTCCAGGCGCTGGCAACTGAATTGACGCGTGAGTCGGAATCAGTCACGGCTACTGCCACACTGATGGATGATCTAATGCAAGATCCACGCAGCCTGACTCTCTTTCTTGCACGCCAAAATCCAAAGCAACATACATTACTGGTGCTCGATCAATTTGAAGAGTTGTTCACGCTCTGTCGGGATGAATTCGAGCGTGAAGCGTTTATTGATAATTTACTCACGACCCTTAACCAGAGCGAAGGGAATATCACACTGATTCTTACCTTACGCGCCGATTTTTATGCGCATCTGGCTCAATATCCCGAACTGCGCGAGGCGGTGGCAAAACAACAGGAATATATCGGACCGATGACAACTGAGGAACTGCGGCGTGCCATCGAAGAACCCGCCAAACGTGGACACTGGGTATTCGAGCCGGGGCTTATAGATTTGATCCTGCGGGATGTGGGCGATGAGCCAGGCGCGCTGCCTTTGCTATCACATGCACTCCTCGAAACATGGAAACGACGCGCGGGGCACACGCTTACGCTCAAAGGATATGCCGACGCTGGAGGCGTGCGCGGCGCGATCGCTCATACGGCAGAGAGTGTATATCAAAACCTTTCGTCTGAGGAGCAGGCAATTGCTCGTAACATTTTTCTGCGGCTGACCGAGTTAGGCGAAGGGACCGAAGATACGCGGCGACGAGCCTCCTTCGACGAGTTAATATCACATGCAGAGAATGCTGACGAAGCGCGTTCTGTGTTGAATACCCTAGCTGAGGCGAGACTCGTTACGTTGGGGGAGGACACTGCCGAGGTCGCGCATGAGGCATTGATCCGCGAATGGCCCACCCTACGCGAGTGGTTGAATCAGGATCGGGAAAGTCTGCGCCTGCATCGGCATCTCACCGAAGCTGCCCATGAATGGGAGTTACTCGAGCGCGACGCGGGGGCGTTGTATCGTGGCTCGCATCTGGCACAAGCGCGCGAATGGGCAGTATTGCATCCGAATGGTTTGAACGCAGGAGAGAGAGCCTTCATCGACGCCTCAAACGAGTTGGAACAACGCGAAGCGAGAGAGCGTGAAGATCAGCAGAAGCGCGAACTTGAAGCCGCACAAAGACTCGCCGAGACCGAAAAAGCCCGCGCCCAAGAACAGGCACATTCCATCAAACAACTGCGCCGCCGCGCGGTGTATCTTTTTACAGTTCTGGTGATTGCAGTTATCGCCGCTATCGCGGCTGGTGTGTTCGCTAACCAAAACGGCATTCTGGCTTCTGCCAATGCGTCTGTTGCCGCGATGGCACAGGCTGAAGCAGCTGCCCGCGCAACGCAACAGTCTATTGCCGAAGCCAACTTCACTCGCGCCGAATCGCAACGACTCGCTGCCGAAGCGACCAACATTATGAACGAAAATCGTAATTCTACAACGGCCGCTTTGCTCGCTTTACGTTCACTCAATCTGGAATACACCCCGCAAGGCGATGCAGCTCTATTGAACGCGATTAACTTGAACTACCCCTTGCGGGTCTTTACGGGTCATGAAAATATCGTTACGAAGGTAGCTTTTTCGCCCGATGACAAATTGGTACTCACTGCCAGTGAGGACAACACAGCGCGGTTGTTCGATGCAAAATCAGGCTTGCAATTGCAAGTATTCCGCGGGCATACTGCCCAGGTTAACGATATTGCATTCTCTCCGGACGGCAAATTAGTTCTCACTGGCAGTTCTGACCAAACTGCCCACTTGTGGGATACAACAACTGGTAAGGAAATACAGACGTTTACCGGTCATACCAATATTGTGATCACGGTCGCATTCTCTCTCGATGGCAAGCAAATTCTGACTGGCAGTGAAGACAAGACCTTGCGCCTGTGGGATATCCAGACCGGGCGTGAACTAAATCAATGGTTCATCGAGGAACCAGTCAGCGCATTTTCAGCCGATGGCAACTATGCGGTGGGCTACTCCGAAACCGACAATGCTAATCACTTATGGGATATAACGACGCTTACAAAAACTCATAGCTTTACTTATTCTGGTCCGCCTCTTCGGAATCCAATACAATTCTCCTTAGACGGAAAATATCTACTGGCGGCTTATGGAAAAGAGATTGTGTTATCGGATGTGGCATCTGGTCAGGAGTTACAGGTATTCAGAGGTCACACAGATAGCGTATCCAATCTGGCATTGTCGCCGGATGGCAAATATGTGCTTAGCGCTTCTGCCGATGGGACCGTCCGCTTATGGGATATTGAGACGGGCCAGGAGATTCGCCGGTTTAGCGGCCATGCGAGCGGGGCCTATAGTGTAGCCTTCTCCTCAGATAGTAAAAAGATATTAACCGGTGGGCAAGACGGAACTGTGCTACTCTGGAATATTGAATCACATCCAGAACTCCCAACTTTCACCGGCCAAAACGATATGTACGCCGCGGCGTTCTCACTCGATGGCAAGTATCTGGCAACAAATGTAATCAGTAATGAATTGCGGTTGTGGGATATCTCCAGCGGGCAAACCTTGTGGAAGGCTCAGGACAGTGGCTTGGCTCTATGGGCACTGGCATTTTCACCAGATGGTCAATACTTGGTGAGTGGCAATATGGATGGAGTCACCACGCTCTGGGATGCAAAAACTGGCAAGGCAGTGCGCCAGTTCACCGCGCAGGGGTTGGACGAAATTAACAACCTGGCTTTTTCACCAGATGGCAAAACCATCGTGGCGGGCGGCTTTTCACAGACAAGTACTGAGACTTTTGCGCCGATTTGGGAAGTTGAAACAGGTAAAGAAGTGCTGCGTCTTCCACTTCCCTCTATTGTTTACAGAGCATCTTTTTCACCAGATGGCAAATATGTTCTCACGGGCGGTGGTGGTAGCGAGGGGGTATCCCAACTGTGGGATGCCCAGACTGGAGCGAAACTCCATGAATTCATTGGAAGTGTGGCGGTCTTTTCACCAGACGGCAAAGATGTAGTAACTGTTCAAGGTTCTACGGGCTTTGTGTGGGATATCCAAACTAGAGAGGAGATACGCCGTTTCGAAGGTCCTGCGGATGGACTTGGGTTTGTGGTGTATTCACCCGATGGCAAAACAATTGCCTCTCCTACCTTTGATGGCTCTATGCGCTTGTGGGATGTTCAGACCGGACAGGAGCTGCGTCGCTATCCTCAGCCAGCGAACAATGTTGTATTTTCACCTGACGGCAAATATCTTGTCTCAGTCAGCACTGACGGCATCGCCCGCTTTTTCGATGTAGATTATCACACAACAATGAAATATCTGTGTTCAATTCTCTTACGCGATTTTACAGATGAAGAGCGAGCGCAGTACAACATCACAGATAACAAGCCAACTTGTTTGGCAGAGTAAATTTCCGTATTCTTGCTTTATAGCAAAATCTTCGTCACGGCCGGCAGCGATGGCAGGCTCGCAAGTTTGCCTTGTTGCACTTTGCTTATCTACGCCTTATTATCACAGTGATGGTATCATCGCCTTATGACCACAGCCACCGCCCAAGCCTTCGCGAATATTGCCTTCATCAAATACTGGGGCAACCGCGATAACGCTTTGCGCCTTCCCTCCAATGGCTCTATCTCGATGAACCTGGATGGACTTTTCACGCGCACGACGGTCAGTTTTCAGCCGTCACTGCCTTTTGATGAATTGATCGTCAACGGCCATGAAGTAATGGGCAGGGGACTTGAACGCGTTATATGTGTTCTCGATCTCGTGCGTGCTATGGCAGACGTGCGGCATAAAGCAGAGGTAATGAGCGAGAATAATTTTCCTGCAGGCGCAGGGATCGCCTCTTCGGCCGCGGCCTTCGCGGCCCTTGCGCTTGCAGCTTCAAAGGCTGCAGGATTGATATTAAATGAAGGAGAGCGATCCCGCTTGGCGCGGCGCGGCTCCGGCTCGGCAGCCCGCTCGATTCCCTCGGGGTTTGTCGAATGGAAGATGGGCACAGGAGATCTTGACTCTATCGCGGGTTCTATTGCATCGCCCGAACACTGGGCTCTGGCAGATTGCATTGCTATAGTCAGCGTTCACCACAAAAGGACAGGTTCCACTGAAGGTCACGCGCTGGCGTGGACTAGCCCTCTCCAGGCCGCACGCCTCGCCGATACAGATCGTAGGCTCGATATTTGCCGGAACGCGATCCTCACACGCGACTTCGAATCTCTTGCGAACATTATCGAATTGGATTCAGATATGATGCACGCAGTGATGATGACTTCCAACCCGCCGTTGATATACTGGCAGGCCGCGACGGTTGACATATTTCACGCGGTCCGTGAATGGCGCTCAAGTGGGCTGCCTGTGGCCTATACGGTAGATGCCGGGGCGAACGTCCATGTGATTTGTCCGCACGATCAGGTTCGGGCGGTCGAGAAGCAGTTGAGGGAAATACCGGGAGTGAGTGATGTGTTAGTCGCCGGAGTCGGCGGCCCAGCACGAATCGTCTAATTTATTTATCCGTTAATCCTTCGACTTTCTCACCTGTGCCTGCCCTATCCCCTCGGGGCTAGGATGGGGAATGATGCTATCCTGCGTTTACCTACCCCCTGGACTGCACTGTGCTGGCGCATACCTACCCTGCCGGTAGGCACGGGCAGCGTCAGTATCCGTCCAGCCTGTCTTGGACGACAGTCCAAGGGACAGGCTGCTGGTAGGCACGGGTGGCAAAGGTAAGGTGCGGGCAGGACAGGTCTTCACAAATTCAGGTACATAAATTTATCGATTGATGAAGTTTAGACTTTTTTAATGAAGGAAGCAGAGAAGTCTCTCCATTCGAATCGAGATATAATCATCATGCACGTCAATTTCATAAGATGAAAGGGCTAATTTGGAATTTATCCCTGGAAAATAGTTAGCCCTCACAATTTGATAATTGCGGCACTCGCCACACGTTGATGTGGGAAAGGATATAAAAAATAATGGTATCAGGTTTATTGACTCTTTTGGTATTTCTGCTTGCGTTGGGCGGGATGATCTTTGTGCACGAATTTGGACATTTCCTCGCTGCACGTTGGGCAAAAATTGAAGTGGAAGAATTTGGCTTTGGATTTCCGCCGCGAGCCTTTGGCTTTTGGCGCAGCAAAGGATTTCTTATCTTTAATCGTCAGCGTATTGAAATCCCAGAGAATTTTGAGCGCAGTTTTGACTGGCAGAGAGTTTTGGATCAGTCTGTCAAAGTGACTGTGGACCAGGTGGGGGATAAATATATTCTGCGTACACTTGAATTTGTCTTGGAAGGTAATAACGCAAGATCGGCCATGTTTAACAAGGATCAAGTCTTTGTTGATGCCAACCGTCAATTCGTTGAGGCATCCAAACAATCTATGCCTAGCAGAAAAACGGTTAGATTAGGCAAGCAGCCCGGAATGCTTGAATGGAATGGCATTGTTAATGAAGTGCATCCTGGCACGCTTTTCAGCCTAAACTGGTTGCCACTAGGCGGCTTTGTACGTCCGAAAGGGGAGAACGATCCTTCCGTTCCCGGCGGTTTAGCGGCGGCCAACCCGTGGAAAAGACTTGTCGTGCTTTTTGCAGGGCCGGTTATGAATCTGCTGACTGCCATTGTTGTCTTTGCTCTTTTGATTGGATTAGAAGGAATGGCCACATCCGGCCCGATTAAGATTGCTGGTATTTCACCTGATTCGCCTGCCGAACAAGCTGGCCTGCTACCTGGCGATATAATTCGCGCATTGAACGGTAAAGAGATCAACGATGTAAGCCAGGCCATTGGGATTATTCAAGCCAATCTGGATCATCCCGTTGAACTTGAGGTCGAACGCGGCAGCGAGCTTTTGTCAATTACAGCCACACCGCTATCCAGTCGCACGAAACAACAAGGTGCGCTCGGTGTCAGTCTTGCACCTGCAACGCGCCCGGCGACATTCCGCGAGATGATTACAGGCGGTGCCACGATCACAGCGTATCAAGCTGCGGCCATAGCTTATCTACCCATTGCCCTGGTCCAAGGAGTCATCGCGCCTGATCAGGCGCGTGTGGTAGGCTTTAAGGGTATTTACGATCTATTCGGCGTGGCAGTTCAGGAGGATGTACAGTCCCGCCAGGAAACCGCTTCCACATCCGGTGCGAGCGCACGTCCGTCCAATTGGACACTTCAACTCATCGCTGTGCTCAGTGTATCCCTGGGTGTGATGAACCTTCTACCGATCCCCGCATTGGATGGAGGTCGCATCCTTTTCACACTGCCTGAGATCGTCCTGCGACGGCGTATTCCCGCAGAATGGGAAAACAGGATCAATGGCATAGCCATGCTGCTTCTCATCATTCTCATGATCTTTGTCAACGCGATGGACTTCATCAACCCCGCGCAAGTCCCATTCCCATAAGATGGAACAAAAAACTACATTTCAAGCTGTCCTTGATGCGCTGCTCGATAATGAAAAGGACTTCCCCTCCCGTTACCTTCTCTACTTTTCAGATATCGACCCGACCTCTCTGAAGCATTTTTTGGAGACATGGCCCCGCGTCAAACCGGTCCGTAAGCTGTTCCTGCTCGATGGGCTATTATCTCTCCTCGACTCAGATACCCTTGTCTCATTCGACGACATTGGCCGCGCCCTGCTCACGGACTCTGACCATGATGTGCGCTGGCGTGCTATCCGCCTTCTCGCCGAATCTAACGATCCCAAACTCGTTCCTACGTTTATCGACATTCTGAAAAACGACCCAGAACTGGAACCACGCAATGAAGCCGCGACCTCATTAGGTGAGTTCGTGAGGCTCGGCGAATTGGAAGAACTGCCCGAAGATAAACATCAAGCTGCGGAAGATGCGCTGCTCCAAATTGCCAATAGCGATAAAGAACAAGCGTCCCTTCGCCGCCGCGCGCTTGAAGCGCTTGGGTATTCGTCGCGGCCTGAAATGGGCATCTTGATCGAATCTTCATTCAAGCGCAAAGACCCCGAATGGCAGGCCAGCGCCCTCACTGCCATGGGGCGTTCCAGTGATGAGAGATGGCAGGATGAGGTAGTTAGTGCTCTTCTAGACGAAGATCCGCGCGTGCGCTTTGCTGCGGTAGAGGCCGCAGGAGAACTCAGCCTCGCAGAAGCCCGACCCATCCTGATCAAGTTGCTCGAGGATGAGGAGGATGATGACGTCAGTGCTGCGGCTATTTGGTCGCTTTCGCAAATCGGCGGCGAAGACGTGCGCGTGTATTTGTTGCATTTGCTTGATCAGGCTGAAGATGAGGAACTGGTTGAATTCCTTGAAGACGCGCTCGAAAACCTTGAGTTTACCGAAGGTCTTGATCAATTTGATTTGCTGGCGCTTGATACAGATGACGAACTGGATGTACTTGACGAGGACGATGAGGACAAATAAATATTCGTCCTGCCTGCACCTGTGGCACCCCCTTCCCTGACCTGCACTGTGCATGTGCTGGACGTATGTCCAGTATGCGCGCATACCTACCCTGCCAGTAGGCATGGGCAGCGTCAGTATCCGTCCAGCCTTTCTTGCCCGTTGTGACCGCCAGCCCAAGGGGCATGGCAGGCACAGGTGAGCGGACGCTGAGCCTGCCGAAGTGATAGTCGAAGGACGCTTCTGCTCAATGCGAATCTACATCACTGCACCCTCTCCATGACCCTCTCCGCACTCTTAACAACTTTTGCTAATAATCTTTTGCCTATCCTGCTCATCGGTGGAGCGGGATTTTTAATGGGTAAGACTCTCGTTATTGAACCGCGCACATTAGGTCGTGTAGTTTTCTATCTTTTCAGCCCTTTGTTGGTATTCAACCTATTAGTGAAAAACGAATTGGACTTTAATTCGGCAGTCCTCACGATGGTTTATACGGCAACGCTGATCACAGTGATGAGCCTGTTGGCTTTTTTATTAGGAAAACTTTTTCAACTCGACCGTCCATTTTTGCTGGCAGTCATCCTAACCGCTGCCTTCGGTAATACAGGTAACTATGGCCTGCCAGTGATCAAGCTGGCATTTGGCGACGACGCGCTGACCTACGCATCTCTATTCTTCGTTACAACGACGATTTTGTTCAACACGCTGGGTGTTGTGATTGCCTCTCTCGGCCATATGAATTTGAAGTCTGCTTTGCTTGGCCTGTTGAAAGTGCCGACAGTTTATGCTGTGATATTGGCGGCATTATTAAACGCCATCGATGTTAAACTTCCTTCTTCACTAATGAGCGCAGTCGAAATCGCCGCGAACGGCAGTATCCCGGTAATGCTTGTATTACTTGGTTTGGAACTATCGCGCGTGCAGTGGTCTCATAGTTTCCGGGCATTGGGCTTGAGTGTATCCATTCGCCTCATCATTGCTCCCCTGATAGGTTTACTCCTGGCGATCCTGTTCAAGTTTCCATCGGTGGCGATGCAAGGGACGGTGACCCAGGCCTCTATGCCGACCGCAGTTGCGACAACGGTGCTGGCTTCTGAATATCATCTTGAGCCATCACTTGTCACGGGAATTGTTTTCGTAGGCACATTGTTAAGTCCCTTCACGTTGACGCCGCTGCTGGTTTATTTGGGAGGCAAGTGATAATGAATAAAAATCTAAATGAAATCATAGACTCTATTTATAAACATGTCATTCTGAGGAGCGGAGCGACGAAGAATCTCAGATTACAAAGGGATTCCCTATCAGTAGATATTCTTCGCTCCCTGCGCTCGCTGAGAATGACATATAAGTTAATTGTATTCCTCACGGTGGCCGCGTTAACTCTATTTAACGCGCAGCAGGCTTACGGTCAGGGAGGATTCGAGGTGAAGGATGCGCAAGTCGTGATCAGGTTTGGGGAAGAAATCACATTTCAGGCGCGGTTGGAAGCCCCAATCCAAATTAAACAAGCTTCGATCTTATTTCGTGAAGTGAATGAGGAAGTCACTCGCGTTGAAAACCTCCAGGTCGGGAACGATGGCGCTGTGAATTTTCGTTATGATGCCTCGCAAAATGTTTTGCCGCCTTTCAGCACGATCGTGTTTTGGTATCAGGCGACGCTTGCTGACGATAAAACTTACACCAGTGCGCCAATCCGTTTTCGATATGAAGATAATCGTTTTCCCTGGCACAGTACCGCTTCCGGCCCTGTGACGGTTCATTGGTATGATGGCAATGACGCTTTTGGCCAGTCTGCGTTGGATGCGGCAGGCCAGGGTTTGCTGGCGATCAATAAGATATTCCCGCTCTCGTTTGATACGCCGGTTGACATTTATATTTATTCAAACGTTGGTGATTTGCAGGGCGCGCTGGAATTAGGCGGCGAGACTTGGGCGGGTGGTCATGCTAATCCTAAGATTGGCGTAGTGATGGTTTCCATCATACCGGGTCCAGCGCAGTCGATTGACATGGAGACAAAGATCCCCCATGAACTCGCGCATGTGATGCTATATCGTTCCCTCAATGATGGATATGACCGCTTGCCTGTTTGGTTGAATGAAGGCATTGCTAGCATGGTGGAACTGTATCCGAATCCTGATTACGCTCAAGCGTTGAAAATTGCCAGTGAAAATGATTCATTACTCCGTTTTACAGACCTGTGCGATTCATTCCCACCCGATTCTGCCCGGGCGTTTCTAGCCTATGCCCAGTCCCAGTCATTTACGAACTATTTGCATGATACTTATGGCACCACCGGTCTGACATCCTTAATAAATGCTTACGTGGACGGCTTGAATTGCGAACTCGGAGCGACGCGTGCATTAAGTATGCCTTTGAGTCAGCTCGATGTCCACTGGCGCGAGTCCGTGCTTGGACAAAACGCGGCCGGTGTCGCAACGCGTAATCTTTCACCGTATTGGGTTTTGATGATTCTTGTGTTGCTTGTTCCGATATGGGGTGCAATTGATATTATGCGTGAGAGGAGGAAGCGTAGACGTGAACAAAAATGAGATGGTGCGAGCGCATATCTGGGTGAAGGGACATGTGCAGAACGTGGGCTTTCGCGCCCATGTGGAATATTCTGCGCGCCCGATAGGAGTAACAGGTTGGGTACGCAACGTTGGATATGACGAAGTGGAAGCAGTAGCCGAGGGAACGCGTGACCAGGTTGACAGATTGATTGAGCTAATGAAACAGGGCCCACGTGGCGCGCGGGTCGAAGAATCTAGGGTGGAATGGGAAGCGGTAACGGGAGAGTTTTCAGGGTTTGGAATGCGGCGCAGCATGTAAACGCGTAGGGTCAGGCAGCCGCCTGACCCTACGCGTATGTTATTGAAACCCCAAACCTCGTTCTTTCAACGAAACATACTTTCCCTGGCCTATCACCAGATGATCTAAAACATCCACATCAATCAGTTTGCCTGCCTGAACAAAAGCACGTGTGACAGCTACATCGTCGGGGCTGGGAGTCGCGTCTCCACTCGGATGGTTATGAACGACGATGACAGCTGTCGCATTGCGGCGTATTGCAGCTTTGAATACTTCGCCCACACGCACCTGTGACATGTTCACCGAGCCGCGATAGACCTCCACAATGTCGAGCACATGGTTCTTTGTGTCGAGCAATAACACGCGCAAGTGCTCCTGCTCCAAAGCGGACATTTCATATTGGACGAGTGCGGCCGCATCTGCGGGGGAATTGATCGTCGGGCGTTCTTCCGGCGCTTCAAGTGTGAGCCTCCGTCCTAATTCAATTGCGGCCTTGATCTGTGAAGCCTTTGCTTCACCAATTCCATGTTCATTTAACAATTCTTCGAACGGAGCACGATGAATCCCTCCTAAACCTTTGAAGCGGTTTAATAAGTGCTGGCCGAGTTCAACGGCATTGATCCCGGGAACTCCAACGCGCAAAAGAATGGCAAGGAGTTCTGCAGTCGATAGAGCCTGCGGGCCGAGTTTTTCAAGCCGCTCGCGCGGGCGTTCTGTTTCACGCAAGTCTGCAATTCGGTACGTGGGACGTGTTGTGATGTCAGCCATGATGTTTCCCTTAACAAGTTTTCACCAATATACAATGAGAAGCGAAAGAGGACAAGGGGAAAAGGCTTGCATTGTAGTAATGTCGCTTGACATCCCCTTACCCCTCAGGTAGAATTTAATAATATCAAGCGGGCCTGTAGCGCAGTTGGGAGCGCGCCTCAATCGCACTGAGGAGGTCAGGGGTTCGAATCCCCTCAGGTCCACTGGACAGTGACAGTAATCAGTGATGAGCAGTCAGTCACTGTCCAACTGAACACTGACAACTAATTACTGAACTGGGCCCATAGCGCAGTTGGGAGCGCGTCTCAATGGCATTGAGAAGGTCGGGGGTTCGAATCCCCCTGGGTCCACACAACGTAGGGTGGGCCTCGCGTCCACCATTGCTCATAATCGGATAGGCGCAAGGCTTATCCCAACAAAAGTCAGGACAGGAGTAGTAAGTCATCCCGTCAGCGAGAAGGGAGAGTGAGGTGGAAGCCCTTCAACGGCATCGAACGGGAATGCCAGATCCCAAATAGGGATAAAAGACCGAACTCGCCTGTCAGTCCATACGACGGACTGTGATGGTGAAAGCAGTAGCCATCACCGGGAAAGCCCGTTATAGCGAACCAGAGAGCGTCTGCTAGTCGCACGTCTGATAGTCCTTCGTCGAAAATAGACAATTGGACAAGAAGGCAAGGATTAGGTGACGAATCGGGGTGGTACCGCGGAGTAACCCTTCGTCCCTGAGTGGATGAAGGGATTTGTTTTTTTTAGGAGTCTAGTGAATGCCTATCCCTAAATCTGAATGGATCTGGCACAACGGGCAGTTCGTCAAATGGGACGATGCCAACGTACATGTTACGGTACATGCCTTGCATTATGGCTCAAGTGTGTTTGAAGGAATACGTGCTTATGATACTCCGAAAGGCACCGCGATCTTAGGATTGGATCCTCATGTCCGCCGTCTGTTTGACTCATGCCATATCATGCGCATGGATCTGTCTTATAGCCAGGAAGAGGTCTGCTCGGCCATTATCGAGACAGTTCGACGCAATGGACATAAATCCTGCTATATCCGTCCGTTGGTATACAAAGGCTCCGGGACCATCACTTTGGATGCTCGCATCGCACCGACCGAAATGGTGATCCTCACTTTGGAATTTGGACGCCTCTACAGCGAGGACGCGCTCGAGCAAGGTGCAGATGTGATGGTAAGCACTTGGCGGCGCATGGCGCCTGGCACATTGGCGACTATGTCGAAGACTGGTGGCAATTATGTCAATTCGCAGTTTGTTGTAATGGAAGCCAAAGATCATGGTTTCGCCGAAGGAATTGCACTAGACGTGAATGGTTTTGTGAGTGAAGGTAGTGGCGAGAACGTCTTCGTGATCCGCCACGGCGTGATTTATACGCCACCCGTAAGTGCATCCATTCTGATGGGTGTGACGCGTGATTACATGATCACGCTTGCCCATGACATGGGCTATGAAGTTCATGAACAAACATTTCCGCGTGAGATGTTATATGTGGCAGATGAAGTCTTCCTTACTGGTACTGCGGCTGAGATCACACCGATACGCTCTATAGACAACATCAAAATTGGCAGTGGCAAACGCGGACCGATTACGAAGAAACTTCAGGATGAATTTTTTGGTATTACCAGCGGTCAAATCGCTGATAGATATGGATGGATGACTATTGTGAAATAACTATGTGTCATTCTGAGCGAGTGACAGCGAGCGAAGCCCGCCCTGAGCCGGGCCGAAGGGAATCTCAAACATAACGAATGAGACTCTTCAGTCGCAACGAGCGCTCCTTCACGTGTGCCTGCGGCATACCTACCCTGCCGGTAGGCACGGGCAGTGCAGGCAGAGTGACACAAAAGACTAAAAGGAGGACCAAATGATTACGAAAATGTATTTTAGATTCGAGGCGGTGTCCTGCCTTCTCGCGCGCCTCCTTCTTCGTAAATTATCATTCAGATCATTTCCTACGTGATACGTGGAACCTGGAACCTGATACTTATATTAATGAGGAAAGAATGGCTGTAACGAAAAATAAAATTACGAGCAGGAAAAAAACTGCTCCAAAAATAAAGAAGGTAGTAACAAAAGTACAAAAGGCAACGAAATCCTTGGCCTCAAAGGTCAAAATTGTGAAGAAGCAAGCTGTATCGAAAGTGGCTGCTAAAAAAGCCGCGCCTTCCATGAAGGTAACTGTGAAGAAGGCTGCACCTAAAGTAAAGATTACAAGAAAAGTGATTGAACCTGTCAAAAAGACGGGAGTAAAGCTAGCGGCTAAACCTGTCAAAGTGGTGGCTGCCAAAACTGAGCCAAAGACTATGTCTAGGAATGCACCAAAATTTGAGAAGGCTGTAGCGAGTGTGAAAGTCAAACCTGCTGTCTCGCACCGGCGTGCCCTGGCCCGGACGGGACAGGAAGCACCTGTCCGAAAGAACATCGCTTACAACCCACAGGAGATGGAACCCAGGTGGCAAGCCAAATGGGAAGCAGACAAGTTATATCGCGCCGTGATTGACGAGAGCAAGCCGAAGCACTACGCGGTGACGATGCTGCCCTATCCCAGCGGCGACTTGCATATCGGTCATTGGTATGCAATGACCCCCTCGGATGCACGCGCGCGGTACATGCGTATGAAGGGTTATAACGTGATGTTCCCAATGGGCTTCGA